>Ga0105164_10003150_pt1 | contig 10019 bp, 11 predicted proteins | sample VDWuncwatermetaG_FD_89674 | JGI IMG/M metagenome (GOLD analysis project Ga0105164, IMG submission 89674) | Wastewater microbial communities from Netherlands to study Microbial Dark Matter (Phase II) - VDW unchlorinated drinking water | ecosystem: Environmental > Aquatic > Freshwater > Drinking... | reverse complement strand
TAATGTATTACATGATTACTTTGAATTGACTACAAGTTCCTGAATTTTTAAACAGGTCAGCTGCTGACGATGACCGATTTTTTTTCGGTACCCTTTCCTCCGATGATACTTGAAACTGGTCACCTTTTCCCCTTTGGTCTCGCCCAAAACCTCGCAAATGACCTTGGCCCCGGAAAGATACGGTTTACCAATCTGAACCTTTCCACTATCGTTTACCAAAAGGACTTTTTCGAGCTTTAAGGAAGCCCCTTTCTCGGCACCAATTTTTTCGACCAAAATTGTATCCCCTTGTGCCACTTTATATTGCTTACCGCCAGTTTCTATAATTGCGTAGTGCATGATCGCCTCCACCCTTACCTTACCAAAAATGCCCCCTTTTTGTCAAATGCCTTAAGCGACGACTAGACGGGTGCCATCTTCACATCTTCAAGGTGCAGTTTGGGATCCTCACAAAGAATGATGCGGGCGTTGAAATTCCGCTCAAGGAAATTAAGTGATCGTCGGTTGTCCCTTAAAAGATAGACCGCCACATCTGGATGGACAGAGAGAATCGCCTCTGAATTCTTCCCCATCTGGCTGAAAAACTTCTTCGCTTCACGGACCGCCAAGATGGCCACCGTTTCAACGCTCTTCACCGATCCCCGCCCCTGACAGTAAGGACAAGGTTGATACGAAACACTTTCGGGATCCTGGCGCATCCTTTGCCGGGTCATTTCAACAATGCCGATTTCTGAAATGGAAAGGATATTCGTTTTGGCCTTGTCCCTTCTAAAATGATCGATCAGCGAACGGAACAGATGGCGGCGATGTTCTTCCATCGCCATATCAATGAAATCGATGACGATAATTCCACCGATATCCCGAAGGCGCACCTGCCGCGCGATTTCATCAGCCGCCTCCAAATTCGTCTTGAAAGCAGTATCCTCTTGCCTCTTCTTTCCCGTGAATTTCCCGGTATTCACGTCGATCGCGACAAGACCCTCTGTTTTTTCAATCACAATATAGGCCCCGCTTTTCAAATAGACCTTCCGTGCGTAAATCTTTTCAATTTCTTCTTCAATCCCTTTCTTTTTGAACAAAGGGGCCTCTTCCTGATAGTAGAGGAGTTTCGACTGAAGATCGGGTACAATGGACCTCACAAAATGAAGCGCTTTTTTATACTCCGCCTTCGAGTCAATCATCAGTTTGTCGATTTCCTCCGAAAGAGAATCCCGAACCATCCGTAACACAAGATCATGCTCTTCATGAACCAAAGAAGGGGACTCTTGTCTTTTGGATTTGACCTGGATTCTGTGCCACAAGGTCACCAAATACCGCGTATCTCTCGCAAATTCTTTTTTTCCTTTTCCCTGCCCCACGGTCCGGACGATGAATCCCATGTCTTTTGGAATTCGAAGACTATTCAAAAGAGTCCTCAATCTTTCTCTTTCGCGGGGATCCTGGATTCTTTTGGAAACCCCGACGTGTCCGCTGTAGGGCATGGCTACGAGATATCGCCCCGGCAAGGTAATATGGGTGCTCAGCCGGGCCCCTTTTCGTCCGAAGGGTTCCTTCACCACCTGAACCAAAATATCTTCACCTTTCTTCAAAAGTTCTGCGCCCTTTTCCGCAAGAGAGCGATCGTCTTTCCCAGGTTCTTCCTTCGGCATGTCGTTTATCGGCACATCCACCTCTTCATCAAAAAGGTAATGCGGGCTTGCGACATCCGAGAGGTAAAGAAAGCCGTTCCGTTCAAGGCCCAAACTGATGAATGCGGCGCCGATACCAGGTAGAATGGAATCCACCTTTCCTTTGTAGATATTTCCCATCAGCTGGTCGCGGGTCCGTCTTTCCACGTAAAACTCTTCGAGTTTTCCGTTTTCAAGAACAGCGATTCTTATCTCCTGTTCTTCCGCACTGACCAAAATTTCTTTGTTCATTGGAGTACCTCAAATGAAGTCCAGACTTACGGAGCAAAGCGCTCGTAAGTCTGTGACTGAATTTGACCCCGCCTGCTTCGCTTTGCGAAGCAAAGCGGGCGGGGTTAATTCGGGCGTATGACTTATGTCAGCTATCGCTTCCATAAGTCATGCCCTTATTAAAAAACAAACCACAGAGATCACCCTTTTCTCCTCGCGCTTTAAGCGCAAGGATTCTGTGATTCTGTGGTTAAAAGACTAAAAGATCCCTAAGGACCGGTTGAGGAAAAGTATCGTTATGGCTTCTTAGGAGGAGAGGATTTATTCTCTTCAATAAACCCTTCCTGTGCCTTTTCCTGTTTCTTCGGCTTCGAAGGTTGAGACTTTGCGGCTTTCGGTTTCTCCTGCAACTTCTCGGTAGTTACCTTCGCGTCTTGAATGTCCTCATCGGTCACAATGTGTACCGTCACAAAGAAAAGAAGATCGGTCTTATCCTTTGTATTGGTTTTTTGACTGAAAAGATAACCCAAACCAGGGATATCTCCCAGAAGAGGGACCTTTTTAACAGAATCCACTTTGTTCTCCGAGATAAGCCCACCAATAGCGATGGTATCGCCATCTTTCACAAGAACTTGTGTTTCGGCTTCGCGGGTCGCGAAACGAGGGGCTCGTACTTCGGGGGTGAGTTCGTCATATCCCAAAAGGGCCGAGATCTCAGGTTTCACTTCCACAAGGATCATGCCTTCGTCATTGACGTGGGGAGTGACTGAAAGTTTCACCCCCAGATCCTTTTCCGTGTAACCTGTAATCTCGATGTTTCCGGTATTCTGATTTCGTTCAAAGATCGGTATGCCGAGGACCTCTCCCACGAGGATGTGGGCAGTCTGATTGTTCAGGGTTGTTATCCTCGGGTTTGAGAGAACTCGGGTGTTGCGTCTCGTTTGCAAGACTTCCAAAATCTGGCCAAACTGGTCAAAAGCGAGTGTTCCAAAAGTGAATTTATTCTCCGTGACAAAAGGAAAAGCCTGTCGGCCGGGGAATTTGGCTACGGCCGTGGTTGTGCTCACAGCACCTCCACTCCCTACGGTAGAGGTCGATGCCGCTGTGGTATCAGCCAGACCGCCAAAACTCTTCATGACACCCGGCACGGCGGTGTTGTTGAAGGGAAAGGTCGTAGGCCGGGCAGATCCTTTTGCGGCAACCTGAATCGACCAGTCAATGCCGAGTTTGTCATTATCGCCGAGTGTGGTTTCCACCACTTTTGCATCAATGGCCACTTGGGGGGTTCGTTTGTCCAACCGTTTAATCACCTGACCAATTTTATAAATGTTGGTGGGAACATCGGTCACGATGAGAAGATTGGTCCTCTCATCAAAACGAACCCTTCCTCTTTCCGTCAGGATATCTCGGATCGATTCAACCACCTGTGACGCTTTTGCATAATTCAGGATAAAAACCTCCGTGGTCAATTCCTCTTTCGCAAGGTTTTCAACTGTTGTCACACGGATAATGTTCCCTTCCCTTTCGTAGGCGAATCCATAGGTTCTTAAAATCACGTCTAACGCTTTTTCCCAGGGAACATCCGTGAGCCGGATTGTCACAAGACCCTGCACATCTTTCCCCGTCACGATGTTGACGCCGCTTTTGTAGGAAAGAATCCTGAGAACGTTATTGATGTCGGCGTCTTTAAAATCCATGGTAATATTCCCGGGACTGGTTTCGACGATTTCTGCCGATGTCTCTTCGGCCGGCTGTGACTGCACCGTCGAGGAGGACGGTGACTGTGTCGATTCTGAGGTGGATGTTTGAGCGGATGTCGAAGAAAGGGCCTCTTCTTTCTCACCCGAGGTGACGGTCACCGATCCAAAAAAGATCAACACCAACACCCAGAAAACGTTCCCCCATCCTTGACCCACTTTCGATCGGCCCATAGATCCTCCTTTCAGGATTAAAAATTCTTGTCGAGTTTTAAAAGACGCTGTTCATTTCCTGATTTCAAGGTAATACGATCTTTCTCAATCTTGATAATCTCAAAGTCACCGATACGGTCTCCCCTTCGAAGAATCATCCCATTGATCATCGCGATCGAATCTCCTTGAGGGTCCCAAATGATTCCTTCAAGATAAATATCTTCCAAAGAAATGCCGTCGAATCCTTGAACAAGCTTTCCATCGTCTGTAATGAGCGGCCGAAAGGGGTCACGACCTTTTTTCTCATAAACAAAATTTGCCGCACCTACCCTTCCTCCCATGAAAAAGAATAGCGCCATCGTCACCATCATCCCGACAACAGGGTTTCTCATCTTAACGGACAAACGTCGCTACCACGAGCCGGATATGGTGCCTTTTTGGATCGGAGGGATCCGCTTTAATTTCAATGTCCTTCACGGTAAAAATCCGTTCCGAATTTTCAAGGCGGTTGATAAAAGAGCCTAATTCATGATAACCGCTTTTTGCCGTAAAAGCAATGGGTAATTCTTCATAGGCTCCTTGAACCACTTTTTCCATCTTCATAGGAGCCGGTATCATGTTGGCCGGTAGAATTTCGACGATCTTCACATCCGAACTTTCTGCAACCTCTGAGAGGTGCTCCAGGAGTTCCGGAAGCTCTGTCTTGCTTGGAAAACGGACCTTTGACGCCTCCGATTTTTGGCGAAGTCGGACAATCTCCTTTTCCATTTGAGGAAGTTTTACCAGTGATGCTTGGGTGGACATCAAATGTTGTTTAAGGTCCTTGACTTCCGATCCCAAGCGGCCGCCTTTTTGCAAAGCAGGTCCCAGGAAAAATTTCATGTAACCCATCAGCACGAAAAGGGTCACACTCCCTGCCAGAAGCCAAACCTTCTTCCCCAAGCGAACCTCTCTTGATTATTCAACGACTCCGTCGCGGAAGGTGCAAATAATTTTAAAATCCATGACCTCGTAAGATTGAATCTCCCGGCGCTTGATGGACTCTAACTCCACCTCGACAAAATCTGAAATAAAATATTTGTTCTCCTTAAGGCTTCGGATAAAGCGGCCCACGAGAGCAGTTTCGTCCCCTTTCGGGGAAGCTGCACTTCCTAATAGAATCAGGGTTCTCTCTTTCTTGGAAGGAGAGCCGGGCTTTGTCCCAGGCCGTGTATCCAGGAAACGCTCCCCTAAAAAAAGTTCCCGAAGCCAGACCCCCCGCACCACCGAGTCATTGAGCTGTTGGAGTTTTCGCGACCACCGAAAGTGACCGCGTAATTTCTCAAGCGCCTTCTCTGTGGAATCCAGTTCGGCATACTCCTTGGAAAGTTTGTCGATCTTCTCACGCTCTGGAGCAATGTGTTCCCACTCTTTCTTGAGCCCTTTGAGGGTGTAGCCATTGAACAGGACACTCAAAAAAGCCAGCGTATAAATAACAAGAAGGCCACCTCCGCCATAAAGATAGATCTGCTTGAGTGGAAGTTTGTTGACGAATTGAAAAGAAACCTTGCCGACACCGGGCAACCGCTCGAGTGAAAAAGTCCCCTTTTTCTTCCGATACTCAGGGGGAAGAAGATTTAGAGTGATCACGTGCCGCTCCGTAAGGCGAGGCCGACAGCAACAGTCAATCCCTCCTTGATCCCTCTCAGTTGAGAACGGATTTGGTCCGAAGGAATCGTAATTCCTTCCAAGGGATCCCATGGGAGGGTTTCGACATTAAAGTTTTTTTGGATGTAATTCAAAAGGCCGGGCAGCCGGCTGGATCCCCCTGACAGGTAAATCCGTTCTACCCGTTTGTCGTACTGGTTCTCAAAATAATCAAAAGAAAGTTTTACCTCACCCATCAGATTTTCGAGGGAGGACCCTATCAAACCAAAAAGTTCCTCCTGAGACTTCTTCCCCCCACATTTTAACATCTCCGCCGCATCTTTATCAAGATTCAATTTTTCGGAAATGGCCAGTGTGAAATCAGTTCCGCCAATCGGAATGACGCGCGAAAAAAGACTTCTTGCGCCACGGAGGATGCTGATATTGGTCATTTTGGCGCCGATTTCCAAGAGGGCATGGAATCGTGCTTGGGACTGAGTTCCCAAAAAATGTTCGAAGGCATTTGTAATTGCAAAAGTGTCCACATCCAAAAGTTCTGGGTCGAGTCCCGCCTCCTTCAAAATGGAAATGTGGTGGTTCACCGCATCTTTCTTCGCGGCCACGACAAGGACATGAACTTTTCCTTCTTCTTTCTTTTCTTCCAAAATTTGGCAATCCAAAATGACATCTTTGATGTTAAAAGGGATATATTTATCCGCCTCCACCTCAAGATGAGAGTGGAGTTCTTCAAGGGTCATTTTAGGAAAATCAATGTAACGTGCGATGACAGACTGGCCTCCGATCGCGCTGCAGACACGACGAGAAACAGATCCAGAGGTTTGAAGTGCATCTTTGACGGCGGCGATGACACTTTCTCGACTTTTATCTTTTTTGATAGGGACAACGCTCCACGTGGCCAGTTCGAGTTTTCCGCTATCCCGTATCTCGACCCATTTGACGCTGTGGCTTCCGATATCAAGACCACAGGCGCTTCGGAGGCGTGGTTTTTTGAGACCTCCAAAAGCAAACCGAAACTTTGGAAACTTCACTGAACCTCCTGCCAGCTGCTGATCTTCATGAAAAAGATAGGCTCTCTTGCAATGAGACCGGGATGATTCGCCGCATTAAAACTCGGGACCTGATAAATGGAGGGCACATTATCCATGTCGAAATGGTTTGAATTAAAGATCCCCGCCAGCTGATTTTGTTTGGCTGACTTGATCTCATTCTGTGCGTAGAAGACCCCTGCCACATTCACCTGCGTTTCGCCGCCTCCTGTCGTAATCTCAACGTTGCGTTGGGAGACAAAGGCCATCGCATCCGTTGTGGCAAATACCCCATTTGAGAGGAGATCCCCATGCACCTTAATGTCCGAAGAGGCCCCCAAGGCAACCATTGTGCCAATACCTCTATAAAGGACTGTGGCATCTTTCTTCCCTACATCGAGCGTTGAATTCACGTAGACAACACCCGTGATATCGAGCATCCCGGTGGATCGAACCCATTTGATCTGATTCCCATTGCCATCGGTATAGGGCCCAAAGTTTGGGGTATCTGCACTGATGGTACCAATCCCGTAAGCGGAGAGATTAAGGCCTTTGGCCTGTACATAATCGGTGTAGGTGGGGTAAACGGTCACCCCATCTTTGAAGCTGTTTGAAAAATTCTGAAAAGTGACCGCATCATCCGCATCGTAGCTGTTTGAAGTGCCATTGTCTGAATTCACATTGGCCGCACCTTTATTCCCGTCGTAACCGTTCGTGATATAGAGGCCATTCAATGTTTCCTTAAGGGAATTTCCCGTCACATCGGCCGTGCCTGCGTAAGCGGCCCCGCTCAAACCCAGTTTTCCTTTTTTAATCCTTACTTCCGCTCCCAAAGACTCTACATTCTCTGCATTAAAGGTGATCATAGGAGGAGGAGGAAGTTTTGTACGCAAAACCGCCGGCATGCCGTTGTAATTATTTCCGATATTCGCACTTCCGTCCAAATCCATCGCAAGATCCGTCGAGCTGAGGGAAGTTCCGAGGATATGGACAGAGCCTCGGATATCCACATTGCCATCAATGGCATTCCCCGACTGACCTGCTCCGGAAAAAATTACATTATTCCACGAATTGAGATTGATCATCTCCGAATGGATGAGAAGCCTTCGTGTGACACCCCCGGAAGTGCCTGTGGTACGGATGAGCATAGCGCTCGTATTCCCTGTCTTACCCTGAAGCTCAACAAGGAAAGTCCCATCTCCCATCGCGTTGGAGACGTATGGGATTGTTGTCCAAGAAATCATTGTCGGTAGAACGGTCATCCCATTGATATCATTGTCAAACCAGTCGGAACTGTTTGACATGTCTCTCCGGAGATCAAAGAGAATCTGCTGGACCGCCCCTTCTGCAATATAGAGCGCCTCGGTGGCATGCCGGTCCCTTTCCGAAATATTGGCCTCATGAATCACTCTGATCAAAAAGGCTGCGCCCAAAATCAAAAGGATGGCGGCCACCAGATAAACCGTGATCAGAATGACACCCCGTCTATTTTTAAAAAAGGAGAAGTCTTTTCTCATCTAATTCCTCAACGCTACCGAACTTCTCAAGGTCGACACTACAAAGCGATTTCCAGAGGCATACGGAACGTCCTGTTTCCTCAAAAAAAGCGTGACCGAGGCGACTCTGCCATTCAGGGAAAAATCGACGCCGCGGTTTAACACGCCGTCGGCATTGTCGAAGGGAAGGGTGGCGCTCCCATCGTTTTCGGAAACATCCAACGTGTTGTTGTTATTTGCATCCTCCGTGACCACATTTTCCGTGAGTACCCTGGGGGCAATGCCGTTTGTCGTCCCATCGCGGTTAAAGGTGAAGTTAACCCCGCCCGCGCTTCTCAAATTGATCTGGGTCGATGTCATTCCTGTAAAACTATATGGGAAATAATTTCCTGTCCCATACGCCGTATTATAGTTTACATACCTCCTAAACTCTTTCCGTCCGTCGGAGGTCTGATAAACACTATAGACGACGAGAGCACGCCAACTTGGGCCTCCCGCCGCATTCCTATGAAAACAGGCGTTATTTCCCGCGCCATCTACACAAGTCCCTTCGACGAAGGAGGCGGAGTTTCCCCTTGTCGAAGCGAATGCGATCGCCTGATGCACTTCACTATTCTGTGGATCGGTATACTGGTAAATCGTCACCGTCGCGGGACCGGTCTCACGGAGCTCCCTGAGCATCTCGTTCATCGCTTTACGAGCACCCTCTTGCAGATCCACCTCGACGCCTCCCACTCCTCCCGAACGCCTCCCGGCCTCAAGAGAAACATATGCGGTAGCAGACAGGATGCTAAAGATAAAAACGGACACCATCAATTCTACTAGTGTAAATCCCCTTCTTTTGTGAAACAATTTTTTCCTCCATACCTCATCTCCTAGGGCAGTAAAGCCGCTTGTGTGATCCGCGACGTCAAACGGATATTTCTCGTTCTGGACCTCCTTGTCCATTGTACCGTGACCGTGAACTCCAAAGGGTCGGTTCCTGTATAAGCGATTGAAAGGGTCTCGCTCGGCAAATTCTTCGCCCCGTTATTCTGTGCCCAGGTGTCCCAATTGGTTGTCTGGACGCTCGCAAATGCGGTAACCCGCATCTGCTCGATCACCTTGGAGGCATCCTGCACCGCAGTGGTGGTATCCCTTGTCAACTCGTTCAAGACAAACGGGCTTTGATAAACGGACAAAAGCCCTAAAACGGCAATGAGGAGAACGGCGCTTGCGATGACCAGTTCGAGCATCGTAAACCCTGAACGCCGCATCCTGCCCCCTTCGAATTATTGGATAGGAGGGTCACTTGCTGAAGCGGGTGAGGTCGCATTAGCGCGTAACACCCCTGTCTCATCCACGAAAAAATGCCGTACCCCTGTCCTTCCAAGACTCTCCGGATCGGCATACAGTCTGAAATGTTCTGTATCCACAAATGTATATGCAAAGGTATACCCCTGTCGGGTGCCGCCGGCCAGAACCGCATCAATATAGGGGGGATCCGATGTCGGAGTGGTCAAGTTTGTCAGTGAGGAGGGGTAGGTGTGAGGATTAATATTGCCGTAATAATTCTGGTTACCCGTCGCAATCGCCCGGCATGATGCAATGGCCGCCACTTCATTGGCATTCATCCGCGATCTGAGCATTGAAGAAACCGCCAGTGCCGCCAAGGTCGCGATAATGGTGATCACAATCATAATTTCAACGAGCGTAAAAGCCTTTCGTTTCTGTCGCATCATCTCCTTCCTAAAAAAGTGACGGGATGAATCGCTTCACCCCGTCACTGGATACACTGTTGCAAAAACAGTCGTTACGAAATCGGGCTGCCCGAGGCGTTGGTTAACCGAATCACTCCCGATTCATCCACAAAGAAGACCCGTGTCCCTGTCACGTTAGCAGTCGCAGGGTTTGCCGTGAGGGTATACTGATTGGCATTGACTTGGCTGTAGGTATAGTAATACCCCTGTTTGGCAGTCCCTGAAGAGCTCGCTCCTGTCAGTGTGGAGTCCACGTAAGGGGGACTCGCACTGGACAAAAGGCCTATGGTGGCTGGATAGGACG
>Ga0105164_10003149_pt1 | contig 10021 bp, 8 predicted proteins | sample VDWuncwatermetaG_FD_89674 | JGI IMG/M metagenome (GOLD analysis project Ga0105164, IMG submission 89674) | Wastewater microbial communities from Netherlands to study Microbial Dark Matter (Phase II) - VDW unchlorinated drinking water | ecosystem: Environmental > Aquatic > Freshwater > Drinking... | reverse complement strand
GCGGCGCGCCTGCGCGCGCTCGGCGCGTCGGTGACGAAGGTCGAGCCGCCCGAGGGCGACCCGCTCGCGTCCGCGGCGCCCGCTTGGTACGCGGCGCTGGCCGCGGGCTGCGCGGTCCACCGCCTCGACCTTCGCGCGCCGGCCGGCCGCGCGGCGCTCGACGAGATCCTCGCCGCGGCCGACCTCCTCCTCACCGCCCTGCGTCCCGCGGCGCTGGCGCGGCTCGGGCTGGGCGCCGCCGAGCTCCGCGCGCGCTTCGCGCGCCTCGCGCACGTCGCCATCGTCGGCCACCCGGCGCCGGAGGAGGAGCGGCCGGGGCACGACCTCACCTACCTCGCGCCGCACGGGCTGGTCGCGCCGCCCGGCCTGCCGCGCACGCTCGTCGCGGACCTCCTCGGCGCGGAGCGCGCGGTCACCGCCGCGCTCGCGCTCCTGCTCGCGCGGGAGCGCGGCGGCGGGGCCGGCGCCGCCGTCGTGGTGCTCGCCGACGCCGCCCGCGACGCCGCGGCGCCGCTGCGCGCGGGGCTCACCGCGCCGGGCGGCGTGCTCGGCGGCGCCTCCCCCGGCTACGGCCTCTACCGCGCGCGGTCCGGCTGGGTCGCGGTCGCCGCGCTCGAGGAGCGCTTCCGCGCCCGGCTCTCCGCGGCGCTCGGCGTGCCGCTCGATCGTGACGCGCTCGAGCGCGCGTTCCGCGCGCGCACGGCCGACGAGTGGGAGGAGTGGGCGCGGGCGCGCGACCTCCCGATCGCCGCGGTGCGTGGCGAGGCGACGGCGTGAGGCCGGCCGTGCGGGCGCGGGGCACGGCCGGCCCGTCGGGGGCTCGGTGGGAAGCTGTCCGCCCCGGACCATCTCGGAACGCGAGAGCGCCGCGTGAAGTCGTCCCTCTACCGCAGCGGCGCGCCGGCCACGCGGTCGCGGCCGGCGCGCTTCGCTTCGTACATGGCCATGTCTGCCGCCCGCCGCAGCGAGGGGGCGTCGCTCGCCGAGTCCGGGAACGTCGCGACGCCCACCGAGATCGTGAAGCCGATCGTCGCCCCGGACAGAGTGACCATCGCCCCGGACAGAGCGACCGTCTCGAGCGCCGCGTCCGCCCGGAGCCGCTCGGCGATCGCCAGCGCTTCGGCCCCCGCGGTCTCGGGGAGGAGGAGCGCGAACTCCTCGCCGCCGATGCGCGCCGCCACGTCGGTGCGCCGACGCTCGCCGGTCATGAGCCTCGCGACGCGGGCGATCACCGCATCGCCCACATCGTGCCCGTGGCGGTCGTTGATCCCTTTCAGGTCGTCGAGGTCGATGAGCAGGAGCGACAGCGGAGTGCGGTGCCGCTCGGCGCTCGCCAGCTCGTGATCGAGCACCTCTCGGAAGTAGCGGTGGTTGTACAGCCCGGTCCGGTCGTCCCGCACGGCCGCTTCGCGCTGCGCACGGTACGTGCGGGCGTTCGCGAGCGCGGCGGACAGCTGGCCGGCGAAGAGCGCGAGCACCTGCTCGTCATCGGGTCCGAAGGCCGCGACGCGTGGCGACGAGACGAGGAGCACGCCGATGGGCGTGTCGCCCGTGACGAGCGGCAGCGCGATCTCCGAGCGCACGTCCGGCGCGGTGAGCTCGTAGCGGTCATCCTTGGTGACATCCGCGACGTTCACGATCCGCCGGTCGCGGAAGGCGGCCCCGGTGAGACCCTTGTCGACGGCGATGACGAAGCCGGCGACGTCCACGCGCGCCTGGCCCCGGTGCGCGCGGACCCGGAGCGTGCGCGCGTCATCGTCGAGGAGCAGCACGAAGGTCCGGGTCATACCGAAGACGCTCTCGAGCTGCTCGAGCGCCCGCTCGAGGATCGTCTCCAGATCGAGCGACGAGCCAACGATCGCGCGCACGTCGTGCAGCAGCCGCAACCGCCGACGCTGGGCCTCGCCGCTCGCGTACAGGCGCGCGTTGGCCAGCGCGGTGGCGGCGAGCGTCGCCAGCGCTTCGAGGCCCAGTCGGTCGACCGCGTCGAATCGCCGAGCCGGGTCGCGCGTCCAGACCACCGGCACGGCGACGACCTCCTCGCCGACGCGCACCGGCGTCCCCATGGCCGACGCCAAGCCCTGGTCACGGAAGAAGTCCGGCAGCAGCGCCCGGAGCTCGCGGTCGGCGACGACGACCGTCTCGCCGCGCTCCAGCACGAGGCTCGTGACGCCCTGCCCCGGCGGCAGCTCGCGCCCGGCCAGGTGCTCGGGCGTGTTCACCAGCCCTCTGATCCGGTAGCGCCCGGTCTCGGGATCGCGGGCCGCGATGTCACCGCCCTCCGCGTCCGTGAGCTCGACCGCCGCCGCGACGATCCGCCGCAGCGCCTCCTCCTCGTCGAGCGTCCCGGCAATCTGCGGGGCGAGGCCGGTGAGGAGCGCCTGCGCCCGCCGCTGCCGCCGGCCGGTGCGGCGCGCAGTGCGGAGCGCGTCGGTCCCCAGCCCGGAGATCACCCCGATGCCGACGAGCCCGGCGAGCTGCAGCGCGATGACCGCCATCTCGTACGGGTGCCCGTAGACGGTCACGCGCAGGTAGTCGGCGAAGACTTTCGCCGCCAAGAGCAGCGCCGTGGCGCCGAGCGCGACGCCCAGGCCCATCGTGGCCGCCGCGGCGAGGGTCGGCGCGGCGATGGCCAGCGCGAGGTCCTGCCTGTTCGGCGCGAGGAGCACCACCCAGAGCGCGCCGGTCGCCAGGTAGAAGCCCACCGCGGCCCGCGTGATCGCGCGCAGCCCGGCGCGTGACGCGTCCTCACCGAGCCTGCGCGCGACGATCGGGAAGGCGACGAGGAGGGCCGTGGAGAGGACGGCCACGGCCGGCACGGCGACCTCGATCGACCGGGTGATGATCAGCGCCGTCAGCGCCACGCCCAAGCGGATCCAGAGATGGCGGCGCTCGGTCCGCAGGAACCCCTGCCGCTCTACTTCGCGCAGGCGCACGAGGTGGCTGTCGCTGTCGCTGTCGCTCACGGTCCTCCGGCGGGATGGCTACCGCTCGACCGGCCGTGCCGCGCCGCCGAAGAGGCAGGCACGCCCGTTCGACTCCCCGCCGCAGCATAGTCCGGCGGGGAGCCGCGAAACGCCCGCCGTCGGTACGGCTCAGCCCCTGTTACCGCCGGTCGTTCGAGGGCTAGGGATGAGGAAGGGCGCGCCTGCGCCGGACACTGCCGGCCCCGGACGCTCGCCAGTGCGGAGGGTGGGGGCATAATCAGCGCGCAGAAGGCGAACCCGCACGCGGGGAAGGTGGTAACAACATGCGCAGCGGACTTCGCGCGTTCGCGCTCGTCGCGGTCGTGCTCCTGGTCGCGACGGCGTGCCGCACACAGGTCAAGACGGCGGTCGGCGTGGAGGGCCGGACGATCACGCTCGGCGAGATCACGCCGCTCACCGGTCCGGCCGCGGTCATCGGCAAGCCGCTCACGCGGGGCCACGAGGTCTACTTCCAGTACGTGAACGAGGTCCTCGGCGGCGTCGGGCAGAAGCTGCCCAAGGAGGAGCGCTACAAGGTCACGCTGGCCACGCTCGACTCGCAGTACCGGCCGGACGTGCAGGTGCAGCAGTACAACGCGATCAAGGACAAGGTCCTGATGATCGCCCAGTCGCTCGGCACGGCGCACACCAACGCGATCCTGCCGCAGATCAACGAGGACAAGATCCTCACCGCGGCGGCGACGCTCTCGTCGGACTGGCCGAAGCAGAAGTACGTCGTGGCCACCGGCGGGCCGTACCCGGGCCAGTTCATCAACGCGGCGCAGTACCTCAAGGACAAAGGCGTCTCGCCGAAGGTCGGGATCATCTACCAGGACGACGACTACGGTCTCGACGGCGTGAAGGGCCTCGAGTTCGCGGCGAAGGAGTTCGGCTTCGCGATCCTCGCGCGAGCGACCTACAAGACGACGGACACCGCGTACGCGGCGCCGGTCACGGCGATGCGCGCCGCGGGCGTGGACCACGTGTTCCTCGCCTCGACGCCGTCGGCGACCGGCGCGATCCTGGGCACCGCGGCGACGCTCCAGTACGCGCCGCAGTGGATCGGCCTCTCCCCGGCCTGGGCCGGTGCGCTCGCCGGCACGGCCGACAAGCCGTCGCCGATCCTGCCCTACGTCACGCAGCGGCTCTGGATCGTCACCGACGCGCAGTGCGCCTGGGGCGACACGAAGGTCGGCTGCGAGGGGATGAAGGAGCTCATCGAGAACCACAAGAAGTTCGGTGGCGACCAGCCGCCGGACTACTACTTCACCTTCGGCTACACGCAGGCGCGTGTCGTGCACCAGATCCTCGAGAAGGCCGTCGAGATGGGCGACCTGACCCGCGAGGGAGTGGTCAAGGCCTTCGAGTCGCTCAAGAAGGTGAACATGGGCGGCCTGCTCAACGAGATCTCCTACGGGCCGACCTGCCAGGAGAAGGTCCCGGCGACGGCATCGACGATCTGGCGGATCGACATCAAGGAGCCGATCGCGCTCGCCGCGGTGGCTACCCTCGACAGCCCGGCGGCGAAGAAGTTCCCGTACTGCCCGTAGCCTTCCCGCGCTGAGGGCGGAGGCCGCTCCGCCCTCAGCGCGCGCCTCAGCTCACGGACGAAGCGGCGGCGGCGTAGCCTTCGACACCAACGCCGAGAGGGTCGCCGCACGACCCTCTTGACATAGGAGCATCCGATGAGCCGCGTCGCGCTCGCGCTCGGGTCCGTCCACGACCGGCCGTTCGCGGAGCTCGTTGCGATCGCCCGCCTCGCCGAGTCCTGCGGCTACGAGGCGCTCTTCATGCCGGAGGCCTGGGGGCGCGACGCCTTCGTCACGCTCGGCGCGCTCGCGCCGCAGACCGAGCGGATCGCGCTCGGCACCGGGATCGTGAACGTCTACTCGCGGAGTGCGGCGGTGCTCGGCATGGCCGCGGCGACGCTCGACGAGGTCTCCGGCGGGCGCGCGATCCTCGGGCTCGGGACCTCCGGGCAGCGGGTCATCGAGGGCTGGCACAACGTGCCGATGACGCGGCCGCTCCGGCGCCTCCGCGAGACGACCGAGGCGGTGCGGCTCATCACCGCGCGCTCGCGCCGCGGCTACGACGGCGAGGTGGTGAAGGTCGCGCCGGGCTTCGCGCTCACGCTCCCGCCGACGCGCGGCGCGGTCCCGATCTGGCACGCCAGCCTCACGCCGGCGGCGATCCGCCAGGCGGGCGAGGTTGCCGACGGCTGGCTCCCGTACCTGACCTCGCCGGAGACGCTCCGCGCCGACCTCGCGCTCGCGGGCGAGGGGCTCGCGAAGGCGGGCCGCGAGCGCGCGTCGTTCACCGCGGCGCCGTACGTCCCCGCGCTCGTCGGCGACGACCCGGCGACGCGCGAGCTCGTGCGCGGCCACCTCGCGTTCTACCTCGGCGGGATGGGCCGCTTCTACCGCGAGGCCGTCGCGCGCCACGGCTTCGCCGACGAGGCCGAGCAGGTCCGTGTCCGCTACGAAGCGCGCGACCGCGCCGGTGCGACGGCCGTGGTGAGCGACGCGCTCCTCGACGCGTTCGCGGCGGCCGGGTCGGTCGCGCACTGCCGCGCGCGGCTCGACGCCTACCGTGCCGCGGGCGCCGACCTCCCCGTCGTCGCGCTGCCCGGCGACTGCTCGCCCGAGGCGGCCGAGCGCACGATCCGCGCGCTCGCGCCGGACTGAGGCCTTCCCGAACATCGTCCGCTGGCTCGTGACGCACGACTACTCCGACGGCGACGTCGCCAAGGCGATCGGCGGGAACGTGCTGAGCCACCCACGTCTTGACACGAGCCGCCCCGGGCGTGGTATACCGACGTCGTCGATTCGCTATCTGGATGGGGTGTTCACTATGCGACCGATCATCGCGGGCAAGACCGTCTACGACCTGACCCAGCCGCTCTCGCCACGGACGCCGCGCTCCTCGGACCACCCCGAGGTCCGCTTCGACAACGTACGGTGGTACTCGCGCCACGGCGTGCGCACGAGCACCGTGTTCCTGTCCGTGCACGTCGGCACCCACGTCGACGCGCCGGCGCTCTACGAGCACGATGGAGCCTCGATCGACCAGATCCCGCTCGAGAAGCTCTGCGGCACCGCCGTCTTCGTCGACGTGCGGAAGGACGACTGGGGTGAGATCGGCCCGGCCGACCTCGAGGCCTCGCCCGAGAAGATCGTCGCCGGCGACATCGTGGTGCTCCGGACCGGATGGAGCAAGCACTACGGGAACGAGCAGCGCTACGTGCTGAAGGCCCCCGGACTCACGAAGGACGGCTTCGACTGGCTCGTGGCGAAAGGCGTGCGCCTGATCGCCTCGGACAGCCCGTCGCCCGAGCACATCTTCATGCGGTCGCGCCAATGGCGCGACCTCCGGCCGGACGTGTTCGGCACGGCCCAGATCGACCCGGCGAAGTTCCCGCCGTCGTACGGGCACAAGACGATGTTCGCCGCCGGGATTTGCCTTCTCGAAGGGCTGGGCGGCGAGATCGACCTGGTCCCGGTCCACCGCGCCGAGCTCATCGCGCTGCCGCTCAAGTACGTCGGCGTCGAGGCCGCGCAGGCCCGCGTCGTCGCGCTCGTCTAGAAGGAAAGGGAGACACCATGCCACGCACGTTCGAGTTCCTCACCGTCGCCGACCGCACGGCCAAGCCGCGTACCAGCGGGCTCACCACCCTCGCCGACTTCGGCATCGGGAGCAGCTGCGTCGAGGCGACGCTCGAGCTCTGGCACGAGGTCATCGACTGCGTCAAGGTGAGCGCCCTCCAGATCACCGCCGACGACAAGGCGATCCGCCAGAAGATCGCCATCTACAAGAAGTGGGGGATCGACGTGCAGGTCGGCGGCCCGATCCTCGAGCTCGCGCGGCTCCAGCACAAAGAGAAGGAGACCTTCGAGCGCATGCGCGACATGGGCTACGACTCGCTCGAGATCTCGGCCGAGGCGCTCCCCACCCAGCACACCTTCGAGGAGGAGAAGAGCTTCGCCGACCTCGCCCTCAAGTACGGCTTCAAGATCCACGGCGAGGTCGGGAAGAAGTTCCCCAGCGGCGACCGGCTCCGCAAGAGCCCGACCGAGCTCGACGTCGACGTCGCGGCCCGCGAGATCCAGATGTACTGCGACCTCGGCTGCGACTTCGTGTACTTCGAGGGGCACCTCCTCCGCGCGATCATCGGCGACAACGCCGAGCACGCGCCCGAGCGCGGCTGGCAGATCACCGAGATGGCGAAGAAGGTCGGTCAGGACAAGATCGTCTTCGAAGTGCCGTTCACGTACCTCTCGTACGCCTCGAAGCGCATCCTCCAGCACTGGCTCGTCACCGCGCTCGGCCCGAACGTGAACGTCGGGAACGTCCAGCTCGACGAGATCGCCGAGCTCGAGACCGTCCGGCTCGGGATGTTCCCGGTGTTCGGCGGCGCCGGCGGAGACCACCCCTTCATCGCGTCATCGGCGGCGCACGGCGGGACCGCGGCTGGCGACTGGTGGAAGGTCGGCGGCGGCGGGGCCAAGCCGGGCGGCCGCGGCTAGCCACCCCGCGGTGAAGCTCCGCACCGTCGACGGTGCGCTGCGGACGCTCGAGCTGCTCGCCGAGCGCGGGCGGATCGGCGTGCGCGACGTGGCGTCGATGCTCGACTGCTCGCGGAGCTCCGCCTACCGGATCGTCCGGACGCTCCAGGACCGCGGCTGGGTCGGCGAGGCCGAGCCCGGCTCGTACGAGCTCGGGCCGTTCGCGCTCGTCCTCGGGAGCCGGGCGCTCCAGCGCCTCTCGCTCCGCGACATCGCGCTCCCGTCGATGCGCCGCCTCGGCGAGCAGAGCGAGGAGACCGTCACGGTGAGCGTCCTCGTCGGCGCGGAGCGCGTGTGCGTCGACCAGCTCGAGAGCCCGCGGCAGGTGCGGATGACCGTCCAGGTCGGCCGGCCGTACCCGCTCTACGCAGGCGCCTCCGGAAAGGCCATCCTCATGGGGATGGATCCCGAGACGCTCGATCGCTACCTCGCCCGCGCTCGGTTCGCGCGGCTCGCGTCGAACACGCCGTCCGGTCGGGACGCGCTCGTCGCGTCGCTCGACCTGGCCCGGGTGCACGGGTACGTCGTCTCGGTCGCCGAGCGCGATCCCGAGGCGTACTCCGTCGCGGCGCCGCTCCGCGGGCGTGCGGGCATCGTCGGGTCGATCGCGATCTGCGGACCGGCGAGCCGCTTCACCCCCGCCGACGCCGCGCGCTTCGGACTGCTCGTCCGCGACGCGGCGATCGAGATCTCCGCCACCCTCGGCGCCGTCCGCGAGGAGAGCGCCGCGCCGCGGGCGGTGGGAGCCCGCCGGCGCGTGCACGTCACCGCCGCGCAGGGCGTCGCGCGGTGAGCGGCGTTGCGGTCACGATGCGCGACCTCGTCGTGAGCTACCGCGCGCAGGAGGCGAACGAGGTGCCGGCGCTCCGCAAGGTCGATTTCTCCGTCGCGCCGGGCGAGATCGTAGCGATCGTCGGGCCGAGCGGCTGCGGCAAGACGACGCTCCTCAACGTCCTCGCGGGCTTCGTGCCCTATGCGGGCGAGGTCGTCGTGGGCGACCGGCCGCCCGGCGGCCGGCGCGACATTGGGTATCTGTTCCAGCGGGACACGCTCCTCCCCTGGCGCTCGCTCCTTGCGAACGTCGGCTTCGCCCTCGAGATCCGCGGCGTCGACGGGCGCCGCCGGCGCGAGGAGGCGACGGCGCTCCTCGAACGGCTCGGCCTCGGCGGGTTCGCCGACGCGTACCCGCACGAGGTGTCGGGCGGGATGGCGAAGCGGGTGGCGCTCGCGCAGGCGCTCATCCACGCGCCGACCCTCGTCCTGCTCGACGAGCCCTTCGGCGCCCTCGACGCGTTCACCCGCGCCGCGGTCGAGCAGGATCTCCTCCAGCTCATCGAGCAGTACGGCTCGACGGCGCTCTTCGTGACGCACAACCTTCAGGAGGCGATCGCGCTGTCCGACCGGGTCATCGTCATGTCGGCGCGTCCCGGCCGGATCATCGGCGACCACCGGATCGACCTCCCGCGCCCGCGCCAGGTGCTCGACGTCCAGTACACCGACGGCTTCGCGCGGCTCGAGCAGGAGATCTGGGCGGAGCTCCGGGACCAGGTCGTGGCGCGATGAGCCGCAAGGCGCTCCCGGCGATGCGGCTCGCGGCCACCCGGACGCTCGTCTACGTGGCGCTCCTCGCCGGGTGGGAGGCCTTGACGCGCCTCGGCGTCATCGACGTGTTCTTCTTTCCCGAGCCCTCGAAGATCGCGAAGGCCCTCGGGGATCTCATCGCGAAGGGCGACGTCCTCCGCGAGGCGTGGATCACGTTCGTCGAGATGCTCGTCGGCCTCATCGCCGGGAGCACCGCCGGGATCGCCGCCGGCCTCGTGCTCGTGCGGCTGCCGGCCCTCGAGCGGCTCGCCGGACCGCTCGTCTACTTCCTCTACAGCCTCCCGCGCATCGCGCTCGCGCCGATGTTCATCGTCGCGTTCGGTCTCGGGATCGGCTCGAAGATCGCGACCGTCATCTTTACCGTGTTCTTCGTCCTCCTCATCAACACCGTCGCGGGGGCGCGGAGCGTGAGCAACGACTACGTGCGCGGCGCGCGGGCGCTCGGGGCGACCGACAGCCAGGTCACTTGGATGGTGCTCGTGCCCGGGACCCTCGCCTGGATCTTCTCCGCCCTGCGCCTCGCGGTCTCGCTCGCCTTCCTCTCGGCGGTCGTCGCGGAGTTCGTCGGCTCGACCGGTGGTCTCGGCTACCGCCTACAGATCGCGGCGGTGTACTTCAACACGGTGGAGATCTTCGCCTGGCTGTTCGTGCTGGGGGTCTTCGCGGTGCTCGTCAACGCGTTCGTTGGTATCTTCGAGCGCCGCGCGCTGCGCTGGCGTCCGGAGTCGCTGCGATGACCCGATGACCGTGGATCCGATCGATCGCGTGGAGGGAAAAGGCATGCGCGGACTGCTGCGTCGCACCGTCGTCCTCGTCGCGTTCCTGGGGCAGGTCGCCACCGCGTGTGGGACGGGGTCCGCCCCCGCCGCGAGCCAGTCGGCGGCTACCGTG
>Ga0105164_10003147_pt1 | contig 10023 bp, 10 predicted proteins | sample VDWuncwatermetaG_FD_89674 | JGI IMG/M metagenome (GOLD analysis project Ga0105164, IMG submission 89674) | Wastewater microbial communities from Netherlands to study Microbial Dark Matter (Phase II) - VDW unchlorinated drinking water | ecosystem: Environmental > Aquatic > Freshwater > Drinking... | reverse complement strand
GTTTTCTCGTCCTTCGCGGCGGCGAGATGGAAGAACGCCCCGAGGGCGCCGGCGGCGCCGAGGGCGACCCAGGACCAACGCGATGGCATGGTGACCTCCTCGCATCAGAGATGGCGTGAAAAAAGTTGATGGACTCGAAGGTACCCAGCGGGGAGCGCGCTGTCAACGGTCCGCCGCCGCACGTGCTTTACCCCCCTCGCGGAGAGCCTCGGCCAGCGGGTCCGTCTCGAGGGTGATCGAGGGGGAGGGTGGGCGCCAGGATGACCGGCAGATCCCCCCTGACGGGCCCGCAGGGGCGGTCCCGCCGAGGGATGCCCCCCTGGTCGGAGGCGCGCAATAAACCCGGGCCTGCCCGATCCGTCGGGTTCGCTCGGGGCGTTGCCCTCTCCCTAGCGGTTCTTCAGGTAGGCCACCAAATCGATCAGCTCATCGAGCGTCAGGCTGTCGCGGTAATCCGGCATGGCGGATGATCCGTCCGGGCTCGTATACCCAGGCCCTTCGACGATGACCGCATTCGGGTTCATGATCGACTCCGCCAGGTATCCGGCCGGATGGTGCTCTCCCATGTCGGTGAGGTCAGGACCGGCCCCCGTGGGTGGCGGAAAGTCCTCCCCCCGCACGACGTGGCAGCTATAGCACTCCAACCGCACGAAGATCCGGCGCCCGCGGGCGGGGTCGCCGGGGGGCGGCGTGAACATCCATCCTTTGGGGACGCCTCCGCTTTCGTGCAGCTCGCCCATGGTGGCGCGATATGGCCCCCGTTCGGCGCCCGCAGCGGCCAGGTGCGCCGCGTGGGCCGCGTGGCGGGCGGGCACGGACTCGCCGAGGGTCGCCGTGAGGCCGAGGACCAGCACCGCGAGCGCGGCCTCCCGGGCGACGTACGCGGCCAGGCGCGACGGGAGCGCGTGCCGTGGCACCTTGGAGGGGCCGCAAAGCACGAGCCGCGCCCGCCGGACCCATCGAGAAGCGATTCCGTCAGATCGCCGGTGGGGGTCCAGGCGGGGGATGGTGACGTACCGGTTGACGGCTCCCAGGCACGCGAGGCCCACCACGGCAAGGAGCTTGGCATCCAGCACGCGGCCATACGCCGTCGTCCACAATGGCGCCAGGGCTCCCACCTGCACCCAGGCGTTGTAGCCGCCGCTGACGGCCACCGCGATCAGGCAGAGCCCCGCAAGGCGGGAGAACCGCCGCGCCACCGTGCGCAGGAGCGTCGGCGGCCAGGTGGCTCTTTCGGCCAACACCAGAACTGCCATCCCTGCGAGGCCGCCCGTCCAGGCGGCCGAGGCCACCACGTGGATCCAGTCCACGAATACGCTGAGCGTGAGGTCACCCCAATCCCCCGCGTGCCCCGTCAAGCTGGTGGTGAGGGCGACGCCGACGCTGAGGAGGAGGGGTGCGCCCCGAAGCCTTGGCCTGGGCGCCATCAAGAGAAGCAGCACGAGGACGAGGGCGGCCGTCCGGCCGATCCAGATGGTCCCGAAGTGGGTGCGGGTGAGGACCAGGGGGACGGCCGCGAGGGCGGAGGCGAGCGGGCCGCCACTCATTATCGAGGCGCGCACCAGGAGTTCGCCCCCCGTCCCCAGGATCAGGGCGAAGGTGGCCAGTCTGTTCCATCGCCGCACGCGGCGACGGAGTGCGGCCAGCTCCTCGACCCCGGCCGGCAGGACCAGGAGGTCCACCGCCAGCCCGCCGAGCACGGCCGCTAGGGCGGCAAGCTGGATCCACCGGATCGTCGCGGCGGAGACGAAGGGGAGGACCGTCATGAGGATGCGTACCCCCTCTCACTGAATGCGGAACGGGAAGTCACCCTCGGTCCGGTGACCGTCGCGGGCCACCACGCTCCAGAACACGCGATACCGTCCCGGCGGGAGCTGTGGCACGCTCACCTCGAGCACCCGATTGTCCTGGGGGTTGACGCGCGCGTCTCCCTTATCCACCCGCCGCTTCTCGCCATCCTCAACTCGCATCGTGCTGAAGACGGGCTCGATCTCGCCGTCGAACCAGATGCGAACCTGGCCCGGGGGCGCCACCGTGGCCCCCACCCGGGGCTCGGAGTGATCCGGAAACGCGTGAGCGAAGGCCGCCCCGGGCGGGAGCAGGAGCGCCCCCGCCAGGAGCAGCCGGCGCATCGGCGCGGTCACCGGGGCTGGGTGGGCCCGAGCGTGCCGTGGAACGGCGTCCATGAGAAGATGGATGGCGCGATGTCGTCCAGGTAGAAGTGGATCTGCCCGATCACCCCGACGATCTTCCCGCTGGCCTTGTTGATGGGGATCAGCGCCTCGAGTCCGACCTGAAAATAGCGGCCGAACCAGATGATGCCGGGGTTGACCGTTCCCGTGGTCCTCCCGCTGGCCGGGCCATCCAGGGGGGTCTGGAACGCGAGCTCCACGATTGGAATCATCCGATTGAACGGCGCCGGGAGGCCGATGTCCCGGACGAACGACTGGAGGTATTGCAAGTTGTACTGCACGGTGAACCCCCACTGGATCACGTGGGGGTTAGGTTCCCGCTCGATCTCCAGGCCGTCGTCCGTGATGTTGAACGTCTTGTTGCTGCTTCGCGAGGGAATGCTGCCGCCGAAGGTTCCCGTCACCGCAAGGGGTTTGAGCCACTCCAGGCTGTCCGGAAGATCCCCGAAGCCCTTGCCGAAGAAGAGCGTCGGCGTGTACGTGGTGAAGCCCTCCGGTCCGACCCGCCTGGTGCCCGTACCGCCGATGTCGATGTCCACGCCGAGGGAGAACAGGAACTCGTGCTCGGCGCTCTTGAGCAGGGTGTACTTCAGCCCCACCGCCATATTGTCGAACCCTTTGGTGAGATTGCCCCCGTCCGGAAGGAGCAGCTTGTAGGTGCCTCCAAGCGAGAACCCCAGGTCGGGGCTGAGCCGCTTGGAGAAATCTGCCTTGATGTCTGTCTCCCGGGTCGCGGGCGTATCCCCGTCCGCCGGGCTCTTGAGGTGGAAGATGGTCGGGAGCGACATCTCATCCGCCACGAACGGGTCATCTATCACCAACGTCGCCGGGAAGAACCGCTTGCCGGCCATCCCGTGCGCATGGGCCGTGCCGGTGAGACCCAGGACCATCGCCAGGACGGTGAGCCATCCGGCGAGCAGATGCCTTCTCATGGTGACCCTCCAGTGGGCACACCATCCGCCGCCGGAGAGACGCCGGCCCGCCCAGCGCAGCGCGAAAAGGGGGATCAGGCGGAGGGTGCGGCCCCGAGCATCGCTTGTTCGGCCTCGGAGCCTCGGCGCGTTACGCGCCGAGAGGTTTCGGCATCAAGCGAGCGGGAGGGGCTCGGCCCCGGTACGGGGCGGCCGGAGGAGAGCAGGGAAGAGCGGGAAAATCTGGCGAGACGTGATCGGTTTCGACCGGGAAGGTGAGGAGCGCGGCGGTAACGGGGCAGTCGGCGCCGCCGGCGCTCGCCCAGGCCAGCGCCGCCGGGCAGACCACCGGCTGGCGCTCGAGTTCCTGGCCCAGATGGTGGACGGAGTGGGGGGCCGCCGCCGCCAGGCTGGCGGCGAAGGCCAGCGCGAGCAGCACAACAGGAGCGCCGCGGCGGAGCCGGGGCCGCGGGCGGAGCCACGTGGTGAAGCAATCCACGGACGTAGCTGTAACACGAGCCGTGGCGCGGCGTCAAGCCGGAACCTCGGCGGACCAGCCTGGCCCCTGGGATCAGAGCCAGGGCTTGAGGGCGGCAAAGGCGATGAGCCGCTTGGGGGTGGCGCTGACGTGGACGCGGGCCCCCAGGTTCCAGATCTGCCCCGAGGGCTGGCTGCTGTGCACCATCTGGCCGGAGGGGAGGCGCACCGTGTACAGGTTCTCGGACCCGCGGAACCGGCGGTCCGTGATGAGGCCCGGGCCGTCCGCCGCCAGGACGATGTGCACGTCCACGGGGCGGATCAGGAGCTCCACGCGCGCGCCCGGAGGGAAGACGCCGGCATCGCGGAACAGGCCCAGTTCGGTGCGGATGCCTTCGGGCGTGACGCCGCCGGGGATGAAATCCGCCGAGCCGACGAACTGGGCCACGAACCGGGTGGCCGGCGCCCGGTACAGATTCTCGGGCGTGTCCATCTGCTCCAGACGGCCGGCGTTCAGCACGCCGATCCGGTCGGCGATCTCGTAGGCCTCTTCCTGGTCGTGGGTCACGAAGACGGCGGTGGTCCTCGCCTGACGCAGGATGCGCTGCACCTCGCGGCGCATCTGGCCCCGCATGTCCGCGTCCAGGTTGCTGAAGGGCTCGTCCAGCAGGATGACCTGGGGGTTGGGCGCCAGGGCGCGGGCCAGGGCCACCCGTTGCTGCTGCCCGCCCGAGAGCTGATGGGGATACCGCCCGGCGTACTCCGCCAGGTCCACCAGGGCCAGGATCTCGGCCATCCGCTGCCGCGCGTCATCCCCGCGCCTCGGGCGGGACGAGCAGGCGGCCGTTGGCCACCTCCCGCCCGGCGATGGCGATGCGCCCGTCGTCCGGGCGCTCGAGCCCGGCGATGAGGCGGAGCGTGGTGGTCTTCCCGCAGCCGCTGGGGCCCAGCAGGGCGAGGATCTCGCCCCGCGGGATCTCGAACGTGAGGCGGTCCACGGCGGGGAAGCCCCCGAAGCACTTTCGCAGGTCCCGGACCGCAATGACCGGAGCCTCCAGGCCGGCCGGGCCGGGGCCTCGGTCGGCGGAGGGGAGGGCCGTGGCGTCCGGCATGTGGGCCGTCGAGGCCGGGTCAGACATCAGGGGCGCCTCAGGGGTTCCGCCGCCGGGCGAGGCGGGTCAGCACGATCACCGGCAGGATCCCCGCGGCCACGATGGTGAGGGCCGGCACCGCCGCTTCCTGCCATTGCGACTCGGCGGTGCGCTGCCACACCTCCACCGCCAGCGTATCCAGGCCGAAGGGGCGGATCAGCATCGTCGCCGGCATCTCCTTCATCACGTCCACGAAGACCAGGAGCGCGCCGGTCAGGAGCGCCCCGCGCAGCAGGGGGAAGTGGATCCGCGCCAGGATGCGCCCCGGCCGGGCCCCCAGCGTCCGGGCCACCTCGTCCAGGGAGGGCGCGATGCGGGCCATGCCCGCCTCCACCGATTGCAGGCCCAGGGCGAGGAACCGCACGGTGTACGCCACGAGCAGGCCGGCCAGCGAGCCGGTGACCAGCAGGCCGGCCTCGTTTCCGGTGGCCCGCCGGAGGACATCCAGCGCCGCGCGATCGATCCCGGCGAGCACCAGCAGGATGCCCACCGCCACCACCACCCCGGGCACGGCGTAGCCCAGGCCCGCGACCCGCGCGGCCGCCCGCAGGGTCGGCGAGGGGGCCAGGCGGATCCCGTAGCCGAGGATCACGGCGGCCGCCGTGGTCAGCGCCGCCGCGGCCAGGGCCAGGCCGACCGTATTCCAGACCAGCGCCGGGTACGTGGCGGCGACCCGGCCGGCGCGGACAGCCTCCAGACCCCACGCGATCAGGACGCCGAGCGGGATCGCGAGCGCCGCCGCCAGCACCGTGCCGCAGCTGGCGGCCGCGGCGGCGCCCTTCGCGGGGGACAAGCGGGGAGGGTTCGCGGCGGCCCGGCTCCCCTGCGTCTGCGTGAAGCGGGCCTTCCCCCGCGCCCACTTCTCCAGCAGGAGGAGGGCGCCGGCCGCGAGCATGAGCAGGGCGGCTAACTGCCCCGCGGCCGTCCGGTCGAACATCCCGAACCAGACGCGGTAGACCCCTTCCGTCAGGGTCCGGTAACCGAAGGCGGATACGGTGCCGAAATCCGCCAGGGCTTCCATCGACGCCAGGGCGATGCCGGCGGCGATGGCGGGCCGCGCCATGGGCAGCGCCACCGAGACGAAGACCTGCCACGGCGCGCGCCCCAGGGTGCGGGCCACCTCCAGCGTGCCGGCCCGCTGCTCCAGGAACGCCGTGCGGGCCAGCAGGTAGACGTAGGGGTACAATACCAGGGTCATCACCAGCGTGACGCCGCCGTAGGACCGGAACTCCGGGAGCCGGACGCCCGGGCCCAGGAGGGCCCGGAGCCCCGTCTGGACGGGTCCGGCGAAGTCCAGGAGGCCCAGGAAGGCGAAGCCGATCACGTACGCCGGCACGGCGAGGGGGAGGAGCAGCGCCCACTCGAAGACGGCCCGCCCCGGGAAGCGGTACATGGCCACCAGCCACGCCAGGGCGGTCCCCAAGGCGCCCGCGCCGATCCCGACCCCCAGGAGCAGGAAGACGGTGTTGGCAAGCAGCTCGAAGATCTGGGTCCGCCAGAGGTGCGCCCAGATATCGAGCCGTGGCGTCAGGAGCGTCGCGCAGACCACCAGGACGGGCGTGGCCACCAGGGCGGCCAGGGCCAGGGCCGCCAGCGTCCACGGCGAGCGCAGGCTGGCCCCCGGCTGGCCTGCGGTCGTCGCCATCCGCCATCCCCCGATTGTCCAGCGCTGTGTTACCGTCGCCATGCCTGAGTTCCACGACGTAGGGGCGGCACCTTGGTGCCGCCCGCCCCGTGTCCGGCACCCCGGGGGGCAGACGAGCTGCCCCCCCTACTTGTACCCGACACGGTCCGCCAGCTTCGTGGCGGCGGCCTGGAATTCACCCGCCGCGGCAATGTTGATGTCGTCCGCCTTGAAGGGACCCCACCTGAGCAGGATGGCGTGCGGCTTCACCTTGGGGTTGGCCGGGTATTCGAAGTTGCTGTCGGCGAAGAGGTTCTGCGCCTCCACGCTGCTCAGGAACTCGATCAGTTTCACCGCCTGTTCCCGGTTCTTAGCGTGGGCGGTGACGCCGGCCCCCGAGATGTTCACGTGGGTGCCGGCCCCCTGCTGGTCGGCCCAGAACGGCGCCACCGGGAAGCCGGGGTCCTTGTGGATCAGGCGGGCCAGGTAATACGTGTTCGCCAGGCCCACGTCACACTGTCCGGCGGCGATGGCCTCGAGGATCTTGGTGTCGCCATTGATGAGGATCGCTTGGTTGCGGACCCAGCCCGCCACGATCTGCTCGACCTTCGGCTCCCCGTACCGCTTGATCCAGGCCGCGAGCAGGGACTGATTGTAGATGTAATTGGACGTCCGCAGGCACAGCCGGTTCTTCCACCGGGGATCGCCCAGGGCCTCGTAGGTGGAGAGCTCGCCGGGCCTGACGCGGGCGGTGCTGTACATGATCGTCCGGGCCCGCAGGGTGAGCCCGAACCAACGCCCCTCGGGGTCGCGCAGGTGCGCCGGGACGCTGGCCACGAGCGCCGGCGAGTCGATGCGGGCGAGCAGCCCGTGCCGTGCCGCGTTCCACAGGTTCCCGGCATCCACCGTGATCAGGACGTCGGCCCTCGCCCGCTCCCCCTCGGCCTGCAACCGTTCGAAGACCTCCTGGGCGCCGCCGCCGAACGTGTGGATCGTGATCCCGGTCCTCTTGGTGAAGGCCTCCATGGCCGGCTCGCTGCCGTAGTGGCTGCGGGACGAGTACACGTTCACCTCGGCCCCGTGGGCCGGCGGGACGGTCCACAGCAGGACCGAAGCCAGAGTCAAACCCCACATCCGCGGTACCGTTCGGTCCACGGGATGGCGGCCCATGCTGTCCTCCGTGTGCCTTCGGCGGGACAGGCCCGCTCGATGTCGGTTCCCGGGGTGGTGCGTCCCGCCGTCCCCCCGCCTCACGCCCGAGGGGCGGTCACCTGGGCCGGCTCCCGCACCGGCGCAGGGGGCCGCGCCGATGCCCCGATGGCCCCGGCGAAGGCGGAGCCCATCCCCGCCAGATAGCCGAAGTAGGCCAGGGCCTCCAGGAGATTCGGCTCGTCGTGGTAGCCGATGAAGGCGTGGAGGATGCGGCCGGGCAGGCTCTCGCTGTCCAGCAGCCACTTGGTGCTCCAGACGTGCCCGTGGAGGGCCGGCGGGCCCAGATCGTGCAGCGCCATGAAGATGTGGGCGCAGAGGCCCGCGCCGATGAAGAGGAGGAGGGTGCCCGTCGCGATAAAGAACGTGTGGAGGCTCAAACGCACGGTGGTGGCGAAGACCACGTAGGCGATGGCGGCCGCCAGGAGCAGCCCCAGCAGGGCCCCCGGCAGGGGGTTTCCCCCCGTGGCCCGCGTGGTGAGGGCCGTGAGGAAGACGGCGGTCTCGAGGCCTTCCCGGAACACGGTGATGAAGGCCAGGAAGGCCAGGCCGAACAGTTGGCCCGCCGCGATGGCCGCCGCCGCCTTCGTCTCCACCTCGGCCTTGAGGGAGCGCGCCTGGCGCTGCATCCACAAGACCATATAGCTCAGGATCGGCACGGCCAGGGCCGCGGCGATGGCCTCGAAGAGGTCGGCCCGGGGCCCGTCCTCGAACTCGACGGCCAGGGCCCGGAAGGCGAAGGCGAGGGCGGCGCTGGTGACGATGCCCGCCACCGTTCCCGCCCAGACGTAGAGGGCGAAGCCGCTGCGGTCCAGCTTCTTCAGGTAACCGAGCAGGATGCCCGTGATAAGAAAGGCCTCCAGGCCTTCCCGGATCGTGATCGTCATCCCGGCGAGCATGCGGTCTCCTTGGCCGCCCCCCACCGGCACGGACCGCGGGGGCCGGGGCCGTCGTCTAACGGGTGCGACCCTGCGGGGTCTCGAGCCGGGCGTCGCGCGCCGGGCGGCGTCGGGCGCGGGCGCTCCGCCGCGCCGCGCGCCGGCACTCGCGACAGGACCCGTACAGCTCGATCCGCCCGTCCGCCAGCGCGAAGCCGGCGCGGCGGGCCACCTGGGCCTGGATCCGCTCCAGGCCCCCGTGTTCGAACTCCTCGATGTGCCCGCACTGGGTGCAGATCAGGTGGTGGTGCGGGCGGCCCGGGGCCGCCTCGAAGCGCGTGAGGCTGTGGGCGAAGCGGCGTTCCACGGCCAGGCCGGCGCGGCAGAGGAGCTTCAGCGTCCGGAAGACGGTGGCCACGTTGACGCGGGGATCCATCTGGACCACCTCCTGGTGGAGGTGCCAGACCGTGAGATGCCGCCGGGCGGCCAGGAACGCGCGCACGATGGCATCCCGTTGCCGCGTGGCCTTGAGCCCGGCCCGCGACAGGTACGCCCGGAACGCCGCCAGGGACCCATCGAGCCGGGCGTTCGACCCGTCACTCCTCCCCATTTCCGCAACCTGTCGTGTCCACCGTCCGGTCGAGGAGCTCCAAGGGATGCCCTCGGCCGAAGGCCGCGGGGCGCACCCGTTCGAGCCGTGCCCGGTTACAAGATATTGCAATGCAATTGCAATAACGCCCGCGCCGCCTGCCGCCGTCAGGCCAGGGCGGCATCGCAGTGCAGTTCGCAGGCCGGGCACTCACTGTCCGAGCCGCAGCTCCGGTGGTATTCCCGGAACCGCTCCAGCATGTGCTGCCCGTCGCCATCTGTCTGCTCGAAGAAGCGGATCATGTCCACCAGGCGGTCCACGGTGGAGGAGCACACGTAGTGCTCCATCAGGCAGGCGTCCCGCTCGGCCAGGGGCGGGGTCACCCCCAATACCTGGGTGAGGAATTGCCGCAGGATGGTGAAGCGGGCCATCACGCGCCGCGCCTCCACGGCCCCGGCCTCGGTGAGCTCCACCACCTGGTATTGCTTGTGCCGCACGAGGCGCCGCGCGAGGAGGCCGCGGAGGGCGAGGGAGACGGCCGCCTTCCCCACGCCCAAGCGCTGCGCGACGTCCGTAACCCGGACGTGGCCGTTCTCCCCCTGCAGCTCGTAGATGGTGCGCAGGTAGTGCTGCATGCTGGGGCTCAGCGTGGGGAGCTTTCGAATCCTGTCAGCGAGCATGACAACTCCGTTCAGCAACCCGTACAGAGTTTAGGTATCTGAACATTATCTCACCATCTGCCAGGGGTCAAGAAAAAAATCCATCCCGGTTCTCTGGAGGGTTCGCCGGGGGGTTGCCGCGCAGTCCAGGAGCGCCTAGCCGCTCAGATGGCGGCGGATCGCGGCGAGGCGGCGGCTCTGCTCCTCGTCGCCGAACTTGCCCACGGCACGGGTGAGGCGCCGGAGGTGGGCATCATGGGTCCCGAAGGCCTTCTGGGCCATCTCGGGGAGGTCCTGGCGGAGGGAGCGGATCACCTCATTCCCGATCTGGTC
>Ga0105164_10003145_pt1 | contig 10028 bp, 9 predicted proteins | sample VDWuncwatermetaG_FD_89674 | JGI IMG/M metagenome (GOLD analysis project Ga0105164, IMG submission 89674) | Wastewater microbial communities from Netherlands to study Microbial Dark Matter (Phase II) - VDW unchlorinated drinking water | ecosystem: Environmental > Aquatic > Freshwater > Drinking... | reverse complement strand
GGGCAAAAGCGGTCGAGTTGGGTAGCAGCAGAGCGACCCGCTCTCCTTGCTTCACCCCTTCCTTCGTCAGATGCTTTGCTAAGGCTGTGACCCTCGCGTTCACCTGCGAGTAGGTCAGCTCTTCATCCCGGAAGATGAGCGCGATTTTTTCCGGATATCTTCGCGCGGTCTCTTCCAGGATATCGCCGACGAAAAATCCTACTTGATGGGGATTGTCTGCCATAACGCAAAGGCCCGTTGAAAAGGCTTGAACCACTGAGAGAGTTTCCAAAGCTCGCCGCGCTTCAGTTGCAATTTGCCCTGCTGGGTTGCCAGGAAAGGGTCGATGCGCCCTTGGAAGACAGCTTCCCACCACTCTCGTTTTCCGCTGATGACAAACTCCCCGTCGGTTCCATTCTCCAGGCGGGTTATCTCGCCCTTTTCAAAATGAACGGTCCAAGGGTTGTCGGTATCTTCCAAATAGAGGGTGAGCGTGGTCGTAAGTCCGGCTGTGCGCCCCAGGCTCTGAAACTCGGCATCGCTATTGGCGCTTTCCACCAGAGCCGTCATGTGTTCCCGGGAGAAAAGCGGATAGCCCTTTCCTTTTTGCGCGCCGTTTCCGCTTTTTAGGCCCCGGGGATGAGCCGGCAGCGGCTCGGATCGGCCCTCGGGCTCATTCTTGAAAAACTGGCAGCGGACCGCCTCTTCCAGAAGATCGGTTAATAGAAAGGCTTCTTTTAAATCTTTTCCCATCGCCACTGTGCCGTGGCCCCGCAGGATGACGATCGGGCGGAGCCTTAACTCCTCCACCACTCTTCCAGGTTCGGTTACCGTCGGGGTTTCCTGGGCAAGAATAGGGACTTCCCCGATAGTGTATTTTTCCTCAAAGCTCAGCGGGACAAAGCTCTCGTGGCTAAGAGAAAAGGCCAGCACCAGAGGAGGATGGGCATGGACCACAGCCCTGGCGTCGGTTCCGTTATAGACGGCCAGATGGAGCGGCGTTTCGCTGGATGGCTGCTGGTTTTTTTTGACCGGTTTCCCTTTCCGGTCGATCTGGACCAATTCCTTGGGACCGAGAAAGCCCAGGGAAGCGTGCTGCGCGGTGATGAGGAAACGTTCCTGCGCGAGGCGGCAGCTTATGTTTCCTCCCCAGCCGCTGATCAGATGGCGCTCAAAGAGGAGCTTTCCGAAATGAACCGTCTCGCGCTCAATTTTATTCATGAGACACTTTCCTTGTCTTCTTTGAAGAGAGCCCAGGGAACGACCTCCCTTTCAATGGGATAAATCGTCACCCCGTCGGAAGCGACCCTCTGGCCCAGGAAAGTAGAGACATCCCGGTCCAGAGGGGATTCCCGGCGCTCTTCGGATGCCAAGAGCTCGACAGGGACGCCGTGCCGCCGCGCCAGGAGCGCCGCGAGGAGCGATCCGCAGATCCCTACCGGCCCCTTTTCACTCAGCTCCGAGTAGAAGAGATAGAGGCGCTTGATTTGTCCCTGGGCAAAGAAGGCGCCCATCATGTTATCCGAGATAAGCGTCGTCGGGATATTTCTCTGAAGCAGCTCGCGCGCGATCACGTGCACTCCCCATAGCTCCGGGCGCATCTCCGGCACCAGGATAGCGGGCGCCCCGTCCGCCTTGAGGGCGTGGGAGAGAAAAGAGTAGCTGCCCGGCTGCGGGATGCCGTAGAGGAGGATGTAGGACTCCCCTTTTTTCCTGTCGTTGTGAGCGTTTTGCGCGACTTGCTGAAATTTTTTCCGGAAGCTCTCGGGCGTGAATGCGTCGTCAAATCCGATCAACGACGTGATGAGGGAGGCCGGCGTGATATCGAAAGCCGGGTAGCGTCCCTGCAAACCTTCAGGCGTGTAAGAGCCGCCTTGAAAGGCGAAGAGCTCGGTCACCGGCCGTTCTTCGATGACAACGTCCCCTCCCCTAGCCAAAGGACCGGGCTCTTGGACTAAAGCATAGAAAGGGATGTTGTATTCCCTGGCCATCAAGGCCAGCGGGTAGGTTCCCACCTTGTTGATGATATCGCCGTTTTGAGCGCAGCGGTCCGCCCCTACCACCACGGCATCGACTTCCGCCTTGGCCATAACTTGGGCGATTGCTGAATCGGGGATCAGCGCGACCGGGATGCCCGCCTGGGCGATTTCCCAGGCGGTCAGACGGGAGCCTTGTAGGTAAGGGCGCGTTTCCGTGGCCATGACCTGGATCTCCTTCCCCATGGTTCGGCACCACTCAGCCACAGCAACGAGTTCTCCGCTGATATTGCAGTGGGTGAGAAGCCGGCACGGGTTGGGCAGGAGATCGGCCGCGCGCCTGGCCCTTTCCATTCTCGTTCTCTGGATGATGGAGACCAGCTCATGAATTTTTCCTTCGAACCAGCTCCCCGTTGCTTCCCCTGATGGAAGCTCGCGGAACCATGCATCGAAATATTTGGCGATGCCTTTGAAATCGAAGGTCGGGCGCGCCCGGGTGAACTCCTCGACCAGTCGGGCGAGCCGCGATTTAAGCGCTGCGGGATTTTCGCTCTTGTCAGCGCGCGCCACCAGGGCGGCGGCGTAAAGAAAGGTGAGCACCTGGCCGAAGGCGCGTGTCTTCATTTCTTTCACCGCCCGCAGCGCCTCGGAGAGCTCGTTGACCGTGATGTATTCTATCTTTGAGGGGAGCAAGGTCTCGTCGATGATCTTGAAATGGTCCCCTTCCCAGAGCGCCGGGATAAAGAGAGGGCTCTGCTTTGTTTTCATCTTTTTTTAATCCAGGAGATGGATCGCCTTGAGAGCCACTTCAACCATTTTTTCTTCGGCTGCGAGAAAAACGGGGTCGCGAAATCCCATTTTTCCCTTGAGGCATTCATCCGAGACGGCCAGGATCGCCCCGGCTTTTTTACGGCGCACCTGGGCGACGGTGAGAAACGCCGACGTTACCATGTCGATGCCCGAGACCTTTTGCTGCTCGAGCTCCTCGATCAGCTCCGGGGTCTCTTGAAACAGGGCATCGGTGGTGAAGACCCGCCCGAGGTGATAGCGGACCTTGAGGCTCTTTGCCGCTTCCGTCAGGGCGCGAGTAATCTCGGGGTGGGAGAGCGTAGAGAAGTTTCGCGGCACGTAGTAGCTCGTCGTCCCTTCGCCGCGCAGCGCCCCGGTGACGATGAGCAGGTCGCCGATCTTGATATCTTCCTGCAAGGAGCCGCAGCTCCCGATTCGAAAGAGCGACTCGACGCCGCCGGCGCAGAGAATCTCCGTGGTCATCGCCGTATCCGGCGCATAGCGTCCGCCGTTGCCCACGGTCACCTTTTTCCCGTCGTGTGTTCCCGTATGCATCTCATAGTCGAGGAAAGAAAAATTTTTCCTGGGGTTGTCTAGGGCCGCCAGAATCATCTGGCTGCGCTCCTTGGGCCCGGGGATCAAGGCGGAAGGGGCCAGCGACCCGGGTTTAACTCCCAGGAGGGAAAGCATTTTCGCGGGCGTGAAGTGGGCTTCCTTGGGCATTTCTTAGATAGCCTGGCAGATGAATTCCAGCAGCTCTTGAGTTTGCAGGCGGGACTTCCGGCATTGGGCGAAGCTGCTGAGGCAGAGCGCGCTCGTAGTCAAGAGAAGATCCGCGCCCGTCTGTTCCGCCTCGCTCAGCCGGTCCTCCGCGTTCCACTGGGCCAGCTCGGGGAAGGCCTCAGGGACCCCTCCTCCGCCGCCGCAGCACCAGGACCAGCGCCGGTTGCGCGCCATCTCCACCAGCTCGACGCCGGGAATGGAGCGCAGGATATTTCTCGGCGCTTCATAGACGCCCGCGCCCCTGCCGAGATGGCAGGGATCGTGGTAGACGATTTTTTTTCTGATCGGGTTTTTAAATTGCAGCCGCCCTTCCTTCAGGAGCCCCTCTATGTGCTCGACCCCGTGCAGCACTTCGATCCCCTTCATCTCTTCCTTGGGATAGTCCTGCCAGATCCGCCGGCAGCTGCCGCAGGCGGCCACGATTTTTTTAATTCCGGCACGCTGCACCACCTTAAGATTCTCTTCTTGCAGACGATAGTATTCTCTGCGGAAGCCGAGATCATTCGCATAGAGGCCGCAACAGCTCTCCTCTTCTCCCAGAATGACAAAGTCCTCTCCCGCCTGTTTCATGAGCTTGGCGAGGGATACCGCGCCCGCCCTGCCGCTCGGCCGGTCCGCCGAGCAGCCGGCAAAAAGAAGGGTCGGGCTCTTCTCCGCGCCGAGCTTTTTTAATCCCAGCCCCTCGGCCCATCGCCCCCGCTCGCTCTTGGGCAGAGACCAGGGGTTGTTGTGGCGCTGCAACCCCTCCAGGAGCGGGCGATGAGCCTCGAGCGGCCCCTCTTTCTCGGCAATTTCTTCGCGCATGGCCACGGTAATATCCCAGGGGCCATAGCCGTCGTTGCGCACGCCGCAGGTTTCCTGGCACAGGAGACAGGTGGTGCAGGTGTAGATAACCTCTTTTAGTTCGGGTGTGATCGAATCCAGGCCATGAAAGACGCGCTGCGACATGAGCCAGCGCGACTTGGGGGTAAAACGCTGGAAGCGGTAGAACTCATACGGGGGGCATTTGGTTTTGAAGCCGGGATGATCCTCCATCGGGTTGACCGGTCCGTGACCGTAGCAGGAACCGCAAAGAACGCAGCCGGCCCCGCGCTCTTCCAACCCTTTCGCGTAGAGCCATTTTTTTACCCGCTCGAGCCCCGTGAGCTTTTGATTTCCCTTTTTTTCTTCCATGCTTATATCGTTAAGACCTAAACTTTATATTGCTTAAAGATGGCTTGTCAACGACCCTCTTCTAACCTCAACCTTAGAATACTCGAAACTCGAAACGGTCTTTAATCTAATGCGCCCAGGAGATGCGGATCAATTTCCGCAAAAGGGAGGAAAGCTCTTTTTGCTGTGATTTGTCCAGCGGGGCGAAAAATTGCGCGATGCACTTCTCAAAAAGAGGGATGGTGTTTTTGTAGAGTTTGGCGCCCTTTTCCGTCATCCTGACCCGGACGATGCGCCGGTCCCGGACGTCTCTTTCACGGCCGACCACTCCTTTTTCCTCCAGCCGGTCGACGATCCCGGTCAGGTTGCTTACCGTTACCATCATCTTTTCGCCGATTTCGCCGAACGGGAGCCCGCCCGCGTATCCGATGGTCGCCAGGACATAGAACTGGGGCGGGGTGAGATCCAGCTTTTCCAGAGCATCCTGCAATTTCTTGTTAGAAATGAGATTGAAACGCAAAAAGCGGATCCAAAGGCTGGTGCTGTAGCGCGTGAAAAACGGTCTTTTGTTCCCAGGCACGGCAAAAGTCTAGACTCCTGGCGGAGAAAAAGCAACCGGGATATCGTGTCCGCTGCCCGTGCCCGTGGTCTTTGCAGGCGACCTTTTATTTTGAACTCTTGATCCCTTTAACCCTTGAACTTTTGTAAAAAAGAGGGCTTGTCAGGCCAGGGCGGTATCGCATAAGATCGCTGGGAATTTACTATTATAGAAGGCCTAGTTGGTGGCGTCGAATGAATACCCCCAGGGACCGATTACTTCGACAGCAGCATTATTAAGGATCGCGGGTTATGCCGACTCCCGAGGAACTAGCTAGACAAGAGATCGACGCGCTTTTGGAACGTTGCGGCTGGCAGGTTCAGGACAAGTCTTCCGCGCAGCCGCAACGTCTTTGCCTTCCATCAACTGGAAACGTTGTTTAACAGGGCTCAGGAGCTAAGTTTACAAAATCCGAGAATCTTGGTGGGCGACTTTCACGTGATCTGCGTGCACGACAAAAGCTCCTGAACCCAATGCTGCCTGGCAGATAATTACAAGGATTGAAGCAGTGCTTCCCGATTTACCTGGCCTAAAGCGAGATATGCAACGTATCCTCGATCAGTATTTACGAAACCGCATTAACCAACGGCTAGGGGTTTTCGGTGAAGCCCCGAAGCATTACATGCACGAAGGAAATCGTATGCGAATAGTACGCGCTAATGGTTCCGTTGACGAAACCAAATTGAAGGAGGCTTCAGGTGAGATCTCGCTTAAAGTCGGCGATATTCCTGCATTAACGCTTAAAGAAAGAATAGCTAAATTGGACAAGATTGCCGAGCAGATGGCGGATCAGATCGCGACTCACTCCCTTAAGACATTAAGTGAAGGCCTCGATAAGGCCGGTCAGGTTGTTGATCGGAAGGGGAAGCCCTTTGACGCGGAAGCAATCTTTGAAGTTCTAGAGAAACTACAAATAGAGTTCGATGAATCCGGGAAGTGCGATCTAACTATTCTCATACCACCTGCTCTCACACCGAGAGCCGAGGAACTTGTCCGGTTACTCGAAACCGACAAGAACCTACAGAAGCGGCACGCGGATATTATGGAAAGGAAAAGGGAGGAGTGGCGTGATAGAGAAGCTGCTCGAAAATTGGTTGGATAGTGCAAGTGAACGAAGTTATCAAGCGGTGTTCGTGCAGATGTTATCCGCTCAAGGATATCGAGTCGTACATAGCACAAGACACGCCGCGCTCGAATATGGCAAAGATATCCTGGCAATTTCTCCTGAAGGTAAAGGTTGTGCTTATCAATTGAAGGGGAATCCAAGCGGCAAATTAGGTTTGGCTGAATTCACGAAAGATATCCAGCCACAGCTCGTTCAGTTGATGACTCAGAAGATCTATTCCCTGGTTTTCCAAAGGTCCCACATAAGGCGTACCTGGTAACGAATGGCTACTTTGAAGAGGAAGTCCAACGAGCGGTTGACGATCTCAATCGTATGTCGTACCCGTCGAAAGTATCCTTAATTTCGCGCGGGCATTTGTTCGGGTGGTGCAAACAGTTCGGTGCGTCCCTTTGGCCGAGCGAGCTTGATGACGTGAGATCTCTGCTTGAACTCTTTTTGTCGAATCCCCAAGAAGTTCTGCATACGAAACTACTTTCCAAACTTCTCCAAAAAATTCTCGCCATTGAGAATCATAAGGCAAAGCTGTCGAGTAGTGCGAAATTTTATCGCGCCGTTACGAGTGCAGCATTACTAACGGGCATTGCCACAAGCGGATATGCAGAGGCGAAGAATCATTTTGCGATTGTATCGGCGTGGATCCTTTTTGCGGTTACCACGATCGCGGCGGGAGAGAAACACGGCTACAAACTCGACAGGGCCGCAGCCGAAAGTTTCAAGTTGGCCGAGCAGGCAATCGCGGATGCGTTATCTGAGTTGTGGAACGAAGTATCCTCACGAAAGCACCTCATTCAAGGAGCTAGTCTTCCGGATCCTGAAATATATGGATGGCGCTACGTAACACTCTTAGGACTGTTGAGTTGTCTCGCAATTTTAGACGACAGTCGGCCTTGCTTGCTGGAAGACGCGCGAACGAAACTGCAAAACTGGCTGACCCAGCCCCTTACTCGTATTGATCTATGGGGTGAGGGTGTAGTCGCCGCGCTGGTGCCTTGGCTTGTGTGGTTACGAAAGCACGATGCAACGATCCGGCCGGATCGAGAAATCCACGGTCTAGCTAAAGCAGTGATAACCCGGAACCAGCGCAATAGCGAATCGCCGTTGGCGAACCCCTATTATAACTTTGAGGAGATCCTGCGATTCAAATTACACTTAGACAAGGCAGGAGAAGCGAGTTCGGTTGGCCGGGAAACGTTTGTAGGGAGCTCTTTCACGGCAGAACCTCTCCTTCATCTACTCGTGCGCACAAATCTCAAACAAGCTTGTAAGATGCTTTGGCCAGAATTTACGAAAATATCCCATCGGATGTGCGTGCCAAACAATCGGTGGGAATACGGAACGCTCCATATTGCATCCGGATGGGACGAGACAAAAATTTATCCGTCTACTTACAAATGGAGTGACCTCAAAACCGAGGCCATACACCGCAGGAATCACAAGATTCCTACAGAGCTTGCTGCCAGACCTTGGCTTTTAGGACTTTGGTGGCAGGTAGCACCTCACAGATACACCACCCCGTCAAATCGGGTATTTGTAGAGAGTGTGTTGCCTGGATGGGGTGGATGAAATTGGTTTCGACGAAGCAGGATTAAGAAAAAAATAGAGAAGAAAAAGGATAAGTCCAATTTCCGCGACACAGGGGATCACGTGTGATTGTACGGAGCGTATGAACGAAATTTTACAATATTACTGGCGTTTTAGTCCTCATCTTCCCGCGCGCCTGGGGCAGGCTTTGGAAACAGGAATAAGGGGGGCAGAATATAATTCGATTGAGCTAATGCAAACTTGGCGATGAGTCGAATGCGTTGTCGGTAATCGTCCAGAAACTTTGGAACTACTGCAACATCCTGCGGGGCGACGGGAATATGGCGACTATCCTTCGGCGTGGTCTATCCTGAGCCCTTCGGCTTCGCTCAGGGTAGACTCCGCGGGAGGGCTCAGGACAGGCTCTGAGCAGTTGACGTACTTGCAGTTTCTCAAGATGGCGGATGAGCGAATCTAATCACTCCGGGTTCAGTAAATGAAAAGGGGCCGCATGCGAAGACCACAGCTTTACCAGCGCATCCGACAGATATTGGAATCTGCCCGGACGAACGTCGCCCGCTCGGTCAATACAACTCAGGTTGCAGCTTATTGGCTGATCGGACGGGAGATCGTTGAGGAGGAACAAAAAGGTCAGAAGCGGGCTGGCTACGGAGAGACGCTACTTCAAGATCTTGCGCAGAGGCTGAAGTCAGATTTCGGGGCCGGATACTCGGTTCACAATCTGAAGTTCATTCGACAATTTTACCTGGAATATCCGGCTCTCATGAACTCCCGTAAGATTGGCTACGCAGTGCGTAGCCAATCTGCAATCAAGCTTTTACCAACAGGCAATCAAATTCGCCACGCAGTGCGTAGCGAATCCTGGAACCCGGGCCGGCTTCATCCCAATCTGTCCTGGACGCACTATCGCACGCTCCTGCGAGTGGACAAGGCGGAGGCCCGTGCATTCTACGAAATCGAAGCGCTCAAGAACAACTGGTCGGCGCGCGAATTGGAGCGGCAGATCAACAGCCTGCTGTACGAGCGGTTGGCCCTGAGCAAAGACAAGAAGGGGCTGATGCGATTGGCGACGAAGGGCCACAAGGTCCAACAGCCGGCGGATGTTTTCAAGGATCCGGTGGTCATCGAGTTTCTCGGCTTGCCGGAGTCACCGAAGCTCATTGAATCCAGCCTCGAAGAGGCTCTCATCAATAACTTACAAGCTTTCCTGCTGGAACTGGGCAAAGGGTTCGCATTTGTAGCGCGCCAGGAGCGGCTGACCCTGGATGGCGATCATTTCTACATCGATCTGGTTTTCTATCACACAGTTCTCAAGTGCTACGTGATCATAGATCTCAAGACTGGCAAGCTGACACACCAGGACCTCGGCCAACTTCAGCTTTACGTCAATTACTATGACCATGAACGGAGGACCAAAGGAGACAATCCTAGCCTCGGTCTGATTCTCTGCGCGGATAAGAATGACGCGGTGGTAAAGTACACCCTTGGACCTCACCAGGAGAAAAAGATTTTTGCCAGCCGTTACAAGCTCCATCTGCCCACCGAGGCGGAGTTGAAGGCGGAGATTCGGCGGGAGCTTGAAGTGTTGCGCAAAGGAGACGAGAAAGCGTGAACCGCACCGTGAGCGCTTCCGTGGAATCGCGCCATGGAACGCGGTATAGTACGGCTTGTCCGATCTAGGAGGCTTGTATGATCAAGGAACATGACCGGGTGGTTTTGACAAAAGCAATTCCCGATCAAGGGCTGACAGCCGGCGATGTGGGGACCGTCGTCCATGTGCATAAGAACGGAGAAGCTTTCGAGGTGGAGTTCCTAACTCTCCATGGCGAAACCGTAGCCATCGCGACCTTAGCGGCTTCGCAGGTTCGTCCGGTTCAAAAAAGAGAAATCACACACGCCCGTTTGTTGCGGGCGTAGACACACCTCTGCGGAGTTAATCCCTCTGCGAGCAAGTACGCTCAAGACTCTGGTTGACTACCTCAGCGCCTATCTGAGACGCAAAGTCATCTAGTCTCTCGCCTTCACCTCCGGCGCCGGTTGGTTTTTTCCGCCAATGTGATTAGCAGGCCGATCGCAGCCAGGG
>Ga0105164_10003143_pt1 | contig 10040 bp, 7 predicted proteins | sample VDWuncwatermetaG_FD_89674 | JGI IMG/M metagenome (GOLD analysis project Ga0105164, IMG submission 89674) | Wastewater microbial communities from Netherlands to study Microbial Dark Matter (Phase II) - VDW unchlorinated drinking water | ecosystem: Environmental > Aquatic > Freshwater > Drinking... | reverse complement strand
TCAATCAGACGGGCAGCCCGGCTATACCCCAGACCAAAACGTCGTTGGAGAACAGAGACCGAGGCATGACGCGTTTCGAGGACAATCTTCACGGCATCTTCATAGAGTTCGTCTTTCGAGAGAGCAGGCCCCATCCGCCTCTCCTGTTCCTGCAAAACTCCCTCGTAATAGGAGGGACCCCGCTGGGAACGGATAAATTCGGTAATCCGCTCAATCTCCTCATCCTGAATCAAGGCCGCTTGTGCACGGATCGGTTTTGCGAGGCCCGGTTTCAGAAAAAGCATATCTCCTTTCCCGACGAGTTTATCCGCGCCGTTCATGTCGAGGACCGTCCGAGAATCGACTTTGGAGGCGACCTTGAAGGAAATCCGTGCCGGAAAATTTGCCTTGATGATACCGGTCAAGACATCCACGGAAGGGCGCTGTGTCGCAAGAACCATGTGAATACCGACCGCTCTCGAGAGTTGGGCAAGCCGTGTAATCGCGGCCTCTATTTCTTGGGGAACAACCATCATCAGATCCGCCAGCTCATCAATCACAACGACCAGATAGGGAAGTCTTTCAAGCGTTCCTCCCTCCGGCAGTTCCTTCTTCTGGGTAAGTCGCTCATTATACATATCGATATTGCGCACACCGAGTTTCGCGAGGAGTTGATAACGGGATTCCATCTCCTGAACCACCCATGCAAGAGCTCCTTTCACCTTTTTGGGCTCTGTGACGACCGGCGCAATGAGGTGGGGGAGATGATTAAAAAGGGCAAGCTCCACCATTTTCGGGTCTACCATCAAAAACTTGAGTTCATCGGGAGAGGCGCTGAAGAGAAGACTTGCGATGATCGAATTAATGCAGACGGTTTTTCCGGAACCGGTTGTTCCTGCAATCAAAAGGTGCGGCATATCGGCGAGATCCGCAACGAGCGGCGTCCCCCCTGTGTCTTTTCCAAGAGCGAGAGTCAGTTTTGAGCGGCTCCGTTGGAACGCCTCACACTCAAGAACCTCCTTTAAATAGACGAGGGTGCTGACGGAGTTGGGAACCTCGATACCGACCGCTGATTTTCCCGGAATCGGAGCAATGATCCGGATGCTTTGAGCTTTCATCACAAGAGCAATATCATCAGACAGGGATGTGATTTTGTTCACCTTCACGCCCGGCGCGGGTTGGAGTTCATAACGGGTAATCACCGGCCCGGGTTCGACCTCTACCACTTTGACTTCGATGCCGAATTCCCGGAGCGTTTCTTCTAAGACTCTCGAATTTTCTTCCAGATTTTCCCGAATTTGTCTCTCCTTCAGCGGTGGGGGCGAGGCGAGAAGGTCGAGAGGAGGAAAACGGTAATCCCCTTTCTGTGAAGTCGGAACAGGAACTATTTTGGGCTCCGGTTTTTGCCTTTCAGGTTTTGTTTTTAGAGAAATAATTGGTTCTCTGATTCTCGGCTCCTTGAGCTCTAGAGATTCTGTGACAGTTTCCTCTTTCCATCCCCTCGGTGGAAACTTCCTCTCACGCGACTTCCGCCTGAAAAAACGAACCTTTAAAGCGGAAAACCCTTTGCGGAGAGACCGGAAGAAAGAAAGGATAAACGGATCGATTCGGATATTGGTCGCGAGAATCAGGCAGATCAGGAAAGTGGCTCCAAGAACCACAAAACTCCCCTGTGTCCTTAAATATTTTTTAAGGAGATCCGAAATAAAAAGCCCCAAAAGACCCCCTACTTTGAAACGAAGGGAGGCACTTCCGAAAGTGAGGAGACTGAGGAGGGCGCTCGTGGAAAGAAAAAGAACCGCTCCACCCCATAATCGGATGGAAAGAAGTTTATGGTCCTTCCCAAAAAATTTAAGAGCCCCCCAGACAAAAACAATCACTGGGATCAGGAAAGCGGTCCATCCAAAAAGGAAAAAAAGGACTCCGGACACCACCGCTCCAACGTGCCCCACCCAATTATGGAGAGGCCCCTGGGAAGACGTGTAAAAAGGGAGATCCTCCGGCGTGAAGGAAATGAAGCTGAGGAAGAGAAGTGTCGCGAGCGCAAAAAGGAGGATTCCGAAAATTTGATTCTGGCGGTCTTCGTTCATGGCATCTTTCCAAAAAAGAGGAGTGTCGCGACACCCACTAACACGAGATAGATACTGAAGAAATAGAGCCTTCTCTTTGCGACAATACGGCGGATCATTTTGATCGCGAAAATACCAAAACCCATAGCGGTGAGGGTCCCTACTGCCACAACCATTCCCCCTTTTCCGAAAAAGGTGGCAAAAACAAAGGGTGCATTATCCTTGGAGAGCGCTTTGTAAAGAAAGGCACCCGTCACCGCCGGTATCGAAAGGAGAAAAGAGTACTCCACGGCAAGGGACCCCTCCACTCCCAACAAAAGTGCCGTTGCGATGGTGGAGCCGCTTCGTGAAATGCCGGGAGTCATCGCAATTCCCTGACTTATCCCGACGACAATGGCTTTCCACCAAGAAAGACCCTTCCCTTCCTCCGGTCTGAAGCGCTCCCCCAGAAAGAGCCAGAGCGCCGTGATCAAAAACCCCCTTCCTACCACCTGAGGCTGGGTGAAAAATTTTTCAAAGGCCTTGGCGAAAAGGGCTCCAAGGACTGCTGTTGGGAAAGAACCGAGGATGACAAAATAGAAGAGTTTTTTTTCCGTGGTCAGAAAAAGGAGGATTTTCCGCCAAAATAGAATGAGGACGGCGGCCATTGTCCCGAGATGGAGGAAGAGATCAAAAAGGAGTTCTGATTCTTGAAGTCCAAAGAGTGCGTGAAGAAGAACGAGGTGTCCTGAACTTGAAACAGGCAAAAACTCGGTGATTCCCTGCACCACCCCGGCAGAGGCGGCCTCAAGGAACGTCATGGTTCGATTCCCCTCACCATGATCCTGAGCGAAGTCGAAGGATCATCGTTCTCCCTTGTTGCGGGAGGTCGTCTCCTTCATCTTCATGCTGAGGTTGATCCGCCCCTGCTGGTCGATTTCGATGACTCTGACCTGCACTTCGTCACCTATCTTCACGACATCTTCTACTTTCTCAACATATTTATCGGCGAGTTCAGAAACGTGGATCAACCCTTCTTTGCCAGGCAAGATCTCACAAAACGCCCCAAAGTTCATCAGGCGTTTGATCTTCCCTGTGTATATTTTGCCTACTTCTACTTCTTCGGTCAGGCGCTTGATGATATCCACCGCCTTCGCAGAAGCGGCTGAATCGTTGGATGCGATCTGAACCGTCCCGTCATCTTCTACATCAATGGTCACACCGGTATCCTGAATGATCTTGCGGATCATCTTCCCACCGGGTCCAATCACCTCCCGGATTTTATCCGGATTGATTTTGAGGGTGATAATCCGGGGGGCAAATTCTGAAAGAGTGGGCCTCGGCGCAGCAATAACCTGATTTATTTTGTCCAACACGATCATCCGCGCCTGCCGTGCCTGTTCCAGGGCGACACGAAAAATTTCAAGCGTGAGGCCTTCGGTAATTTTTACATCCAACTGAAGCGCAGTAATCCCTTCGCGGGTCCCTGCCACTTTAAAATCCATATCTCCAAAATGGTCTTCAAGACCGCAAAGATCGGTCAGGACCGTGGCCTGCTTTCCTTCCTTGACAAGACCCATCGCAATCCCTGCCACAGGGGCCTTGACCGGAACCCCTGCATCCATTAAAGAAAGGGTTCCTGCACAAACAGACGCCATACTGGAGGAGCCATTCGATTCTAAAATGTCAGACACCACACGCACCGTATAAGGAAACTCTTCCTTGGAGGGCATCACAGGCCGAAGGGCCCGTTCGGCAAGGGCTCCATGCCCAATTTCCCGCCGGCCGGTTCCTCGAACAGGTCGAACCTCTCCTACGCTGAAAGGAGGAAAGTTATAGTGCAACATAAAATTTTTGAAGGTCTCCCCCTCCAAGGCATCGATCCGCTGCTCGTCGGAAGTAGTACCCAGTGTCGTCACGGCAAGACTCTGGGTCTGTCCCCGCGTAAAAAGGCCGGATCCATGGGTTCTGGGAAGGACACCGATTTCGCAAGTGATGGGACGAATCTCTTGGGAGTCTCTCCCATCTACATGCTGTTTTTTCGAAAGGATCAGCTTCCGAACCTCTTCTTTTTCAAACTGGGCGAGGATCTCCCGTATCTGACTTTTCGTAACCTCCCCGTCCTCTGTGACAAACTTTTCAATCAAAGAGGCGGTGAGTGTTTCGAGTGCCTCTTCCCGTTTTTCTTTCTCCTTTGAATGGGTGAGCCGCTCTATTTCTGGTTTCGCGAGAGTTGCGACCTTGTCGCTCAACGTCTTGTCGACCTGGCGAGGAACAAACGTCATCTTTCCCTTCCCGAGTTTTCGGACCATTTCGTCCTGGAGTTCGATCACACTCTGCGCCTGATTTGCTCCAAATTCAATCGCTTCGAGCATCAATCCCTCCGAAACCTGATTCGCACCCGTCTCAACCATCATAATTCCCTCGCGGGTCGCCGAAAGGATAAGATCCACGACAGACTGATCCGCCTCTGTATAGGTAGGATTCACAACAAATTGATCTCCCACGCGTCCCACCCGCAGACTTCCTACCGGGCCCAAAAAGGGAATATTCGAAATCGCAAGAGACGCGGAAGCCCCAATCATTGCCAATACATCCGGATCATAGGAGCCATCATGGGAGAGAACCATGCCCATGACTTGGACTTCGTGAGTGAAACCTTCGGGGAAAAGGGGGCGGATGGGTCGGTCCATGAGACGCGCCGTAAGAATTGCTTTTTCGCTCGGTCGTCCCTCCCGCTTAAAAAAACCGCCGGGAATCTTACCGGCGGCATAGGTTTTTTCCTGGTATTCAACCGTTAGAGGGAAAAAATCGGCGTCCTTCTTAGGGTCACGTGTCACGCAAGCAGTCACCAGCACCACCGTTCCCCCATACTGGACCGTCACGGCGCCATCTGCCTGTCTGGCCACCTTTCCGACTTCTAAAATAATGTCTTCTTTGCCGAATTGTCTTTTAAATATGTTTGACATAGATGGTAAGGGATTAAGAAGGTGTTTGGAATCCGTTTGTTATTTACGAAGGCTCAATTTCTTCACGAGTTCCTGATAAGATTCCTCGTTTTCCCGTTTGAGGTACTTCAGAAGGGTCCTGCGCTGGCTAACCAACTTCAAGAGTCCCCGGCGGGAATGGTTATCTTTCTTATGAACCTTGAAATGTTCCGTGAGATTATTGATCCGTTCCGTGAGAATGGCGATCTGGACCGCGCATGAGCCCGTATCTTTCTCACTCTCCCGGAACTCCACTACCAATGCGCCCTTACGTTCTTTCGTAATGGACATACCTACCCCCCTCTCAGAGCTTCAGTATACTATGCTTTGAAAAAGGTGTCAAGGCCAAATAAAATCAAGGGTTATCATTTCTTCTTGGCTTCAGACGTTTTGGGTCCCTCCATACTCAGGAAAGATCCTAAAAGAAAAAGAGCTACAGGGGCCGCATGAAGTAAAATACGATTGAAGCTGTCATCCACATTCATTGCCCAGAGAACATCTAAAGGATGGATCATATAGATAAAGATGTAAAGGACCAAATGAAAAAGGAGAACGAGTGTCAGTGCTGCCTTTGAAAAAGAAAAATTTTTCTTCCAGGAAAAACTTCCAAACAGAAAAAATCCTATCCAAAGAAGATTCCATTTTGAAAGGTCTAACACCTTTCTAAAAAAGGTGTTAAGAATAACAGGAAACCGCCAAGATCGCTCCAAAAGTGCTTCCACTTTGAGTTGAGCCAAGAACTCCGATGGAACTTTAAGCTGTTTTAAAAGTAACCACCATGGCAACAGAAAGAGGGCGGGAAGGAAAAGCAGTAGCCATTCGAGAGCCTTCTTCCTTACAGGGCGAGAAGAGGTGAAAAAACGTGCCATTCCAAAAAAAAGAGCATTGATCACAAAGAGGGCCTGTCCTTCGTTTTTGGTCCATGCAGCGAAGGTTGAGAAAAAGATGCCTACCCACAAATCTTCCTTCCCCCCTTTTTGACACCAAAAGTAAAGATAGAGAGTAGACAAGGTGTAATAAAAAGTCACATGGAGTTCTGCGTACCCTTGCAGCGTATATTCCAAGAAAATCGGTAGTGTCGCCAAAAAAGTGGTGAGGAGGAGACTCGCCATGCGTCCATGTTCCCGCCGGAAAGCCCCTCCAAAAAGGATTAGGAAGGAGAGATAAAAAAGCGGGAAAAGAAGTTTAATGATCTGTTCGTCGATTCGACCAAGGACAAGATAGATCCAAGTCTCCGAGAGGGGAAGAAGAAGAGGGTATTCCTGGTGCGCATAATATTTTGAAGGGTCGCTAAAAAACGAAAAATCGATAGCCCGTGAGATCGTGAAGGCTTTCGCCTTCAATCCCCATATCGACCAAGCGTCCCAAAAATCGTAGTGTGTTAGGGGAAAGGTGAGCGATTCCACGCACGTATGGAGAAAGACGAGGAGTAGGAAAAGAATCAGGGTTCTCTCTAGCGAGGACCATGGAGTCCTTTTGGAATTGAAGAGGTGTCTTTCATCGCCCCTCCTTTTCCACAACGAGAAAGGCAGAAGAATGAACCAAGGTGAAAAGAGGAGAAAAAAATTCCAAGGAAGTCCGAGGAGTGAAAAATAAAACATTTCCAAAGTGAGAACCCCCCACCCCATTCCGAAGGAAAGCGCCCCTCTCTCTGCTAAAGAAAAGGAAGACTCACGAGAAAGCACGAAAGACAATACCATCCAACCCACAAGACAGACAGGGGTAAGAGAAAGAAAAAATCGGAAAAACATCATTCTTTTTTCTTCCTTTTCAAAAGGTAAATATCCTTCTTCACATCCACGACGTGTTCAAACCCCGTGACCTCAAGTTGCGTGTGGTAGACCAGAATGTAGCGTGCGCCTTCCTTCATTCTTTGAAGATCCCAGTAAACCTGCCGAGGATAAAGGAGATAAGAGAGCTTCTGACGATCATGCTGTTGAAAGAAATGTTTGGAATGTATTGAATAAGGATTCGGACTTTGAGAAGAGATGTTATAAAAAAAGACGGCTTCTGTGGTTGGAATCTTTCGTTCACACACCTTCGCAGCGACGTACAAGTCCCCATCGAGCTGGCGCTGTTTGGTTTCGAGATCTATCCCCCAAAAGTAGGGATAGGCCTCAAAACTGATGATAAAAGATTTGAAAAATGAGAAAAGAGAAAAGGAGGACCATACGACAATGAAAAGAAAGCTTAGTTGTCTCCGGTTTATCCAATGAACGACATTGTTTTTGATAGGATTCATTGAAATTGAGGAAATTTGATAAACGTGTAGCGGTGAAGGAGAAATTTGAAAAGGGTCCTCAAGATTCCAAGTCCATAGAGAACGCTTGGCCCAAAAGAGATTGTCGAGGCATCATCAAAATAGCGGGTCTTAATAGGAATTTCCTCGATTTTAAATCCATGGATATGGAGCTGAACAATGATCTCTGTATCGAAAACAAATCCATTGGAGTTCTTTTTAAAAGCGATCCTTTCCAGTGCCTGCCGGCTGTAGGCACGGAATCCCGAATGATACTCTGTCAGATAGGTAGAGAGGACCACATTTTCGATGGCTGTGAGAAGGATATTGGCGTTATGTTTCCAGAGGGGCATCCCTCCCTCTAGCGCGCCCCCCTTCATCATGCGAGATCCGAAAACGGCGTCCGCTCTCCCCTCCAAAATCGGCTCCACGAGATCGGGTACCACCTTCGGATCGTACTGGTAGTCTGGATGGAGCATGACAACAATGTCCGCCCCCCTCAGAATCGCCTGTGTATAGCAGGTTTTCTGATTCGCACCGTATCCAAGATTCTTTTCGTGCACCACCACAAAAAGGCCCAGTTTTTTTGCAATTTCAACCGTTTGGTCATGGCTGTGGTCATCTACAAGGATAATCTCGTCGGCGATCCCTTTCGGAATATCACGAACCGTTTTTTCCAACGTCTTGGCCGCATTGTAGGAGGGAAGAACAATAGCCACCTTTTGCTTTTTCACCCCGTTAGAGACCTCCTTTTATTGCTGTGATGAGTCCCGTCAGAAATAATGGAGTCAATGAGCCATCGGTTTCTAACGGGGTTCACGCCTCACCCCTTCCTTGCCACGAGTTCAATCTGGTCGTAGAAATTGACACTGAAGTACCTCTGTCCTAACCGGAAGAACCGAACAAAGGGTTGAGCCATATGGTAGATTAGAGGACTGACACCTTTGATGCGGTGGACCGCTGCGTCAAAAGTAAAGACATGACGATAGGGACGTTCGGAGAGAATGTTGAACCCGACCCTCTTTAAAAGGGAGCAGAGAGACTTCCGAGAAAAATAGACAATATGTTCCTGGCGAAATCCCCACCAACGATCTCCGAGAATTCGGCGTGCAAGACTCTCGATGTTAGGGGTAATTAGATAAAGGACCCCTCCTTCCTTTAAAATCCGCTGCGCCTCCACGAGAGCTTCATAAGGGTCCGGGAGATGCTCCAAAATGTCGACCAAGGAGACGACATCAAAAGAAGCGCTCGGAAGAGAGGCCTCTTTCAAGGTTCCCCCCAAAACCTGAAGAGCGAATTTCTCCTCTGCAACCTTTCTCGCCCAAGAAGAAGGCTCAATGCCCATGACGTCCCACCCCCTTTTCTTTGCGACGTCGAGAAAGACTCCTAAAAAGCACCCCACGTCCAGAAGGCATCCCTTCCGCGCATATTTCTCAACAAAGAGAAGACCTCTTTCAGACATTCTTCTCCGCATCTCCTCTTCCTCAAGATAGATTTCATCCTTCATTCCTTCGTATAGAAACTTGAGCGACTCCTCTGAAGGAAAAGGATAAACAAAAATAACGCTACACTGTAAACAGCGCACCAGTGTACCGGATGTCCCGTAAGAGGGTGCGGTAATCGAGTAGCCAGATCTTCCACGAGGACACCTATTGTGATCATAAGATCCCACCCGCCGACCTTTGCAAACAGGGCAAATGGTCGAGAAGTTCTCTTCCTTAAAGCGCTTCACCTTTGGACCTCAAAATTTCCCAAGCGGGTAAAAGGAAGCGGTTTTCCTTCTCTTTCGTCTACCAGATAAAGAGACACTGTCCAAACAGCTTTTCTTCCTTCTGCGGGGGGCGGAAGCACCAACCGATAGGTCTCTGTAACCTTCTCTCCTTCCTGCCACATCGAAGTCGGATAGAGACGGTAACAAAAGGAATGGTATTGCCTGCGGATCCTTTTTTGGTGTTCTTCCACCATTTCAAAAAGGAGTCCGTAGCGATGGGGAAAAGGGTGAAGACAGTACCAGTCAAACGATAAAGGTAAAATTCCTTCAGGATTTTTTTCTTTCCCTACGCTCCACCGGGAAAGTCCGATCTTTCCCTCGGCGTCTCTCGCCAAAAGAGGCGGGGTCTCTTTTAGCCGTTCTACACGAAAGAGTTTTTCCCCTTCTCCTTTCTCAAAAAGGACGAGATCCTGAAAAGAATGGACGACCCTGAAGGGGCCCTTCTCTAGAAATTCCCTCGCGTACTTGTCTCCTTCTTGAGTGGAAAAGTAAAAGACCCCATGCGTCAGAGGGTCGTTAAAATCGACCAAGAGATATTTGATTGTTTCAGGGAAATGGTACTCTTTCTTGGAAAGGGTGAATCTTCTTGTGTAAACATGATGAAAGGAATAGAGTTCCCTCCGGTTTGAAAGATGCGGCAGAAATCCAAAAGTAGCCATGACCGATGAGTCTTTGGGAATTTGTTGGACAAGGAGATCTCTTTTTTCGTCCAGGAGATCGCGCCGGCTTTCTTCTAAAACCGCTCCTAAATAAAAATGCGGCCCTGCCCAGACATTTACCACTAAAGGCGGAAAAAAAATCAATAAGCAAAGAAGCGGGTGGGAAAGGCGAATCCGTTTCCAGTGAAAAAGTCTTGCCGCTCCCTGAATCGCAGCATAGTATAAAAAGGGAATAAAAAGGGCTCCATAATGGTACGTCAGAAGATGCTGTGTCGGACGGCGGGAAAGGAGTTGTTCGAGAAAAAAGGGAACGCCGAGAAAGAAACTTTTCGGATCACAAAGAGGAAGAAAAGAGAG
>Ga0105164_10003142_pt1 | contig 10041 bp, 7 predicted proteins | sample VDWuncwatermetaG_FD_89674 | JGI IMG/M metagenome (GOLD analysis project Ga0105164, IMG submission 89674) | Wastewater microbial communities from Netherlands to study Microbial Dark Matter (Phase II) - VDW unchlorinated drinking water | ecosystem: Environmental > Aquatic > Freshwater > Drinking... | reverse complement strand
TAATTAAGTGTTCCACTTCCAGTTACTATTCCGGCAGTAGTTGCAGATCCGGCAGAAATGTTACCATTTAAATCGGTTATAACAAATCGGTTGCCTGTTCCTGTAAGTGTTTGAAAACGAACACCTCCTGTTGTATGAAGTTGCGTTGATGGGGCAGCGGAACCGATACCAACATTGCCATTAGAATTCACACGCATCAATTCTGCAGCTCCGTGATTCACAGAGAAGGGGAGGACAGTGCCAGCACCTGCCGTGGTTTTGATATAAACGCCATATGCGGTACCAACGGTGGATAGGTTTTCAAAATATCCAGCGTAGGAGGATCCTAAGGGCGAATCGGTTGATGCCGAACTAAAGATACCGTAGGCACTTCCTATAAGTGCAGCTCCTCCCCAATTTTTAGTAGCCGAAATTTTAAGACCGTAAGTTGTGTTGCGTGAATTGACAGCTATATTAAAGGCGTTTAATGCGCCATCCTGTGTCCCTGTGAGGTTGATGCCAGTATTGTCCTGGTTAACCTGACCACTAGGTAAATTAATATTAACAGCAGTGTTGGTAGAACCAATAGTATTGTAACTACTGGTGATATCAAGTGCACCAATCGCGTTGCCGGTATTTTGAATTGATAATTTGTTTGCAGGACTTGTTGTACCGATTCCAACATTACCAGCGCCTGTTATCATCATCTTTTGATTATACAGCCCTCCGCTTCCAGTTGAAAAAATTAAAGAAGTCAAATTGTTTCCAACACTAAAAGGGGCTTCTACTGCTGCTTCAATGCGAGCGGATTGGACCAATGATGATCCATCATAACCAGAAAATATAAGTGAACCCAGTAAGGAGTTTGTTAATGCCGTTGGAGCAGAACTTGTTCCAGCAGCGTTACTCATAGAAATATAAGGATGCCCGGATGTCGCACCTTTGTAATTTGAAATGTTAATGCCCGGGTAAACTAATGCTGTACTACTTGTATTCTCGACCAAGATACTGGTGGAGGAATTTGATCTTTGAATATGCAGTGCATTTGTGGGCGAGGAGGTTCCAATGCCGACATTGCCAAGCGAATCAATAATCATCTTTTGGGAATTGTTGGTTCGGATGCGCAATGATATATTGTCGGTGGTTCCGATAAAGTTTGTTCCAGCAGATGTTGCAGCATTGCCCGTTAACGACCAGGCATTTAAAGCTCCATCAGCTCCTGTTGAACCCGTTGAACCCGTTGAGCCTGTACTTCCTGTTGATCCGGTTGCACCGGTAGATCCTGTACTTCCAGTTCCTCCGGTTGATCCTGTTCCTCCTGTTGAACCCGTTAAGCCAGTGCTTCCTGTTGATCCTGTCGCACCGGTAGATCCAGTTGAACCTGTTGCTCCTGTTGAACCAGTCGATCCAGTTGCTCCAGTTGCTCCAGTTGCTCCGGTTAAGCCAGTTGACCCTGTAGATCCGGTTGAACCTGTTGCTCCTGTTGAACCAGTCGATCCAGTTGCTCCAGTTGAACCGGTTGCTCCAGTTGAGCCAGTTGAACCCGTTGATCCGGTACTTCCAGTTCCTCCTGTTGAACCTGTTGATCCAGTTGAGCCAGTTGCTCCGGTTAAGCCAGTTGACCCTGTAGATCCGGTACTTCCAGTTCCCCCTGTTGATCCTGTTGAGCCCGTTGATCCTGTTGATCCTGTTGATCCCGTTGAACCGGTTGCTCCAGTTCCTCCTGTTGAACCCGTTGAACCAGTCGATTCTGTTGATCCTGTTGAACCTGTCGATCCAGTTGCACCGCTTGAACCTGTTGCACCCGTTGCGCCTGTTGGTCCCGTGGCCCCTGTACTTCCTGTGTCGCCAGTAGAACCAGTTGTTCCTGTACTTCCTGTATCTCCTGTAGAACCTGTCACTCCAGTGGTCCCAGTAGAACCTGTGTCGCCAGTACTTCCAGTACTTCCAGTACTTCCAGTGCTACCGGTACTCCCAGAGTTGCCAGTAGAACCAGTTGTTCCTGTACTTCCTGTACTTCCTGTACTTCCTGTATCTCCTGTATCTCCTGTAGAACCTGTCACTCCAGTGGTCCCTGTAGAACCTGTGTCGCCAGTACTTCCAGTGCTAGCGGTACTGCCAGTAGAACCAGTTGTTCCTGTACTTCCTGTATCTCCAGTAGAACCGGTTACTCCAGTGGTCCCAGTGGAGCCTGTGTCGCCAGTACTTCCAGTGCTACCGTTACTGCCAGTAGAACCAGTTGCTCCTGTACTTCCTTTATCTCCAGTAGAACCCGTTACTCCAGTGGTCCCAGTGGAGCCTGTGTCGCCAGTGTTTCCTGTAGATCCTGTTGGACCTGTACTTCCAGTAGAACCAGTATAACCGATGTTTCCAGTGGGTCCTGTATCACCGGTACTTCCTATGTCACCTGTACTTCCCGTTGTTCCAGTGATTCCGGTAGAACCTGTATTGCCATTGCTTCCTGTGGATCCTGTATCACCTGTAGAGCCATTCGTCCCTGTTCCTGCTGGGATTGCCAGCCAGTAGTTACCATTAAAATAATAAAAATTGTTGGCTGGGATTAAAAAAATTAATAATGCAGTATCTGGTGCAGCAACATTATTGGTGTCAGTAATACGAGGAATTAAAACTCCTTTGTCGGTTGCGGTTACATCAAGGATTGCGCTGGGTTTCGGACTCAGTGTTCCAATACCCATGTTGTTTTGCGCGAAACCATTACCAGTTCTGCCTAAAGGAGGGAGAAGGAAAAATAGCGCGGTTAGAATAAATGCAGTAAGTATGTTTTTTGAACTCATAGTCTTTGATAAGCTAAAATTTCAAATATCTGCTTATACCAAAGGTAAACAAGTTTTCGAAATAAAACGAAGAGTTGAAATATTGAGTTCTGTTATTTTGCTATTAGTAAGGGATAATTAACGTTGACAGGAGGATTTATAAGGAATATTCACTTATACTATAAAATACTGCGTAATTTATCCGCTTTAAAATTTTATAATAACCGAATTATAAAATCAGGAAACAGTCCCAAAGCTATGATTGCTATGGCAACAGTGACCAACAGGATCTTGTGATTTATTTTTACTGTAAAAGTTTCGTCAGTACTTTCTTTAAAATACATGGCAATAATTATTCTAAAGTAGTAATATACACCAACCAAAGATGCGATAATTGCGATCAGAACCAATCCTGTAAACCCACTTTGGAAAGCAGCTGTAAAAATATAGTATTTCGCAAAGAAGCCCGCTGTTGGAGGGATACCTGCTAAAGATAATAAAGCTATAGTCATTACAAATGCTAACAAGGGATTAGATTTCCCAAGGCCGTTGAATGAATCTACACTGTCGTTGCCTTTTACATTGGTAATAATATTTAAAATACAAAATGTTGCAATGGATCCAATTGAATATGCAGTTGTATAAAATAAAATAGCACTGCTTGAATAGCTGTTTCCTGCTAATAATGCCAATAACATATAACCGGCATGTGCCACACTTGAATAGGCCAGCATACGCTTGGTGCTTGTTTGCATTACAGCAGTAATGTTCCCAACTAACAATGTTAATGCGGCCATTACCCAAACAATGTTCACCCAGGTATCGTTAACACTTGCAAAACTTGTTGAGAATAAACGTAAGAAGGCAGCAAAAGCAGCAGTTTTTACTATCGTTGCCATAAATGCTGTTATCACAGTTGGTGCTCCCTGGTACACATCCGGTGCCCAAAAATGAAATGGTGCAGCTGAAACTTTAAATGATAAACCGATCAACATCAGTAAAACCCCTGCGTAAAAAATAGAAGGTACAGTACCTTGATGTGATGCTACAAAATTACTTATTTCAGTTAGATCGAAAGAGCCTGTTGAGCCATAAATCAAAGTGATTCCGAACAATAAGAATCCGGTAGCGAAAGCTCCCATAATTAAATATTTGAAAGCAGATTCGTTAGACCCAAGGTCATCTTTTTTACTTCCTGCTAAAATATACATGGAGATAGAAAGAATTTCGATACCTAAAAATAACATGGTCATATTGGTATATGAAACCATAATAACTGTACCTGCTAAAGCAAACAGGATCAATGCAAAGTGATCGGTTAGACTTGTTTCTTCTTTGAAATAGCTTTCAGACATTAAGAGCCATAAGAACGCAATTACTAATATTACCGATGTAAATGCAACTGCATAGTTATCGTAATGCATCATTTTAAAATAGGTGATATTCGTATTCCAATCAGTAAGATTAAAAATGAATGTAGCCACTAATCCTATTAACACAAAAGGATACAGCAATTTTTTAAAGCTGAAAATTTCAGCAAGTAGTGATATTAAACCCAATGAAGAAAGTAATACTAATGCTTTCATATATGTTTCTGCGAATTACGAATTTTAACGAATTACAAATCTCTTTATTCTATATTTATTTATGCTTTCAACTCTCAGCTTTTGGAAGATAATCTATCGTCCTAATGCTGCCTGAACGCCTTCAACCAGTTTAGTAACAGCAGGTTCAGCAATGTCTAACAAAGGTTTTGGATAAATTCCAAATGCAATAATTGCAGCACATAAAATCACTAATACTGTTTTTTCACTTCCTGATAAAGGAGCAAAAGTGGAGGTGATAGCATTTGTTTCTCCCAACATAATTGATTGGTAACTGCGCAACATATAAACAGCGCCTAAAATAACGCTCAGTCCAGCCAAGGCTGCTAGCCATGAACTGTATTGATAAAGTCCGTTAAGCAATAAAAACTCCCCTATAAAGCCATTTGTAAGTGGCAGCGCCACACTACCTAACAGTACAATTAAAAATAAAACAGCAAATTGTGGATTTACATTTCGTATCCCACCCAATGAAACAAAATCACGTTTGCCGGTACGTTGTTGAATAATATCAACGATAAAAAATAAACCAACAACGTTAACTCCATGGCTCAACATCTGCACCATAGCACCTTGCATACCCTGTACATTGGCTGCTAAAATACCTGCTGAGATCAAACCAACGTGTGCGATTGATGAATAAGCGATCAAACGTTTAAAGTCTTTTTGAGCAATGGCAATGCATGATGCATAAACAATTCCAATCACCGAAAGGATAATAGCTGTATTACCCCAATGTTGAAGACCTAAAGGAACAACAGGCAATAACCAGCGTATTAAACCGTACGTACCCATTTTTAACATGATGCCTGAAAGCAGCATTGTTCCAGTTGTTGGAGCTGTTGTATAGGTGTCGGGCTGCCAGGTGTGAAATGGAAATATCGGCATTTTAATAGCGAATGCCATAAACAAGGCAACAAACACATAGCCTTGATGAACTGCATCCAGGCTTTGTCCGGCTTTGTAAAGGGCATCAATATTGAAGGAGTGAGTGCCTTCGGTATGTTGGTATAAATAAATTAATCCAAGTAACATCAATAAACTACCGGCTAATGTATAAATGAAAAATTTGAAGGTGATTTTTGCTCTGTCTTCCCCGCCCCAAAGCAAACAAATAAAATAAATCGGAATTAACGCCAATTCCCAAAATACATAAAACAAGAATCCGTCAAGTGATACAAACACTCCTATAAGTGCCATTTGCATTGATAATATCAATGAATAAAAAATTGCGGGGTTTTTATAATTAGTATTAAAAGAGGTAAGGATAATTATCGGAACAAGAAATGTTGTAAGCAGAACCAATAGCAATGAAATGCCATCCATCCCTACGTGAAAAGTAATTCCTAAAGACCGGATCCAGGCATAACTTGCTTCAAATTGTACATTGGCATTGTATTGAAATTGAGTAAGAGCAAAAATGGAAATTACAAATTCTATAATTGCTGCACCTAATGCAATTTTTTTTACTTGTTCGCCTTTTACCATTAACAGCAATAGTGCTGCGAGTAAAGGGAAAAATATCAATAATAATGTGATCATAAATTAAAAAATTCTAATATCTAACTAATAAATTCTAAAAATTACATCATACTTGTAAATAAAATAAGCACAATGCTTATCACCATTACAAAAATATAGAACCCAATGTTTCCTGTTTGTACAAGACGAATTTTGCTGCTCGTCCAGTTTACAGATGTTCCAATTCCATTTACTATTCCATCTACCAATTGGTTATCTACTACTTTGTGCAATGCATTAGAAATAAAATTTAAAGGTTGAGTGATCATATTGTCATACAACTCATCCACGAAATATTTCTTATACAGCAACTTGTGTAAAGGTTGTAATTCTTCACCTTCAGCAACAGGTAAGGTTTTGTTTTTAACATAAATTTTGTGAGCATAATATAAAGCAATCGCCATTACGGCAACAGCAGCGCCCATCAATATGTATTCTGTTTCGTGTGACAGATGATGAATAAGCCTGAATGATGAATCTTCAAAAACAGGTTTTAAAAATTCTTCAAGAAAATGCGTTCCGCCTAATACCGCTGGAATGCCAACCAAACCGCCAACAACAGAAAGTCCTGCCAAAACCATTAATGGAATGGTCATACTTTTTGGTGATTCATGCAGATGATCTAATTGGTGTTTTGTTCCTCTGAAATCTCCTTTAAATGTGAGGAAGTATAAACGGAACATGTAGAAGGTTGTCATGGCAGCGGCCAGAATTCCGAAGAACCATAATAATTTATTGTGTTCAAATGCATTTGCTAAAATTTCATCTTTTGAAAAGAAACCCGAAAAGCCAGGGAAACCCACAATTGCCAGAGTTCCTAGCAGGAATGTGATCTGTGTTATTGGTAAATATTTTTTCAATCCACCCATTTCACGTATGTCTTGTGCTCCGCTCATTGCATGGATAACACTACCGGCACCAAGAAATAATAAAGCTTTAAAAAAAGCATGTGTCATAACATGAAACACAGCACCGGTATAGGCTCCAACTCCTAATGCAAGGAACATAAAACCTAATTGTGAAACAGTAGAATAAGCCAGCACTTTTTTAATATCATTTTGTGCCAATCCAATGGTTGCAGCAAATAAGGCAGTACAAACACCAACAATAGCAACTATTTCCATAGATAATGGAGCCAGTGTAAATAATATATTTGAACGAGCGATCATGTAAATACCTGCAGTAACCATTGTTGCAGCATGTATTAAGGCTGATACCGGAGTAGGGCCCGCCATTGCATCGGGTAACCAGGTATATAAAGGAAGCTGGGCACTTTTGCCGATGGCTCCAACAAATAGTAATAATGTAATTGCTGTTAATGCAGGGTTACCGGAAGTAAAATTTTTCGCTATTAAAAATACATCGTGATATCCAATGCTTCCAAAGGTTACGTATATTAAGATGATGCCTAATAAAAAGCCTAAGTCGCCAATACGGTTCATTACAAAAGCTTTTTTCGCAGCGTTGTTGTAAGCAGTATTTTTAAACCAAAAGCCGATCAATAAATAAGAACATAATCCAACGCCTTCCCAGCCTACAAACATGATCAGGTAGTTTGAGCCCAGTACTAATAATAACATAAAAAAGATGAACAAATTCAAATACGCAAAGAAGCGGGAGAAGCCTTCATCGTGGCTCATGTAGCCAGTTGAATATAGGTGAATCAAAAATCCAATGCCAGTGATGATCAATAAAAACAAGGAAGACAGGGGGTCAATTAAAAAAGAAAAAGGGATAGACAATTTCCCAGCGCTGATCCAACTGAACAGATCAATGGTAATTGATTTTTCAGCCTGGCCGATCAATTCGAAAAATATCCCTAATGATATTGCAAATGCTCCCAGTATAGAGCCACAACCAATGATACTAACTAATCCTTTCGATAATTTTTTTCCGAATAATCCAATGATCAAAAAACCGATCAGAGGAAGCAATGGAACTAACCAAACTAATTTAATCATAAATTTTTTAATTTTTCAGTAAGCAAATGTACAATTGGCAAATTGCCTATTGCGTAGTTGTTCACTTATTTTTTACCACTTCAATTTATTCAAAATATTAATATCTGATGATTTTGTGTTCCTATACACCATCATCAAAATAGCAAGCCCTACAGCTACTTCCGCAGCGGCCACTGCCATAATAAAGAAAACGAATACTTGTCCTTTAGCATCCGACAAATAGCTTGAAAATGCAACCAATAATAGATTCACAGCATTCAACATTAATTCTATCGACATAAAAATAATAATGGCATTACGTCTAAAAAGCACACCCAATACACCAATGGTGAATAATACTGTGCTTAATAATAAATACCAGTTTAAAGGAACTGTTTGAATTGCGCTCATATGATTTCGGATTTCGGACTGTTGATTTCGGATTGTTGAATTCCCTAATCTTAGAACTTTTACTGTTTATTAAATCTGTTTTTGCACTTAACGTTTTTTTAATATTTACTCATACAATCATTTCCTATTTTCTTTAGCTGTTTTACCAGAGGCAGTGAAAATAGCGGTTAATTCATCCGCTTCTTTCATAATCTCTTTTAATTTTTCTTTTTCAATCAACTCTGCTTCACAAATTAATTCCAACCAATAGCAAGATTCATCCGCTTCTTCTTCAACAATAGTTATTTTCGATATAAAATCAGCTTGGGAACGAGCTCTACAAGCAGCTCTATAATTTGCCCCTACTGACGTTGCTGATCTCAGTAATTGATGTCCGAGAACATCGCCTATTTTACTTTTTGGTAAACTTTGCACAAGTTTAATTATTCTTAATGCAAATTTTTTAGTTCTTAATTTTAATTCCGAATTAGTCATATCAGTCCGCAATCAAAATTCCGAAATCCGCAATTATTTTATACTTCTCTTGCCTAACATTACTGCGCCAACCATTGCTACTAATAATAATACAGAAGACACTTCAAATGGCAACAGAAACTCACTAAATAACACTTTACCTAAGTTTTCGATCAGTCCGATATTAGGGTCAAAAGCATTTGTTGCCACAATTGTTTCTGCACTTTTTAAAGAACCAACCAACACAACCAACAATAAACCCGAGGCTACAGCTGCAGAAGCTTTAAGCCAAACACTTTTATGCGGCTCTGTTTCTTTATTAAGATTTAAAAGCATGATCACGAAAAGGAAAAGCACCATAATGGCCCCTGCATACACAATGATGTGAACAGCAGCTAAAAACTGGGCATTCAGTAAAACATAATGACCGGCAATAGTGAAAAAAGTTAGAACTAAATAGAGTACACTATGAACAGGGTTTTTAGAAAACACTACCATTAATGCGAACATAATGGCGAGGAAGGATAGAAAATAAAATAAATATGTTGTAATCATAAATTTGTTATTGGTTGTTAGTTGTTGGTTGTTAGAAGTTGAATGTACCATCAACTAATAAAAACAACCATCAGCTAATTATTTTTTCTTATCAAATACTGTATTGTGACCAAATCCCTTTTGTGCTTTAAATTCAGCAACCTCAGGTGTTTCCCGAGCGGTTACATCTACACGTTTATCTTTTTCAATAGCTTCAACCAAAATATCTTTACCATAAACCAATTCAGCTCTTGTATAAAGACTTTCAACTTTTCTGTCCGTTAAAAAAATTGCTTCTTTCGGGCAAGCTTCTTCGCAATCTCCACAGAAGATACAACGCAACATATTAATTTCGTAAGTAGCCGCATATTTTTCTTCGCGGTATAAATGCTCTTCTCCTGGTTTGCGCTCCGCAGCAATCATTGTAATGGCTTCAGCAGGACATGCTACAGCGCATAAGCCGCAAGCTGTACAACGTTCTGCGCCAATCTCATCACGTTTCAAAACATGTTGTCCACGCCAGATCTTGCTAACCTCACGTGTTTGCTCAGGATATTGAATGGTAACTTTTTTTCTGAAAAGATGTTTAAAGGTTATTATCATCCCGCTGAAAATAGCAGGAATATATAGCCTTTCAGCTAAGGTCATTTCTTTTTTAACTACAACTTTTGATCTGTTCGTTAATTGCATTTTTTTATCTTACTTAAACAACAATTGAAATATTTCTTCACGCATCATTACAGCACCTGTTATCACAATGTTTAAGAGCGACAAAGGTATCAATATTTTCCAACCTAAATTCATTAATTGATCGTAACGGAAACG
>Ga0105164_10003141_pt1 | contig 10045 bp, 8 predicted proteins | sample VDWuncwatermetaG_FD_89674 | JGI IMG/M metagenome (GOLD analysis project Ga0105164, IMG submission 89674) | Wastewater microbial communities from Netherlands to study Microbial Dark Matter (Phase II) - VDW unchlorinated drinking water | ecosystem: Environmental > Aquatic > Freshwater > Drinking... | reverse complement strand
TGGCAAGCTCATCGCCGGCGAGAAGACGATCCCCTTCGACATACTCATCTGGGTCGGTGGCATCCAGCCGCACGAGGTCACGGAAAGCTCTGAAGGTCTTGCGTGCGGCCTGAAAGGCATCAACGTGGACCCGCAGCTCCAGTTCTTCAATGATCCTGCCATCTTTGGTGTCGGGGACAATATCGTGTGCGACGGTATTGTCCGTACGGCACAGAACGCCATCCTCGAAGGCCAACATGTGGCACAGAACATCTGCCGCATGATTGCGGGAAAACCATTGCTGGAATACAAGAAACGGCCACTGCCTCTTCTCATTGCCTTGGGGAGAGGCCATGGCCTGTTCGCACACAAGGGTGTCGTGTTGCGAGGATGGCTGGTGGGCGTGCTGAAGCGTCTTGTCGAGTGGCACTATGTGTGGAGCAGGAAGAAGTAAGAGCAACAATAAAAAAGAAAGCATTTAACTATAAAGGGCGACGTTATACGGGTATGGCCCTCATCGCCCTCTCATTCAACTATACATTACAATAAAGCGAACCACTATCTACATCTTTTGATGACAAAGTGCGCCGGGGGAGGGATTTTCGCCCTGCGATAGAGTTTCGAACCCTCATAGAGTTGGTCAACTCCATCCCGCCTTCAACAGGAAGTCATACCTGGTTAGACGACCCCGGCATGGGGAAAGTTATTTAAACATCCATCCCATTCTTATCGTTGGTCAACTCCATCTCGCATTCAACGAGATGTCATGCCGCTTAGGCGGCCTTTCTTTTTTTCTTTCATACAGGACCAAAGAATTCCTATTTATGCCTCACACGTACTTGTCCAGTGTACCGTGAGATTCCATCACGTCTTCTTCTCTCATCAGGGTAGGAGAAGAAGACGTGATGAAAATCTTTCGGATGTCCAGTGCTTTTTTCGGAGAATTTTCAATTATTTCAGTCGGGTAAACCCATCAAAATGCGCCCGCGTGTCGTCGGAAGAGAAGACCTCGACAACCTTGTACTTTCCTCTTGTCCACACCTTTCCCTCTTGCAGGAAATGCGTCGTCTCGAGCATGACCACGCTCGCTATCGGTCGTGACAGTCTGCCGCTGCCTTTCGTCTCGACGAGAGGGACTTCCTCGTCAAACCAATAATTTCTCTGGCCTCCTTTCATGAATTCATAAACCTTGCCCTGCTCAAGCTGCTCGGGGAGGCATTCTTCCTTTTTTCGCCTGCCTTCCTTGTGCTCGATGATGTTCCGCAAAGCAAGCTCCGGATTGTATTCTGTCTTGATGCCCATCATTTCACCCGAATAGGCTCGCCAGCCAGTTTCTTGTCGCCGCGAACCAGAGCTTCATCTGCTGCTGCGAGTCCGGCCTGTTCAGCGTAATCGTGAACAGCTTCGCTGTCTCGTATGTCCTCCCGCGATCGTCCTGCCATGTTGTATGGATGACAAAATTGTTCTCCAGCCCGACAAGGTCGTCGCCGGCTGCGGACACATCATACGGCTGCACGCCGTCAAGGCTGTCCAGGGAGAATTCCGCCTCGCCGGCGCCGAGCTCGAGCGTCGTGCGCACATCCTTCGGGCTTGAGCGGGAGAGCTTGCGCAACGTGAAGCGCACATGGAACTCGTCATCGAACGAGACGTTCGCCGGATAGCTAAGGCTTGTTATCTCCAGCTGCGGGATGTCATCGAGCTGCAGGCTTACGATGCGGCGCTCGTCGATGTCCTGATCGTGCGCCGTGACGATGACATCGTCGACAGCAGCGGTCCGGATGGTCCGCTCGACGGCCATCCGCTTGCGCTGCGCGATACCGATATCTTCCGTCTCGCAGGCGGCATCGACGCAGAGCCGGATGTCATGGAACAGCGTGTTGCCGGTATTGATGAACTCGCAGGTTATCTGCGCTTTCTCGCTTGGATAATAGTTTTCCTTGTCTGTCGCGCATCGGATGTCAAGGCCGCGCGCTATCGCCTTGGGACTTTCTGTCTGCCGCGCGCGCAGCTCATCCCGCGCCTTTTCCGATGACACCATGACACCATCACGGGTGGCGCGGAACTGCTTGGTATCGGAGATGTTCCCGAGCGTATACGCGATGATGGGGAAGGTGTACTGGTAGCCGTCCTGCAGGCCGTCATCCACCTTCACGATCCAGAACAGCTTCCGCGCCTCGTTCGGCCGGAGGAGGAGGTGCTGCCGGTTGCCGTCGAGCACGGTCAAGCGTGTCGTCTTGGCCAAAGTCACATCGATGGATTGGTAATAGTCCGCAAGGTTCTGCACTGTCGCCTCGACCAGGTTGGAAGAGCCGAATCCCACGCTGTCCTTGAGCAGCTCGACGTCGATATCCACGCGGGGGATGAGCTCGTCACCGTATTCCCGGACGCGCACATCCGTCTGGAAGGGAAGGACGTCCACGTCCGTGTTCCGCGCCCGCCAGACGAACTTGGTCGAGATCTTGCCCGCATCAGCAGAGTATTTGGCCACGATGTGGGTTGGATCCACATAGCCGTACTCGCCGTATGTCACATCATACGGTACCCAGCCTCGGCCAGGGAAGTACACCTCTGCCCAGCCATGCGGACCCCATTTTTGGTCGAATTGCGGCGAGTTCGTGTAGGAGATGCCGGCCACGAACCGCGCCGGGATGCCCAGGCTGCGTAGCATGGAGATGAACAGGGAGGTGAGCTCATCGCACACGCCTTCTTTGTTGCGCAGCACCCAGCTCGCCTTCTGCGATGCCTCGATGGTGACGGTCGTGAGATTGTACTGGATATTCTGCGTGACCCATCCCGCGATCTTGTCGACGACGACCACGAGGTCATCCTCGCCCTCTGCAAGGGATGATGCGAGGGAGGAGATGTCATCATTGATGTCGATGATCTTCGTCTCCTGCGTGAAGGGCCGGATATTGCTCGGCAGGTTCTCGAGCGGGAACGGGACCTTGCCGGTTATCCGCGGCGGGTCATTGGTGACCTTGACGCGGGAATCCATGACGAGCGCGAGGTCGCTCCCTATCGAGGGCTTGTCCCACTCGAACACCAGGCCGTCGTCCGTCTCCCTCGGTTCCGGGCGGAAGTCCTTCTTGAGGATCTGCTGCTCCGTGGTCTCGCGAGGGTAGAAGTCCAGCGTCGCGCTGACCGACTCGATATAACTGTTGTCCGCTATGGCCTGGAGATCCACGCCGGCGCGCATGCGCGTGTCGAGGATGAGGTAGGAGCTGTGGTAGATCCAGGAGTCATCCTTCGGCTGGTGGTCCTGGGCGAAGGCGAGCGGGAGGAGAAGGAGGAAAAGCGCAACTATTATGCTTGCTCTTTTTTTCATGCGACCTCACGTGGAAAATTAAAACGCCACGACCCGGATTTGAACCGGGATATCCTTGCGGAAACAGGATTAGCAATCCTGCGCAATACCAGGTTATGCGATCGTGGCAATGGTACTGACGAGGAAATTCGGCATTTATAAAGGTTTTGTGGCTTTTGCGGCAATAGGATGATGAAAGCTTTATAAGCACTATCCGGTTCTCTTCCCTATGCATATCCATCTTGTCCGACCCCGTGATCAAGCTCAACTCTACGAAGCTTTTCTCGCTGCCTCGATTACCGCGGAGGATGTTCAGGCTCACCACATTCCTCGCTCTGGTTTCTTTGAATATCCTCTCTCTGAACGTGATCTCGAAGCCCGTGCCCAGACACCTTTTTCTGTTGTTGCTGAAGACAGTCGCAGCAGGCTTTTGGGGTACATCATCGGCTATCCGATAGCGCACGCCCGTCAACAGCTCGCTCAAGGTGTGTACCATGATCCAGTCCATGATACATTTGAGGGACTGGATGATCACACGCTTTATCTCGACCAGCTCTATCTTGCTCGAGCACAGCCGGTCACTGTCGCGGCGCGCATGTTTGACACGTGGGAACACCTGCTTCGCGGAGAAAAGGTCCCCAATGTGGTTACTGCCATTCCACAACTGCCGTGGAAGAATGAGTCCTGCACCCGATTTGTTCTCTATCGCGGCTTTTCGAGGCATGGATTTGCCGCGAGTTCGGCGGTGACGCTGGGGTTGTTTGGGAAGCCGTATGTTGCGATTGGGGAGAATATTTTGTGATGCTGAACTAATTCCGGTTTTTCTTCTTTTCCTTTTTAAATCACCCGAAACATTTTCGATTTTTTCCTCATTTTTTAGGGAAAAGCATATAAAGCGCACGGTCTGATTTTTCACAAGAACGCAAAAGCTATCAGCACATCAAATCGAGGTGACAAAATGAAGAAACGAGATGACCACCAGAAGCTTAATAAAGATGATTCGTCTTTATCGTTATCTATGGGAAGGATATTCCATGTGGTTATTGAACAGGACGAAGACGGAATGTACGTCGGCAGGGTTCCAGAGCTTCAAGGCTGTCTCAGCCAAGGCGCCAGCCTTGATGAGCTGATGAAAAACATCAGGGAAGCTATCGAGCTGTGCCTGGAAGTCAAGGCCGAGGAAGAACCGATGAAGTTTATCGGCGTACAGGAAGTCGAAGTCGTCTAAACGGTGAAACTCCCGCTTCTCTCGTCGAAAGAAGTCTGCAAATTTCTCGAAAAAGAGGGCTTCCAAGCCATACGTCAGAAAGGTAGTCATCGTTATTACCGCCATCCTGACGGTCGAACTACTGTTGTACCCATACACGCGAATAAAGATATAAGCCGAGCCCTCCTTAATGCTATCCTGGAAGAGATTGGTATGAGTAGAGATGAATTCCTCGAGAAATGCTGCGGATGAGATCGCCCAGACGAAATATCCTTTAATTGATGGTAAAGAAAACGATAACGCTATGTCGCTTATCCTGCCCCAATCTTTATAAACAGTTTTCATCTCTTCTTCAGCCATGGCGACGTTGGGGGACTTGATTGTAGAGCAATTTACCGAGATTTCTGACGATGTGGCGGCTCTTGAAAACGAGCCGTCCTCACAGCGCAAACGGACGCAGCGGCATGAAAAGCTGGAAGAGCTGCTTGGTCGTGGCTATTCTTGTCTGGATCTGCCGGTAGATGCGTATCGCGATGTCTATTTCCAGATCCGCTCCCTGACCACGCAACTCAATGAGGCTCCTCTGCGACAGTTAAAAGAGGAACTGGAGTCAGAGCACGAGCGTCGGCTACGGACGGCGCGGGAAAACGCTGCGGTTGTCAGCAATACTACAAACATTATCAACGCATTGGCTTCTGCTGCTGCTGGGGTTTTATGCTACGGTAAGCTGAGTATGGTATCCACAGTAGCATTAGGCGTATCCGGCTATCTCTATTGCAGAGATACGGTGGTCAATAAAGGCATGCGACTATTCACCTGGCAGAAATTAACAGCGATCGGTCTTGGTTGCGTTCCATCTCTGGAATTTCTTGCTCATTACGCGGTAACAGAAGAACCAATTTTTCTCCGGGCAGCATCAGCAGCTTTCTTCGATCTGACGGCACGATCCGCTTTCGTTGGCTTGCTTCTTCCTTGGGGCGCGCTTCAAGGAATGCAATACGTTCGTGGAATGAAGGAACGTCGTGCAGCGTATGACGCCCTTCACGGCTTGTCCAAGCCGCTTCGCACAAAAATGCGGCGGATCGGATTGGTTCTCGATGAGATGAGCGCCATACAATCGCTCGAACAGCTCGCTGAAGATGAGCATACTGCTGCTATTGCTCAATTTGAGGAGGCCTGTGTGCAGTATCTTGAGGGAAAAAGCGGAAAGGACAGCGTGATAGTTCAACGAAAACACTTGGAGACTCTCGCTACGACTCCTTCCATAGCGACGGTGATGTTCCCTGCTGCGCGAGTGCAGGAAGCAGGGCCAGTTCCCCTATCCGTCTCGGCCAGGCCAGAGCTGGTCCACCCGGATACGTACAGACTTGTTCGGGAGACAGGCGTCGACCATCAGACAGCCAAGCGCATCGCCCGTTCCGTCACTCCAGAGGATGCTGAAGTGGTCATGCGCGCATTACGGGGAGCGGTGCAGGATGATGCTCCTGCCCTTTTCTGCGCTAATCCCGACCTGTTCTTTCTCCGCTCTCAGGAACGGACAGATTATCTCAGCGCGTTGCATCGGATTCTGGGAAAGATAAGGACAAGATTTGACATTGCGGTACCAGCAGACTATCAGATCTCGAGTAATCCGTCTTCCTTTGCTGCGATGGATGGCCTATCTCACCTTGATCATGCGCTTTGCGATACATCGCTGGAAAATGGAGGGCGAGGGGGTGAAACGCTCCTTCATTCCCTGCGAAGCGAGGGGTATGCCAACATCGAACTTCTTCATGCGATGCTCGTCAAAGGCTTTGGTCTTGGCACCTCAACGCCGCGCATTGGCATGGCCTATCGGCATATCCGTCATATCCGCCATCATATCATCCATGATCCGCATGTCGATTCGCGGGATATGCGCTACTTTGATGATGTGCTTGGTCGACTGATCCGCGATGGCGTCGTGCTTGAAGATAAGGTATACAAGACAGGGGAGGGCGGCCGCTTCAAGGGTTGCTATAGCGTGACGCCGCATCTTTCTGGTATCAGGAAACAGCACTTGCGAGACTATGTGCGTTTTTGTTTATACGGACGGAATAGGGCGGCCAATTAATTCTTCCGCAGTTCCAACAACAACCTTTATAAAACCCCCGCCTTTCCGCTGTATACGGTTGCTATTCAGCTATTATACAGCGGGATAGGGCAGTCAGGAGTGCCCGTTGGGCTCATAACCCAAAGGTCGGAGGTTCAAATCCTCCTCCCGCTATTTTCCTCTTTTGGACCGCTAGAACGTGGATTATTGAGATAACCGTTTAAACGATTGTAGAAACTTCTTAAATTCCTCCTCTTTTTCTGGAGTGTCTAGTCGCTTTATAATGAGCATCACTTTATATTCAGAATGCGCTAAAGGCACAAGCGCTACGCCATCATTCGGACGAATTTGGCTGTCTGTGACCGGATGATACGAAGCAGATGCATGATAATAAAAAATTTTTCCATATGGAGTTTCTATTTGTTCGACACCATCACATACACCTGCACCACTACCTAAAGAAACAGTAACATCAGTAATGCTCTGACGTACAAATGTGCAGGTTTCTTCATTATAGCTACTGACCCATCCAGCTATATACCCGTACCCCGGACGTTGTTGAAAGTTCTCTGTGGCACCTCCAACAACCAAGCCATCCTCCTCAAGTTCTTTCAAACTGTAGTAAACGCCAAAGGGCATAGAAAATGTCTTTCCAGAAATATGTTCATCATCTTCATCGAAATTTGGTTTCCCCCACGACTTTGGATATTCAAACTGCAAATTGAGTTCTGGTACCTGATGGATTTCCGTACCTTTTTGTGTTTTGATTGCTGCTTGATCGATACACCCAGCTGAACTTAATGCAAGTGTGTCAAGACCAAATTCAAACTCAGGACATCCGACAAAGAGATCATTATTGTAGCCATGTATAGTTTTTCCAAAAAATGATATAGTTATAAAAAAAATCACAGCCAGCACAATACTCAATTGCTTTTTATGATCACTCCGATTATAAACACCCATAATAACTCCCTGTAACAGGCCTGCCGCGGCAGCAATAAACAAAGAAATAGCGAAAATAGGAATCGTAAAAAAAACTATGGCAAAAGCTTCACTTGAGGTGCCATGACGTACAAGATCCTCTATTACCAACAAAACAAGAGGCACATTCACTAGTAAACCAATAAGCAATCCAGCCAAAAAATCAGCTGCTAACTCTTTTGTATTCGCCATGGCACTCTTCAAAAAAACATACAGAACACCAATTCCAAACAAAACTACGAACGGCACCCAAACCTTGAATGACAGTCCGACGATATTGATAAACCAGGAACGAGTCGGTAACATCAATATTACGGACAAAACAGTAAGATATCCCAGCAACTCCACTCCAATTTGTTGAAGCTTATCTTTATTCATAAAACCATTAATCGCATTCAAATTGTAACACCATACTTACAGTTTGTAAATTCATACTGCTCGTGAGAGTTTTTGCGAAGGCACAATATACTCACCTATTCAAAACTCCTCGCCACCCTCTTGCTCACCCGGTGCGGCCGCTGCTCGTCCGCGTGGATGCCTTTCTTGATCATATTCTGCAGCTCGGCGAAGCTCTTGTGCAGCGTTCTCGCGAAGTCCCAGTCATGCGCCTTGGTGGACGTGAAGATGCGCGTCGGCGCGAGGGCACGGATGTGGATGCCGTACTTCCGCCGTTTCGCTGTCTCTTCGCGCTTGCCTTTGCCGGAGAGCTCATGGAGCCGGATGTGGATCACTAGCGATGTCATGTTCTTGAACATGCGGGCGATCTTCGGGTAGTATTCAGTAGAAAGCCGGTCGAGCGTCTCGCGTTCCGCGGGCGTCAGCTCCTTGGCCCCGATGTATTGGATACCAGGCTCTTTCATGGGTTTCCTCCTTTTTCCTACAGCAAGCCTTTTAAAGAAGCCTTCTATTTATACTTTTTGGTTATGCCGTTTGGTAACCCTATGAAACCTTTCCCGAAGCTCAAGACGCCATTGGTCCTCGCGCCCATGGCGGACGTCACTCATGTGGCCTTCAGGCTGCTCTGCCGCGATCTCGGCGCGTCCTATGCAGTCACGGAGATGGTCAGTTCTACCCAGCTTGCGCAGAAGCCGGAGATAGCCGCGCGGCTTCTTGATACTGTTCCGGAGGAGAAGCCGGTGGGCATCCAGCTCTTCGGTGAGGTCAAGGCGCATTTCCTAGCTGCCGCAGAACTGGCTTTGCCCAAGGCGGATGTGATTGATATCAATGTCGGCTGTCCTTCACCAAAGCTGACGAATTGCGATGCCGGCGCCGCACTCCTTAAGTGTCCAGAAAAGCTGCAGGCCATCGTGGCGGAGCTTTCCCAGTTGCCTATCCCGATCACCTGTAAGATCCGTTCCGGCTATTCGAACGACAGCATCGTCGCGGTCAAGATCGCGAGGATGATAGAAGAAGCGGGCGCCGCGGCCATCACCGTGCATCCGCGCACGAAGGAGCAAGGCTATTCCGGAAAGGCTGATTGGGACATCATCAAGCAGGTCAAGGAAGCGGTCAACATCCCGGTCATCGGCAATGGCGATGTGCGCACGCCGCAGGATGTCAAGCGGATGCTGGACACGACCGGCTGCGATTATGTGATGCTGGCACGCGCAGCCTTGTGTAATCCGTTCATCTTCCAGCAGGCGAATTATTATCTTGAGACAGGTGAGGTCATGCCGCAGGCAGGGTTCGAGGAAAAACTGCGACTGCTTGGGAAATATATCTCGCTCCTCCAAAAATATGGTATCGGCGGCTTCAATGACATCCGGCAGGCCGCCATCTACTTCTCAAAAGGCTACCACAACAGCACGCGCATCCGGGATGCATTATGCAAGGCGAAAACTATCGAGGAGATGTGGCAGGCGCTGGAGTGGTATTGCAGGAATGAAGATGCGCCGCTCGCCACAGTGACGGCGCAGCTCGGGCAGGCAATAACTTTCTGATACTATCCCTGCTATATCTTCCTTACAAACGCCCGTATCTCCCGCAAGGCATGCTCAAACGATTGCACGACAAACAGCACCGTCGCTTGTTTTGTCGGGTCGTAGGGTATTCGCACGACCTTTCGCACACTGAAGGGTTCGTGACGAATAGCCTTGCTCACACAGCGTTCAATATCGAGGAACGAGCTCAGGTTTCCTGCGCCGTAGGCCTTCAGTTTTCCGTTTTCCTTGCACACGCCGTACTCGATCGTGAACCAGTACAGCCGCTCGAGCTCTTTCAGTTTCTTGTCATCGGCGCGCCTTGCTCCCTCGCCGATTTCGCGGGTGATGGCCGCGATGACCGGATCATTCAGTTGCGGTGCGTGGCCGATGACCTCGTGGATGATGTCCGGCTCTGGCGTGAAGCCTGGCTTGGAATGATGGCGGATGTATTGCGTCGAGAGGAAGACGCCGTCAGCGAGAGATTCCATGAAGATCCGCGGATGGACAAGCCCTTCGACTGGCACCATGCGGAACCCTGTTGTCTTGGCGAGACGTTTACTCAAGGTTTTTATCTGCGGAAT
>Ga0105164_10003140_pt1 | contig 10049 bp, 11 predicted proteins | sample VDWuncwatermetaG_FD_89674 | JGI IMG/M metagenome (GOLD analysis project Ga0105164, IMG submission 89674) | Wastewater microbial communities from Netherlands to study Microbial Dark Matter (Phase II) - VDW unchlorinated drinking water | ecosystem: Environmental > Aquatic > Freshwater > Drinking... | reverse complement strand
GGACGACGCCTACCAGGAGGAGTACGCGCTGGAGGATACGAAAGCGGCGCTGCGGGAAGCGAAAGCCGGCGGGGTCCATCCCTTCTGCATCACCGTGGATCGGGACGCCCGAGGCTATCTTGACCGAATGTACGGAGACGTGTGTTACCTGATGATTGATCGGGTCGAAAGCCTGCCCGAACGGCTTCCCCGCATCTACAGGACGCTGACCACATAATGGCGAACCACGGCGCATCGGATTCCCCCTCACCCCTGCCCTCTCCCTCCAGGGGAGAGGGTCAAGTGGGGATGGGCGCACGGGCCCCCGTTCCAAATTGGGTCTACAAGCTGTTTACGGGTCGCGCCTACCCCTATGTGCAGCGGCAGGCGAAATTTGCGAAGATCGCTCAGCCAGGGGAAGATCGGCCTGAGCCGACGCCCGACGAGATCAAGGCCAAGTTCTGGGAGGTCTATCCCCTGTGCTGGCTGAAGGTCTTGCAGGAAATCAAGGTCGGGATGATTGTGAGCTTCATTGAGTTAGGCCAGTATGAGGCGGGGACATTCCAGGCGCTCCTCGAACATCCGGAGGAGGTGCTGGCGAAGACCTACGGTAAAAAGAAGATCAAGTTGAATTTTTATCTCGGCGAGAATTTCGTCTGCACCCAGAATTTCAAAGTGGCCGGGTGGGTCTCGCACGATGCCGGCAATGAACAGGGCATGGGCGAGACGGACTATCAATCAAGTATGGGCGACGCGCCCAAGGAGAGTCATAGTGGGACGTGAAAAAATTACGGTCATCGGCGCCGGCAATGTCGGCGGGACGACGGCGCAACGTCTGGTGGAGACCGGGCGGTACGATGTTGTGCTGCTTGATGTCATTGACGGGGTTCCCCAGGGCAAAGCGTTGGATCTTATGCAGGCGGACGCGCTGGTCGGAGCCGGTGGGCTGATCGAGGGCACGACGGACTATAAGGCGACGGCCGGTTCCGCGCTCGTCGTGATTACGTCGGGCGTCCCCCGCAAGCCGGGGATGAGCCGCGAGCAGTTGTTGGCAATCAACGCCAACATCATTCGGGACGTCGTGACACAGGTGGCCGCGCACTCGCCGAACGCGATCCTCCTGGTGGTCACCAACCCGCTGGACGTGATGACTCATGTCGCGCACAAGGTCAGTCGGTTCCCTTCCGAGCGGGTGCTGGGGATGGCCGGTGTGCTGGATTCGGCCAGGTTCCGGGCCTTCATTGCGGCGGAATTGAAGGCGCCGGTCAAGGACGTGCAGGCCATGGTGCTGGGCGGGCATGGTGATTCGATGGTGCCGCTGATCCGCTATACGACGGTTGCGGGGAGACCCCTCACCGAATGTCTCTCACAAGACCGTATTGACGCCCTGGTGAAACGGACACAGGACGGCGGGGCCGAGATTGTCGCGCTGCTCAAGACGGGCAGCGCCTTCTATGCCCCCTCGGCATCTATCGTGGAGATGGTCGAGGCGATCATGTTGGACAGCAAGAAAATCCTTCCCTGCGCCGCCCTGTGCAAGGGCGAATACGGCGTGGAGGGCCTGTTCGTCGGGGTGCCGGTCACGCTGGGGAGGCGAGGGGTGGAGGACATTGTCCGGCTCACGCTGTCCGACGAGGAACAGGCGGCCCTCGCCAAGTCTGCGGCAGTGGTGAAAGAACAGTGCGCTCTCGTGGACAGGATGCTCTGAGCCAGCCTGCTTGACTGCCCCTCCCCATCGTGCTACATGGTTTATCAGCACTAACCGTTCCTCAGACCATGAAGAAGAGGCGTCTTGTGACGGGCTATCTGCTTCCCTGCGATATTCGTGCAGCTTCGCTGCCGTGCTGCAATGCGGGGCTGTCCCCGCATTGCGTGGGAAATCCACGCGACGATAGGGATGTGTCCGCTAGTGGCGTGGTGGCGGGATGTCTTTGATTCTAGGGTGAAAGATGTTTCGATACGGAGAATTTGAGGGTTGGGATTCTGAAGGAACAGGATTTGCTCTGTCAGGAGAAGACAGATTAGGAAGAGCGGTCATCAATGCAATCATGCAACAAAGGAGGCTGTCTATGAAGAGCAACAAGGGCAACGGGTTGAAGGGCTTGTGGATTGTGGCGGCGTTGGGCCTGTTAGGGGGGTGCGCAGAGAAGGAGATGGTGAAGCCGGACGGCACACCGTCCACCATTCAGGAATATGTGAAGGAGGGGAAGGCGCCTCAGTGGATCACGCAGAAAGGGGCGGCGTTTGAGGGAGAGAAGGCCGTGTTTTATGGAGTGGGCAATGTGGCTGGGGTCGTGAACCCGAGTTTGAAGCGCAAGGCGGCCGAGGGCGCGGCGCGGCGCGACCTGGCGAACGAGTTCCAGGTCTACATGGCGGCCCTCCAGAAACAGTATCTGGCGGAAACCACGGCAGGCTCGTTGGACCGGCATAGCGTGGAACAGCACATTGAAGATGTGATGAAGCAAGTGACGGAGCAGACACTGGTGGGGTCCTCTATTGCGGACTACTGGGAACACCCGGATCGCAACGAGGCCTATGCGCTGGTCAAAATGGATCTGGTGCGTTTCCAGGAGAAGCTCGCCGGGCTCAAGACGAACGACGCCAAGTTCAAGGAGTTGGACGGCAAACTCAAAGAGACGATCAAACAGAATGCCGACAAAACACACCATGAGTTGGCCGACGAACTCAAGAGGAAAAGGGAATTCGTTGCCCCAAGCTTCTGATGGAACAGTCGTCCTGTCGGGGCAAACGTTGCAGGGGAGGTTGTTGTGATGAAGACGTACGCATCGGACATACTGAGACGCGCAAGCCTGGCCGGTCTGATCGGGGTCATGGCGCTTGCGCTGCATACGGAGCCGGTGGCGGCTGCCGATCCGGATGGGCTTTGGCTGGTCACGCCGGAAGAGGCGGCGTTGGCGCCCACGCCCATGGGCAAGCATGGCTTGTCGGGAGGCGGGTCGCTGGATGTCGGACGCGAGCCGCCGGACACCGGGCCGGTGATTGAGGTGCTCAAACCGGTGCTGGGCGCGCCCGTCGCGGTGCCCTTGGAGATTGCGGTCAAGTTTGTGCCTCGGAGCGGCTCGCCGGTGGACGTGGCGTCACTGAAGGTGACGTTGATGAAGTTGTTCGGCATTGACATCACCGACCGTGTGCGTCCCTACGCGTCGCCGGACGGGATCCAAATCCCCGATGCCAAGTTGCCCTCCGGGGAACATACCGTGCGGATCACTGTGGCGGATGCCTCCGGCGGCGTCAGCCAGAAACACGTCACGCTCACGGTGCCCTAAAAGAACAGCGTGGTCCTGTGAAGGAGCGAAGGAGAAACCTATGACACTTGCGCGAATGATAGGGTTGATGGCCGGCTTGTGGGGAGGTGTGCTGGGGAGCGGGATGGCCCTGTCGTGGGCCGCAGACCTGACGCCCCATCAAATCTACGAGCGCGCGGCGCCCGGCGTGGTGTTGATCGTCGGAAATCCCGAGAAGGGCGAGGGCGGGAGCGGTGGAACCGGGTCGGTCATCAGCCCGGACGGACTGGTGCTGACCAACGCTCATGTGGTGGTGGACCCCAAGACGAAACAGCCCTTTCCCCGCCTCTTTGTGTTTTTTAAACCGGACCGCGTGACGGGCAACCAAGCCAAGGATTTGGCTCGCCAGGCGAAAGTCGGCGTGGTCGCGTTTGATCCCGCCCTGGATCTGGCCTTGCTACGGATCGAAAAGCCCCCCGTTGATCTGCGCGTGATCCGCCTTGGGAATCCGGAGCAGGTCCGGATCGGGGATCGGGCGGCGGCCATCGGTCATCCGGAGCAAGGCGGCCTCTGGACGCTGACAACCGGGGTCGTCAGCACGGAGTTTGAAGACTTCAATGGGACGCCCGGCAAGGATGTGTTTCAGACGGAGACCAGTCTCAACCGAGGCAATTCCGGCGGTCCCCTCTTGAATGCCGCAGGGCACATCATCGGCGTCAACACCTCGATTGCCAGACTGGCAGCAGACGGCCTGCCGATCACCAGCATCAGTTTTGCGCTCAAATCCAGCGTCGCCCGCACCTGGCTGCGCGCCCAGACCGTGTCGGTGGACTATGCCATGCTTCCCGTCGAGCCGCCGCCGGCCGCGCCGGAACCGACGAAACCGGCCGGCCCGTCTCCCGTGCCGCCGGTCGCCGACGCGCCCCAACCGCCTGCGCCCAAGGTCGCGCCGCCCAAGAGCACACAACCATCGGGCGAGCGGGTCTATACGGAGAAGCGTCCCTATGACCTGGAGGGGTTGGTTCGCGGCTTTGCCCAGGTGGAACGCGAACTCTCCGACATGGCCGACGAGATGCGCAAGAGAACGAAACCGCGCACACAACCATAAAGGAGCAGATACATGCGGCACATTTCGATCAGGAGGCGATGGTCGGGACAGACTCTGCGCCGGGTTGGAGCTGGTTGCGTGGCGACGCTTGCGCTGGTTTGGGCTGTGCCGGTGTGGGCCGGCGAGCCGCCGGCGGAGCCCCTGGATTGCCAGGTCCACGACACGACGACGAGCAATATCGGGCTGGGGTTCAAGATCGCGGGGTTTGTGTTCAAGGCGGGGCCTGAAATTACCTTCAATCATCAACGGGGCGTGGCGTGGGACAAGATCGTCCAGGGCTTTATCGCTCGGTATAAGGAGCTATGTAGTCGCTACAACGCGGGGCTGGTGACGAAGGAGGAGTACGAGGCGCGGCTGCGCGACATGGACGGGCTGCATAAAGAGGCGATGGCGTTGGAAGCCAAATTGACGGAGGAGACGCGCAATCGGGCGAAGGCCGGCATTGATGAGTTGGATCGCACGTTGGGACAGCGGAAGACGGCGGAGCCTCCGGCGGCCGATCCCGTCAAGGTGTCGTTGGAGGATCTGAGCCGTCGCATCGAGAAGCTCGAACCGGTCGGCAAACCGCTGGTTCCCAAGCCGCCCTGCCCGCCTCCGGACATGCTGGGCGCGCCGGGACGATCGTGCTGAGAGGGAGGTTCACGGTGATCGAAAGGAGCGAAAGGACATCATGATGCGACTGAGGATGTTGTTGGGTCTCGTGCTGCTGCTGAATGGTCTGGGCGGCTGTATGTACTACCAGGAGTACCGGGATAAAAAAGGCGATGCGGACATCAAGGAGGAGGTCGCCGATCTCCGCAAGGCGCATCGTCTGTGTCTCCAGAAATATGAAGGCGATCCGGCCTCGCAGAAGGAACGCTGCGGGGCCTATGCCCAGAGTATCCAGGACATGGAGAAACACGGCGCGGGCGGGAAATAGCGCATGATACGGAATGCGTCAAGAGGGGGCCTGGTACTGTTGCTGCTGGCTGGCTGCGCGGGGACCGTGCCTGACGTGCCGCCGGGGGCCTCGTCGCTGCCGCAGGAAGTGCTCTCGCAGATGGCGAGCCAGCCGCTTCCCGGCTGGGTGGCCACGCATGTGGACGCGCGCCATCCGGACAAGTTCTTTCTCACCGGCGTCGGCGAGTCGTCGTCGAGTTTTCCCGAGGCCGAGGCGCAGGCGCGGGCGGACCTGGCCAAGCGCATCGAAGTGCAGATCGAGGGCAAAGACACGTTCGTTGCGTTGGAAACCAGTCAAACCGGCTATGAGTACGCCGTCAAGTCGGACATCACGGAAGGCGTGAAGATCACGCTCTCCGGGTTGACCATTGCCGACCGTTGGGTGGATGCGACGGGCCGGCGATATTACGCCCTGGCGGTGCTCAACCGCGAAAAGGCGGCGGCGGCCGTTCGCGCAGACCTCGACGACCTGTCGGAGCAAGCGCGGGCGCTCGTCGCCAGGGCCGCCGAATGGGAGGCGCAGCAGGAGCCGCTTCAGGCCCTCGCGCCGCTGGCCCGACTCCAAGGACTGGCAGGCGACGTGCAGGCGCTCCGCAAGCGGTATCTGGTGCTCCGGGGCGATCTGCTCGAACCGCGCCCGCTCGCGGCGATGCCATCGCCGGTGGAAATCGAACAACGGCTCGACGATCTGCTGGCCTCGCTTCGCCTGCTGGCTGTGTCGGGGGACGGTCAGCGCGCCGTGCTGGGTAAACCGCTGGAACAATTGCTCGTCGTCAAACTCGTGCGACGGCGCGGGGACGCCGAAATGCCGGTGCGCGACCTGCCGATTCTGTTCACGTTTGAAAAGGGCCAGGGCCAGGTCGAGCAGACGAAGCGGACCGACCAGTTCGGCCAGGCCCGGGCGGCCGTGCGGAACGTGCGCGCCTCGGCGGAGTTGGCGGTGATTACCGCCAAACCAGACGTGGAGGCGTTGACGAAGGGTCTGCCGCTCACGATCGGCCAGCGGGTGGTGGACACACTCGGACGGCAGGTGGTCGTCTTCAACGTGATCCCCCCGCGCGGCCTGCAGGCCGGGGCCGACCTCTGGATGAGCGCCATCGGCAAGCTGAGCGAAGACCTCCTCAGCCGCTTTGACTTCGACGACAAGGGCAAGCCCACGATGGCGGTGCTGGACTTTGTCGAAACCTATGGCAGCCAACGCCTCCCGCTCAGCCATCGCCTGGAGTCGGGCCTCCGTACCGCGCTCTCGCAATGGGAGTTCGTCAGAATTGTGGAGAAGAAGGCGCCGGCCGCCGTTCCCACGCCGGAGGATAAGGCGCGGGCGCTCGGCGTGGGGCATTACGTGGACGGCCTCTATACCCTGTCGAACGACACCTTGACCGTCAACGCCTCGCTTCGCAAACTGTCTGACGGCACCACCAAGGCCGCAGCGTTTATGACGATCCCGCGCGGCGCGCTCACGCCGCAGGATTTGCAGGGCTTCACGGATCAGACGGAGCAGCAGGCCACAAGCCCCGGCACGCTCCTGAGCGGGCCGCCTGCGTCGGCCCCGCCGGGGTATGAGCAATTGCTCGCGCGGCTGGTCATGCTCCATCAGCCGAATCCGCCCTTCCGCGTCAAACTTTGGACCGACAAGTCCACCTATACAGTCGGAGAGAAGATCGTGTTCTTCTTTGAAGCCGAGCGGGACTGTTATGTGACGCTCATTGATATCGGCACGAGCGGGAAGCTGACCGTGCTGTTTCCGAATCACTGGGAGACGAACAATTTTGTGGCGAAGGGGCGGCGCGTGGCGATCCCGGAGCCGGAGTATGGATTCGACATTGACGTGAGCGGACCGACCGGCACGGAGCGCGTGAAGGCCCTCGTCACGACCCACCCCTTCACCCTGTTTGAGAACATGACGTTCGACAACGGGTTCTTCGGCCTGAGTCGCGACGAGGAGGGGAGGACGCGGGACTTCACCCTCTCGCCCAAGCCGATTGCGCCGAACCAATGGACCGACGCGGCCATCGAAGTCCTGATCCTGGACAAAGGCAAAACCGAGCCGAGGGGACGGGGCCTGATGCGGGGCGCGACCCCCTCAAGCCCGTAGGAGACAGGGTGAGGGTGATGGAACAGACTGAGAGGAGGCCCCCCATGCGACCCCTGCCGGCTCTCGTCTCCGCGTTGGTGCTCCTCATGGCGGCGTCCGTGTCGCCGGCGGCGACGCCGCAACGCGACCTGGTTCCGATGCCCAAGGTCGCGGCGGGCACGGTGCCGATCGGCGGCGAGTACTGGGCGCTGATCGTGGGCATCAACAAGTACGAGCACGCGCCGCCGTTGGACAGCGCCGTCAAGGACGCGACGGGCGTCCGCGAGGTCTTGATGCAGCGCTACGGCTTCAAGCGCGAGCGGGTCGTCGAGTTGCTGGACGGGCAGGCCACGCGGACCAACATCGAGAGCGCGCTGTTCCGGATGGGGCAACAGGCCAAGGCGGACGACAGCGTGTTGATCTACTACGCGGGGCATGGGCAGTATGACGAGGACGGCCGGATTGGCTGGTGGGTGCCGGTGGAGGCGCAGCCGAAGAATCCCGGCACGTTCATCACGAACGCCTCGATCCGTGACTACATTGAGGGGATGAAGGCCAAGCACGTCTATCTGGTGGCCGACTCCTGCTTCAGCGGCACGCTGTTCGGCAAGGCGCGGGCGATGCCGCCCCTGAACGAGCAGTTCTTCACGCGGCTCTACGCGAAGAAGTCCCGCTGGGGACTCACCTCAGGCGGGACGGAGCCGGTGGCCGATGCGGGTAAAAACGGCCACAGCATCTTCGCGTACCACTTCATCAATCTGCTCAAGGAGAACCGCGATCCGTACCTGGTGCCGAGCCACATCTACGGGCAGATTGCGCCGGTGATTGCGAACAATGCGGAGCAGACGCCGCGCAGCGAGCCGCTCAGAAACACCGGCGACGAGGGCGGGCAGTTCGTGTTCCGCCTGGCGACGGGCGCGGCGGCGAAGCTGCCGAAGGCGAGCGCGCCCAGCGCGCCCACGACGGTCGAGGCCCCCGACGATCCTGGGCCGAGCGCGGCGCTGACGCAGGCGGAGCAGGAACTGAAGGCGCTGGAGAAGCAGGAGCGGCAGGTGGAGGCGCAGCAGAAGCTCGCGGCGGTCCAGCAGGAGATCGAGCGCAAGAAGCAGCAGATCGAAGAGAAGAAGAACGCGCCGATCCAGGAGGCCCGGGTGCGGCCGCCGTCGGCGCCGGGACAGACGGGCCGTGAGAGCACCGGCCAGGACGGCGCGCGGATGGCGCTCGTGCCGGCGGGCGACTTCCTCTACGGCAACGACCAGCAGCGGCTGACGCTGCCGGCCTTCTACATGGATCAGTACGAGCTGACGACGACCCGGTACGCGAAGTTCATGCAGGCCACAGGCCGGGCGGCACCGCAATATTGGGCGACTGTGGTGCCGGTGAGCTATGGGGACCGCCCAGTGGTCGGGGTGGACTGGCATGATGCCGATGCCTATTGCCGCTGGGCCGGCAAGCGGCTGCCGACGGAGCAGGAGTGGGAGAAGGCGGCGCGGGGCACGGATGGCCGGACCTATCCCTGGGGCAATGAAGAGCCGACCCAATCCCTCGCCAGTTACGACTGGGACGGCAAGCGCACCTGGCAGGGGTATGCGACGCTGGCGACGGTCGAGAGCTATGACTCCGGCAAGAGCCCCTATGGGATATACAATATGGCCGGCAATGTGTGGGAATGGACCAGTTCGGACTATGACAGCAGCGGCAAGAGCAAAGTGTTCCGCGGGGGTTCGTGGACCAGCCATGCGCTCTATCTGCGATCCTCGGACCGGTATTGGTACACGGCCACGAACCGGCACTACCTCAACGGCTTTCGTTGTGCCCAGGACAGTCCGAAATAACCTGTACCCTTTGTCCCTTTTCCTGTACCCTGGAGTCTTGTCCGCACCCCGCGTCCCCCTCTCATGGGGGACGCGGGGCGCGGTTTAACCCTCTCCCTCAAGTGGCGAGGGAGTTTGCTTAAGTTCAGCTTGACAGGTATGCAGATTCTGTATATGTTCTCCATATACGCTGGCTAGCTGCGGATGGATCGTTTCACGGATCTCGTCGGATTTGATTGGGATGAAGGCAATGCCACCAAGAGTTGGAAGAAACACCACGTATCCACGCTTGAGTGCGAGCAAGTCTTCTTCAATCGTCCCCTGGTTGTGGCCGAGGATAGCCCCCATTCCGCTCGTGAGGGTCGGTTTTATGCGTTGGGGTGCGCCGATACGGATCGCCGGCTCTTCGCTGTGTTTACGATACGGAGAAACCGTATTCGCGTCATCTCGGCTCGGGATATGAGCAGAAAGGAGCGAAGGACGTATGAGAAAGAAAGACAACGCGCTCCCGAAATTTCGGAATGAGAGTGAAGAGGCCAGGTTTTGGGCCGCTCACGATTCAACCGACTACGTGGACTATTCGAAAGCCAAGCGCGCCGTTTTTCCGCGCCTCAAACCGTCAACGGAAACCATTTCGCTCCGTTTGCCGAAGTCTGTTTTGGCTCATCTCAGAGCCATGGCCAATAAACGCGACGTGCCCTACCAAACGCTTCTCAAGATGTTCCTGGCGGAGCGCGTGGACGTAGAACTCCGTCAGAAAGTTGCATCGTAGACCTTTGCTGAAACGGCTTGCCCCCTCACCGTCCCCTCTCCCTCAAGGGGCGAGGGGATGAAAGAGGGCAGATGCCATCCGCACCTGCCGCGCTTCTATGACAAAGCCCGTGCCCTAT
>Ga0105164_10003139_pt1 | contig 10050 bp, 11 predicted proteins | sample VDWuncwatermetaG_FD_89674 | JGI IMG/M metagenome (GOLD analysis project Ga0105164, IMG submission 89674) | Wastewater microbial communities from Netherlands to study Microbial Dark Matter (Phase II) - VDW unchlorinated drinking water | ecosystem: Environmental > Aquatic > Freshwater > Drinking... | reverse complement strand
CGCGAGGTAATAAGAGTATTTGCGTCGTCATAAAATTCGAACGTATAGCGCAACGCGGGAATGCCAAACGTAATGTTGCCGTTCCTCAATTCGGCGAAAGCGTCAACAAACCCTTCCTTGGTGGGAATAACTTTGGTCTGGAACAATGTCAGTTCTTCCGGGTTTGCGCATATATCAATGCAAGGCCCTCCGCAGTCAACGCCTGCCTCGCCTTGGTTTTGGATCCCGTCACTGCAAGAAGCCGCGGGCGCGTGGGGAAATAATCCGTACACCAAAAAACCGATGCCCGCAAGAAAGAGCAGAAAAATAATGGCAATGGCGATTTTTTTGATGAGATGCATAGTACTACCTCCGTATTACTCAAGGATAGCATATTCTCCATTTTTTTCAATTACTTTCCTTCGAAGCCCCATCAACGAAAGTTAAAAATGAAAAGTGCAAAGTGCAAAGTTTAGGTAAACCCTTCGGGCTTGCTCTATAAACCACTTTCTATTGAAAGTAGAAAGTTTTAGGAGAAGTGGTTTGTTTCTCCGTCGCCTCCACCCTCTGCTGCTCACGAACAAAGTGAGTGTGCTGCGAAGGCAGGGTGCAGAGGGTATTCCCGGCGACTCCAAAATAAATTTTAAATTTTGAACTGTAACTTTTAATTTTTCACTTTGAACTTTTAACTTTATTGCATGTTCATTACCATAATGGTCTCGCCTACTGGGGTATGGCATCCCAAAAAACTTCATGCTACACTACTCGCATGCTCGTTCTCGAAGTGGAACATCTCACAAAAAATTTTGGGAAGTCGTGCGCGGTGAATGATATTTCGTTTTCGCTTGGTGAAGGCGAAATTTTGGGGTTGCTCGGGCCCAATGGCGCGGGCAAAACCACCACGGTTCAAATGCTCCTTGGCGTATTGACCCCGAGCAAGGGCGTTATACGTTATTTTGGGAAAAATTTAACAAGCCATCGGGAAGAAATCCTTGAACAACTCAACTTCTCCTCCACCTATACCACACTTCCCTGGGAGCTTACCGTAAAAGAAAACCTTACGGTTATTTCTCATCTCTACCGCATTCCCGATCGCAAAAAGCGCTTGGAAGAAATCGCCCAAATTTTCCGCTTGCGCAAGATTTGGAAAAAACCGATCTACGCTCTTTCCGCAGGTCAAATGACGCGGGTCAACCTCGCCAAAGCATTCATCAATTCCCCAAAAGTTTTGCTTCTGGACGAGCCTACCGCATCGCTTGATCCCGAAGCGGCGGCATACATTCGGGAATTTCTCCTCCACCAGCGAAAAACGTTCAATGTTTCTCTTATCTTGACTTCGCACAACATGGCGGAGGTTGAAACAATTTGCGATCGTGTCATTTTCATCAACAAGGGCGGTATTATTGCCAACGACATTCCCGAGAATCTCGCGAAATCCATTGAGATTTCCCACGTGGAGCTTGCTATCGGCGACGGACTCAAACGGACGATTGCCTATTGCCAAGAGAATGGGCTTTCTTATCGCGTGACCGGACGCTCAATCATCATCAATACTCACGAACGAAAAATCGCCGAACTGTTGAGAACGATCATGGAAATAGGCGTACGCTACGACGAGATCAGCATTCAAAAACCCACGCTTGAAGATTATTTTTTGCAAATGGCGAAAAAAGACGAGCTTCATTAGCTGCGTTAGCTTCATTAGGTATTCAGTATTTTCCTAACAAGCTAATGAAGCTAAAAGCTAACGAAGCTCGTATGTCACTCCATCGTATTTTCGCAATCGTGCTTCGGCAACTCTATACGTTTCGCAAAAATCTTGACCGTTTGACGGATGTTTTCTACTGGCCTCTTGTTGATCTCCTGATCTGGGGACTTACCGGGGTCTCCATAGCAAAACAAGCGGGGAATATTCCCTCGCTTCCTTTGATGATCATTTCCGGAGCGGTGTTTTGGCTTATCGTATGGCGGGGAGCCGGGGAAATTACCGTAAGCACGGTTATCGAGGTATCGGACAAAAATCTCATCAACCTATTTGTAACACCCCTTAAATTTTGGGAATGGACTGCCGCATTGGTCGTCTTGAGCGTCATGAAAGCCCTGCTAACCTTTGCGGTCGGGGTTGGAATCGCATTCTTTCTTTATCGGCTAAACCTCTTGATCTATGGATGGTACCTATTCCCCTTTCTTGCCACTTTACTCGTCAACGGGTGGTGTGTGGGATTCTTTGTGGGAGGGATCATATTGCGCTACGGCATGAAATCGCGAAACCTTGCGTTTACCGCGGTGCAGGTGCTCGCCCCTTTTGTCGCGATATTCTATCCCGCCTCCATTCTTCCCCACTGGGCGCAATTAATATCCTCCGCCTTGCCCGCAAGCTATGTCTTTGAAAGTATGCGCCAGTTTATCGCAAGCGGCACGCTTGACCCGCAAAAACTTTATATCGCCGGACTTTTAAGCATGCTCTATCTCCCGCTTTCTCTTCTCTTCTTGCACAAAAGCTTTCAAAAAACCCTCAAACGAGGGCTTGTGGGAGTGCATTAGATAATGCAGAAGTAAAAACGAAAAAAGCAAAAGTACAAGGTAAAATTCAAAAGGAATGAATCTCCACGGGCTAACGCCCGTGGTTTATATCTTGAAATAAATAGTTTTTACTTTTTACTTGTCGTTTTGTCTTTTTCGTTTTTACTTTTGCCTTTTGAAATTACACTGAACCTATCCCAAATGTGCATGGTCATTCCATGTGATTATCTCCCATCTCCCCTTGCTATCCTGCTCGCAAAGCGTAATTCCGGTATTGGTAACTCTGAACGCCTCGTTAAAAGAAGCGCGCATTTTATAGGAAAATTCTTCGCCGAATGCCATGGCGAGGATGATGAGCCGGATGAATCTTCCGTGGCTTACCACGAGAATATTTTCTTCTTTCCTCGTTCCCAAGAAACGAAGGAACTCTCCCGCCCGTTCCTTCATCTCAAAAAAATTCTCTTCGTCAGAGTAATGCCATTCAGGTTCATCTGCATGGTTTTTTGTTTGTTGCTTGAACCGAAGAACTTCCGGATCTTTCTCCGACTTTCCCATGATTTCCCGAGGAACCCGAATTTCCCGCAGAAGATGGGAAAAGACAATGTCTTTCTTGATCGCATCGCTGATAATTTCGGCGGTTTGCTTTGCGCGCGTAATATCGCTTGCAAGAATAATGTCAACGGGAATGCGTGAAAACCTCTTGGCAAGCATGCGCGCTTGCTTTCTGCCTTCGTTGGAAAGTTTACCATCCGGATGCTGGATGGGCATCCTTTGCGTGTGCGCTAAGCTCGCTTTCCGCGTGCCGTACAAGGTAAAGTTTCATGGACAAATTAGTAAAGGCGTGCTAAAAGTATTCAACTCGTATCCAAAAACCAGAGGAGGGATAATGGATACACGATCACCGGCAAAATTTCTTGAGACGGTTATTTCGGAGCACTATCGCGTTCTCCGAAATTTAGTGTTGCGGCTTACAAAGGACTCAGAAGAAGCCAGGGATTTGCTTCAAGATACCTTCCTCAAAATACTGCGCTTTTCTTCAAGATTCGAGGAAGGGACAAACGTGCGAGCGTGGGCTTGCACGATTATGCGCAATACTTGGCTGAATAAAAGGTCGGCCAAGGCGAGAAGGGGCGCGTGCGTAGATTTCGAAAAAATTGCGCCCTTCTTGGCGGCGCCGGAAGAATGTCCCGATGACTACGCCTCAATGGAGGAGGCCGCCAACGGGATGAACGGGCATATGCGTGATGCCCTCAATGAACTACCAAGAATATATCGGCAAGCAGTGCTACTTGCCGATCTCGGCGACTACTCATACGAGGAAATCGCCACACTAACGGGAAGTCCGATAAGCACCGTTGGTGTACGGGTACTGCGCGGAAGACGGCACCTCCGCAAATCCTTGGCTGCCTATGCTCGAGAGGAGTATGGGTATGGAAAGGGATAAATATCGTCTTTTCAAAAGAGCGGCAAGAATAGAAGCAAAGCGCTTTTATCCCCTGCCGCTCTTTCCATTGCACAAAAAAAATCACTTCGGCCGATCTTCTTTTCCCGCTCGCGTGTAGGTTAACGGGACAAGAACCGTGTCGCGCGGATTGCCTTCTTGCGGAGTTACCTCCAAAGTTAGGGAAAGGTTGTTGATGAGTCCTTCGGGCAAAGGAATTTCGCGAGAAAAATGCGCAAGTTCTTTTTCGCGCTCGGGATCGGTAATCACGGTTCCGGAGAAAAGCAAAGCACTGCTTTCCGAAGCTTTCAATCGCACGCTGATTTCCCGTCCGACGGACTGCCGCGCTTGTCCTTCAAGCAAAAACGATTTGCTTACTTCTTCCCCGAAACGAGGCGAGGATACGACAATGCTCTCCGAAGGAGAAGTGGCTCCAAGAATCGGATCCTCTTTGACACCCGGCGGCGCATCCGAATCACCCAAAGGATTTGACGCCTCGCGCTGACTCGGCAAGAGAAGCATTGCCGCAAGAGCCAAAAGAGCCGCGACAAGAAGAACGATCGGCAGGGATTGTTTTGTTTCGGGCATGGCAAAAATGTCAAAACTCAAATGTCAAAACCATATGTAAAATTTCAAATCTTGGGAACGAAGCATTTTGTATTTAGATTTAACATCTAACATATGGATTTGACATCTGACATCTCACATTTGACATTCGTATTTTTCCATACTCTGCGCATACTACTTACCTCACAAAAGGAACCCCCTGGATAGACAAGCTTAAACTTCATGCTATCATAATAACAATGCTTGCTTTTGTCAAAAAGATTGCGTTGTTTTTTTATGCGCTTTTCATTGTTGCCGTCCTGGGACTGCTTGCGTTCTTTTCACTTGGCATGTTCATCCATCTTTCCTATCGGACACCGCAGGAGCTGGGCGAAGAAGTGGTGGCAACGTTTCCTTCGTGGATGCCGGAAGTCATCGCGAAAAATTCTCTGCGCATCAGCCCTGCGGTGGAAGGCCAGAGCGTTTGGTTTGAAAACGAACGCGAGCTCCATTTTATCCCCACGCGCGGATTTGACCCTGCGGCGGCGTACCACGCAACCGTAAGCATTGCTCCTCCCTCTTCTCCTCTTCTTGCCCAGCTGACGTTTCCCACGACAACGCTTACGTTTCAAAGTCCGTTTGTGCCGACTCCGTCAAAAACCGAAAATTTCTACACGCCGAAAATAGAACAAGGGAAGTTCATTGATATCAATCTGGAAAAAATGCGCATGACGCTTTTTGAAGACGGAAAAGCGGTAAAAAGCTACCCCCTGGCCGCGAAAGGAAACCCGAAAGTTGCACCCACACGCGAGGGGGTCTTTACCGTTCTTTCCAAAGAGCCACGGCATTTCGCTTTGCGCGAACATCTTTGGATGCCCTGGAGTATGCAATTTTCCGGAGATTATTTTATCCACGGCTGGCCCTACTGGCCGGACGGCGTTCCGCTCAAAAGCACGTATTCGGCCGGGTGCGTGCGCCTGCAAACACCTGACGCACGAGAAGTTTTCAATTGGGCGGACAAAGGAACCGCCGTTGCCGTCCATTCCACGCCCGCGTACCTTCTTTTTCCCGAAGCAAGCGTGCAAGACGGCGATTTGGTTCGCGAGATCGGCGATTATCGCGTGTATGTTGTTAAAAAAGCGGGAGCAAAACGTTTCAAACGCCACGTAACAACCGAACAATTTTCCGAATGGTACCCACAACTCGCACCCTTTACCCGGCGCCTCAACGTGCTCGAGCCGGGCGCGCTTTCCTCATATACGCTTTCCCGATGGATTCGCCTTGAAGGCGACGCGCACGTGTATGAAGTTGACGACACAAATAAAAAACACGAACTCGAATGCGCCTCCTCTTCCGGTTGCCTCGCGGAGTGGACAAAAACCGGCTGGGATATGGATGAGGTCTATGTTGTTTCCAAAAAAGAGTTTAACTTCTATAAGAACGGGAAGGGCAAAGAACTTAAACCCCTGCGTACTTGACATCCAAATTTCAAATGACAAATGTCAAATCAAATCCAAAGTTTAAAATCCAAATTATTCAGTCATCTGGATTTGGTTTGACATTTAGATTTTGACCTTTGACATTTTCCCCCTTGATTTTCCCTAAAGATGGTATATCATATCCTTCCTCTCCACCACGATGCTCCAGCGTTTTCTCTTCGCGTACCGATAAAGCTTTTGGTTCGGGTTGAAACAAATCGGCTTATCCACCATGTTTAAGAACGGAATATCCGACTCGGTATCCCCCACTCCCACTGATCCCTTGAGGGTCAGTTTTTCTTTTCCCACCGCGTGTTCCAGCACGCGCGCTTTATCGTGGATAAGGTCTTCGTGGAGAACATTGCCCGTAAAAATCCCCTTTTTATCGAGCTCGAACATGGTTCCGTATACTTTCGTGAATCCGAGGTATTTGCAAAAGGGCTGGGCCACAAAGGTCGGTGACCCGGTAATCGCCAGTAAATAGTATTTTTTCTCTTTGAACTGTGAGAGAAGATCGCGCGTATACCGATACACGCGATTCCTATGGAACGAAGCCACTTTCCAGCAAACATCCATAAATTCATCCCCTCTGACTCCTTTCATATTGCTATTGAATGCCTCAACCACCGCTCGCACATAATCTTCATAGGTTCCTTTCCTGTCGAGCCAATTCGTATAAAACCGTTCATACTGCTTGGTAGCTTCCACCGGAAAAATCCCCTCCTGAATAAGCGCGTCAAGAAGCTCTATAGCCAAGCTGGAACGGAAAATGGTCCCGTCAATGTCGAAGATGGCAAGGCGAGTCATTAAGAGAGTTTTTAGTTTTTAGTTTTTAGTTTTTAGTTTTTAGTGATCCTACAATTCGCCGCATTCAAGGGTATGATAGTTGATTTCGGAGCCGCCGACAAGGCAGCGGAGAAAAGAGTAAACAATGTGAACGATATTTTGCGGCATTTGACAAACAAGGGCGTTGCCTCTATTATGCAATCCTCTCAACGTAGCCTCCAAAGGAGGGACGCGCCGGCCAAACGAAGCGCCTGGCCAGCGCGATGAAAAACTTACTTCAAATGACGGATAAAAGGGAAGTGAGCCAGAGTCTCGCTCACTTCCCTGAAAAATTTTGTTAAGAACCTTCCCTTCCCTCCTTCGCTCCTGCGGAGCTACGGACGGGCCAGCGGTCAGAACCTTTATTTGAGCAAAGTGAGAAACAAACTTGTTTATTTTCGTTAACGCTCAAATTCAAGAACCTTCCCTTCGGTCAGAACCTTTCTGACTTCGTCAGCAAGAGAAACCTTATACAGGCTTCTTTTTTTGTTGTATGGAAAAAATTTGACAAATAAAGTCGCTTCGTCTATTATATTTTCAATCGTCCGACAAGTGTCGGACGAAGACCCACAGAGAAGGATTTTTCCATGCAGACGGTTTCTGCGGCTTAAAGCCGCGCACAGGGAGGTGATCACACAGTGTGCTCTCACCTCCCGACTTATTTTTAGAAAACCCTTTTACGGGGCTTTTTTGTTGGTCAAGCGCAACCGAACCTCTTTGCTTTGGAGTTCGCCCAAGGCGTTTTTTGCGATCCAGCGAGCGCTTGGCGAAGCGCTTTTCTGAAGCTCTTTTGCAAGAACGATCGCTTGTTTGTTGCACGCAAGGTTTCGCTTGCCGATTTCGCGCAATGCCCAGTTTACGGCTTTTTTGACAAAGTTGCGCTCGTCTGGCGACGCTTTTTTGATGAGCGGGAAAAACGAAAGCAATCGTTCGTTGCTTACTTTTTTGTCGTGCACCCCAAGGTAAGCAATGAGCGCAAATCCCGCGCGTTTCACGAACTCTTCGCTTCGCCTGCTCCACTCCTTCGCCTTTTGGTAGGCAAACGGCGTTTTGTCAAAAAGGTTGCCGCAGGTATTATCAACAATCCCCCACGAGTCAAAATCCTTAACCCACTCCTCCATCTGGTCTTCGCTTACCAATGCCTGATCATCAACGAGCGCCGCAAGAATCCGCGCTTCGTAGATCCCCGAATCCCAAAGCTCTTTTGCAAGCACATGGTTTTTTCCAACTTTTTTTGCAAGCGCGCGAAGCCGTGGTAGCGCTATGCCGAGTGCGTTTCGTGAAGGAAGCGCAAACCGCTCCATGCTCTTACAAAATTTTGGGTCGCCAAGGGAGATGAGTTCTTGCAGAATTTCCTTTATGCTCATTGTTAGCGTCATGTGTTTGGATTACTTTTTTACAGGACATTCGGCCCACAACCCGCGTTTTGCGTTTCGGGCGGCGCGCTGGGCGTTTAAGAATTCTTCCTGATGTTTCACGTCGGGCGGGAACGTGTCCGCATAGGCATAGCCCTCGTTGACGAGTTCAAGGTTAATAAATTGATCGCCCAGAAATACGTAGCGAAGCAATCGTCCGTATTTATCGCGCTCGCTTATATCTTTTTCCAAGCGGACATTTTTCCCTTCCACCAGTTCTTTGTTTTTATTTGACGCTTCCTTTCCAAAACATTGTACGGGTCTTCGCGGATCAACGGTTTCGGGCGTATTCATTCCGATATAACGCACGCGTTCTCCTCCTTCAATTTCTATCGTATCCCCGTCAATCACCCGCGACACGCGCACCACCCCAAGCGTCGGCTTGGTTTTATCAATCACGCGTTTGTGAGGTACCGGGGCAGGCGCATCGTGGGAAACCAGTGAAGGAGCCGCGACAAATGCGAGGATGCCAAGAAAAAACAGAACCGCGAGAACGGACAAAAGTTTTTTCATGGTTATGATTTCGGATGCCGGCCCTTGAATTCCTCCGCCGGATATTTTTTCGCATTTTTTATCATTTTCTTCTCAAACGCTTCGCGCAAATCCACATCCAAATCATTGCTCATGAGCAATACCCAGTAGAATATATCCGCAAGCTCTCCGGCGATCTCTTCTTTATCCTTCTTAATATGTTCTTCCAATTCTTTGCCATTGCGCCATTGAAAATGCTCCAGCAATTCCGTTGCTTCCAAGAGTAAAGAAATCGCCAGGTCCTTGGGATGATGAAACTGCCTCCAGTCGCGCTCTTCGCAGAACTCAAGAATTTGTTTTGTTAGATCGTTTATTTCTGACATAGTCACATCACATTGGGAAAAATCCGAAATCCGAAGCACGAAATTCGAAACAAATCCGAAATTCGAATGTTCAAATGATCAAAATGTTTCGGTCATTCGGATTTTGGTAATTCGTGCTTGTTTCGGATTTCGATATTCGAATTTCGAATTTTGCATAATCTGACTTTTTCCTTTCCAATCGCGTAAGTCCTACTATTATCATCTGTTATCCAAGCTCGCCCAAAGGTAACGGCACGCCAAGCTTCGGTGGGGTTTCCAACGATTGGAAATCTGCGCGGCTCTTTTGGCGCTCGGCTCTTTTTTCAATTTGTATATTTTTTGCATTCCTTTCCGCAGACCCAAGTCGCCGTACGAAAATACGTCGGGCCGCAAAAGCGTCCACATCAAAAACATTTCCACGGTCCAGCGCCCTACACCTTTTATCGTTATGAGCGCAGTGATAATTTCTTCATCGGAAAGTTTGTCAAATTCTTCAAAGTTTATCTTCTCCTCAACAACCGCGCGCGCAATATTTTTGATATAGGAAATTTTTGAAAACGACAATCCCGCGTTTCGTATTATCTCATCCGAAAGTGCAAGGATTTCTTCAGGGTTGGGAAAAGCGCCAGGCGAAAACAACGCCAAAAACCGCTTCTCAATCGCGTCCGCGGCCTTGCCCGAGAGTTGTTGCCCGATAATTTCCCTTACCAGCGCGTAAAAATAAACAAGTTTGTTTCTCGGTGACTCGAAATGATCCTCGGAGGGCGTAAGTTCTTCCAACGATATCTCTCTGATAACTTCCGCCAAAACCGGATCAACATCGCACAAGTATCGAACCGCGTCTTCGCCTTGGAACAATCTTTTTTTATCTCCCCTCATGGCTTTACTTTGATAGTATGTTTTTGCCGGCCGGCAAAAACATACTATCAAAATTGGAATGCGTAAAAGTATTTTTTGTCCACACGGTCGCCCACAAATTCGATGCCTTCTTTTTCCAATAACGCGCGCTT
>Ga0105164_10003138_pt1 | contig 10051 bp, 8 predicted proteins | sample VDWuncwatermetaG_FD_89674 | JGI IMG/M metagenome (GOLD analysis project Ga0105164, IMG submission 89674) | Wastewater microbial communities from Netherlands to study Microbial Dark Matter (Phase II) - VDW unchlorinated drinking water | ecosystem: Environmental > Aquatic > Freshwater > Drinking... | reverse complement strand
TCAATCCAGATCCTTGGGCAGCAATGGGATCCTCGGATCCAGCTTGACAATCGCCCACATGTCGAATGGCGTAGGATCGCTGGCCACGAGAACACGTTCAGACTGGGCGGGCGAGACCCGGGCAGCCCGAACGAGTGGCTGATTCGAGCAGTTCTCTAGACGGCCACCTGCAGGGAGGGAGGCCAGCCGAGAGGCGCTATTCAAATCTGACTGGACCCTGCACAGGTAATACTGGGGACGCAGGTAGGACGCATTGGTCTCGCGATCGGCAAACCAGATGAACTTGCCGGAGATCTTGAGCCGTGGGCCGTCGTTCGTGACGACAACGGCATTCTCAGGGATGACTTGATCCTGATACGCCCACTGCCCAGTGAAGTACGCAATCGGCAGGGTGTAGTTGTCCGAAACAAACGAGGCGGCCCTGAATTCCGGGCCGGATAACTGTTTCATGAACAAGATCGAAGTAGAAGGCAATTTCGCGAAATACGAAACCTGGAGGTTTATCCAATATACCAGGATTGCACCGAATAGAGCGATTGAAGCGAAAGAGAGCGCCGCCTGTCTCACGCGATAACGATTGATAGTGGCTCTTTGCATATCCCCGCTGCGGTGGAGTCCTCCCAGGCCGCGGCGAGCATCACGGCGGGATTGAAATGCTAGGACTAGCAAGATGTATAGGGCCAGCGCGAGCCAGACGTCCACGGTGAACACCGGCAGGGGGGCGTATCGGAAGAGGTATCCATTCCACACGTAGCCCGGAAATGCCGCGTTGGTAATTACCAGCGCAGCCGATCCCGCCAGGATGTACCGCGTGACGCCCAGGATGTGATGATTGACCGCGCCTGGGACCTCCGAATCCTGGCCGGTCATCAGCAAGAGCCCCAGCAAGAGAGATCCTGCCAGCAGCAATTGCAGGACAATGCCGCTGAACGGGTGGTATATACTGCCCTGCCAAGAACTGATCTGGACGGGGTCGAACAGCCTCCACCGAACCAGCACGTACCAACCTGCTACGACGGCAAAGAGAATCCCAAGTAAGAGGCGCCGCGCCGGCGTATTCCCAGGCTGGGGCGTCCGGCCGCCTCCATCCCCCGCGTCAACTCGTCGCCGCAAGACCCCGCCCATTCCTAGAGCGCTGGCCTTGAGAAGACCCGGCAGGCTCACGATCGCCATGACCAGTATGAGAAAGGGCGTAAACACCCGCACGACGCCTTCGTAGAGAGCCGTGCGCAACGAGTCGATCGCCAGGAATCCACTCGGCTGGAAGGCGCTGTCCCAATACACAATGTGGTTCTTCATGAAGAACTGGAGTCGCGTTGCTGCAGACTCTGCTCCGCCGCCCGCAGCGTCGAAGTTTCGCGCCAGAAAGGTCAGGCGGATGTCCTCTAGTGCCCTTTCTATTCCCAGGTGGGCGAACGACTGTCCCAGCAGCGTCCCCAGGGCGACCAGGCCGCCAAGCGCGATCACAACAGCGGTCCAGACCGCGAGGCCTGGCTGGCGCCGGTGCAGGACGGCGGCGTATATCACGGAGAACAGGGCGACAAAGGCCCCGAACACGATCTCAAAGTAGAAGAGACCGATCGAGTTGAGGAAGAGCACAGCCCCCATGCTGCGCCTGTTTCTCTCGGTGAGGGTCTGCACGCACAAGAGACTGGCGAAGAAGAAGAACCCGTGCCAGACCCTAAAAGTGTTCACCTGCCACTGTGTGAAGAGCAGGTAGTCGGTGCTGAGAACCGCCACGGCAAGGAAGGCAAACAGCTCTCCGCCGATTCGAGAAAAGAACTTGTAGCAGAGGTAGACGGACACCCCGCCGACAAGCAGGGCGAGGATTGTGATCTGCTGCTCGATGGTATTCACGCCCAGGAGCATGAGGACTAGGACGGGAATCCGGGGGAAATTCCCCCCATGCGTGTAGATGTACGGGTGCGCGGCTGGCGCACCGCTGCTCGCTTCGTCGGTCAGGCCCGCCGTCGAGCTCAGCCCGAATTGCAGGATGTTTCTGGCGTGGAAGAATGCGGAGAAACTTTCATTATTGTCGGTAACGTATGGAAGGAAGTCAGAGTACACCAGCAGACCAATGATGATGGCGAAATAGATCCCCATGGCCAGCACCAGATACCGAGCACGGCTCTGCGCAAGGTTTCTGAGCAGGCCTACCGCAGGCCCGGGCTCCCGAAGGGCTCTTACTCCGTGATCGTCCAATAACAGTCCCCCGTGTATCCGACCTCGGCGAAGAGTCGCTCCCAGCCCTCGGGATCGAAGTAGGTCAACGCCGTGAGCTGCCATCGCTCGAAGTTCTGGTGCTGCTCCTCATTCAGCCAGGAGTCCACTTGAATGTACTTGTACTTACGACTCACACGCTCGATCTCCCGGATCGCCTGCTTGCACCGATCGAGCTCGAGGTTGTGTACGGTGTTGATCGACACCACGAGGTCGAACGACTTATCGGCGAAGGGGAGCGTGTCTGCGGACGCAACGCGCAAGAAGGGTTTGACACTGTCCATGGCGTGTTCTATAGCATACGCAGAGATATCCACTCCCGCGACGTGGATTCCCGGTACGACCTGAAGGAAGTCGTGCAGCAGGAATCCCTTGGCGCACCCCACGTCCAGGATGCTATCTCCCGGCTTCAAGCCGTAGAAGTCTGCCATTCGCCGCGCGATGGGCACCCAGCGCCCGTCGTAGCGGTAGCCACCGTATCCCTGCGTCCGGTTGCCGTCGAAATACTCATGCCCAAACCGCTTTGCGACTTCTCGCTGGAGGGGCACGGCTATTTCCCTCTCACGGATGGGTCGCTTGATCCTGGGATACGCGTCCAGGAGATTGACCTCTCGCATCGTCACGCTCTCCCCGGGGCCGTGGCGAAGGAGGCGAACGTCTCGCGCAGCCCCGCCTCCAGGTCCGTGAACTGGAAACCGGGGACCTGCCGGGACAGGCGCGAGATGTCGAAGTACCGATGGGCCAGCGGCGCGCGTCGAGGCGCACGGGTGATCGTGAACTCGAACGGCACGACGTGCCGCAGGCGCTCCGCGATCTCCATGAAGGACGGGCTGATCCCGGTGGCCAGGTTGTAGACGCCGACGGCGTCGGCGGCGATGAGGCGCGCGACCAGCCGCACAAAGTCGTCGATGTAGAGGTGATCGCGACGGTCCTCACCATCGCCGAACAGGCGGACGGACCGGTCGCCAATCGCCATGCGCACGAAGGCGTTGGGTCCATAGGAGTTGTGCGTATCGCCCGGACCGTAGACTCCGGTGGGCCGCAAGACCAGCAAGGGGATGCCTTTCGCCTCCGCTGAGCGGCGAAGGACGCACTCAGCCGTGTACTTGGCGATCGCGTACCACGTCCCCCCCGGTGCGACTGGCGTCTCCTCAGTGATAGGGTCTGGCCGCATCGGATACACGGCGTCGGAACTGAGGACCACGCACTTAGCGGGCGGGTGTGACTCCAGGCACTGCCCCACGTGGCCAGCCATCGCGACGTTGTCGAGCAGTGCTTCGAGGCTGTCACCTTTCTCACGGGTAATCGCTGCGGCGAAGATCACGACCGTCTCGCGATCCACGAGCCCCTCTAGGCCGCGTACACTCTCTGCTCGCCGCAGGTCCATGGTCCGCGATGAGAACCCCAGGACCTCCCCTCCATGCCCGCGCTCAAGGTGTGTTTGAAGAGCCCGGCCGATGAACCCGGTGTGTCCCAGGATGATCAGCTTCCGCACGGGATTACTCGCCCTTGCGGTGCATGGTCAGCGATTCCCATTTCATCGGAGCCGCCTGTAACCGCGGGTGCGTCACCAGGAGATGCCAAATCACCGCCTGAAACGCCTCGGTGTGCGCCGTCACCGTGGCCGGGTTCACTGTGGGGATGATCACGCACGCGTCCGCGACCGAGGCCGTAAACCCTCCGTCACGGCCGACAATGCCGCAGATTCGTGCCCCGACTGATTTGGCCAACTCCAGCGCGCGAACGACGTTGGTGCTCACGCGGCGCTCGATGTCGCCGCCTCCGACTGAGAAAACGAACACCGCATCAGCCGGTGCGAGACGGCTGCCCCGCAGCCAGTTTGCGAACGCCGTCTCCCAGCCTTCATCGTTAATCCGCGCGGTGAGCTCCGAGGCGTTGTCTGTCGGCGTATACGCCTCGATCCCCACAATCTTCCGAAAGTCGTTGACGGCGTGCGAAGCGTGACCGGCTCCTCCACCAACGCCGAGAAAGAACAGACGGCCGCCTCGATCGCGCAACTCCGCCAGCAGGGTGACGAGTCGTTCGATGGCGTCGCGGTCCAGCCTCTCGGCGATGCGCCGGACCTCTTCCAGGTATCGCTCCACATACTCCATGCGTGGTGTCCACCCTTCCAGACGGGCGAGGACCAGGTCCACCGCCTTGGCGAGGTCATGCACCCGCACATCTGCCGTCAAGCAGGCGCTGTAGGGGCGATCGATCAGGATCGTGTAACACCCTACGGCCCTTCCGGCATCGATATCCCGCCGGCGATCGCCGATGACGAAAGATCGGGTCAGCTCCACGGCCCACTTTTCCGCGGCGGCCAGGAGCATGCCGGGCTTCGGCTTGTGGCAGGAGCATCCGTCGGCGGGATCGTGCGTGCAGACGTACACATCGTCTACCTCTACGACTGCGCGCAGCCGATCGTGCATGGAGTTCAGGATCTCGGGGGCGAGGGTCTTTCGGGCGACCTCTGGTTGGTTCGTAAAGACGATGCAGACCAGCCCTTGCTGTCTGAGACGAGCGACCTCCCGCTCGACGCCTTCGACGAGGCGGAATTCGTTCAGCGACAGCGGCGCGTAGGCGCGGTTGTCGCGAACGAGTGCCTCGTTGAGAACCCCGTCGCGGTCCAGAAAGACCGCCCGCCGCCCAGCCGTCATAGGTCGTCGTCCCGTCCCATCGAGATGTACTGGATTCCCTGCAACGCGTCTCGCCGGGCCTCAAGGACCCCGACGCAGTCGATTACCACAGGCCGCCGCATCGCCTGCCGGAGCACCCGGCCGTCGACCGCGGCGAACTCGTCCCAGTCAGTCAGGATGAGCAGACAGTCCGCTCCCTCGAGCGCATCGTCCCGGGTGGCGACGAGGCTGGCGCTAGCGTCTGTGGCCAGGGTCGACACGAGAGGGTCGTAGGCACGCAGGAGGGCTCGTCCCTGAAGGTCCGAGAGCACGCGGAGTGCGATGGAGTTCTTGGTCGATTGGCTGTTCTTCTTGTATGCCAGGCCCCACAGGGCGATTGTGGGTACTCTGCTGTCGGTGAACACCAGCCGCTGCAGTTTTTCGTGGAGCCAGCGGTAGCGCCGCGCGTTGTGGTCCATGATGGCCTCGATGAAGGTCGCGTCCACCCTCCTGGCGCGGGCGAGGTTCCGGAGGGTCACCAAGTCCCGTTCGATATTTCCTCCAGCGATCCCGAGGCCGGGACGGATGTAGGCGGCCGGCCCGATGCGGGCGTCCAGACGGAGCGCGGGGATCACCTCCGACCAGTCGGCACCGATGCGCTCGCACAGGTCCGCCAGGGTATTGGCGTACGTCACTGAGCTCGCCAGATAGAGGTTGATGGCGGTCTTGGTCAGTTCGGCGCTTTCGTAGCGCATCGGGAGAATCGGGCAGCCGAACCGGCCGAGTCCTTGCTTAAGGGCCGCCGGGAGGGGAGCCACCGGATCTGCACACCCCAGGATGATCCGTTCAGGATGCAGATAGCGATTGACCGCCTGCCCCACGATCAATGTCTCGACCCAGTAGTGGACGTGAATCATCTCACCCGGCCGCCGCTGGCGGATGCGCGCTGCCAGCGCTCGGGTGAAACCTGGTGGGACCTGGCTCATGATGACAAGCGTGGCATCAGCGCGAAGATGTGGGATGACACTCTCGACCAACCCCTCAACCCCCGTGAGGTCGCTGGCATTGTCCGCATCCGTGGGGATATCCCGTGAGAGAATGACCAGCGGGCAGGTCGCCAGCAGCCCGGGGTCCGTTCCAAACACCATTCCGCTACGGTATCGCCGGAGCAGTTCGTCCAACCCTGGCTCATGGATGGGGAGCCAAGTCTGATTGAGGAGTTCAACGGTCTCTCGATCAGGGTCCACGGCCACAACGGCGTCGCCGAATGAGGCCCACCCGATACTGGCGACCAGCCCCAGGTGCGACAGGCCGAGGAATCCGGTTGGCTGGATCATCTCCGCCTCAGCTCAGCGGTGCGGTGGCGGCCCGCAGGATCGTCCGAGAGAGCCAGATGTCGTTCTCGTAGGACGTCTTACCGCTGGCCACCATTTCCTCAAAGTGCCGGATATCCGCCGCCCATGTCGGGTCTGGCATCTCGACGACGTCGCAACTCTCTTCGGGCACCCCGCTCGGAAACCGCCGGCGCCGGATCACCAGTTCACTCGGGCCCCACTTGGTCAGGCCCTCCATCAGCAGCGTCCCCTTCGCGCCTACGACCTCGATCGACCAGCGGTTCTTCCAGGAGAGGAAGCTGCACTCGATCACAATCCGACGGTCCGCCGTGGCCAGGATGCAGTGATCGATGCCCCGGAGCTCATGGCCGTATCGTTCCCACACGACGAAATCTGCACCGAACTTCCCGAAGACGAAACCCGTCAGGTCGATCAAATGGCTGGCCAGGTCCTCGATCACTCCCAGGTGGTCGTCCCGCCAGGTCCCGGCCACGTTTGCCGCCGTCCCGTTCCCGTAAAACATCCGCACGCGATACACGTCTCCAACAGTCCCCTCTGCCAGGAGCTGCCTCAGCGCCATAACATGGGGTTCGAATCGGTGGTTGTACGAGGTGTACCAGATCGCATGGTGGCGCCGCGCGATCTGGTCCAACCGATCCGCCGTCTCCTGATCTGGAAACATGAGAGCCTTTTCGACCAGAGCATGCTTCCCGCGAGCGAGGAGAAACTCCAACAGCTCGATCTTCAATTCGTTGGGCACCGCCAGGACGGCCGCATCGTAGCGGTCGGGTGGGCAATCCGTCACCGAGGCGAAGTTCGCCGCTGGGTTGTATGGATCGACGGTGCCGACGCAGCGGTCGCCGAGGAAGTGTTTGCGCTTGGCGCCGATATTGCCGTAGCCGATGACGAGATACCTCATCGGTAATGCGCTCGCCCATCCAGCAGGTCGATCTTCTCAAGTGCCTCCGACGGGGAGACTGGCACGTTCCCCTGCCGTTCGCACGCCACGGCGGCCGCCACCGAGCCCAGGATGGATGCGATGACGATGTTCCCGGTCGCGCGCTGCGCCAGTGACGCATAGGCCAGAAGGGCGTCACCCGCCCCGACCGGGTCGACCAGACGATCTACGAAGCTGTCGAGCGTGAAAAACTCGCGTGGCATCGATCCTGGACTGCGGTAGGCGATGAGACCCCGGCTGCCCAGCTTGAGGATCAGGGCCCGACAGCGTGCTTGCTTGAAGAGCTTGAGGGCCAGCGGGCGGACCACGGAGTCCTGGTCCCCCAGCGCGAACCGCGCCTCGCGTTCGGTGGGAGTCAGCAGATCAAAGTTGGTGAAGTCGAGGATGTTTCCCCATCGGTTGCTGACCTGGCTGTCCGCCACCTTGAGCGCCCCCGACCGGATCTGCTCCTTTAGCTGCCTGACCGTCTGTCGATTGAAGATGCCGTGGCGAAAGTCGCTGAACACGACCATGTCAGCGGCCGTCGTTCTAAGGGCGCCACCAAAGAACCGGAGGGTGCTGTCCGGAACGGTCCGATTGTCGACCCGATCCACCTGCAGCATCTTGACCCCTTCGGCGATGAACCGCTCCTTGTGCGTCGTAGGCCGGGTCTTGTCGATGACCGGCAGGAATTGAATCCCCACCTCCGCCATCTCTTGCTCGACGAACTCCTTCAGGAGGTCGTCGCCGAGCACGGTTGAGAAGGTGACCTCAGCCCCGGCGACCCTCATGTGCTTCGCTACTACAGCAGCGCCGCCGGCGAACACATCGGTGCGCTCGTGCTTGACGCTGAACGTTGGGGATTTGGTGGTCGCTCCCAGCAGCGAGCAGTGGCTGTAACTGTCCACGATGGTGTCACCCACCACATGAACGCGGATGCCGCGGAGTTCCGCGAGCGTCCTCCGGATGTGGTCAAAGCTGATCCCCTCAGACTCCATAAGGGTCAGGAGCTTCTCCACCGCGATCTTGGGTGGGTGGGCCTCGATCAATGCTGATGATGAATACACTACATCTCCGGGGGTAAAGACCATCTCGCCGCCATAGCTCTCCAACGTTGCCATCTCCTCGCGCGTCTTGGGAGGGATCCCGTCGGAGAAGTACTCGTAGCCCTTCGCAAAAAAGTCGGGCTGCAGGAACCGGATATCGGCGATCGGCGTCGGATTGGGGTCGATGATGACGAAATCCACCATCTCGAGCGCCGCAAGGTTGGAGGCCCGCAACTCCTGGGGGACATACGGCCGGAAATTGGCCTTTGTGATCTGGGCGTCTGCGGTGACGCTGGCGATGAGGATATTGGCCTTCTCTTTCGCATACATGAGGTGGCGCAGGTGGCCCGGGTGCACAATGTCGAACGTACCGTGGCACATGATGACCGTCTTCTCCCGGGGCCGCCTTCCAATAATCTCCGCGACCTCCTCGGGCGTCTTAATCTTGTGGTGAAAGTCAGCTTTCATCGATCACCACCTGGCCTCCGGATGCCTCCGGCGACAGATATCTAAACCACGTCCTCGTGACGGCCTCGATCGATGCTGCGGTCCAGACAGGGGCGTTGGCCCAATCGGCGATGTGCTCAAGCATCGTGGCGACCCCGTCCTCAAACGACACCTTGGGGGTCCAGCCGAGCCGTTCGCGGATCTTGCGGATGTCGGCCCACGTGCAGTCCGGCTCCCCGGGACGCTTCGGAACATGCACGACCCGACCCCCTAATAGTTCCACCAGGCGATTCACACTCTGAGGCCGACCAGCCCCAAGGTTGAACACCTCGTTTGCACACGCGGACTCCGCGGCCAGGAGAAACGCCTGCGTGACATCCGTGACGTACACGAAGTCGCGCGTCTGGGTGCCATCCCCCACCACCGTGAACGGCTGTCCCTTTACCTTCTGGGCGAGGAACACCCCGAAGACCGCACCATAGACTCCCCCGGTTCGGGACCGGGGTCCGTAGATATTGAACATCCGAATCGAGACGACCGGGAGCCTGTAGACCTTCCCCCAGTGCAGCACCGCGCACTCGCCTAGATACTTGCTTAGGGCGTAGGGATACTCGGGCTCAACCGGTGCATCCTCGGAGGTGGGAACGTCCGGGGATGCTCCATAACAAGACGAGGATCCCGCGTAGACAAACTTCCGCACCCGCGCGTGGCGGGCAGCCTCCAGCGTGGCTAGCGTCCCGTTCATGTTCGCGCGCATATACTCGAGGGGACGCTCGATTGATGGGACGATGTCGCCAATCCCCCCGAAGTGGAACACATAGTCGGCGCCAGCAAACCAGGGACAATCCGGCGTCAAAAGACACATGTCAGTCTGGTGAATGTCCACCTGAGGATTGTCCCGGTGCTGCTTGAGGTTCTCCAGGCGACCGGTGGAGAGGTTGTCGATGACCACGACGTGAAATCCACGGTCGACCAGGAGGTCAACCATATGGCTCCCGATGAACCCCGCACCTCCGGTCACGACCGTCTTCATGCGTGCCTCCGCCGCCGACCTTAGGTCAACCCGGACGCCTGGAGCGTCCTGACATTGTAGTAGCGAATGTCATCGAGGGGATTCGGGATCAATCCAGTTTGAAACGCCGTGCACAGATCCACGATCGCATCATCGACCGTCCGCTTCGGCACGAAGCCCAGCTCCCGGTTGATCTTCTCCGAGGACACATGGTAGGAGCGCAGGTCATTGCTGGGAGCGGTTTCCACCGTGATCGGGGTCAGGTGTGGCATTTGCCGCTGCACAACGGTCCGTACCGTTTCACCCAGCTCGGCGACCGTATGGTTCTGATAGGCGGCGTTGAAGATCTTGCCAGCGATCAGCTCAGATGGCATCTTCAGCAGATCGGCATACAGATCGGTGATGTCCTCCACGTGGATGTTCGGCCGCTTCTGCTG
>Ga0105164_10003137_pt1 | contig 10057 bp, 10 predicted proteins | sample VDWuncwatermetaG_FD_89674 | JGI IMG/M metagenome (GOLD analysis project Ga0105164, IMG submission 89674) | Wastewater microbial communities from Netherlands to study Microbial Dark Matter (Phase II) - VDW unchlorinated drinking water | ecosystem: Environmental > Aquatic > Freshwater > Drinking... | reverse complement strand
GTGCGACGACCGCCGGTACCGGCCTCGCCACCGGGCGCCGTCTGGATCAACCCGCCGAGACCGGCGAGCGAGGAGGCGAGTCACTAAATGCGTCCCGCCGGTGTCCCCGGTGTCTCATTTCCCTTGACACATTCCCTGTTACGTGGCATCTATCTTCTGGTGTGAGGCATCCCAAAAGCTCTGCGTAGAAAGGGGGCCGTATGGATACAAGCAACAAGAAGCTCTGGACAACACCAAAACTGATTCAATATGGTTCTTTGGAAGACCTGACACAGCAGGTGAAGCTGAAGCAGCTCGGTACGGTAGACGATTTTGGGATTGCTGGGATTACGAATATTTCATAATCGTCTCTGAGCCAGGTTTCGGGTGGTGTCCCGGCGGCGGTGCACGAGGAGTTGGCGGTCGCGCTCGGCGCCGGGCGCTACGAGCGGCGGGGCGAGCGGCGCGGGTACCGCAACGGCGTCAAGACGCGAACGTTGACGGGGCCGACCGGGCCGCTGGCCCTCACCCTGCCGCGGGCGACCTTGGCAGCGCCCACGAGCGGGCGGGAATGGGCGTCGACCCGGGTGCCGCGCTATCAGCGCCGGATGCCCGAGGTCAACGAGGCGGTCATCGGCACGTACCTGGCCGGGGGCAACCAGCGGCGGATCCGTGGGGCGTTGCAACCGCTCAAGGCCTCGTCCTTGTCGAAGAGCGCCGTCTCCCGGATCGTCGCCTCTCGATTTTCCACATCAAGCGGGACGCCACAGGGTTTCGCACCATACCTTGCTCGTGCACATTCGTCAGTCATGACGAATGTGTAGCGAGGAGCCTGTCATCCGGTTCGGTATTGTTTGTTGATGCCTCGGGATGCTCAGGCTCACATGGTGCAGAGCTGGACCAGAAGATAGGTGCCACATAACAACACCCTCCTTTATGACGACATATCGTCTCTTTGGACTCACGCTCGCCAGCGATTTCTGTTTGACCAAACGGGGGCTTTGTTAGGCAACCATGCCCCCGACTTGACCTTTACGCACACTGTGGTGGAATCACTTCCCAGGGACTGGACAGGGGTGTCACCTACCTACATCAGTCCCTATAAGACCAAGGATGGCGAAAGCCTCCTCTATGTCTACCGCCAGGCCGAGTGTGATGTGCTGCTCTTCACCAACACCACTGCTTTCTATGTCTGGCCGGATCGCATTGTGTGTTACCAATTGCAACGCGCTTACCGCTCTGAGGTTGAGAGGTGGCTGGTTGGGACAGTGCTCGCCCTGTGGCTGGAGCGAAAGGGTATCCCGGTGATGCATGCCTCGGCAGTAGTGGTTGAGGACGGTGCTGTAGCATTCCTGGCGAGTAATACTGCCGGCAAAAGCTCCCTAGCCGCCGCCCTGATGCAGTGCGGATATCCGTTGCTTATCGACGATGCCCTCCCGATTGCACGTGGCGACCATACTTTCCTCGGACAGCCGGGCTATCCCCAGATGCGTCTGTGGCCGGACCAGGCAGAGCACTTTTTAGTTCATTTTGAAGACCTGGAATTGGTGCATCCTGAGGCTTCCAAACGCACCGTCTCCGTTGGTCCTGAGGGTTTGGGGGCTTTCTGCGACGTCCCGCAGCCTCTGCGTTGCTTCTATATTCTCAGTCGGCGAGACCCCGAAGAGGCAGGAACAGCCGTTGAGATCACGCCAGTCTCACCCCGGGACGCATTAATAGAACTGGTGCGCTATTCCTTTTCGACCCGCCTCCTGACTGCACTAGGATTGCAACCGCGGCGCCTGAACGATCTGGCGCAGATCGCTGGACAGGTGCCGATGCGCCGGATTAGGTATCCCAGTGGCCTGGAGCATCTTCCCCGGATTTGCGCAACCATACTGGAGGATGTGCGGGCTTTGCCTCACTAACGGCATGAGGAAAAACATGAGGAAAAGAGGAAAGCAAGAGTGTGAGTGGTATTGTCGGCAAATACTATTCTGACGGTCGGCTAGTAGAGCAGACGCACTTGGGGCGCATGGTGGACGTCCTGGCCCATCGCGGACCAGACGGTGCCGCGGTCTGGTGCCATGGTGCGGTTGGTTTGGGACATCGCATGTTGCACACCACACCAGAGTCCCTGTACGAGGTGTTGCCTTTGGTCAACCAGGCTGCGGAGCTTGCTGTCACTGCCGACGCTCGGATCGACAACCGCGAGGAGCTGATGGCTCGATTGGGGCTCACCAACCACCCATCTGGGGAGATTGCCGATAGCCAACTCATTCTGGCCGCCTATGAAAAGTGGGGTGAAGCTTGTACTGAGCGACTCTTGGGCGATTTCGCCTTTGCCATCTGGGATGGTCGCCAGCGCCAACTTTTCTGTGCTCGAGATCCTATGGGTGTCAAGCCTTTCTATTACTATCATTCCGCCAGTACCTTTGTCTTTGCCTCGGAAATCAAGGCGCTCTTGTGCCTCCCTGAAGTTCCCCGCAAGCTCAACGAAGTGAAGGTGGCCGATTTCTTGGTTCCCATCTTCAAAGACCAAATGAGTTCGTACTACGAAGATATCTTTCGCCTGCCGCCAGCGCACAGTATGACTGTGGGCGGCGGGAAAGTACGGACCTGGTCGTATTGGCGCCTGGATCCCAGCCGCGAATTGCACTTTGGTGCGGACGAGGAGTATGTGGAAGCATTTCGCGAACTCTTCACCGAGGCCGTACGCTGTCGCCTGCGCAGTGCGTTCCCGGTGGGTTCGACCTTGAGCGGTGGTCTCGACTCCTCTGCCATCGCGTGTACCGCTGGCAAGCTGCGCGCAGGAGATGGGCAGCCCCGTCTGCACACCTTCTCGGCCATTTTCCCAAGTGTGGCGGAGGAAGACCCAAGGATTGATGAACGTCCCTACATCGAGACGGTGTTGGCGATGGGCATTTTTGAGCCCCATTATGTGTATGCTGACCGCTGCAAACCCCTGGCTGATGTTGCCTGGCACAAAGATGAGGCTTGGCCTGCACCAAGTCTGTACATGGGCCGAGCCATCTTTAGGACAGCACACGTGCACGGTGTGCGTGTGCTGTTGAGTGGATTCGACGGCGATGTCGTCGTGTCTTACGGCTATGAATATCTGGAAGAGCTTGCGCGTACCGGGAAATGGGCGGACTTTGCCCGCGAAGCCCAGGCTCTTGCCCAGCGACATCCCCGAACGAACGCCATGCGTTACCTTCAGCACCACGGCATGCCGTATTTGACCGAGTTGGCACGTAAGTGGCGCTGGTGGGCGTTTGCGCAGCAGGTGGATGAAATCGCGGCGCATTTTGGGCTGTCCCGCCAGCGCCTTTTTCTGGATGCCGGTTTCAAGCCGCTGGTTCCTCAGCCGCTGCGCTGGGTGTGGCACCGGTTACATGGACGCGTCCAGCCGCCAGCACCGGTGTGCGGTCTCAATAATGCCATCAATCCTGTCTTTGCCCAGCGCATGGGTTTAGCGCAGCGCCTGCAAGCTTTCGAAGCGCATGAGTTTACATCGGCAAGTCCACTGCGAGAACAACATATGCTCGCTCTGACTGACGGTCGTTTGGAGTATGTAGTGAATGTGTTTGACCAGACGGCCGCAACGTTGGCACTCGAGCCACGCTACCCCTTTTTCGACCGGCGCTTGATGGAGTTCTGTCTGGCGTTACCCTTCGAACACAAGCTGTGGCACGGCTGGACGCGCGCCATTTTCCGCCGCGCCATGGAGAATATTCTGCCAGCCGCAGTGCAGTGGCGCCTTAACAAAGGGAATCTGAGCGTTAACGTGAGACGGGGGCTTCTTGAAGAACGCGAGACCCTGGAGGCGGTGATCTTACACGACCCAAGGGTCATCGAAGCATATGTCGATATACCGGCTTTGCGGGCTGCCTATCGTCGCTATCTCTCCCAGCCGGCTGCCACAAGCGAGGCGGATCTCTTCACCATATTTCTCTCCGTCAACTTGGCGCTCTGGCTGCGTCAATCTGGGCTAGTTCCTCTCAACGCATAACGCGAGGCCATATCAAGATCCATATGAAAACTCCTCAGAGCGAGGTCGTATTCTTTTGACGAAGAGGTTATATAGGCTCCGAGACCAATGCGCACACTTGCTGCGAGCTTTGGGTCTAGTTTGGACAGCGGCAAAAGGGTGGACCTTGGCTTGGGTCATGTTGCTCGTTGTCCAGGGAGTACTACCGGCAGCCACGGTCTTTCTGACCCGGCAGCTCGTTGATAGCTTCGTGGCCGCAATCGGGAGTAGTGGTGCTTGGGAGCGTCTTCAACCTACTCTGCTGGTCGCCGCTCTGATGGCTGGGGTGATTTTGCTGACAGAGTTGTTCAAGAACGCTCTCGAATGGGTCCATACGGCGCAGGCACAGTTTGTCCAGGACCACCTCTATGCCTTAATCCATGAAAAATCTATGGCTGTTGATCTGGCCTTCTATGAAACGCCCGAGCATTTTGATCGCTTACACCGGGCTCATAAAGACACCAGCCACCGGCCTGTACTCCTCTTGGAAGATCTTGGCAGTCTGCTCCAGAACGGTATCACCTTGCTGAGCATGGGGGTTATTTTGCTCCCCTATGGCCCGTGGCTGCCCGTGGCCTTGGTGCTCAGCACCTTTCCAGCTCTCTACGTCGTGCTCGGCTTTAACGGGCAGTATCACCATTGGTGGGAACGGACAACGTCCGACTGGCGCCGGATCGACTACTACGACGCACTACTCACCCGGAGCGAATTTGCCACCGAACTGCGGCTGTTTGACCTAGGACCCCGCTTTCGCTCAGCGCATCAGGCTCTCCGCCGCACGCTGCGGACGCAAGGACTGGGGTTGACCCGTAAGCGCGTGCTCGCTCAACTGGGCGCTGGGACTATTGGCATTCTGGTCTTTGGCTGTGCTCTGGCCTGGATCGGGTGGAGAGTCTTGCACGGCCTGGCGACGCTGGGTGACCTGGCGCTCTTCTACCAGGCCTTTGACCGCGGCCAAACGCTAATGCGCACCATGTTGCAAAACGTAGGGCAAATCTACAGCCACAGCCTCTTTCTGGGGAATCTCTTCGAATTTTTGGCCTTGGAGCCGCAGGTCGTCGATCCACCTGCGCCCACTTCCGTACCATCGACATTACAACATGGCATTACTTTTCGGCAGGTGACCTTTCGCTACCCAGGGAGTGAGAGCAGCGCTCTACGCGACTTTAACCTCACCGTCCCAGTTGGGCAGATTGTCGCTATTGTAGGGGCCAATGGTGCAGGCAAGAGCACCTTGGTGAAGCTCCTCTGCCGATTTTATGATATTGAGGCAGGTCACATTGCCTTGGATGGTATTGATATCTGTGACTTCTCACTGCGGGAGCTGCGTCGTCACATTACCGTGTTGTTCCAGAGACCTGTATCCTATCAGGCTACTGCGTCTGAAAACATTGCTGTGGGCGATTTGGCGCAGGCGCCAGTGGACCATGCAATTCAAGCGGCGGCTCGGGGTGCTGGTGCCCATGAGATCATCGCACGTCTCCCTCGAGGGTACGATACGGTTCTCGGGAAATGGTTTGCTGGTGGCACTGAGTTGAGCGGAGGGGAGTGGCAGCGTATGGCGCTGGCGCGCGCTTTTTTCAGGAAGTCACCAATTGTGATTTTGGATGAGCCGACCAGCGCCATGGACTCCTGGGCTGAAGCCGAATGGCTGGCCCGGTTTCGGGAACTGGTGCAAGGTCAGACCGCTATCCTCATCACCCATCGCTTCACCACCGCTATGCAAGCTGACATGATACACGTCATGGATCGGGGTCAGATTGTCGAGTCGGGTAGACACGCCGATCTGATGGCTCAGAGCGGTCTCTATGCCCAGTCGTGGCGGGCCCAAATGCGCGCTGCCTCGCGTTTAGAGAATGGGGATCTTGCAGAGATGCCGGGCAGTAATGACCCACTGCAAACGCTGACCATCCGGCCTTAAAAAAGGGGAGGCAGGGACATGTTGGTTTATGATACGTACAGAAGTTACTGGTCCATAATTTATCTCAAAGCTGTTCAACCATGAGAAAGACGCCTCCATGCTTTGTTTTATACGCGTTTGTTTTGCTGCTCTGTGTGAGTGAAGTTTTCGCAATCTCTAGAAGGCATGATGTCAGTGATGATCAGTACATCCAATTGGCAAATAGCTATCCATGTGTAGGAGGTGAATGACCGAGTCGGTATCCACCAGATACTGAAGGATCATCGCTTATCATCCGGCCGTGTGCCGGTGAGCCGACGCGCATAGATTTCGGCGATCAACTGTTCGGCATCGACGAAACCTCGCCAGCTTCCAGCCGAGCGCTGAAACGCCGCGATATCCTCAGCCGTCGGTCCATCGGGAATCGTTACCGTCACCTCCGTCCCATCGGCAACAGCCACCGGCTCGAGTGGCTCAAAGATGCCTCGTTTGGCACGTGCTCGAATGACCCGACTCATGTGGTCCTCCTTCTCGTCATATCCAATACTACGACGAGGCCAGCGCCCTCGTGAAGCTCACCGACGATGACGGCGAATACCGGCGTTCCGGGCGCGCCGGTCAAACCGGATCTCAGGCGCGTGAATCAGGTCGTTACCCCCGGGGTACCCGCCGAGAAGCGCGCTCTGGGTCCGGTGAAGGTGAGTCGATCGTGGCCTGAGGCGCCGGCGTGGCGGCGGCCTGAAGCAATTGGGCCATGCCGGTGAAGAGCGCGGCGAGCGTCGAGGCGCTCTCGGGGGGCGCTTCGATCCTGAGACCGCCGTGGGCGGTTCGCTGCACCGTGAGCCCCGCGAAGAGCTTTTGTACGTCGCCCGCGGCCGGCGGCGGCGCCGGCTCGGGCGCGGCGGGGACGCGGGCGTCCCGCGACTCGTCGCCCGAGGCCACGATAGCGTCGATCTCGCGCTCGGCGGGACCGTCTTCCGGTTCGGCGCGCTCCACGCCGCGCGCCGATGCGCGTTCCAGGGCCGGCGCGACGATCCGCTCGATCCGGGAGAGAAAGCTTCCCGAACGTTCGAATGCCACCTCGTCAGTCGTCCCGTCGAACAGCCCCACGAAGAAGGCTTGCTTCGTCCCCACGAGGTCGGAGATCCGCGACTCGATGCCCGGCTCGCTGACCAGGTTGTAGACGTCGATCGGGCGGTTCTGGCCGAGGCGGTAAATGCGGCCGATCCGCTGCTCGAGGACGGCCGGGTTCCAAGGAAGCTCGATGTTGATGCAGGCGCTCGCGGCGCGCTGCAGGTTCAGGCCCACGCCGCCCGCATCGGTGGCGAAGAGGACGCGGCACGCGGGATCGTCGTGGAACTCGACGATGTTCTGCGTCCGGCGCTTCTGGCCCTCCTCACCGGTGAAGAACGCCGCCCGGACATCGTCTCGGGCGAGCACGTCGCGCGTCGCCCAATGCGCGAGTCGCAGCATTCGACGCCACTGGCTGAACACCACGACCTTGCGCTCCTGGTCGAGGGCGAGCTGGCCGATCAGCTCGCGCAGCTCCAGGAGCTTCGGGCACGAGAGCCCCTTCAGCGTGGACTCCGTGGGCCGCTCGACCCTCGACAGGTCGGGCCAGATCTCCTCGAAGCGCAACTGGGCCAGGCCGTTCGCGATGATCCGCTGGGTGGTGAGCAGCGTCATCAGCCTCAGAAACTCCGCTTGCGTGAGCGGCCGCCGCTTCGACCGGGCGAGAAGCTGAGCGATCGGCATGTTGAGGGCGTCGTGCTCCTCGACTTGCTCGGGCGTCATCTCGATGGGGATCCTCGTGTCGGTCCGCGCCGGGAGCTGGGTGAGCACTTCCTTGCGGGTTCGCCGGATCATGCAGCCGGCGAGGCGGCGCCGCAGCGTGTCGAGGTTGCGGGCGCCGCCGATCTCGGTCTTGCCGTCCACCGGGGTCGTGTGCCAGGGCACCAGGCGCCACTTCGGCTCCAGCGTGAGGTCGTCCACCCACTCGACGATGGACGCCAGCTCGTCGATCCGATTCTCCATCGGCGTACCGGTCAGAACCAGACGGAAGGGCGGATCGAGCTGCTTCACCGTGAGGGCGGTCTTGGTCGCCCAGTTCTTGATTCGCTGGGCCTCGTCGAGCACGACGAGGTCCGGGTTCCAGTCGCGGACGATTTCCAGGTCGCGGAGGAGCTGTTCATAGTTGACCACGAGGAAGCCGCGGCGGCAGGCGTCGAACGCCGCGCGGCGCTGGTCAGGGTTGCCGTCGATCACGGCGGCGGGCGCGTCGGTGAAGAGCTGCCACTCGCGGAGCCACTGGGGCTTGAGCGCGGCGGGGACGACGAGCAGCCCACGGCGGACGCGGCCCGCGTGCCAGAGCGCGTGGCACGCGGCGATGGCCTGCGCGGTCTTCCCAAGGCCCATGTCGTCGGCGAGGAGGAGCCGCCCGCGCGAGAGGAACCGCTCGACGGCTTCGCGCTGGTACGGGTAGAGTCGCTGCTTGAGCGTCCGGAGCGCCGCTTTGAGATGGTCGAGGTGCCGAGCGCTCTGGCTCGCGCGCGCGATTCGCCGGCGGTCCTCCTGAAGCAGGGCATGCAACGCAGGTTCGCCGCGCCCATCCCCGAGCGCGCCGAGGAGTGCTTCCACCAGCTCCAGCCTCCGCTCTGGACGCTCGGGGACTTCGAGGGTGAAGCCTCCCGTCTTCGCGGGACGCAACCATCGCCTGAGACCGGCGTCGGGTGCGCCGTCGACCCAGCGGATCTGCGCCAGCCAGTCGCCCGGGCCCGTGAGCGGGCGGACCGGGTCCCATCGCAGTGGCGACTCGCTCGGGACGGGCTCCCGCTTGGCTTTCTCGAAGGCGCTCGGCTTCGCGGTGACGGCCTCCAGCACGGCCAGCAGGTGCTTGCAGAGGCCGAGCGATCCGCGGAGGAAATCGGCGCAATCGCAGTGGCCCTCGATCGGGTCGGCGCAACGGAGCAGGGTGCGATAGGGCCGCGCGGGCGAGCCCTGTCGCCGGGTCGCGTACAGGCCGAGGAGCCGGCCCCCGCCCGGCCGGGACACGATCTGGAGCCCGTCGGCCTTGCCGAAGGCGACCCGGCGCAACAGCGCCTCGAGCGCCTCGCGGCGGACAGGCCAATCGGCCTCGGCGGTGACCGTGAGGACGTGGCGGACGATCAACTCCGATGGCACGCCCCCTGTCTTCCGATGGGCCCGCGCCAATAGGACCTGGTAGGCCTCGTCGTCAGGGGGGAAGGTGGCGGAGGTCGCCGGGGACACGATCGTATTCTCCATGGTCCTCTCTCCGTGCGGAGGTCGGCTCCCGCGATACTACTCTCAGGAACCCTTAAGCCTCGGGGAGGCTATGGACCTTCGCGGACGGCCTCGGCCACGCGGGCCATGAGGCGTTGGGGCAGACGAACTCGGCGTTCACCCGCATGCTCCCCGCGCGGACTTTTCTCGAGACCTCGGCGAGCCGACGCGCTCGGATTTCGGTGCGGGTCTCGCGGTTCATGCCCTCGACGGCTCGGCGGATCTACGCCGCTCGGGAGAGCTTCAGGGCGGCAGCACAGCGGCCGCTGGCGTCGAGCAGGCCGTCGGGAAGCTTCAGCGAGATCGCCCCCATATCGCACCTCCTCGTGAAATATACTCTGGAGATATGCGTTCCTGACATCAAGTCGATCGACCGGCTGTTGGCGACTCTCCGCTGATTACCGCTTCGCCTTGGCCGTCTGCACCATGAGGTCGTAGACCCCCTTCACGCGGGGCTGGGAGGCCACGACCTCGTCGCCGACGGTGGACAGGCGCTTGATCATCTCGGCCTGGTCGGCCGGAGATCGACACGGGGCGGGGCGGGCGCTCGCTCACGACGAGCGTTCGGCCCGCTGCTCCCAGAGCGTCGCCAGCGCGTCCCGGTCGATCTTGCCGTTGGCGTTCTTGGGGATGGCGTCGACGACGACGACGACGGCCGGCACCTTGAAGGCCACGAGCTTCACCCGGCAATGCTCGAGCAGAGGCGTCTCGGAGGCGCTGCGCCCGGGCCGGAGGGCCACGAAGCCCACCGGCGCCTCACCGTAGATGTCGTCCTTCACGCCGAGCGTCGCGGCCTCCGCCACATCGGGGTGCTCGAGCAGGCAATTGGTGATCTCGAGCGAGGCGATGTTCACGCCGCCCTTGATGAT
>Ga0105164_10003136_pt1 | contig 10058 bp, 9 predicted proteins | sample VDWuncwatermetaG_FD_89674 | JGI IMG/M metagenome (GOLD analysis project Ga0105164, IMG submission 89674) | Wastewater microbial communities from Netherlands to study Microbial Dark Matter (Phase II) - VDW unchlorinated drinking water | ecosystem: Environmental > Aquatic > Freshwater > Drinking... | reverse complement strand
CTTCATCGTTGATTTTAACTAAGGAAGGCCTTAAGAAAATAACCGAAGTAAAAGTTGGAGATGAAGTTTATGCCTTTGACCAGAATACCCATCAACTGGTTATTAAAAAATGTAGCGGAGTATTTGATAATGGTAGAAAAGAAGTGTTTGAACTTAAGACTCACCACCATTCTATAAAAGCAACGGCTAATCATCCTTTCTTGGTCTTAAAAAGAAATGGCAGGGGTAGGCAGAATACTTTGGCCTGGAAGGTACTTGAAGATATAGAAATCGGAGATAGAGTCGTAACTTTAAAAAGCATGAATGGCAGCCGGCTAGCTTTTAAATTCCCAGAGACAGAGAGAGTAGAAAGAGGTAATTATAAAGTTAATAAGCTTAATGAGATAAATTTACCGACAGAATCCACTCCGGATATAATGAGGTATTTGGGAATATTTGTTGGCGATGGCTGGAGAAGAAGAGAAAAAGGTGAAATAGGTTTTGCTTTGCCTATCGGTAAGAAAGCAAGAAATGTTTTGCTTGATTTACATAAAAAGATATTTGCCAGTAAAATATCCGGCGACAAAGATTACGTCTACATTAATTCTGTTAATCTTGCCAAATTTATAGATACTTTAGGGGTTGGGCAGGGGGCAAAGAACAAAACTGTGCCTGGTTGGGTATTTACTCTTCCTTTGGAACAAAAGGAGGCGTTTGTTGAAGGTTTGATGCTGGCTGACGGTTATGATTGTAACGGTAGTAAAAGATATGTTTCGGCAAGCCCAGATCTTTTAAAGCGTTTACGTTTGTTACTCCAAACCCTAGACTATAGAGTAGGTAAAATTCATACACAAATAAAGAAAAAAGGAACAATCTGCGTATCCAGGCAACTATTGTCAGATTCAGAATACGGTTATATCTGTTTTAGCAAGAAAAAGGAATGGAATATAGACAAATACCCTTCACAATATAAGTACCAGGACCTTTTAATTAATAACAAATTTTTTCAAACTGAAGAAGTTATAAGTATAGTATCAAAAGGCATGGAGCCAACTTTGGATTTGAGGGTGGAAGATGAACATAATTTTATCGCTGACGGTATAGTGGTTCATAATACTGGCGTGCAGCGCAGCGGGCTTACGCCTTTAGAAACCAATACTACTACAAGTCCCGTAGGCAATAAGTCTTTCGGGAACTGGCGCCCTAAAAAGCCCATGCCGGAGATTGCGCTTGCCCACGGTATACCCTATGTTGCCACTGCCTCCGTAGGTTTTCCTCAGGATTTACAGCGCAAGGTCAAAAAAGCGCTGTCTATAAAAGGCCCGAAATATATACAGATACATGTCCCCTGTCCTTTAGGTTGGAGGCATGAGCCCGGCTTTACTTATCAGGTAGCAAAACTGGCGGTAGAAACCGGATTTTATCCTTTGATCGAATATGAAAACGGGACACTTATTTCCCGTCGCCAGATTAAGCCGCTTCCAGTTGAAGAATACCTTAAGCCTCAAGGCAGGTTTAAGCACGCGCTTAATAATCCTGAAATATTAAAGAAGCTTCAGGAGATAGCGGATAATAATATTAAAAAGTATAACCTTAAAATAGAAAGTCAAGTAGAGGATCAAAAATAGTAGTTCTGTCCAGCTTAAAAATTTATACTTAAGCGCGGGCAGCAAATGGTCCTGGCTCTTAGGGTAGAGCCGGAAAAATAAGCTTAAGGAGGTGTCGAGAATGGGAAAACAGGCAAGGGCAATCGTGGAGTTAAGTTTAAAGGAGTTGGTTAAGGATTTAAACAAGGCCTATTGCGATGAATGGCTGGCGTTTTATCTTTATTGGTATATGGCACAGATAGTTTCCGGTCGGGCTTATGAAGACATGCAGGAATTCTTGAATAAGCTGGCAAAGGATGAGTTGGAGCATGCGCAGGAGATCGCAGATTTAATTATCAAATTAGGTGGTTTGCCTATCGCCAATCCTATGGATTTGGAGAAGAATGCCAATGCGCCTTATATGATGCCACCCAAGAATACGGCAGACATTAATAGGATCATCCGTATAGTGACTGAAGCAGAGGCAGGAGCGATCGAGGTGTATAATAAGATTGCTAAAAAGACACTAGGTAAGGATAATGTTACATATCAGCTGGTTACGCATATCCTCTCTGAAGAAGTAGAGCATGAAGAGATATTTGAGAACTTGTTGGAAAGATAGGGAGAAAAGAGATGTCCAAGGTAACTGTAGATGCTTCAACCTGCGTAGGTTGTGGTTTATGTGAGCAGTCCTGCCCGGATGTTTTTGAGATCCAGGGGGATGGCATCGCACATATTAAATCTGGGGTTTGTGCAAGTTGTAATCTGCAAGAGATAGCGGAGCAGTGTCCGGTTAACTCTATTAAGGTAGGTTAAGTTTTGAATTAGCGCCGGATTTTTTGATTAAGTCTTCGAGAAATTTGTTAAAATAATCCTGTTTTTTCTGCAGAAGCAACTTTTCTTTAAACTCATTCTTTTCCGCCTGGAAGCGTTTTTCGTCAAGAGGTGTTTTCTCCTTCGGTTTAATAATATAAAAACCACTAGATAAGCTGATTACGCCGCTGGGTTCGTCTCCTTTTAGCCTTTGGGCTTCAGTCCAGAAGCTGTCAGATGCGCCTATCCCTTCGATATAGCTGCCGTATTTAAAAAGCCCCGTAGATTTTGATTTTAATGCATACTCTCCGGCTATTTTTTCAAAGTCTAATGATTTAGGTTCAGATTGGTAGGTTTCTTTTAATCTCTTATCACAGGCATTTATTTTTTCCCTGGCCAGTTCTTGCGATTTTTGTTTTAAGAGCGTAGACTTTACCCGATCTTTTATACCCTCAAACTCAGGTATATAAGGATCCTTTCTTTCCTTAAGCCTCAAGATATAGTAGTATTTATCAGTCTGGATGGGCGAGGATATTTGGCTGACCTTTAGTTTAGAAATCATATTTGATATTTGCGGTGACCAGCCGATTCCCGGAATGGGGTCAGTCTGGGTAAATAGCCCGCTTTCTTTCAGTTCCACCCCTAATTCTTTGGCTGCCAAAGAAAGACCGTCTTTTTTATTCAAAAGAGAACGGACGTTTTTCATTTTCTCTGTCAGACTATCGTTTTGCTGGTTGCTGATCTCTAGGGACAGGTACTCTATATTAAAAGAAGCTGGCTGTTTGAATTCAAGCGTATGTGTTAAGAAGTAATCCTTAACTTCTTCATCTGTTACTGTTAGCTCTTGGGTAAAGTCGCCAGGTATACTGGAGATATAAAAAATACTTATCTCTTGGTTTAATCTTTGGTAATCCCGGAAAAGCTCATTTTCGTTGATTTGTATCCCGGAAGTTACTTTATCGTATAACTTAGAAAGGATTATATTCTGACGGGTTTGCTCTTCAAAGGCCCTGGCTTGAGTGCGGAAGACATAACGCAGCATCTCAAGATAGATACGGTTGTCGAATTGGCCTTTCGAGTTCTTAAGGAAAGGGTAGCTTTCTATCAATTCTATAACTTCAAGGTCTTGAGCCTTAATCCTTTCTTTTTTGGCTTCCTGCAGTAATATTATACGCTGCCAGGCCCGGGTTTCCAGGTTGAGGTATTTTTCTATCTCCGGGAAATTATCTCCGAACTGCATAATCGCCTGGATCCTGGTTGCATCAAAAGCATCTTTATATTCTGAAAAAAGTATATTTCTGCCAAAAATCCTTCCGGCGTAGTCAGATCCTTGCCGGCTGCGAAAGAGGCTGCTTGAGCCCCAAAGCACAAACGCAGGCACGATTAATAGAGCCAGGATCACCCATATTTTCTTGGCAGTCTTTTTGTTGCGTAATATCTTTAGCATCTAGGCACCTCGTGATTAGACACTAATTATAATCATAAAAGCCGGATATTGCAATTATAAAATATGCAGTTTTTTTTCTTTACAATCCGTGATTAAATCAGTATAATAAAGTCCCGTTTAAAATATTGGGATATAATGGTAATAAACAACAGGGAGAAAATGAAAAAACAAGCTAAAATCTTAAAATTAGGTTTGCCTAAAGGGAGCCTGCAGGAGGCTACCTTTAAGATGTTTAAAAAAGCAGGATTCAATATATTCTCCTCCGAGCGCTCTTATTTTCCTTCTATCGACGATCCGGAGATCGAGCCTGTATTGCTGCGTGCCCAGGAGATGTCGCGTTATGTCCAGGATGGAGCTTTAGATTGCGGCATAACCGGCGATGATTGGATACTGGAAAACAATTCCGACGTAGTCAGGATTACTGATTTAGTGTATGCCAAACAGAGCCTTAATAAGGTCAGGTGGGTTCTCGCTGTACCCGTAGGTTCCGGGATCAAATCCGTCAAAGACTTAAAAGGCAAGCGCGTTGCCACAGAGATGGTTAATGCAACCAGGGCATATTTTAAGAAGAACAAAGTAAATGTGGATGTGGAGTTTAGCTGGGGGGCTACCGAAGCAAAGGTTAGCTCAGGACTGGTAGACGCCATAGTGGAATTAACAGAGACCGGACGTTCACTCAAGGCAAATAAATTAGTCGAGATCTCCACCATTTGCGAATCAACTACCCAGTTTATCGCTAATAAAAATTCATATAAAGATAGTTGGAAAAAGGATAAGATGGGGCAGGTTTGTCTCCTTTTGAAAGGCGCTATTGCTGCCGAGGAGAAGGTGGGCCTTAAGATGAACGTAAGGAAATCGGACATAAACAGGGTGATTAAACTATTGCCTGCCTTAAAGAAGCCTACTGTTTCTAGTCTTTCCGGGGGGGATTGGTTTGCCATTGAGACGATAATTAACGAAAAGATTGTGCGTATATTAATACCCCAGTTAAAAAAAGCAGGTGCCCAGGGTATTATAGAGTATCCGTTGAATAAGGTAATATACTAGAGACAGTTGGCCGGTTAATTGGATTAATTAACGACCAACCGGTTAACAAATTAACTAAAGACAAGCGGGGTGAATAAATGCCTTGCGGCAGAAAAAGAAAAAAAAGAAAAATCAGAACCCATAAAAGGAAGAAGATGCGTCGTCGTCTTCGCCACCTCAAGAAGAGGGCCTGGGGTTAAAAAATAGCCAGACCTATCATGGTGTTTAAGTTTAAGATGCAGTGGGTGTTATTTTGTCTTTTGCTAACCCTGTTTAATACCAGGGCCCTTGCCTTAGATAATAATACAAAATCCGCTTTAGGCCATTACATTATGGCGGTCATGTACGATGATTTGGGCGAGACTAGTAAAGCCATCCAGGAATACAAAAAATCCCTAAGATTTGATTCTCAGAATGCGCTTGCGCACTTTAATCTGGCGGTGAGTTACATCAAAAACAATCAGACCCCTGAGGCAGAAAAAGAACTGAATCAGGCGATAGAGATAAGCCCGGAATCGGTTGAGCCGCGTGCGCTTTTAGCCTTGCTGTATTCTTCTCAGCAAAAGGTAGATCTGGCGGCAAGAGAGTATGAGGTTGCCCTGGAGAATGCCACACATCTAGAGCCCAGGAATATTGGTATATATAAAGACTTGGGCGCGGTATATTTGCAGCAGAAAAAGTTTGAGGCCGCCCAGAAAACTTATCAGCTAGTCTTAGATATTACTCCGCTTGACCCGGAAGCGTATTTTTACCTGGCGCATAGTTATTACGGCCTAAAGAACAAAAATGCGGCTATACGCTATCTTAAGAAGACCTTAGAGTTAAAACCTGATTATGCAGAAGCCCTGAATTATTTAGGCTATCTTTATGTTGAAGAAGGGCGTAATCTGGGTAAATCAGAAGCAATGATCAGAAAGGCTTTAGAGATAGACCCGGATAACGGAGCGTATGTTGATAGTTTAGGGTGGCTTTATTTCAAAAAAGGTAAATTAAAAGAAGCCAAGAGAGAACTTGAAAAGGCAAACAAGCTCATGGAGGATCCGGTTATTTATGATCATCTGGGAGACGTTTGTTTTAAGCTCGGGGATAAAGCTGGCGCAGAGCTTAATTGGCAGAAGGCCTTAAAGATGGACCCTGGCTTAGAGAAAGTCAGCGAGAAGTTAACAGGTATAAATAAAAAATAACTTTAAAATGTATACCCCTGACCAGATAAATGAATTGCAGGAAAAGGCAAGGCAGATCCGCCGCCTGATCGTGGAAATGATCGGTAAGGCAGGTTCTGGGCATCCGGGAGGGAGTCTTTCGGCTACGGATTTAATTATTGCTCTTTTTTTCTCGGTTATGCGGCACAACCCCAAAGAGCCGAAGTGGCCGGGCCGTGATAGATTTCATATGTCAAAAGGACACTGTTGTCCGCTTTGGTATGCAGTATTGGCGGAGTCAGGTTATTTTCCAAAAGATAAACTTTGGACTTTGAGGAAATTTGGTTCAATGTTACAAGGTCATCCGGACAGGCGAACACCTGGCGTAGAGGTTGCTTCAGGGTCATTAGGGCAAGGGCTTTCTGTTGCCTTAGGGATGAGCTTAGCGGGCAAGATGGATAAAGAGGATTACCGCGTATATTGTCTTATGGGTGACGGAGAGGTTCAGGAAGGAAATATCTGGGAGGCAGCCATGGCTGCCAGCCATTATAAGTGCGACAACCTTTGCGGGATACTAGATTATAACGGATTTCAGATAGACGGTAAAACCACAGAGATTATGAACTTAGAACCCTTAAGAGATAAATGGCTGGCTTTTGGGTGGCATGTTATAAATATTAATGGGCATGATATGCAGGAAATATTATCTGCTTATGAACAGGCTAAGAAGATCAAAGGTAAGCCCAGTATAATTATTGCCCGTACTACTAAGGGTAAGGGGGTATCCTTTATGGAGAACGTGGTTGATTTTCACGGCCGCGCTCCCACCAAGGAGGAGACAGAGAGGGCATTGAAAGAATTGGAATAAGATTTTACCGCGCTTGCGCGTTAACGCTATAAACATCAACAAGCATAAACAAACAGTAAGGAACTAAAGATGGAGATGTTATATCAAAGGGACGTTTACGGGAATACCCTTGTGGAATTGGGCAAGGTAAATAAAGATATTGTAGTCTTGGACGCTGATTTATCCTGTTCTACACGCACGGGATTCTTCGCTAAGGAATTTCCGCAAAGGTTTGTTAATTTTGGGGTGGCAGAACAGAATATGATGGCTACTGCAGCAGGTCTTGCTAGCTGCGGTAAAATAGTTTTTGCTTCTTCATTTGCAGTATTCGCTACGGGCAGGGCCTGGGAACAGGTAAGAAACAGTATCGCCTACAATAATTTTAATGTCAAGATTACTGCTTCCCACGCAGGTATTACCGTAGGCCCTGATGGTTCCAGTCATCAGGCCTTAGAAGATGTGTCGTTGATGCGGGTTATCCCTAACATGAATATAATTATCCCCTGCGATGGTCCGCAGACCCGCGATGCAGTGCTAACAGCAGCAAATACGCCCGGACCATTTTATATCCGTCTGGGTAGAGCCAAATGTGCCACGATAGAAAATAAAGGTGAGTTTAAATTAGGGAAGGCCCAGACCTTAACCGAAGGTAAGGATATCGCAATTATTGCCTGCGGGTCTATGGTTTCTGAGGCGCTTGTCGTGGTAGATAATCTTCTCAAGAAAGGTATTAAGACGCGCTTGATTAATATGCATACGATTAAGCCGCTTGATTGCGACTGCGTGCTTAAGGCGGCTAGAGAAACAAAAGGCATAGTTGTTTGTGAAGAGCATACGGTTATTGGAGGATTAGCCTCTAGCGTTGACGAGGTGGTCGCCGAAAACTCTCCGACTAAAGTTATGCGCATCGGCGTAAGGAATAGGTTCGGACAGTCCGGAGAACCGCAGGACCTTTTAAAAGAATACAATCTTACCGCAAGCGATATAGAAAAAGCAGCTTTAGCGATTGTTTCTTAAGACGTAAGTGAGCCCACGACTGATTCTTAATTCCTACGCCAAATTAAATCTATATCTGGCTGTTCTTGGCAGGCGCCGGGATAACTACCATAATTTAAATACAGTCTTTGAAAGAATAAGCCTTGCCGACAGAATAGTATTAAGTCCCCGCAGAGACGATAAAATAAGGATCATTACCGCTTCTTGCGATATCCCCAAAGATAATACCAATCTTGCCTTTCGCGCTGCCTGTCTGCTCAAGGAAGTCTTTGGTTTGGACAAGGGCGTGGATATTAAAATCCACAAACGAATACCGGTGGGCAGTGGTATGGGTGGAGGCTCAAGTAATGCCGCCTCTGTCCTTATGGGGCTAAACAAACTCTGGCGATTAAATCTTAATCCGGAAAAGCTTGCAGGGTTAGCCAGAAAAATAGGCAGCGATGTGCCGTTCTTTGTTTACAATCATCCGTTTGCCCAGGGTTTATCCAGAGGAGATAAAATCAGGCCTATAAGGCAGCTTTTCAAGCTCAGGCTGTGGCATATATTAGTCATACCTAAAATAAAGGTTTCTACGCCTCTTATTTATAAGAAATGGGATGAGCATTCTGGATTGACAAAGCCCAGGCAGGATGTTAAAATACTACTTTCAGCCTTAAGAAAAAAAGATACTTCTTTGGTTTCCAGTTTACTCTTTAATGACCTGGAACAGATAACCTCCGGGCTTTATCCTGAGGTAAAACAGGTTAAGAAGACGCTTTCTCGGTCAGGTTTAGAATCGACCTTGATGTCCGGCAGTGGCCCGGCAGTCTTTGGGTTTCTTGCTTCGAGAAAGGAGGCGGCAACTTTATGTAAGCAGCTTAAGGCGAAGAAGAGATCTTGGAGGGTTTTTGTTGCGCACACAATTTGAGACAGTGACAGCAAGGAGGTAGTCTCATGGAAATAACCGAAGTCAGGATTTTCTTAAAGGATTCTCCGGATAAGAAATTAAAGGCATACGCGACAGTTACCTTTGATAATGCTTTTGTAGTACGTAATATAAAAGTAATCGAGGGCAATAGCGGGCTGTTTATCGCCATGCCTTCCCGCAAGATAAAGCAGCCGTGCCCTAAATGCGGATTTAAGAATGAATTACGTAGTAAATATTGCAATCAGTGTGCTGCTGGGCTTCCTATGATTTCTCGGCCGACAAGCCCGGACGCTGCAACTAACTCTCAGCTGGAGCATAAGGATATTGCTCATCCTATTACGCAGTCTTTCAGGGAATACCTGCAAAAAAGAGTTTTAGAAGGGTACGAGCAGGAAAAAATAAAGGGCCCCGGCAGTATCGGAGAAAGGGAGTAGCCGTTATTATATTGCAATTAAGCACCTTAAGTTTTTATTTAGCGAAATCCCTGCGAGTGTAAGCGAGCAGGGAGGTTACACACGAAATTTGGGATGTCGTCCAATGGTAGGACACGAGAATTTGGGTCTCGCTATTGTGGTTCGAATCCACACGTCCCAACCAATTTGGATGCTAGGTAAGACTTTAAAGAAAGGCATTTAATGAATAAAAACATAGCTTGTATAATCTTAGCCGCGGGCAAAAGCAAGCGGATGAAATCTACAACGCCAAAGATCTTATATCCTATCTGTTCTCGACCGATGTTAGGCTATGTCCTGGATTTAGTCAAGGAATTAAGATTCAGCCGTTCTGTATTTGTGCTGGGGTATAAACACGAAAGAATCAGAAGCTTTCTCCTTAAAGGAGCAAAAGTCGTTGTGCAAAAAAGGCTTATAGGCACAGCTGATGCAGTCAAGCAGGCGGGTAAATTGCTCAAAGGTTTTAAGGGCACAGTGTTGGTGCTTTATGGAGATACCCCCTTGCTTAAAAAAGAAACAATAAAAAAACTTGTTCGTTATCATATTGAGAATAACCTTGACGCTACTCTTTTGACCGCACAATTGAAGAATCCTACCGGTTATGGCAGGATATTAAGAGATAAATATTCCAGTATCTGCGGAATAGTGGAAGATAAAGACGCTGATAGTTTTCAGCTTCAGATAAAAGAGATTAACACGGGAATCATCTGCTTTAATAAAGAAAAATTGTTTAAAGCACTGGCGGCCGTTAAGCCGAATAACCGTAAAAGGGAGTATTACCTTACTGATATTATCGCTATAATTTATAAAAATGGGGGGTTGGTAGACGGAATAAAGATTGATAATATTGATGAGGTATTGGG
>Ga0105164_10003135_pt1 | contig 10060 bp, 2 predicted proteins | sample VDWuncwatermetaG_FD_89674 | JGI IMG/M metagenome (GOLD analysis project Ga0105164, IMG submission 89674) | Wastewater microbial communities from Netherlands to study Microbial Dark Matter (Phase II) - VDW unchlorinated drinking water | ecosystem: Environmental > Aquatic > Freshwater > Drinking... | reverse complement strand
TCGCCGAAGCTCCTCCGGAGATGCTGCGGCCGTCCCGGATTATATCGGACGAGCAGGCCCGAACAGCGCTGGGCGAGAAACTGCTGGCCATTTATGGAGCCGTTAACAATGGAAACCTCGTTCCGCCTCGCAACGGCAAGGCCGAGGGTTTGTCCCGCTGGGAATACGTCCTCCGGCAAGCGGGGCAGGATCCGGACGCCGTCTACCAGCGGGTGACCACCCCGGAACACAGGGCCCGCCGGCTGCTCCAGGAAATCTCCGAAACCAACCTGTCAGGCTTGATCGTTCTCTCTGAATGGGAAGCGAACCAGAAGTATTTCCGGAGCGAAAGATCAATCCCTGCTGAGGTGATGAACGAGACCAACAATCTTCTGGCCGACGCTCTCCTTCCAACCGCCCCGGCGAAAACAAACGTCCTGAGCTATTCCCCCTGGGACAGCCCGGAGGCCAAACTGCTGAGATACCGGGGTGTCCTCGGGATTGTTCTCGTGGACCAGCGGCTTGAGGATGAGCGGCAGTACCATCCCGCGACCGAGGCGGATCGCCTCCTCAAAGCTCTCTCCGAGGACCCTCAATACCGCGGGTTCGTCATCTTAAATTATAAGGAGTTCCGTGCCCTGCTTCCCGCTCCTCGTCCGGAAAACCGATTCTTAAACAAGTATCCGGAATGGCTGGGGGACTTCAATGATTTTGTAAATACCGCCCTGGCTGCCGCCCCACCCGACCGGGAGGACGACCTTCTCGGCTACCTGCTCTGGCATGGGAGGCCGGCCACGATCCTGAGAAACCAAGCCCGGATGACCGTGGATGTGGCCCCATTGAGATACAGTTACGAAATCGACCGGACGGCCTGCAACGTGTTGGAGAAGGTTGCTGCGTTGCTGAAAGCCAGAGACCCCTCTGTTCTGAGGTTTATCCGAGATGGCCAACTGAGCCTGCCTTATCTGCCGCTCCAAAAACTCGGGCATACCTTCCCCAGCCGGACCACTGTCAGGCGATGGGCGCCCCAGATGCACGAGGTATTCGATCGGGTGTTTAAAGAACCCCCCGCCGGTTCAACCGGTGAAGCGATCAAACTCTTTCAGAAACACGGGATCCACGAAGTCCGGCTGGTCCCCGGCAAGCCGGAGGGGGACCCGGCTTACCAGGCGGACCGGCTGGCCCAACGAATCCTTCAGACTCTTCCCACCGCCAGGGAAAGGGACCCTTTCTTCCGCAACGGGCCGGTCGTCACCCTCTCCTACCACGGGGCCGGGAAAAAGCTGCTCGGAAGCTCCACCGTCACCGGCTACTTGAGCGACCATCCGGAAGCGGCCTCCTTAACCAATACGGCCATGGCCAAGATCTTGGATCGCGCCCACTCCCCCAAGCGGATCGACCCATCTCTCGATCCCTCAGGAGCCGCCGCTCAACTCTTGATCGCCGATGGAATCGAAGGAGTTGTCATCCGGCAAGGCGACTGGAACAAAACCATGCCGGAAATCACCATTGGGATTTCCGCCGCCGGGCTGGAGGAGCGCAAATCAACAGCGATTCGTTACGACGTTCAGCAGGTGGCCGACCGCCTTCTGAACATCCTTTCCCGGCTGGACTCGGCAACCCTGCAGAAATTCCTCAATCCCAAGACCGCCACGCTCCGGCTCAGCACTGAGCAGGCAGCCGCTTTTCTGGATGGCCGGCCCAGCGCCTCCGGACTGCGCATCGTCCACAAGACGAGTAAGAAAACAATGGCGGAGGAAGTCACCGAACTGCTTTCCAAGTCCAAAAACGGCCTGCCGGGCGATAGAGAACGGTGGCGGCTCCTCTCCGGCATGGGAATCAAAAAAATTGTTGTGGCTAAAGTCCGACGGCCGGACCGGACCCCTTGGCCGGAAAAACGGTTCTTGAAGGTGTTGGGAAAGGCTAAAGAAAAAGAACTCTCTTTCCGGCCGACGATCATCGAAGACGGACCCCAGTCCGAAACAGCGCTGGGCAAGGAGCTGAAGAAGGCGCGCGTGCGGATCGTCCGTTCCGATAAATTTCCCCAATACCGGAGAAGCTGGCCTCTCTTTCTGGAAGCTCACGGCATTCCCGCGGAGCAGGCTTACGATGAACGCTATCCCTCCAATCCCAGAGAAGCGGCCTTTGAAGTTTACGTTGATCTGAAGCGGGGCAAGAACGGCCGGCCGATTCGGGACGAGCGCCGGCATGTGGCGACGCTGAAAATCAACCGCCTCGATTCCCTCTGGGAAGACCCTCGGGTGCAGCGGGCCGAGACTCTTTTTGTTTTCAGTGTGAAAACGGGGATCACCGAAAAGGGCGGCGTGGTCTTCAATTATCGCCGCACACGGCACACGACCGGCATCCCCTCCGAAACGTTTGATCCGGCGCACCCACCCCGGGTGGTCCTGGAGTTCGCCGTGGAGGACCCGCATCACGCCGTCCAGGCGGCCCGGCGCATGGACACGGGGGAGGTGGTCTATCCCTTCGACGGCCAAATGCGGTTCTATCTGGAACCGCCGTTTAAAAACGGTCGCGTCCAGCCCGGGGCCTTCCTGTTCCGGGCGCTCACACAACTTTGGGATGTCTTTTGGGAGGAGCTGGCGGAAATCGATCCTCAGGCAGTTTACGTCACCCGCGTGCCAGCGCTGAACCGGTACAAGGACGAGCCGGAAGCGAGAGCCTACTTCCACGTCGGTACGGAGCCGCGCAGGGCCACCTCGATCCGTTTCTCGGAAGAACATCCCTCTCTGCTGACCGTCCGGGTGGACCCGGCGACCCGGAGATCCCTTCAGGCCTGGAACATGGCGGACGGCAATTTGGTTTTCCCTCGGACCGATGTTGTCCCTCCAGGCCCATTCCAGGTCTTTGTGGATCCTCCCCGGGATGCAAGCGGCCTGATCGCGCAATCCGCCGGCGTGAAACCGGATCTGGAGCTCACCTCTCCTCCTGTCTGGGCTGACGTTTGGTCAAAGGTTCTTCGGCCGAAGGCAAAAAGAATCGTGGTGCGGGGCGTCTCGCTGTTTGTGTCGGACTGGTCCACCCGCTTGCTCTTTTCGTTCGCGGATGAACCGTTCCCTTCCTCTATACCGGCCGGCGAGAACGCACCACCGTTGGAGCTTGAATTCCTGGCCCAAGACCCCTCCCGCAGACCCCAGGCAGCCCGGCGTGCCGACACCGGCGAGATCGTCTATCCGGCGCCGGGGGACAAAAAGATCCTTTTGGACGAGGGCTTCCTCTACAAGGCCGGCCACAACCTCCGTCTCAAATCGGTGCGGGCCGCCCTTAAATTGGCTCAGCGCCAGGTCCGCTTCGAGGGCCTCTCGGCGGTCACGCGAGGCGGGAACGCCGTTTTTCGGAATCCAATCAACGGAAAGAGGTACCACACCGCGATTCCCTACCGGCCGGGGATTCGCCTCACGGCTGTCGCGGAGAAGAAGGGGAACAAACGGTGGGAGATCTCCGGCGTCTACGCCTCCGAAAATGAACCCTCTCCGCCTGACGGCAATGGGACGATCGCTGAAGCCAAGCGCCTTGTACGGGACGCCCGAGTGGACACGGCGCGCCGCGTTCTCGCCGCCGAGCGGCTGTTCCAGCTGGGAGCCCTGAACACGCCGGACGGCGTGACCACCGACGACCTCCGGGATCTGCTCTTTGACTATCACGGAGTGGCCCTGGGCAAGACCGGGGCGGTTCCATTTTTTCAGATTTCCGCCAAAGCGGCCGCTCTTTACCGCTCCCAACCCGGCCGGTACTGGCAAACCGTTTACGGCCCCCTGAGCCGCGCGGAGAAGCTGCCGGCGCGCGAAGCGATGTTGCATCTTCAGGCCGCCTTGCAATCGCTGAACGGTTCCTCCGCCATGGCGATGTCCGGGCTGGAGGAGATCCCTCCCGCCGAAGAGCAGGTCCGCAAGCTTCTGCCGCTCTTCTCGTTGGGCACTTTTGAAATGAGGGAAGCGGCTGCCGCGGCCATCAAAAAGCTGGGGGCCTCCGCCATCGATCCGCTCCTCGCCGCGCTTCGGGAACGGCCGACCCGAACCGAGGTCAACTGGCCCAGGCCGGCAGGGGCGGCCATAGCGCTGGCCGTGCTCAATCCCAGCATGACCTTGAATCAAAGATTACAGGTCGTCACCGAGCTGGTCCGAATTCTGGATGTCGAAGAATTTCAAAGGATCGCGAAGCTGGACCCCCATATGAAGGGGCACCCGCATACGTGGCTGGCCTGGGTCTTCCCGAGAGTGATCCGGACCCTTCGGCAGATGGATCGGAGGACGGCCGAGCAGTCGATCCAGAAACTGCTCCGAGCCACCGCAAACAAACACGGCCCCATCGCCGACGTTTTGGACAAGGCCATCGAAAATGCCTCCGCCGCCGGGCTGGAGGAAAATAATGAGGAGGAGTTTGTTCTCTACCAAAAGGACCAGGTTCCTTATGAAGAAGTCGTTGCGGAACTGCGAACATATCGGGACTGGATAGATCTCTTGGAGGTCTGGAAAGATCTTTGGGAGGAGTTCCCTGTCTCCACGCATATCCACAACGCTTCCTACCCGCCACCCGGTCAGGATTTCGGCGACCTTTTCATCAGCAGCGCTCTGCTGCATTTCAAAGAGACCCGGACCCAACGGACCTATTCCGTTCGGATTGTGAACAAGCTGAAGAAAGGCCGGGCTTCGATTCAAGCTTTCGTGAAAGTGAATCCTCTCAATCACACCGCCGGACTGGAGGAGCAGGAGGATCTCGCCGAACAGATCACCGAAGCCCTTCAGGAAATCCTCACCGGCGTGAGACACCCTCCTTATTTGAAGGATGATCCGGGGTTTAGAATGATGGGGTTGAGCTCCCTCCGCTACCTCAGAAGGCAAGGGACTCTCCGGGACCGGATCGAGGATGCCCTCCAGTGGCTGGAGGGCATCCTCGGCCGGCCGGCCGTTCTCCAAGCCTGGGATGCCAAACCAAACGCTCTCCTGCGCGTGGTCCTCGGGTTATTAATTCCGCCTATGCTGCCCGAGATCGACCCCACCACCATGGAAAACGTCAATTTCCATTTGGTGAAGGGACACCTCTCGCTGGAATTCCTGCGGGAGGTGTTTCGGATCAGCCCGGTCGAGTTTCAAAGACTGCTGTATCTGTTCTGGTCGAATCGAGGGAGGACCCCTCACGCCCTCTGGCTGATTGAACACCAAATCAGCAAGTGGAACCGGAGATCTTACCGGGCCGAGCTTCTGGCCGCGTATCAACAGCATCAGGCGCCTTTCATTTCAGCGGGGGACGACAGAGCGTGGGAACAATTCCCCCACTCTTTCCCACTCACCGTCTCACGCTTGAAAGAGGCGCTCCAGAAGAGCGATCTCCCCGCCGGCCAATTCTGGGCCGAGCGGATCGATCCTGAATTCTGGAAAGGCCACGGAATCGCGGCCCGATTGCGCAGGTTGAGCGGCTCCTCGTTGATACCGATTGGTTTAAGCGAGCTCTTCGGGCAGATCGCCCTGTTCAAACGCTACGGTCTGGCCGGGCAACCTCTGCCGCCGGAGTTGGAGGCGTGGGCCGACGCGGAGAAGATCGGGCGGTCGGGAAGGATGCTGCTTCCCGAGACGATCGCGGCCGCTCAACTCCTCTTGAAAGACCCCCGTGCCTTCCCCTTGCTAAAAGTCCGATCCGCCGCCAACGCCAACTTCCAAAAAGATCCCTTCAGCAACTACGGGCCGAACACGTTTTGGCACATTGATAGCGGCCTTTTCCAGACCCCCGGCGAGAACGTCTACGGGAATACCCTTTTCTTTCTGAGCACGGCGAAGGATTTCCCGGACCTGTCGCTGTCTACCGGCGCTTACTACCGCGCCCTGCACCAAGCAAAAGAGCAATTCTACGAGCAGCATCAGGCTGAAGCCGTACCCCCGTACACACCACACGCCGCCGGGCTGGAAGAGGAGAAGCCCTACCGCGTCAGCAAGCAGGTCTTCTCTCATCTACACCAGGACCAGGCGAAGTTCATCCCCGCGAATGCCACGCACGTGATCGCGATCCCGAAAGATTCCCTGATCACAATCTACCGGCACGGCACCCTGAAGGACGAGGTGGATAAGCTGATCCAGTCCCAGCGCAAGGAGCTGCCGGTCCCGATGGAGATCCGCCCCGAGGAGATCCCAACGGACCACTCCGGCGTCCGCACTCCCTCGGTCTTTGTGCTGGACCAATTGCTGGAGGCTCCCGGCTACGCCTCTCCGGCCGTCCAGGTCTGGAAAGGCCAATCGCTGGGATACAACCTCCTGGAACTCGTCGCCATCGCCAACTCGGGCGGCCTGGACAGCCGGGCGGTCAAGCTCCTGTCCAGCTGGTCGTTCGAAGAGAACGGCCGTAGCTACGCCGTCCTCGCCATCTCCGCGTAACCTTTCTCTGATAAGATACCGCCATGAGTTCCAGCCCTCACCGGTGCGGGAGCGTGGCGATCGTTGGCCGCCCCAACGTCGGAAAATCCACGCTGCTCAATCGCCTGCTCGGCCAGAAGATCGCGATTGTTTCTCCGAAGCCGGAGACCACGCGGGACCGGCTGCTCGGGGTGCTCACGCTGCCGGATGCCCAAATCCTTTTCCTCGACACGCCCGGGATCTACCGAGGGGCCAAAACGCTGATGGCCAAGCACCAGGTGCAAGTCGCCCGCGAGGCGCTGGCCGATGCCGATGTGCTGCTGCTCATGACCGAGGCGCAGGCCGGTTTCACCGATGAGGACCGAGACCTGCTTCGGCTGCTGCCGAAGCGATCGCCGGAGGGAGAAGGGGTGCCGGTCTTCCTGGCGATCAACAAGCTGGACCGCATAAAAAGGGATTTGATCCTTCCCCAGATTGACCAGGCCCGGCAGTTGTACCCCTTCCGGGAGTTGTTCCCCATCTCGGCGGAGAAGGGAATCAATGTGAAGGAGCTGCTGCAAGCGCTGGCCGGCGCGCTGCCGGAAGGACCGGCCCATTTCTTACCGGATCAGGTAACCGACCGGCCGGTCCGGACGCTGGCGCAAGAGCTGATCCGGGAGCAGGTGCTTCTCTTCACGCATGAGGAGGTCCCGTACTCGGTCGCGGTCCTGATCGATGAGTGGCGCGAAGGGACGGCGCGGCCGGCGCCGGATTCCGTGAAGATGCCCCGCGCTAAACTGTACGCCCAGGCGACGATCTACGTGGAGCGGGACAGCCAGCGGATCATCCTGATCGGCAAAGGAGGGGCTCTGCTCAAAAAAGTCGGGCAGATGGCCCGGAAAGAGATCGAGGCGCTGGCCGAGCGGCCGGTCTTCTTGGACCTCTGGGTGAAGGTGGCCAAGAACTGGCGCAAGGATCCGGTGATGCTGCGCCGGCTGGGCTACGGATGACTCTACTTCTGCACAAGTCGAAATTGCCCGCCGACATTGACGTTACCTATTCCCATGTGGCATGGTTGAGGTAGCCGATAAAGGCAAACCCGCTGAAAGGCGGGGACGCAAAGCCACGGGCCTAATCCGGCGTTTCCCCGGAGGCAGTGCGGTCAAGGCCTGACCCTTCCGGTAATGGGGGTGAGGCAAGCCCACGCCAGGGGGGCCGGCACGGTAGCCGGGCTGCCGACGCGACAGTACGCTGACACGTCGTATGGCGAGGTCGTCGGGCCAATAAGATAACAGGCCGTTTCCGGCCAGTGGGCCGTTCAGACGACTGTTTGCGCCGCCTTTGTCGGCTTCCCTTTTCCCGACGCGGCTGCTATCATAAGCCCGCGATGAAATCCTCGGGCGCACCGAACAAGCGCTGGCTTCTTCGACAGATCTCCCTCTTCACCCCCCTCACGGAATCTCAACTGGCGCTAGTCGCCCAACGTTGCCGGATCGCCGACTATGAGAAGGACTCGCTTATCTACCGGCAGGGAGACCCGGCCGATGCTTTCTACGGCTTGGTCAGCGGGCGGGTGCGCGTCTTTGTGCAGCACGGCGGGGAGAAGCAGGAGACTCTGGAGATCCTGCATCCCGGCGATTACTTCGGCACCATCTCGATCCTGACGAACGAGCCGCACTCGGTGACCACTCAGGCGATCAACGATTCCATCCTGATCAAAATTAAGCGGTCTGATTTCGATGCTCTGCTGCGGCAGATTCCGGAGATAGCGATCCACCTGTCCACCACTCTGTCGCGCCGCCTCCGGCAAAAGGATCTGCCGGCCAAGCGGGTGTTTGAATCCACGCTGATCTCGATCTACAGCCCGGTAAAAGGATCGGGACGCACGATGTACGGGATCAACCTGGCCTGCTCCCTGCACAAGGAGACCGGCAAACGGGTGATCCTGGTGGATCTGAATCCGGGAGGGGAGGCCGTCTACCAGGCGCTGGGGGTGGCCCAGTTCCCGCCCCCGATCCGCTTAAAAGGGGCGGGGCTGGACCAGACGCAGGTGGCCGCCTCGATCGTCCGTCACGAGGCGATCGGGTTGGACACGCTCAACGTCGCCCACGAGCCGCACGTCTCAGCCGACGTCGGGCAGATCACGCCGCTTCTCTCCTATTTGGCCAATCTGTACCCCTTCGTGATCACCGACCTGCCCCATCAGATGGACCGGACGGTCTTCAAGGCGCTGGTGCAGGCGGATCTGATCCATCTGGTCTGCGAGGGGACCCGGGAGCAGATGGCAACTACGGCCCAGGTGGTCGAGGATCTCAAACGGACGATCCAACAGGCGGAGAGCCGAATCCGCGTGGTGGTCAACGAGACCGCGCAGGACGTGGACGAGCATCACCGGGGGGAGATCCTCCAGCAGCGGATCTACGCCACCCTTCCCGCCGTCAACGCCCCGCCCGCGCCGGGACATCCGATCGCGCTGGCCCATCCGGACTGGGAGTATGCCCGGGCGGTCCGCCGGATCAGCCGGGAGATCGGAGAGGTGCTGGTGGGGCTGGTGCTGGGATCCGGGGCCGCGATGGGGCTGTCGCACATCGGGGTCTTGAAAGTGCTGGAGAGGGAAGGGATCCCCATCGACGTGGTGGCCGGCTCCTCGATCGGCGCATTGATGGCGGTGCTCTGGGCGGCCGGATTCTCTCCGGCAGATCTGGAGAAGCTGGCCGATCAGTTCCGCACCAAGAGATCTTTGTGGAAATTGGTGGATCCCCCTTTCCCGGGACCGAAGTTCGGGATACTCGTCGGGGGCCAGGTGACCAGGTTCCTGATGAAATATCTGGGGGACAAGACATTCCGGGACCTCAAAATACCGGTGAAAGTTACGGCGGTGGATTACAACCGGCGGGAGCTGGTGGTGCTGGACGAGGGCTCAGTCGTGCGGGCGATCCGGGCGTCGGTCTCGATCCCGGCCATCTTCGAGCCGGTCAAGGTGCGCGGGCGCTGGCTGATCGATGGCGGGGTGCTGGACCCGGTGCCGGTGGATGTTCTCCACAACATGGGCGTCCACAAGGTAATCGCCGTCAACACCCTCCCGAGCCCGGAGGACATCACCCGCCGGCACCAGGAACTGGCGGAGGAGCGGGCCCGGCTGGCCCGCGAGGCCCAGAGCCGGGGCCGGTTGAGCCTGGTCGGCTTCCGGATGCGGCAGGGATTCTGGAACTGGCTGGACACGAACATCTTCGACGTCATCATGCATACGATGCAGGGGATGGAGTACCTGCTGGCCGAGGCGCAGTGCGCCCAGGCGGATGTGGCGCTGCATCCGACCATCCCCCGGATCAACTGGTGGGAATTCTACAACGTGGATCAGCTGATCCGCCGCGGAGAGGAAGAGGCCGAGGCGCATCTGGCGGAAATCAAGAAGCTGGTGTTTGAGTCGTAGCTCATCTTGGGCACCGGGTAAAAAGTGCCTGGCACTTTTTACCCGGTTTAAGGAGGCAATATGGCGATTTACAAGGTCGGGGTTGTCGGGGCGGGCACGATGGGAGCCGGGATCGCGCAGGTGATCTCTTACAACGGCACGCCGGTGGTATTGAAGGAGGTCAACGATCAGTTCCTCCAGCGGGGGATGGCGACCATCCGAAAGGTGTACGAGGGCCGCGTCGCCAAGAAGAAGATGGCGCCGGAAGAGATGGAGGGGAAGATAAAGCTGATCACCCCCACCACGAGCTACGACGCCTTCAAGG
>Ga0105164_10003133_pt1 | contig 10062 bp, 10 predicted proteins | sample VDWuncwatermetaG_FD_89674 | JGI IMG/M metagenome (GOLD analysis project Ga0105164, IMG submission 89674) | Wastewater microbial communities from Netherlands to study Microbial Dark Matter (Phase II) - VDW unchlorinated drinking water | ecosystem: Environmental > Aquatic > Freshwater > Drinking... | reverse complement strand
TCCTGGTTGAAGATCGCGGCGTCGGCAGCGCCTTGCTCGAAGCGGTTTGCGGCTTTGCCCGATCCGAGGGCTGCAAGCATTTGTGGACATTGCTCGGCAACGATAATCTGCATGCGCTGGGGTTTTTACAGCGGCGCGGCTTTCGTCTCAAGGCCGTGCATCCCCTCGGCACTAAATCCGCACCGTTGATTGGAAAAAATAAAATTCCGCTGGCTGACCGGATCGAATTGGAATGCGCGCTTTGAAACGGGATTCCTCCCTCCCCCTGCAAGGGAGAGGGTTGGGGTGGGGGTCAAAACGCAGCAGCGAGTCCTTATGGCGCGGCTTGATCCCCTCCCTAACCCTCCCCTTTTCAAGGGGAGGGAATCCGTATCCGTACCTACTGATGAGCATCACATTTTTACTTGCGTCGATTCTGGACGCGCGCGCGCAAAGTTGGCCTGAAAATCAATATTCCCGCATCCAGTTGCAGAGCGCGGCCAGCGCCGTAGGCAACGGCGAAGCGGTCCTGCTCGGCATTATGATCGAGACACGCCCGCATTGGAAAACCTATTGGCGCGCGGCGGGCGAGGCGGGCCTGCCGCCGCGCTTCGAGTGGCGCACCGGCAACGCCTCTGCGCCACAACTGTTGTGGCCGGCGCCCGAACGCTTTGCGGTGGCGGGCATAGAATCTTATGGATATACCGGGCGGGTGGTGTTTCCGGTGCGGGTTCAGCCACAAGACCCCTCGCTGCCGTTGCAGATTGAGGTGAATGTGGATTTTGCGGTGTGCCTGGACATTTGCGTGCCGCAACAGGCCGCGTTAAGCCTGACGCTGGCGCCGGGGCCATCCGCTCCAACCGCCTCTGCCGGCCAGATAGCAGCAGCCTTGGCCAGGATCCCGGCGCCACAGGATGCAACCAGCCAGCCCCGAATTGAAGCGGCGCATCTGGAGGTGCGTGGCGGAGCGTCATCTCTGCGAGTCCTGGCCCGCTCGCAGCAGCCATTCGCTCGGCCAGAGCTGTTTGTTGACGGGGCTGATGATTTCCTGTTCTCGGCCCCCGTGGTCAGCTTCAACGCGGGCCGGCGCGAGGCGGAATTTATCCTGCAAATTCGCGCCCTCGACCCGGAACAGACTCTACAGGGCGCGCGGCTCACCCTTACCCTGGCTGACGGCAATCGGGCGGTGGAACATCAGGTGATTTTAGGCCCCTAGCCACACGGCGCAAGGCAGAGTAAAACTAACAAAATACACACCAGCAACAGGAGAGACACGATGACGATTAAAGCCGGAGATACGATCCCCGAAGCGACCTTGATGCAGATGACCGAAAATGGCCCCGCGCCCCTTAGCACCAAGGATTTGTTTAGCGGCAAAAAAGTCGTGCTATTCGCGGTGCCCGGCGCGTTTACCCCGACCTGCTCTAACCAGCATCTGCCGGGCTTTGTCGACAAGGCCGGCGCGATCAAGGCCAAGGGCGTCGACACCATCGCCTGCCTGTCGGTTAACGATGCGTTTGTGATGGGCGCCTGGGGCAAGGACCGCAATGTCGGCGACAAGGTGCTGATGCTGGCCGATGGCAGCGCAGCGTTCAGCAAGGCGCTGGGGCTCGAGCTTGACCTGACCAAAATGGGGCTGGGCGTGCGCTCGAAGCGTTATTCGATGCTGGTGGAAAACGGCGTCGTCAAACAGCTTAATATTGAAGACGCGCCTTCCGGCGCGGAGAAAAGCGGCGCCGATACGATGCTGAAGCAACTGTAGGGCGTCACTGTTTTTGGCCAGTCCGCCGCTTTCATTGTTCAGGTCAACCCATGCCCGTCAGCGGCCCGGTCATTACCCGCTTTGCGCCCTCGCCCACCGGCTTTTTGCATATTGGCGGGGCGCGCACGGCGCTGTTCAACTGGCTGTTTGCGCGCCATCACGGCGGCCGGTTCCTGCTGCGCATCGAAGATACCGACCGCGAGCGTTCGACCCAGGCCGCCGTTGACGCGATTCTGGACGGCGTCAAATGGCTTGGGCTGGAATGGGATGGCGAGCCGGTGTATCAGTTCGCCCGGCGCGAGAGGCATGCCGGAGTGGCGAACCAATTACTGGCTCAGGGCAAGGCCTATCATTGTTACTGTTCGCCGGTAGAGCTGGAGGCGATGCGCGAAGCGGCGCGCGCCGAGGGCCGCTCGCCCGTCTATAACGGGCTGTGGCGCGATCGCGATCCCGCCGAGGCGCCGCCCGGTGTGGCGCCTGTAGTGCGCATCAAGGCGGCGCAGGCTGGCGAAACCGTTGTCGAGGACCAGGTGCTGGGGCGGGTTACGTTTGCCAATGCGCAACTCGATGACTTTGTTCTGCTGCGCAGCGACGGCACGCCGACCTATCTGCTGTCGGTAGTGGTTGATGATTATGACATGGCGATCAGCCATGTGATCCGCGGCGACGATCATCTGACCAATACGGCGCGGCAGTTGCAGATCTATCATGCGATGGGCTGGCCGGCGCCGGTATTTGCGCATCTGCCGATGATCCTGGGAGCCGACGGCGCAAAGCTGTCGAAACGGCACGGCGCGCTTGGCGTCGACGCCTACCGCGACATGGGCTATTTGCCGGAGGCTATGCGCAATTATCTGTTGCGGCTGGGCTGGGCGCATGGCGATGACGAAATTATTTCCACCCAACAGGCGATAGAATGGTTCGAGCTGGCGGGTGTGGGAAAATCACCGGCGCGGTTCGATTTTGCCAGGCTTGAAAACCTTAACGGCATTTACATGCGCAATATGCCGGCCCAGGATCTGTTGCCTGATGTGATCGCCACCATCAGCCGCCTCTCGTACCACGCGCTTGACACTAACGCCCAGGTGCGGCTGGCGACGGCCCTGCCCGGGCTCAAGGAGCGGGCCACCAATCTGGTTGAGTTGGCCGAAAGCGCCGGATTTTTGTTTGCCACGCGGCCTTTGAAAATCGATGAAAAAGCTGCCAGGCTGCTGACCCCTGAGGCGCGAAAAATTCTGACCGCTCTAGTGTTGGCTCTCCAGGCCATTGAGGCGTGGGATTTGCAGAATATTGAGGCGGGGGTGCGCGCCGTTGCCGATACGCACGGCGTAAAACTGGGCCAGGTGGCGCAGCCATTACGGGCCGTGCTGACCGGTTCAACCATATCGCCGGGAATTTTTGAGGTGCTTTTCGCACTTGGACAGGAGGAAACTATAGCCAGAATCAAAGATCAGGCCGCGTAAGCTTGCGTGACTTAATCCACAGGCCAAGTATAATGGCAGCGAACGACACCGCCGGATAAAGAGGGATTTAGATGAGCAAGGCAAAAGCGGGGAAAAAGCCGCCAGCAAAGACGGCGGCAGCGGTAAAGCCGCCCAAAATCAATTCCGTCACCCTGAGCTACGGCGGCAAGACACTCGAATTGCCGGTACTGCACGGCACCGAAGGCCCCAGCGTCATCGACGTGCGCAAGCTGTATGGCGCCACCGGAATGTTCACCTACGACCCGGGCTTCACTTCGACCGCCAGTTGCGATTCCAAGATTACCTATATTGACGGCGAGGCCGGCATTCTGCAACACCGCGGCTATTCCATCGATGAGCTGGCGATGAAAAGCGACTTCATGGAAGTGTCGTATTTGCTGCTGTATGGCGAGCTGCCCAACAAGCAGCAGAAAGCAAAATATGTCGAAGACATCACCATGCACACCATGGTGCATGAACAGATTTTGAATGTGTTCCGGGGCTTTCGCCGCGACTCGCATCCGATGGCGGTGATGTGTGGCGTGGTCGGCGCGTTTTCGGCCTTTTATCACGACTCAACCGATATCAACGATCCGCACCAGCGCATGGTCGCCAGCTACCGGATGATCGCCAAAATGCCGACCATTGCCGCGATCGCCTATAAATATTCGCTGGGCCAGCCGTTTATCTATCCGCGCAACGAACTGAGTATTGCGGAAAATTTTCTGCGGATGTGTTTTGCAGTTCCGGCCCAAGACTACGAGGTTAACCCGATACTCGCTCGCGCCATGGACCGCATCCTGATCCTGCATGCCGATCATGAGCAAAACGCCTCGACCTCGACGGTGCGGCTGGCAGGTTCGTCGGAGGCAAACCCGTTTGCCTGCATTGCCGCGGGCATCGCCAGCCTGTGGGGGCCCGCGCATGGCGGCGCCAACGAGGCGGCGCTGAATATGCTGGAACAGATCGGCGCCGCGGAAAACATCGCACCTTTTCTTGCTCGCGTGAAAAGCAAGGACGATCATTCGCGGCTGATGGGATTTGGCCACCGGGTCTATAAAAACTATGACCCGCGCGCCACGGTGATGCGTGAAACCTGCCACGAGGTTCTGGATCATCTGGGCATCAAGAATGATCCGATTATGCAGGTGGCGATGCGGCTCGAAGATATTGCGCTGAATGACAAATATTTCATCGACCGCAAGCTGTACCCGAATGTCGATTTCTATTCCGGCATTATTCAGCGCGCTTTGGGTTTCCCAAAATCGATGTTTACGGTGATATTCGCGGTGGCGCGCACGGTCGGCTGGGTGGCGCAATGGAACGAAATGATCACCGATACAACCAAAAAAATCGGCCGGCCGCGCCAGCTCTATATGGGCGCTGTCGGACGCAAATATGTGCCGCTGAACAAGCGCGGTTAACGCAGCTTTGATTTCTCAATAAATTCCTGCACCGCGCGCGCGGCCCGCCGGCTTGGCGGCTCAAACGCCTGCCCCAGTTCGCCCAGCGCGCGGCGCATGCCGGCGCGTTGCGTCTCGGCCGCAAGCGAGGGCCGCGGCGCCTGCAATAATGGCAATACCGCCCCGGTCAAATTCGCCGCCGTGCAGGATTCCTGCAACAGCTCGGGAATCACCGTTTCGTTCACAACCAGATTGATCAGATTGACATGCGAAATTTTCAACACCCGGCGCGCGATCATCGCTGTCAGCGGATTAACCCGGTAGGCGATTACATGCGGGGTTTGAGTGACCGCCAACTCAAGCGAAACCGTTCCCGACGCCGCGATCGCCGCGTCACAGGCCGCAAACCCCGCAACTTTTTCGGCGGCGTCGCGGGTCAGGATGACGTTGGCTGGCCAGCTTGCCGCCGCTGCGGTTACCTCGCTCGCCACCCCCGGCACAGAAGCGCAGAACAGATGCAAATCCGGCAAGGCGCCAACCAGCATTGCAATGGCTTGCCCAAACACCGGCAGCAGCCGCGAAGTTTCGCTATGGCGGCTGCCCGGCAATACCGCCAGCAGCGGCGCCTCGGCCGGGATATTGTGACGCCGGCGAAATTCGGCTCCAGCCTGCGGAGCAGCGCCTCGTTCAATCGCCGGATGCCCGACAAACGTGCACGCCAGACCGGCCTCGGCAAAAATCGGCGGCTCGAACGGCAACAGCGCCAGCAGATGATCGATAAAGCGCGCCATCTTGCGGGCGCGCCCGCGCCGCCACGCCCAAACCTGCGGCGCCACATAATGCAGTATCGGGATGCCAGGATTCTGGCGGCGCACCCGGGCCGCCACGCGAAAGTTGAAATCCGGGCTATCGATAGTAATCAGCGCATCCGGGCGCTCGCGCAGCGCCATGGCCGCGGTTTGCGCGATGCGTTTGCGCAGATTGAGCAGCCTCGGCAATACTTCCGCAACCCCCATCACTGACAGCTCATGCATGGGAAATAAACTCTTGTGACCAAGCCGCGCCATGGCGGCGCCGCCAACGCCAAACGCCTCGATGCCGGCCGGCGACAGCGCGCGCAGCTCGCGCAACAGGCCGGCGCCCAACTCGTCGCCGGACGGCTCGCCCGCCACCAGCATCAGCCGCAAACCAGGCTGGTCGCTCATTTGCCAGCCTCCATCGGCGCAACGCCGAGCAGGAACAGTCCCAGCTCATCAGCGGCTTGCACCACCTTGGCCAGATCGACGATAAGCGCGCCCCTTGCTTCAAAGACAATTCCGGCCAGCCCCGCCGCCGCCGCCAGTTGCACCGTGGAAACACCAATAGCCGGCAAATCTACCCGGCGTTCCTGTCCCGGTTTAGGCATTTTAGCCAACACGCCGCGCCGTCCGCCGCGCTCATCCGGGAACAATTGCGCGCAGTGGCGCAACATCGCATCGGTGCCCTCGGTGGTCTCCATCACCAGCACCACGCCGGCACGCACTACCGCGCCCTGGCCAATATCGCGCGCGCCGACCGCGCGGGCGGCTTCGATGGCGCGGGAAATATCGCCGTGATGCTCAGCCAATGGCGCATGCGCGCCAAGCTGGCCCGCCGGCGCCGCCAGCTCCGCCAGCACCTGATCCGCGCCGATCACGCCAAATCCCCGATGCTCGAATTGTTCAACCATATAGCGCAGCAGCCGGTCATCTCCGCCACGCGCCGCGCACAGATACCCAGGCAGAATCCGCAAGCCGCCCCAATCCAGCCGTAAATTTCGCAAGCTGGGACGCCGCACCGGGCCGACCAGCACGATTTGGGTGCAGGCTTCGCGCTTCAGCGCCCGCACCACGGCGCCAACCGCGCCGATCCCTGCCCATTGATGAGGAAAACGGGAAATATCGCGCGACGCCGCGCCTAAAATACCGATGATGAAAACATCCCGCCGCTGCGCCGCGCAGGCCTCGGCGAGCAACAATGGAATCGGGCCGCCGCCCGCGATAATTCCCAACTTTCCCGGGGTGGCGGGCGCCGGCACGCTAGGCTAGGGCCTGCGGCGTGCAGACACCGCGGCTGGAAGCGCGGATAAACTCGACGATTTCCATAACTTGCGCCTGTCCCGCGAAAAGTTTCGCCACATCCTCCAGACGCTCCTGCAACGTCCCTTCCGACGCAAACAGCATCCGGTAGGCGTTGCGCAAGGCGTGAATCTGCTCGCGTGAAAACCCGCGCCGCTTCAGCCCAACCACATTCAGCCCGCCAAGATGCGCGCGGTTGCCCAACACCGAGCCATACGGGATCACATCGCTTTCCACCCCCGACATGCCGCCGATCATCGCATGCGGGCCAACCCGCACGAATTGCTGAACCGCCGACAGGCCGCCAAATATCGCAAAGTCTCCCGCTGTCACATGCCCGGCCAGGGTGGCGTTATTGGCCAGAATCACATGGTCGCCAACCTGGCAGTCGTGGGCCACATGCGAGCCGGCCATGAACAGGCCATTGTCACCGACCCGGGTTACCATGCCGCCGCCGGCGGTGCCTGGGTTCATCGTCACATATTCCCGGATTACATTGCCGGCGCCAATAATCAACTGGCTGTCTTCGCCGGAATATTTCTGATCCTGCGGCGCCAGACCGATGGCTGCGAACGGAAAAATTTTTGTGCCCTGCCCAATCTTTGTGCGGCCAGCAATGCAAACATGCGAGTGCAGCGCCACTTCGTCGGCCAGCTCGACTTGCGCCTCAATCACGCAATATGGGCCGATCCGCACATTGTCGCCTAACCGGGCGCCCTTGTGCACGATCGCGGTGGCGTGAATCTCCGGCATCGCCAGGCTCATTTATCGACAATCATGGCGCTGTAGTCGGCCTCGGCCATCAGCTGGCCGTTCACCCTGGCCTCGCCATGAAACTTTGACACCGGACCGCGCCCATGAATCAAATTCACGTGAATCAACAATGTATCGCCCGGAAACACCGGCTTGCGAAAGCGGCATTTATCAATGGTCATAAAGTAAACCAGCTTGCTGTCGGCAACATCGCCCGCGCTGTACATGATCAGCGCACCCGAGGTTTGCGCCATCGCCTCGACAATCAGCACGCCGGGCATCACCGGCCGTCCGGGGAAATGCCCGGCGAAAAACGGCTCATTGATGGTTACATTTTTGATCCCGGTGGCGGATTTTCCCGGCACCACATCGCGCAGCCCGTCGATCATCAGCATCGGATAGCGGTGCGGCAACAATCGCATCACCCGGTTTATGTCTAGCCGCGCGGCGTCGTCACTCATCGCTTTTCTCCCTCAATTTACTCAGCCGCGCCAGCGCCGCCACCATGCGGAAATGCTGTTTTGCCGGCAGCGCCGGCGAACCGACAACCCTGCCGCCGGCTTCAACATCGCGCATCACCCCAGACTGCGCCCCGATCTGCGCCGCATCGCCGATTTTGAGATGCCCGGTCAGCCCGCCCTGGCCGCCGATCAGCACATAGTCGCCCAGCTCCGTGCTGCCCGAAATTCCGGTTTGCGCCGCAATGATACAGCGCCGGCCAACCCGCACATTATGCGCGATCTGCACCAGATTATCGATCCAGCTTCCCTCGCCGATCACCGTGTCGGCGGTGGTGCCGCGATCGATGGTGGTGTTGGCGCCAATATCGCAATCGTCCTGAATGATCACCCGGCCCAGTTGCGGCACCCTGATGAACCCAGCGGGATCGGGCGCAAATCCAAAACCATCCTGGCCAATCCGCACGCCGGGATGCAATGTCACCCGGTCACCAAGCAGCGCATGCGAAATGCTGACATGCGGCCCAATCCAGGCATCCATGCCGATCTTTACCTGGGCGGCGATCACCGCCAGGGCGCCGACATAGCTGCGCGCGCCAATTTCAACGCCTGGCCCGATTACCGCGCCCGGCCCTACATGCACCCCCTCGCCCAGCCTTGCCGAGGCGTCGATCACCGCGCCGGCGCCGATGCCAGCGGGATATAGCGGGGATGGATAAAATTTGCGCGCCACCAGCGCATAGGATTTGTAAGGCTGCTCGCATAGAACCAGCAGCATACCGGGCGGCGCCCGTTGCGCCAGCGACGGCAGGACAATGCAAACGCCCGCCTTCGAGCACTCAAACTCCGTCAAATATTTGCGATTATCAAGAAAACTAAGATCATTTGGGCCAGCAGCCGCCAATGGCGCTACGTCGCTAAACAACCTGCCGTCGTCACCATCGCCCGCAATCACGCCCCCGGCCGCTTGCGCGATTTCAGCAAGCGTGAAGGGGCCGTGATTATCAAAAAATCGCGGATCCGCCATTGGATCTGCCTGTCCTCCAGGGTGCGGAGTCTATTTCTGCTTTACCACTTCAACTTTCAGGGATTTTATCCGCTTGTCGAGACGCTCGATAACCGAGTTGGTAACATCCAGATTATCCGCGGCGGTCAGGATCATCCGGCGGTCGACCAGAATGTTGCCGCCTCTCTCGGCCAGCAGCTCCTTTAGCACCGGCTCCAACGCCTGCAACAAGGCGCCCTGCGCTTTACGCACGGCGATTTGAATATCGCGCTGACGCTCCTGCAGTTTGCGCTGCTCTTCACCGACCCGGGTTTCAAAAGCGCGCCGCTGGGCGTCAAATTGATCCGGCGCCAGGATGGTTTGTTGCTGCTTCAGCTTGGCTTCGTCGTCTTTCAGTTTTACTTCCGCCGCCTTGGCCTGGGCTTGCAATTTGGCCTCAAAGTCGCGAATTTGCGTTTGCACCGACTTCGCCGCCACCGCCTGATCCTGAACCCGCATCATATCGACAACCAGAATAATTGCGGCGGGTGTTTTTGCCGCTTGCGCCCACGCCGCGGACGCTGCCAGCAGCGCGGCCCCCAGCACGAATAAAACAATACGGTATTGCGACAATTTCATCATCCGAACCTTTCTCTAAAATTTAGCCCCAACATCGAAGCGGAACGATTCCGTTTCGTCAAAATCCTCTTTCCTGAGCGCCTTGGCAAAGTCAAGCCGAATGGGGCCAAATGGCGATTCCCAAGAAACCCCAAAGCCGCTGGCGACACGAATCATGCTGCTGTCAAAAATAGCAGCGGATGCGTCTTCAGGATCAGCGACGCTGCCGGCATCGGTAAATAAATTGCCAAGAATCCCAAACTCCTCCGGTAATCCAAGCGGAAAGGTCACCTGCGCCGAGCCTATATAATACAATCTGCCGCCCAATGCATCACTGGTCAGGACATCACGGGGGCCGATGCCCGCCGTCTTGAAGCCGCGAAAAGTGCGCCCGCCCTTAAAGAACCGGTCATTAAGCCGTATCGCTTGACCATCGAAGCCGAAAATGTAGCCGTCCGATAGCGTAAGCCGGCCGACCACGTCTTCGGCGATCGGATGGAAATAGTCCAGCTTCATCTCGCTCCTGAGGGTTTTCACATCGCCGC
>Ga0105164_10003132_pt1 | contig 10062 bp, 12 predicted proteins | sample VDWuncwatermetaG_FD_89674 | JGI IMG/M metagenome (GOLD analysis project Ga0105164, IMG submission 89674) | Wastewater microbial communities from Netherlands to study Microbial Dark Matter (Phase II) - VDW unchlorinated drinking water | ecosystem: Environmental > Aquatic > Freshwater > Drinking... | reverse complement strand
ATTCATGATGGAATAAATATCCTAAGGTCTCAGGCAAGAGATTATAGAATTGATCAAGCTAAAAGAATCATTGGAAATAAAACATTTACTAGAGATCAGTATTCTAGCTACAATTCTGCAGATACTGTAGAGTATGATATTGATAGAGATTTAGAGTATTGTGTAGATAATAGGTTGATAGAAGAAGTAGAATTTATAAAATCTATAAATTTAGAACATAGTGTGGATGGACCTTCCTGGATATTTCCTAAAACTGTAAGGTCAAGTTCTTTCTATAGATTTCTATGATTAACCATTCAAAAACCCTATTATTTCAGGCAAAGCAGCTTCTTGTCCTACAGCCATAACGTGAATACCGCCCAGATTGAGCTTTTTAATTTCTAAAACTATTTCTTTAGAGATATTTAATCCTTCTTTTCTTTGATCTTCAGGATCACTATATTTTTCAATTCTTTCTAAGATATTTTTAGGAACTGAAACCCCAAAAACTTTTTCATTCATGAAGTTTGCCATTTTAAGACCTTTGAGTGGTGTAATTCCTACAATCGTTTTTTTAGAATATTCACCGAGTGAATCAGCAAACTTTTTTATACTTTCTATGTCATATGAAATCTGAGTTTGAATAAAAGATGTACCATATTTAAATTTCTCTTCGATAACTTCTCTTTGTTTTTTTAAATCTGGTACTCCAGGGTGTGCTGTACAGCCTATAAATAAATTGGTTTTTCCTTTTAGTTCTTTGCCTGACATATCTAACCCTTTGTTTAAATTACTAATTGTTTTAATTAATTCAAGCGACTCCAGATCGAATACAGGTTTTGCATCAGGATGATCACCAGATTTAGGATCGTCACCTTTCATCGGTAAGACATTTCTAATTCCTAAAAGGCTGGCACCTAAACAATCTGCTTGTAAAGCAATTCTATTTCTGTCCCTACACGTTAATTGCCAAATCACATCAACACTATTTTTTAAAATAATAGTCGCTGCAGCCAGTGGACACATTCTCATGTTTCCACCTTGACCATCAGTTAAATTAACTGCATCTACTAGATTTTTTAGCTTCAAAGAAATTTCAGATAAGAATGATGCGTCTGTACCTTTTGGTGGAGCAAGTTCACATGTAACAATGAATTTCCCATTGTTACTTTCGATAATTGCTTGTTCTAATGTCATTTGCTCACTTTAAAAATTTCAATTAAACTAGATTACGATTATAGCTTAGTAATTGAAATATTGAAATAAAGGAAGAAAAGGTTATATGTTTTGGAAAAGCTTTTCAAGGGATATAGGAATTGATTTAGGAACTGCAAACACTTTAGTTTGTACTTCAGAGCGTGGAATTGTATTAAGAGAGCCTTCTGTCGTGGCTGTAAACATTGAATCAAAAGAAGTTCTTGCAGTAGGTGAAGAAGCTAGAGCGATGATTGGCCGTACACCAGCTCACATTATTGCTACAAGACCTCTTCGTGATGGGGTTATTGCAGATTTTAAACATGCAGAAATGATGCTCAGATATTTTATCGATAAAGTAAATGGTAGAAGTCATTTCGGCAGACCACTAGGAAAACCTAGAGTTTGTATTGGTATTCCCTCAGGAATTACAGAAGTTGAAAGAAGAGCTGTAAGAGAAGCAGCAGAAAATGCAGGCGCAGGCCCTGTTTATTTAATTGAAGAACCGATGGCAGCAGCAATTGGTGCTGGGCTTCCTGTAGCAGAACCTATTGGAAGTATGATTGTTGATATCGGTGGTGGAACTACTGAAGTTGCAGTAATTTCTCTTTCAGGAATTGTTGTTAGTGAATCTATTCGTGTGGCTGGAGATGAATTGAATGAATCTATTATTCAATACATGAAAAAAGTTTATAACCTTGCAGTAGGTGAAAGAACAGCTGAAGAAATTAAATTTAGACTTGGTTCAGCATATAAAAATAGTGAAGATGGAGAAAAGTTAGAAGTTCGTGGGTTAAATCTTATAAATGGCTTACCGAGAACTGTAGTTATTGGAAGACCTGAAGTTAGAGAATCCATGCAAGACCCTTTAGCCACTATTGTTGAGGCAGTAAAAAGAACTCTTGAAAGAACTCCTCCTGAATTAGCTGCAGATATTTATGACAGAGGAATAGTAATCGCAGGTGGTGGAGCACTACTTACTGGACTTGATGAATTGATTGCAAATGAAACTGAAGTTCCTGTTCATATAGCTGAAGATCCTTTATCATGTGTAGTTATCGGTACTGGTAAAGTGTTAGTGGATAAAACACTGCGCAGAATCCTAGATGCTGCTGCTCAGTTTGATTAAGGCAAATGCGAAAAAGAAAAACTTCATTTACTCCAAACTTAGAACCTAAAACAATTCTAAAAATCATAGTTTGGGTTATTGCTTTCTGGGTTTTATCCAGACCATTAAGTGGAATTGGAAAAAACGTTTATCTTTATTTAGGGTCTTTTACAAACAATGCTTATGTTGGAATTTCACAGAGTAAATCTCAGGCAGAAAAATTAATCAAGGCTGAGAAGCTTACAAAAAGGCAATCAAAAGTAATCTCTACATTAAAAATTAATAATCAGCATCTATCAGAACAAAATAAAGAAGTGGAAAAACTTCGTAATTTGCTTGATTTAAAAAAACATTTAAATTATAAATCTATTAGTGCTTCTGTTATTGGAAGAAGTTCTGACAATTGGCATAAGCAGCTAGTCATAGATAAAGGATTGAATGAAAACATTATGCTTGGGGATTCCATTCTAAGTAATAAAGGAATAATTGGACAAATTGTTGAGGTTGGGAAAAATACATCTATTGTGGAATTAATATCTGACCCCAGTTATAGAATTGGTTGTAAGCTGGATAAGGAAAACGTTCTTGGAATCCTTTCTGGTAAAACAAACTCTATTGGACTGCTGGAATTTATACCAATAGGAACCAATGTAATGATTGGAGATGAAGTTATAGCATCTGGAATTGCAAGTGGAGGATTAAAACCTACTTATCCACCTGGCTATCCTGTAGGTAGGGTAATTAAAGCAAGTAAAAAGAAAAGTAAATCATCAGACTTATATATAGAAGTACTTTTAAGTGAAAATTTAAACTCCTTAAGCGATGTAATTGTATTTTCGCCGAATTAGCTTTCAGCGGTCAGCTAATCAGCTATCAGCTTAGAGCAATTCTCCTGAAAGCTGTATGGCTGATAGTTAGTTTTGTTCTGCTGAACGCTGACAGCTGACAGCTGTTAGCTGTATAATGAATTCGCTGTTAGGTATGGCAAATGCTTTACGAACCTGGTCAGGTAGGAAACTAAGCAGCCATAAGTTAAGTTTTTGGGTATACCTAATGGCACTAATTAGTAACACCCCTGTTTAAATTAACAATTTTTTTCCAGATAATAATATAATGAAATTGGAGAATTAAGAAAAAGCATTATGGAACCACAAAAATATAGATTGGGTGAAATTTTAGTAAGTCTAGGGGTGCTCACAGAAGACCAATTAAATTCTGCTTTAAAAGAACAAGAAATATTAGATAAACAAGGTAAAGAGCATAAACCCGTAGGGCAGATCCTACTTGAGCAGGGATTTATTTCTCCAAATGATTTAATTGAAGCTATAAAGATACAGACAAAACAAAAAGAGCCGATATAAATATTGGGTGATTAAAAAGGTATTAAGAAGCCCATAAAAAGGCTGTTAAAAAACTTTTAATTTCTCTGTCCTTAATAAACACTTAACTAAAAAGAACTAAGGTATTAATTACACCATGAGTAATAGATCCTACTTTCCATGTTTTCTTATAGCAGCATTCCTCATAGCATGCTCGCTAAAAGCTAGTGCTTTTGATGAACAACAAATAAAAACTTTCCCTTGGCAAAAGCAGGAACAAATGGCTCAGCCAAAAACAATCTTAAAAGGTAATGTCCAAGAACAAGTTAAACAAGAAATTCCAAAAACAGGAATTGGCGTAATTGGGTTGAGGTTTATCCACCAAAGTGGATTCCCTTCATTTATTGAACAAGTTTATTCAAATTCTCCAGCGAGTAGGGCCGGAATAAAACCTAAAGATTTAATTTTTGCAATTGATGGAGTTAGAACTGATAAATTAAACTCTGATGGAGTCTATCAGCTCCTTGCTGGACCACCAGGATCAACAGTAAGAGTCTTTGTTACTAGAGGACAAAGTATGTTTAACGTAGAAATGCTTAGAGAAGACCTTGCAAATTTTCCTGCTGAAATTCAAAACAGGTATTTAGCTGGACCTATTATTATGCCTGTAGGCGATGACTTTTCCCCATATCATTAATACCAAATTAAATTTCACCTAATTAGCTATGCTTGCGATACAGATTTTACTTTAAAGTGCATGTTAAAATACCTAAGCTATTGATTTCTAACTCTATGTTTTTGCATGAGTTTAGAGACATAAATGAGATTAAGTATAAAGGAAAAAGGAAAGCACATATAAATGGAAACCGTAGAAATTAAAGAATTACTAGAAGCAGGAGTTCATTTTGGTCACCAAAAGAAGAAGTGGAATCCAAAAATGAAACAATATATTTATTCTGATAAAGGTGGAACTTGCATAATAAATTTAGAGAAAACCTCAGAATTGCTTGAACAAGCTTGTATGTTCTTAAAAGAAGCAGCAGCTCAAAAGAAAAACATAGTTTTTGTTGGGACTAAAAAGCAAATATCTGAATTAGTAAAAGATGAAGCTATCAGATGTGGATCATTTTTCATAAACAGAAGATGGTTAGGCGGACTTTTAACAAACTTTGACACAATGAGAAAGAGATTAAACAGATTAAAAGAATTAGAAGAAATGCAAGATAGCGGTACAGTTGTTCATACTAATAAAAAAGAACTTTCTGTATTCAATAAAGAACTAGAAAAGCTAGATAAAACTCTTGGTGGTATTAAAAATATGAGAGGGAAGCCAGATATCCTTTTTGTAATTGATCAACAAGAAGAAGACATAGCAATTAAAGAAGCTCAAATGATTGGAATTAAGATAGTAGCTCTTGTCGATACTAACTGTAATCCAGATGGAATTCATTTCCCAATCCCTGGAAATGATGATTCAATTAGATCAGTTAAGCTGATTTTAAAAGCAATAGCTAATTCAATTATTGAAGGGCATGCAGGTCAAGTTCCTGATGTTCATAAGCTGAGTTCAAAAAACAGTTTAGCTAAGAACATTATTAGACAACCTATTAAGCTTGTCCAAGAAGTTACAGTTCAACCTGTATAAGGGTAATCAATTAAATGAACGGGCAATTCATGAATTGCCCATACCGAGGAATAAAAATGACATTCACTGCAAAAGATGTAGCTGACTTAAGACAAAAAACCGGTGCTGGAATGATGGAGTGTAAAAAAGCACTTACCGATGCAAATGGTGATATTGAAAAGGCTTCTGAAATTTTAAGACAAAAAGGTATTGTTGCTGCTGCGAAAAAAGCAGATAAAGTTGCTATGGAAGGTATAGTAGCTAGTAAGATTTCAGATGATAAAAAATCAGGAGTTATTATTGAGTTAAGTGCTCAAACTGACTTCGTAGCAAAAAATGAACTCTTTATTGATCTTTCTCATAAAATTCTTGATGCTGCACTTTCTAGCAAATCAAAATCTTTAGAAGATTTACTTCAAGTGAAAGTAGATGGGTCTCCACTTTCTGAATTAATCAAATCAAGAATTTCTACAATTGGTGAAAATATTCAGCTTAGAAGAGTAAATGTCTTCCAATTAGATAAAGGTGTCATTGGTACATATATTCATCCTGTAGGTAATAAAATTGGTGTGTTAGTTAAACTAGAATCATCATCTGATTCAAATAAATCTGATCTTGATGAACTTTCGAAAAATATTGCAATGCATATAGCTGCATCACAACCGCAACCAGATTTTATTAATAAGTCAGAAATCCCTGCAAATATAATTGAAGAAGAAAAAAGAATTGAAATGGGTAAAGAAGACTTAGCTAAAAAGCCTAAAGAAATTGCAGAAAAGATTGTTCAGGGAAGACTTGATAAGCTCCTTGCACAAAGATGTCTTTTAGAGCAACCATTTATTAAAGATCCAGGACTTACTGTAGAAAAAATGGTTTTAGAAAAAGGTAAACAATTAAACATTGAAATTAAAGTTGCACAGTTCATACGCTACAATGTTGGAGAGACACAAGATAAATCTCAATTAGAAGAAAAAGAACCAGCAGCAGTTTAAATATGAAAAAATCAGCATATCGAAGAATTCTATTAAAACTTTCAGGTGAAGCTTTAATGGGGGGACAAACTTCAGGTATTGATCCTAAAATCGTACATCAAATCGCAGAAGAAATTAAAAGTATTCATCAACTAGGCATTCAAATAGCTATTGTAGTTGGTGGGGGAAATATTTTTCGTGGTGTTCAGTCCAGTGCAGCTCTTGGCATGGATAGAGCAGCTGCAGACTATGTGGGAATGCTTGCTACTGTTATGAACAGCCTTATTTTACAGGGTGTTCTTGAGTCTATTGGTGTAAACACTAGAGTCCAGTCAGCTATTGGCATGCAAGCCATTGCTGAACCATACATAAGAAGAAGGTCTACAAGACATCTTGAAAAAGGAAGAGTAGTTATTTTTGCAGCAGGTACTGGAAATCCATTTTTTACTACTGATACTACAGCAGCACTTAGGGCTTCAGAAATTGATGCAGATATTTTACTCATGGCAAAACACGGTATTGATGGGGTTTACGATAGTGATCCAAAGAAAAATTCCAGTGCAAAAATATTTGCACATCTTACATATAATGAATTTCTAAGTAAAGATTTGAAAGCCATTGATGCAGCAGCTATTGCTCTATGCCAGGAAAGTAAAATCCCTATTGTTGTTTTTGATTTTGGTGCAAAAGGTATAGTTCAGCAAATTGTTACTGGTGAAAAAGTTGGAACACTTATAGGCGTAAAACCTGAAGGTGTAAGCGTTAAGGGGTAAACAAGTTCTTCTTTACCCTTATCCCTTAATGCTTATCCCTTAACGCTTTATTGTTGTTTTATAATCTTCATTGTGGCTAAAGATAAAAAAACCAAAGAAAATAAATCTGAAAGTATTCAAAATAGAAAAGCTCGTTATGATTACTTTATTGAGGATACTATTGTCTGTGGGCTTGTTTTAAGTGGTACTGAAATTAAATCTATTAGAACAGGTAGAGCTCAGCTAAAAGATAGTTATGCAAGGATTGAAAAAGGAGAGGTCTGGCTATATAACTGCAATATTTCTCCATATCAGTTTGGGAATAGATATAATCACGAACCTCTTAGAAAACGAAAACTTTTATTAAATAAAAGAGAAATATTAAAGCTTGATCAGAAGGTAAAAGAAAAAAACTATAATTTAATACCCTTAAAAATCTTTTTTTTAAGGAATTGGGCAAAGATGGAAGTAGGACTTGGTAGAAGTAAAAAGACGTATGACAAGAGAGAAACAATTAAGAAAAAGGAATTACAAAGATCCCTTAAAGAAACAAAGAACACTGTAAATAAAAGATAACGTATAGCGTATAGATGTCCTGATAATTCTCCTCTCTCTATAGGCTATTTTATGTTAAAATATTTATCCTTATGTACGCAATAATAAAAACTGGCGGTAAACAAATCAAAGCGGAAGCCGGCCGTTTTATAGATGTAGAAAAACTCCCACAAAATGAGGGTGAAAAGGTTTCACTTGATAGCATTGTTATGCTAGTTTCAGGTCAGGATTCTAAGATTGGTAGTCCTTTTGTTAAGGGAGCTACTGTTAATGGTCTTATCCTAAAGAATTCAAAAGATGGAAAAGTTATTGTTTTTAAAATGAGACCTAAAAAAGGTACTAGAAAAAAACAAGGTCATAGACAACACTACACTAGACTTTTTATTGAAAGCATTGAACTTGATGGAAAAGTAATGGCTAAAGCTGAATCTGCTCCAAAAGAAGGATTAGGCATAAAACGTACTCGTACAGTACTTAGTAAAAAAGTTGTTTCTGAACCAAAAGTTAAAGTTAAGAAAACTAAAAAAACATCAAAGTAATTCAGGAGAAAGATTATGGCATCTAAAAAGGGCGTAGGCTCAACAAAAAACGGAAGAGATAGCAATCCACAGTATCTTGGAGTTAAGTTATTTGGTGGACAACAAGCAATAGCCGGAAATATTATAGTTAGACAAAGAGGCACACACTTTCATCCAGGTGAAAATGTAGGAATTGGAAAAGACCATACAATATTTGCAGTTAAAAACGGTACTATTAAGTTTACTACTAAAAAAGGCAAGCAATTTATTAACGTTTTACCTGCGTAGACGTTGTATACAACGTCCCTACAGGTGTAAAATGTACTAATGAAAATAAATGAGATATCTCTTTTTGCTCTTCGTTTGTCCTTAAGTTATATTTGGATTACTGCTGGTAGCAGCAAACTTTTTAATGATAAATTCATTGCTTCTTTTCCAGCTACTTTAGATAGTTTTGCTAAAGGCTGTCATTTCTCTTTTTATGTAGGGTTTTTAAAGCAATATATAATCCCTAATGCACATTTATTTGCTCAGTTAACTATTTGGGGTGAAATACTTACTGGGATTGCTTTTCTTCTGGGTTTTCCCATGATGTTAGCAGCATTTGTCGGTATTTTTATGAATGTGAACTACTTTCTTATAGCTACAAGTCCGCCATCACAGTTCTTAAACATCTTAATGATTTTTGCACAGTTAACAGCAGCTACCTGTGGAGCAGGTAATGTTTGGGGACTAAGTGCAAAAATCGGTAAAAAATAGGGGCATGGTTACCTTGCCCATAGTGCTAAAATTCTCACATGGATGTAGCAACTAAAGATATTCCACAGCATGTACCTTTGCATTTGCATACTGAGTATAGTCTCTTAGATGGTGCCAGTAGAATTAAAGATCTTGTTCAAAAAGCAAAGTTGCATAATATGCCTGCTTTAGCTATTACGGACCACGGCGTAATGTATGGTGGCTTAGAATTATTTAGGACTTGCAAAGCAGAAGGTATTAAGCCTATTATTGGCTGTGAAGTTTATACAGTAAATTGTGACCATAAGGATAAGTCAGTTAGAAATCCTCTTTATCATTTAATTTTACTAGCTAAAAATGATGAAGGATATATAAACCTATCTAAGATAGCTTCTGAAAGTAGTTTAAATGGTTTTTACTATAAACCCAGAATTAGCAAAGAGTTTTTAAAAGAACACAATAAAGGTTTGATAGCTATGACAGCATGTCTGGGTGGAGAAGTCCCGAACAATTTACTTAGTAAAAATTATGATAGAGCTAGAGATGTAGCTGAGTTTTATAAGAGCATTTATGGTGATGATTTTTATTTAGAGATTCAAGACCATGGTTTTCCTGAAGAAAAATATGTAAATGGTCAGATGATGAAACTTGCTGGTGAATTGGGACTTACGCTTGTTGCCACTAATGACAGTCACTTTACAAATAGAGAAGATGCTATTGCACAGGATGCAATGCTTTGTCTTCAGACTAATAAATCTGTAAAAGATTTTCCCAGAATGCGTTTTACCGGAAATGAGTTTTTGAAAAATGGTCTTGAGATGATGAATTTGTTTCAGGATCAAATCCCTGAAGATGTATTAAAAAAAGCTGTCTTAAGGTCTCCACTTGAAATAACTGAAAAAATTGAAGAGTATAAAATACTTTCTGAAAATTTTATAAGATTGCCTGAATTTCCATTACCTGGAGGGCAAACAAAAGAAAAATATCTTTCTGAGCTTGTATGGAAGGGTGTCCAGGAAAGATATTCGCAAATGACTGCTCAGATTGATGAAAGAGTAAGAACAGAACTAGATGTTATTTTTAAACAAGGGTTTGCAAATTATTTTTTAATAGTCTGGGATTTTATAAAATATGCTAAAGATCATAAAATAGCTGTAGGTCCAGGAAGAGGGTCAGCAGCAGGTTCCATCGTGGCCTATGCTCTTAGAATTACAGATATTGATCCCCTTAGATATAATCTACTTTTTGAAAGATTCTTAAATCCAGAAAGAAAGTCTCTACCAGATATTGATACTGATTTTTGT
>Ga0105164_10003131_pt1 | contig 10063 bp, 9 predicted proteins | sample VDWuncwatermetaG_FD_89674 | JGI IMG/M metagenome (GOLD analysis project Ga0105164, IMG submission 89674) | Wastewater microbial communities from Netherlands to study Microbial Dark Matter (Phase II) - VDW unchlorinated drinking water | ecosystem: Environmental > Aquatic > Freshwater > Drinking... | reverse complement strand
TCTCTATATAGATAATGGTATAATCTGAATACGCATGAAAAGAATAAGCATAGTTGCTATATTTATATTATTTATAATGACGGGGCCTGCTTTTGGTTATTGGATATGGACTCCTGAAAGCGGTAGGTGGGAAAATCCGAAATTTGCCGCCAAGGATACCCCTGAGGATCAGATTGTATATGCGCGGAAGTTTTATGAAGCAAGGAATCTTAAAGACGGCCTCAGGGAGTTTAAGAAATTATTAAAGGCTTACCCTCTTTCTAAAGAAGCCCCCACTGCGCAATATTACGTGGGCCGCATAATGGAAGACCTGGATAATCCGTACGAGGCGTTTAAGGCGTACCAGAAAGTTATAGACACCTATCCTTACACTGAATTAGTAGATGATGTAATAGAGAGAGAATACAAGATAGCTGACGCGTTCTTTTCAGGAAAAAAGATGAAGATTATAGGCAAATGGCAGATACCCGCGAAAGATAAGGCAATAGAAATATTCAAGGCAGTGGCTGACAATGCGCCGTATGGCAAGTACGCGGACCTTGCAAAATTCAAGGCAGGCATGTCTTATAAAGATATACAGGATTATAACAGCGCTATACTTATGTTCAAGGATTTGATAGACAGGTATCCGAACAGCTCTGTTATAGATAAGGCGAGATTTCAGCTCGCGGAATGTTCAAAACTCCTGGCGGTAAAGCCCGCTTACGACCAGACCCCCACTAATCTGGCGCGCAAGGAATTCGAAGATTTCTTAAAAAAACATCCTGACAGCGACATGGCGCCGGACGCTAAAAAGGTTGTGGATAAGCTTAAGTTAAGCGAAGCCGAAAATGCTTACGAGACAGGCAAATTTTATGAAGATAGGCGCGCGCCTGAGAGCGCGGTAATATACTATAAAGACATAGTGCAAAATTATCCGGATACAGAATGGGCGAATAAAGCGCAGGAGAGGCTGAATGAATTGGAAAAGAAATAATATTCAAATAATATTCTGGTGCTCTTTATTATTAGCAGGCTGCGGCTATACCACTAAGACAATCTTGCCGGATAACGTGAAGACGGTCCACGTGGATACCTTCACCAACAATATTGATATCACCAAAGAGGTTGGAGTAAAGGATAAATATGAAGTTTACAGGCCTAATTTGGAGGTGGATTTAAGAGATGCGATTGTGAACAGGATTTTTCTGGACGGTAATCTGAAGATGGCAGACAAGGATTCCGCGGATGCGGTGCTTGAAGGCCGGATTACAGAGTACAGAAAAGATCCGCTGAGATATCAAAATGAAGTCGTGCAGGAATACAGGATCAGCATTGTATGCGGCATCAAATTAGTAAATCAGAAGGACTCAAAGGTTTTATTTGAAGAAGAGAACGTCACAGGCGACACTACATACTTTACAACAGGGACTCTTCAAAAAACCGAGACGTCTGCTTTAAATGACGCAATGTCGGACCTTTCAAGGCGGATTATTAACAAGATAGTGGAGAATTGGTAGCACCTTTTGATATGCCCACCAAAGAGCTTACCTCGTATCTTTTCTTAGGCGAAGAAGATTTTTTAAAAAATGAAGAACTCGCGAGGTTAAAGTCCGGATTCCTGGAAAAGGCCTCATGGGATTTGAATTACAGTGTATTTTACGCAAAAGAAAAAGACTTTAAACTGAAAGAGATGCTGGATATTCTGAATACATCGCCTTTCATGTCTCCTAAGAGGTTTGTGATCTTGAAGGACGCTGACAGCCTTCAGGATAGCGATAAAGAGTCAGTGCTTTTTTATCTCAGAAATCCCAGTGCAAGTTCTATTTTTGTGATAGATTCAAAGTCAGCCAAAATAAAAGAAGGATTCATACTGGAGGCGTCAAAGCTCGCAAAACTTGTCCGCTCAGCCAGGCTTACGGACTCTGAAATAAATATTTGGATTTTGAAACAAGCGGCCGCGGCCGGCAAGAAGATAAGCGCTGATGCCGTAAAACTGATAAAAGAAAATCTCCCTAATGATTTACACGTGCTTTCTTCCGGCATAGCTAACCTTATATTATACGCAGGCAAAAGGCCTGACATAACAAAACAAGACGTGGAAAAGGTTATATATGTGGCGCCTCTTAAAACCAGTTTCGACCTTTTGGACGCCATAGAGAAAAAGGACGTAAAGCTGGCCCTGAATATTTTTACAAGCATCCAGAAATATAAGAAAAGGGAAACAGAGCTTTTATTGGGGCTTTTGTCCTGGCAGTTCAGGATGCTATTGAGAGTGAAAGAACTCTTGAGGATAAGAAGCAGATTTGAGATACAGAAAGAGCTGAACCTATATAATGCAAAGTTTGATCAAATGGCCCGTTACGCAACCAGGTTTAAGAGGCAGGAGATAATAAAACTTTTAGGAGAGATACTGAAGGCAGACAGCGATATTAAAACAGGAGAGGCGCTGCCCAGGTTTGCGCTGGAGAGATTAATACTTAAAATGTGCTCTTGAAAAAAACTAGGCGGTTTTTATCTTCTTCATCAAACGGCCGATTTTGCGCGAGGCGGTATTTTTGTGAATAATGCCTTTTGATTTTGCCCTATCAAGCTGTGATATGAGATGATTGAGCTGTTTTTTAGCCTCGTCCATTTTTTTGGATGAAATAAGGCCTAGGAATTTCTTTGTCGCTGTCTTCAGCTCGGATTTTGCAGATTGGTTGCGCAAAGCCTTTTTTGCGCTTTTCTTTATATCTTTATAAGATGCGTGTAATATTGGCATAGTTAACTCCTTTTATTTTGTAGTAAAATAGCATACATCTTTAAGCGTGTCAAGGGATAATGTCAAAACAACATATTATAAAATCAGCCGGAATAATAGGATTTGCGACAGTAATCAGCAGGGTCTTGGGCTTTGTGAGAGATATTATAATCGCCAAATTCTTCGGAACAGCCAAGTATGCCGAGGCATTTGTAGTGGCGTTCCGCATACCCAATATGCTTAGAGACCTCATAGGGGAAGGCGCCACGAACGCGGCGTTTGTGCCTGTTTTAAGCGAATACGCCGTGAAGAAAAAAGAAGAATTCTGGGAGCTTGCGAACGTCATATTAAATCTTTTGCTTATAGCGCTTTCTGTCATAACCATCGCGGGCGTCCTGGCGTCGCCTTTGATCGTGAGGCTCATAGCCCCTGGTTTTCTGGGCGATCCTGAAAAGTTTGCGATAACAGTTAAGCTGACGCGCCTGATGTTTCCTTACATACTTCTCATAGGCCTGACTGCCTATACAATGGGCGTATTGAATTCCCTGAAGCATTTTTCCATGCCTGCGTTCGGGCCGTGCCTCCTGAATATAGCTATAATAATATGCGCGATAATATGGGGCGAGAGCGTGATGGGCCTTGCGAGCGGCGTTTTGATAGGCGGCGTTTTACAGCTTGGGGTGCAAATACCGGTATTATATAAAAAAGGATTCAAGTTTTCGTTCACAAGAAAATTAAATCATCCCGCGGCCAATAAAATCGGGATCTTATTGCTGCCGCGCATTCTAGGGTCATGCGTGTATCAGGTAAACCTGTTTATAAACACCATCCTGGCTTCTCTTTCCGGCATTGTAGGATTGGGAGGGGTCGCCGCGCTTTATTACGCAAATAGGATTTTTCAGTTTCCTCTGGCAATATTCGGGATAGCGATAGCGCAGGCAGTTTTACCGACGATGTCGAGAGAAGCGCTTGAAATAGATTCTGATAAATTAAAAAAGACCCTGTCCTTTTCTTTAAGGGTTATAAATTTTATCATTGTGCCTGCTTCAATCGGCTTGATAGTCCTGGCAGTTCCCATAACCCGGACCTTGTTTGAGAGAGGAAAGTTTGACCGCTACTCCACCCTCATAACCGCTGACGCGCTCGTATTTTACTCCATAGGACTTTTCAGTTACTCCGGAATAAAAGTCCTGGTCAGCTGTTTTTATTCCTTGAAGGATACGCTGACGCCCGTGAAGATCGCGAGCATATCCCTTCTATTGAACGTAATCCTGAGCTTGGTCCTGATGTTTCCGCTGAAGATAGGCGGCCTCGCGCTTAGCGCTTCTGTCGCCGGGATTTTTAATTTCTCCGCGCTATTCTATGCATTGAGGAAGAAGATAGGATGCCTGGACGGGCGCAGGATATTGAATTCATTTTTAAAAGTAACAATCGCCGGCATGGTCATGGCTTTTGCAATTTATATATGCGCGTTTAAGATAGGCCTGAATCTTTTTATCGTGATATTCATAGCCATTGTCAGTTACAGCATAGCTACGTTTATTTTTGATGTAAAAGAATCAAAAGAATTTATATCATGGGCATTAAAGAGAAATTGAAAGATATACCGCATCTTCCGGGAGTTTATATCATGAAGGATGCGTCAGGCGAAGCGCTTTATATAGGCAAGGCCAAGGATCTTTCAAAAAGGGTATCCGGTTATTTTCAGGTATCAAGGCCAAAAACCGCGAAGCGCATGGCGTTATTAGAAAAGGTAAAGGGCCTGGATTACGTGATTACAAGTTCGGAAGAAGAGGCGCTTATATACGAAGCCAGCCTGGTAAAGGAGAAGAAGCCGAAGTATAATGTTGAATTAAAAGACGATAAAAGTTTTCCTTTCCTTAAGCTTACGTTGAACGAGAAATTTCCAAGGCTTATCATAACAAGAAAAAAAATAGATGACGGTTCCGGGTATTTCGGGCCTTATACAAAGGTTAAGCTTTTAAGAAATGCCGCAGGCATATTAAAAAATATATTTCCTTTGAGGACCTGCAAGAAAATCCCGGGCGAAACGTGCCTGGCTTACCATATAGGGCAATGCCTCGGGCCGTGCGTGAAAAGAATAGATGAAAAATCGTATAACGAAATAGTTGAACAGCTTGTTTTATTTTTGGAAGGCAAAAAAACAAGATTGATCCGGGAATTAACCGATAAAATGAAAAAATTTGCGGATGAAAAAAAATTTGAACAGGCGGCGGTTATACGCAACCGCCTGTCAGCCCTTTTGGAGGTGTCGGATAGAAAAACGGCTGATTACAGCTCATGGGGAAACGTCGCTTTAAAATTAAAGAAAATACTGAGGCTCCCAGGCCTGCCTTTAAAGATAGAGGCATTTGACGTGTCGAATATATCGGGCAAAGAAGCCGCGGGTTCGATGGTTTATTTTAATAACGGCCTGCCTGATAAATCAAACTACAGAAAGTTCAGGATAAAGAGCGTGAAAGGCATTGATGATTACGCCATGATGAAGGAGATTGTGCATAGAAGATATAAAAGGTTAAAGGAAGAGAATAAAGGTTTTCCGGATCTCATTATAATAGACGGCGGAAAAGGCCATTTGGGAGCGGCATATGAAGAGCTTTTAAGATTAAATGCCGGCCATATCCCTGTTATAGGCATTGCCAAGCAGGAAGAAAAGATTTATACGCTTGGTTCCCAGGAGCCGTTGGATATAAACAGGGATTCTGAGATATTGCATTTCATACAAAGCGTAAGGGACGAGGCCCATAGATTTGCGTTGAAATACCACCACGCCCTCCGCGCCCTCCGCCGTAATGTTACATTCTGACAATGTCAGAATGTAACATTAGAGGGAACATGCTTGGAAAATGGCAAAAAAATTGACACATTTTGAGAAAAAGGTATATACTGTGGTAAAGAATATACCTTTCGGCGAGACCAGGACTTACAAATGGGTTGCTGAAAAGGCCGGCGTCAAAGGCGCTTCAAGGGCAGTCGGAAACGCGCTTAATAAAAATCCTTTCCCCATAGTAGTTCCGTGTCACAGGGTAGTGAATTCAAGCGGTTCTCCAGGAGAATATGCGTTCGGGCCGGATTTAAAAAAGAAATTATTGGAATTAGAAAGAACTAAAAATGTTGCCTGAGATACAGGAAAAAATTAAAGAACTGGAGCTGAAATTAAAAGGCCTCAAGGTTTATCTGGATATAGATAAAAATGAGGCTATCAGCAAAGAGCTTGAGGCCAAGTCTGCTACGCCGGGATTTTGGAACAATAGAGAAGAATCGTCTTCTGTTATCCAAAAGATAAAATTGATAAAGGCCAATACAGGCAATTATTATGAATGCGGCAAAGAATTGAATGATGCAAAAGGATTGGCAGAGATAGTAGAGGAAACAGATACAAAGTCTATAAGCGTAATAAAGGCGGATTTGGATAATATCTCCGAGAAGTTGGATAAATTGGAATTTAAAAGTCTTTTAAGCGGAGAGACAGATATAAATAACGCCATCCTCAGCATACATTCAGGAGCGGGAGGCACAGAGTCGTGCGACTGGGCAAGCATGCTTTTAAGGATGTATTCAATGTGGGCTGAAAAAAAAAGATATAAGGTTGAAATGGTTGACATGCTTCAGGGAGAAGAGGCCGGCCTTAAAAGCGCGGACCTTATCATAACAGGCCCTTACGCAAGCGGCTATCTCAAGTCGGAAAAAGGCGTGCACCGCCTGGTAAGAATCTCTCCTTTTGACTCGAATAAAAGGCGGCACACGTCTTTTGCGTCCGTGGACGTCATACCGGAAATCGCGGATGATATAAAAATAGATATAAATGAATCAGATTTAAAGATTGATACATTCAGGGCCGGAGGCGCAGGCGGCCAGAATGTAAACAAGGTGGAGACAGCCGTCAGAATAACGCATGTCCCTACCGGAATTATCGTGCAGTGCCAGAAGGAAAGATCTCAGTTTAAAAATAAAACCACAGCAATGAAGATATTAAAGGCAAAGCTTTACGAACGGGAGATGGAAGAGAAGAAAAAAGAATTGGAAAAAGAGTACGCCAAGAAGCAAAAGATAGAATGGGGCAGCCAGATCCGCTCGTATGTCATGCACCCATATTCAATGGTAAAGGATCACAGGACTGATCATGAAACATCCAACGTGAACGCAGTCATGGACGGCGAGCTGGATGAATTCATGGAATCGTTCTTAAAGTGGAATATCAAAACCCTGTAAGGTTACACTTTGACAATGTCAAAGTGTAACCTTAGGAATGGAGAACCGATGTTTGGTTGGGTATTGAGTAAGATTATCGGGACGCAGAATGAAAGGGAAATCAAGAAACTGAGGCCCTTAGTGGAGAAGATAAATTCTCTTGAGCCTGAGGTTCAGAACCTTTCTGACGCCCAGCTTCGCGAAAAAACAGCTCAGTTTCGCAAAAGGCTTAACGAAGGCGAGATCCTGGATGATATATTGCCTGAGGCTTTTAGCGTAGTCCGCGAGGTAGCAAAGCGCGCTGTAAACATGAGGCATTTTGACGTCCAGCTTGTAGGCGGGATAGTGCTTCATCAAGGCAAGATCAGCGAAATGGCGACAGGTGAAGGAAAAACGCTTGTTGCGACGCTGCCTGCTTATCTGAATGCCTTGAGCGGCAAAGGCGTGCACATTATAACGGTGAATGATTACCTCGCGCGGAGGGACAGGGAATGGATGGGGCCGATATATGAATTTCTGGGCCTTACGGTCGGGGTTATACAGCACGACATGGATCCCGAGTTAAGACAGATGGCTTATGGAAGCGACATTACTTACGGAACAAATAATGAATACGGTTTTGATTATCTTAGAGACAATATGGTTGTCAGAAAAGAAGAGATGGTCCAGCGGCCGTTAAATTACGCGATCGTGGACGAAGTGGACAGCATTCTTATAGACGAGGCGCGCACCCCGCTTATCATTTCAGGCCCGTCAGACGAGTCTACCGATAAATATTACACATGCGACAAAATCGTGCCGAGGCTTAAAGGCAGGGTTATTCTGGAAAAGGAAGAGATAGACGCGAAACATAAAGGCATAGACCTGTCAAAAGGTTATGATTACATAATAGACGAAAAGGCGAACACCGCGCATCTTACTGAAGAAGGTGAAATAAAGGCCGGCCAGATGTTAGGCATAGAAAATATGCACGATATATCTACGATGGAATACAGGCATCACATGATCCAGGCGTTAAAGGCCCGCAGCATCCTTTTCCGGAAAGACGTGGATTACGTTGTCAAGGATGGAGAAGTCATTATCGTGGATGAATTTACGGGCCGATTGATGCCGGGAAGAAGATGGTCAGACGGCCTGCACCAGGCAGTAGAGGCAAAAGAAGGCCTTAAGATAGAAAGAGAAAACCAGACTCTTGCCACGATCACTTTCCAGAATTATTTCAGGATGTATAAAAAACTGGCAGGCATGACAGGCACCGCAATGACAGAGGCCCAGGAATTCAGCCATATCTATAAACTAGACACGGTCTCAATACCTACTAACAGGCCTTTAGTAAGGAATAACTCTCCGGATGTAATTTACAAGACAGAGAAAGAAAAATTCAATGCAGTATGTAACGAGATAGAGGATTTGTATAAAAAAGGAAGGCCCGCGCTTGTCGGAACCATCTCGATAGAAAAATCAGAGCGTCTGAGTTCAATTTTAAAAAGGCGCAATATCCCTCATAATGTTTTGAACGCAAAGTATCACGAGATGGAAGCTACTATCGTGGCTCAGGCAGGCAGGTTGAACGGGATCACGATTGCTACGAATATGGCCGGCCGAGGCACAGACATTCTGCTCGGCGGCAATCCTGAATTCATGGTCAATGACTGGCTAAAGGCGAAAGGCGTGGGGCCTAAAGATGTGAGCCATGAGGAGCGGCAGAAATGGCTGGTTGAAGCGAGAGAAAAAATCAAAGAAGAACACGAAAAGGTCGTAGTTTTAGGCGGCTTGCATATCATAGGGACAGAGCGCCACGAGTCACGCCGCGTAGATAATCAGCTGAGGGGGCGTTCCGGAAGGCAGGGCGACCCGGGTTCGTCCAGGTTTTATATATCTTTAGAAGATGAACTGATGCGGCTTTTTGGTTCAGACAGGATCTCTTCAATTTACGACAAGCTTGGCATAGAAGAGGGGCAGGACATACAGCACCCGCTCATAAGCAGGGCTATCGAGGTTGCTCAGAAAAGAGTGGAACAGCATAATTTTGACATACGCAAGCATGTCCTTGAATACGACAACGTCATGAATAAACAGAGAGAAGTCATATACGAAGAGAGAAAAAATATTCTCATGGGCGAGAAAGTCCGGTCGCATATTTACGAGATCATAGAAGAGGTATTAGACGAGGCGATAATGATGTACATGAATCCTGACGTGCACCGCGCTGATTGGAAATACGCGGAATTCAACGAATGGTTATGGGCAAAATTTAACATAAAGATACAGAATATAGAAGAGATGGTCGAGGGAAAAGACGCAGAGGGCATACTGGATTATTTGATTGAAACAGTAAAATCAGCATACCTGGACAAAGAAAAAAACATGCCTCAGGGATTAATGGCGCATATTGAAAAGATGATCATGCTCCAGGTAATTGACACGAAATGGAAAGACCATCTTTACGCAATGGATAATCTGAGAGAAGGCATAGGCCTTCGCGCGTACGGCCAGCGCGACCCTCTCGTAGAATATCAGCACGAAGGTTATGACATGTTCATGGCAGTGATAGACAGCGTGAAACATGAAACAATAGAGTTTTTATTCAAAGTCCAGGCAGTAAGAGAAGAAAGTCCTTTGAGAGGGGTATTTCAGTCCCTGCCGCAGGAATTTGTAAAATCAGAGGCAGCGCCAATGTCTAGGATTCCGGCTCCTCAGGCGCTAGGGACAGAGGAGTTTCAGGAAGAATCTCCCGAAGAAACCCCTTCCGCGGAACAATATAAACGCTCAGAGCCAAAAGTCGGCCGCAATGACCAATGTCCGTGCAATAGCGGTAAAAAATATAAAAAATGCTGTGGAAAATAATATTATCCGCCCTGCTTTTAATTTTTTCTTTCCCGAATTTTAATCTTAGTTTGCTTGCTTTTATCGGTTTTATCCCGCTTTTTTTTGCAATTGAGAACAAAACTCCCAAAAAAGTATTTCTAATTTCCTATATAACGGGGTTTATTTTTTATTTAGGAACTTTATACTGGCTTTATCATGTGACAACAATAGGTTTGATTGGCTTGTGTTTGTGCCTGGCTTTTTATTTTGGAATTTTTGGAATAGCTATCAGTCGTTTCGGTATTTTGATAGCTCCGATTG
>Ga0105164_10003130_pt1 | contig 10063 bp, 10 predicted proteins | sample VDWuncwatermetaG_FD_89674 | JGI IMG/M metagenome (GOLD analysis project Ga0105164, IMG submission 89674) | Wastewater microbial communities from Netherlands to study Microbial Dark Matter (Phase II) - VDW unchlorinated drinking water | ecosystem: Environmental > Aquatic > Freshwater > Drinking... | reverse complement strand
GCCTGGAAGCTGTAGAAAAGGCCTCCTCCGAGTGTCCCGACTTGATTATTATGGACATATTGATGCCTGTGATGGATGGTTTCCAAGCGACCTTTCAAATACGGCAAAATCCGAAAACCAAAAACATCCCCGTATTGGCGGCTACCGCCCTGGCCACGCGGGAGGATGAGCAGAGATGTTTGACAAGCGGCTGCAATGGTTATATCGCCAAGCCCTTTACTTGCAGACAGCTGAATGACGCTATCCAACAACTTTTTACCCCCCATGCGTCTTCAACATAATCCTCCCAGGTCTAAGGGTAGCCGCCTCTTCAAGAAAAATGGCCTGCCTCCTGGGCGTGCCGGTAAATCCCGTCGTGGAACATCGCGACGTAATCCGCGTTGGTGAGACAGCAGTACTCCGGGCCCCATCCCGGCCGGCTCCACACCAGGCCGTCCTGGAGCATCGTCTGAAACACGAGCCGGGCTACCTGGCCGTGCGCCATCAGTCCTTCTTCGTGTTCGTGCAGATCGGCCTCCTCGTGGACCTGAAAATAGTGTAACTGAGCGTCCTTGAAGCCGTACTTTTCCACCAAAGCCTGGCGCCATTTGCGCGACCAATGGCCGAACATCTCTTCGTTCAGGGAGCGCGCCCACCACTCGATCATCGTTCCCTCGTAAACCAGCCCTCTGGCGAACTCGGTGAGGGCGCGGCACTCGGGAAAGACCTGGCAGTTGACCATCTCATCCAGGCTCACCCCGAAAACTTCTCCCTGTCTGATCAAAACCTGTATATGTCCCGGCACGCTCGGGTTCACGAGCTCATCGCTGATCTTGCCTACATAAGGCGCGAGCAGCTCGCGGCGGCGGGAAAAAAAGCCCGCGTGTCTCTGGTAGATGATGAGATGAAAATTGTTGATCTCCACCGGGTAGCTGTACCAGTGCCGCCAGAAGAGGCGGATGGTTCTGAGCGGGAGTCTTCCCGCTTCGAGATCGCGCATGAAGGGCCCCTGGAAGATCCTTTCCTCCCAACGGGCATACATCTTGGCGCAGATCTCTTCCGTAAAGGATTGCGCTTCCTTTAGGCTGAATTGTCTTCTCCAGTCCGGGGAGAGGGCGACGGTTTTTTCTCCCATATTTCTTTTGGAGGTTAAAGCGCCAGCGCAACCCCCGCCTCGCTAAGTCCCTTTCTAAGTTCTTCCCTCTGCTGCGGGCTCATGGGGAGACATTCCCAGCGCGGGAAGCGCTTCACCGGCAGCCCCCGAAGGCGCATGATCTCCCCGAAGACTCCCCGTCCGTGATCCGGCAGGTAGCGCCCGACAATCTGCCCAATGGCGGCGAGTTGATCATGAACCTTGCGCGCCTCATCCAGCCTGCCCTCTTTGAGCGCCCGGAACATCTTGACGCAAATCTCAGGAAAGGGAGTCGTGGGCGGGTGGATCGCCCCGCGCACCCCGAGCGAGTAACCCGAGAAGAGGGAGAGGATAGAGCCCGGAAATATCCCTATGGACGAGGGCAGCTTGAAGACATATCCCAACAGGCCATCGAAGGGGAGAAAGGAGACTTTGATGCCAGCGAGAGTGGAAGGAGCGATGGCCTCCTGTACCTTAAGCACCTTAGGCGGGGTGATGTGGACGCGCGTGGTCTCGGTATTGTCATAAATAAACATAGGGACGCCGGGGACGGCCTTGGATACCGCCTTGTAGTGCGCATAAACCTCATGGTCGTTGTGCGGATAATAGTATGGAGGCACCAGCGCCAGGGCATCGACTTCGAGACCGGCGCCGTGTTTGGCCAGCTCGATGGAGGAGTAGGTGTTCGCCGTGCCTACATGGAGGACGATGGCGGCCCTGCCACGCACGCGGCGGGCGATTCTCTCGGCGACCCTCTTTCTCTCGTCGATCTCCATCACCATCCCCTGGCCGTGGGTGCCCAGGGCGAAGAAACCCTGCACGCCGGCCGCGAGATTGAAATCGACCAGGGCATCGACGCCGCTTTCATCGATGCCGCCGTCCTCTTTGAAGGCAGTGGGCATGGGAATGAGAATGCCTTCCAGCCTAGTCTTAGTATCCATAGTTCGTCTCCTTATCTTCGACCGAAAATCTCCTTAATGAATCTCCAATCCGCTCTCTTCATAAAAAAGACGCACTATAGCCCTAGCGGGAAAAGCTTGTCAACGAGCCCCCCCCGCCGCGCTCTATTGCTTCTTTGCCGAGTTTCGTGTTAGGAGGGGCGGCACAAGGATGGATTTATGACACAAACAGAGCAGTCAGACAAAAATCCGGTGGTCTCCATGACAACCAGCCTGGGTGAAGTGCGCATGGAGATCTTCGCCGACAAGGCGCCGATTACGGCGAAGAACTTTTTGGACTATGTCGGCGGCAAGTTCTACGATGATATGATCTTCCATCGCGTCATTCCCGGCTTCATGATCCAGGGCGGGGGCTTCGACAAAGACATGCGGCAGAAGGCCACGAAGGCTCAGATCAAAAACGAGGCGGCCAACGGATTGAAAAACGAAAGCGGGACTCTGGCGATGGCCAGAACCAACGTCGTGGACAGCGCCACCGCGCAATTCTTCATCAACGTCAAGAACAACGACTTTCTCAACCATCAAAACAGCAGCGCGCAGGGTTTCGGCTACGCGGTTTTCGGCCGGGTGATCGAAGGCATGGATGTGGTCCGCAAGATCGAGATGGTCAAGACCGGAAACAGCGGGATGCATCAGGATGTTCCCGTGGAGCCGGTCGTGATCCGCTCCATGCGCGTTCTCTAAAGCGCCACTTCAACTGTTAGGCGCTTTTTTAAGAGGTCCAGACGCCTCTTGGATCGTATTTCCTGACGGCAGCGAGCTCTTCGGCTGAGGGGACCGCTGTTTCGCGGAGATCGCCAGCAAGCCGAAGGGGCCAGCCTGTTTGACTCTGGATCTCTTCAACCGCCACGCCGGGGTGATACGAGCTCAGGATCATCTCGCGGCTCACCGGGTCGAACGAGAAAAGCCCCAGACTCGTTATGACCCTGCTGGGCCCGCCGCCGGGAAGCTGCATGGCGGCGCGCCAGCCCGAGCCTTCCCCGTGTCCCGGAGAGGTGATGAAACGGACCCGCGAGGGAAAGCGGCGCTTCTCGTGATTCATGATGATGATGCAGCGGCCCGCGAGCGTGGCGATATCCGCGGCGCCGCCGCTCCCCGGCAGGCGCACCCGTTTCCCATTTTCTTCGACCCAGTGCGTATTGAGGTTGCCGAAGCGGTCCACCTCCGCGCCTCCGATAAAGCCCAACTCGACCCGGCCGCTCTGCAGCAGTCCCATGACATCCAGGAGAGAGCCGCAGTAGAGCGCGCGCGCTACGTTCGGCGGATCGCTCATGGTGAAGATCGAATCCAGCGCGGGCCAGTCGCGGATGACGCCGTTTTCAAAGATTCCTACGGCGTTGGGGGCGTGGATCTCCTTTGCCACTGCAAATCCGAGCAGGGGAAGACGCATCCCGACGAAGACTCTTTCACCGTCGCGGATCTCCCGCGCCGCGGCGACCACCATCAGCTCTCTCAACGTGTGTTTCATGTTAGATGTTGAAGCTCACCGGCGGTGAAAAGAGATTCCCCTCAGGCTTTAAGCGATGGACCCTTTCTTCGCCCAAAGCAGCCAGGAAGCCACGGTGATCTTTGACCCCCAGAACCCATTTATCCAGCCAGCGCTCGAATCCTTCGTGCGTGCGCGATTCCTTGTGATAGTCAAAATAAAAGTCATCGTCCCTGCGGGCGTATCCCTGAGTCGGCGACGGGTGAGAACCAAGGGGCGCGTGGACCACGCTTGAGACGAAAAATCCCTGGATGAGAGTCCGATTGGGATCGCTCAGGATGAGTTCGCGCTCTACGATCTCCTCGCAAGTAAGGATCACTTTTTTGGCCGCGGCCGCCGCTTCAACGACAACACCCAGGTTGCCCCAGAGGTGGGCGTTGCCTTCCTGGTCGGCCCTCTGGACGTGAAGGATCGACACGTCCGGAGCGATGGCGCGCACGGCGAGAAGCTCCTGGCCGGTAAAAGGACAGACAAGCGGGCGAAACTGCTCGTCGGTGCTGAAGTCGCTTCCTCGCGCGGTTCTGGTGGGGAGAAACGGGAGTCCCATGGCCGCGGCCCTGAGTCCCAGGCCGATCGTGAAGTTGGAGTGCTCCTCTACCTCCAGCTTCCGAGGGATTCCTTCCTCCATGGCGCGCCTAAAATTATGCCCCAGCCCTGCGGCCACGTTTCCCACCCACGCGGCGATGACCTTTTTGACGCAGCCGGCGCCGATGAGCTGGTCAAATTGAATATCCGAGATGGGAGCGATCAGCGTAAGATCCCTCTTTTTTTGCCGGATCAGCTCGTATCCGGCGGCGAACGGGATCAGGGATTCCAAGCCGCATCCCATCGCTACGGACATGCCGTCGTGAATTTCTTTTGAGATCGCTTCTTGGAGGCTGCATACCTTGTTCATAATTCTCCTCTCTACCTTCTCGTGCGGCATTGTTCAAGTTGCCGATGGTATCCCGATGGTTGCAACCAGTATGAAAATTGCGTTACAAGTCCACCTATGACCCTTATCCTCAATAACGAAGATGTCGGCAGCGTTCTCACGATGGATGTCGCCATGCGGGCGTTGGAGGCGGCCTATCGGCAAATCGCCGACGGCGAGGCGGTGTGCCGGCCCCGGATCGACATCCAGATCCCGACGCGCGATCCCAAAAAAATGTACCAGTGGGGCACCATGGAGGGAGGATCGACCTCCGGCTACTTCGCCATCCGGATGAAGTCCGACATCATCTATGAGCAGGAATACGGGGGGGTGCGGACGCAGGAGAAGTATTGCGTTCAGCCGGGGAAGTTCTGCGGCCTGATTCTCCTCGTCAACATTCACAACGGCGAGCCGCTGGCGTTGATCAACGACGGCTATCTGCAGCACATGAGGGTGGGGGCGGACTCCGGCATCGGCGTCAAATACATGGCGCGGGAAGACGCCGAGGTCATCGGCATGATCGGCTCCGGCGGCATGGCGCGATCGCACGCGCAATCTTTTTGTTTGGCGCGCAAGATAAAAAAGATCCAGCTCTACAGCCCGACCAAAGCCCACCGGGAAGCCTATGCGAGGGAGATCAGCGATCAGCTCGGCATCGAGGTGGCGCCGTTGGACAACCCGCGCGATGTTTATAAGGGGGCGGATATCATTGCCGGCTGCACCGATTCCGCCGTTCCGAGCATCGCCGGCAAGTGGCTGGAAGAGGGGACGCACGTTACCTGCGTCGGCGGCAAACCCGACGCGGAGACGCTCAGGAGGATCGACGTTTCTCTCAGGCTCGGGAATGCCCCGGCGCCCTGGGGGCTGCCGCAGTTGAGTCTCGCCGATGAGTACATCACTTACGCCGCCCGGCCCGGAGAGAACGCGGACTTCAAGATGAAACCCAGGGGAAAGAGGGCGCACGGCATTGTGGCCAAGGAACGGGCGGTGCTTTTGGCGGAGCTTTTGAGCGGGAAAAAGAAAGGGCGAAGCTCGCCGAAGCAGATCACCTACTCGGAGAGGGGAAACATTCAGGGCGCGCAGTTCTTCGCGGTCGCGGGCAAGGCCTACGAGCTGGCGAAAGCCAGGGGATTGGGCAGGGAGATTCCTACGGAGTGGCTGCTGCAGGACATTAGGGACTGACGGGAAATTCGATGATTCAGACGAGGTTGATTCGACCGGACGAGCTCAGAGGCATCGTGAGCATGGCGGAAGCGGTCGAGGCCGTAAAGATGGGCTTTCGCGAATGGGGTGAGAACCCTCAGATCAACGCCCCGAGGAGGCGGATTCATATCCCTACCGGGGTAAGAGTCAGCGTTCATCAGGGGGGCGTGCCGGCTATGGCCGCTACCGGCTTGATGACTCACTGCGAGTGGGTAAAGCCTTTGAGCGATCATCAGGAGTATCCGAGACTGAATCATCCGGTGATTGTCCTTTATGACGCTCAAGAGGGAGAACTCAAAGCGATCATCATCGGCGAGATCACCTGTAGCGAGCTGCCCGATAATATCGCTGTCACGGGATTGCGCACGGCCGCCACGAGCGCCGTAGGCACGGACGTGCTGGCCCGGAAGGATGCCGGGCGCATCGGCATCCTGGGCTCGGCCGGACAGGCGCGCAACCATCTGGCCGCCCTGGCGAAGATTCGCAAGCTCAAGTCGGTGAAGGTCTTCAGCCGCAAGGCGGAGAATTGCGGGAGGTTTGCAAAAGAGATGGCGCCGCTGCTGGGGATCGACATTCGACCGGCAGCCTCCGCTGAGGAGGCGGTGCGCGGCGTGGATATTATTCTCACAGCCACCAATTCAAGCGTTCCGGTTTTCGACGGCGGCTGGCTGGAGCCGGGCGTGCACGTGACCACCATCGTGGGCAGCAACGTGGGACTGGTTCAGGGCGGCTTCACCAAGGCGAAACGGCGCGAGATCGACGATGCCACGCTCAAGCGCAGCGATGTGCTCGGGATCGCCTCTATCCAGCAGGCGATTCAAGATGAGCAGGGGGATATTTTTGATCCTGTCCAGAGAGGGATCATCCGTTGGGAGCAGTTGATCGAACTGGGAGCGCTGCTGGCAGGGAAAAAAGAGGGAAGGCGCAATCCGCAGCAGATTACCCTCTTCAAAAATAACGCCGGCCAGGGAGTGGCCGACGTGGCTCTGGGCGCGCTGGTGCTGAGGAAGGCTGAAGAGAAGGGTCTCGGCCAGGTGCTAAAGCTATGAAACCGGAGGTTCCTATGATCAAGCGGTTGTGGATGCGGGTTTTACCGGCGCTGTTGGTCTCTATTGCCCTGACTAATGTTCCGGCCCATGCGCAGGTGAGACGCGTGCTGCTGGGCTACTCCTCGCTGAGTTCAAATCAAACGCCCGTATGGGTGGCCAAGGACGAGGGGTTCTTTAAAAAGTATGGCCTCGATTCGGAGCTGATCCTCATCGAGGGAGGCACGCGCGGGGCGCAGGCCCTTATCTCCGGAGACCTGCCGATGATGGGGATGGCGGGACAGCCGGTGATCAGCGCGCGCGCCCGAGGCTCGGATCTCGTCCTGGTCGGAGGGCTTGTCAACAAGATGAACTATATTCTGGCGAGCGTTCCTGGAATAAAAAAACCCGAGGAGCTGAAAGGCAAGCGCGTCGGCATCACTCAGATCGGCTCCTCCTCCTACCATGCCGTGATGCTGGCCTTGAAGCATTGGGGGATGGATGCGCGGCGCGACAAGGTGACCATGCTGCAGGTCGGCAACCAGGCGGCCAGAGTAGCTTCACTCCAAACAGGGGGAAGCGACGCCGTCATTGTCAATCCGGGACTGGCTACGACTTTAAGAGAGCGGGGCTTCAACGTGCTGGCCGACTTCACGGAGCTGCCGATCCCCTATCCCCAGCAGGTCCTGGCCGTCCGCGAGCGGATTCTCAAGAGCGATGCCGATCTCATCGAGCGAATCCTTAAAAGCGTGGCTGCGGGCACCGCCTATACCTGGGATCCTAGAAATAAGGAAAGGGTCAAAACAGTTTTGGCGCGCTATTTGAGGCTTGAAAGCGTGGCGAGAGCCGAAGAGCACTATCAGTCCGCGCTGAAGGTTTTGCCGAAAAAGCCCTACGTGGACATGACGGGGATCTCGTCGATGATAGAGTTCATGGCGGAGTCCGATCCCCTGGTGAGCAAGGTGAAGGCGGAAGAGGTGATCGACCACGCTATCCTAAAGAAGCTCGACGCCTCCGGCTTTCTCGATCAGCTGTATAAAAGGTGATCTTGGTATTGAGAAGGAGAGAAGACGGCGGATTTTCTGATCTGCGGGAAGTGCTGACCCCCTATTTCTTGTAGAGCTGGCTGATAAAGCCCGACGATTCCAGCTCTTTAACAAAACTCATATCAACAAAAGTTTTCGGGTCCGCCGTAGCGGCCTTGGGATTGCGCGGCGCGAGATCGTCGAGCATCGTCTTGACCCCATCCGAATAAGGGTAAGGGACTTCGGGAAAAACCGAGGCATAGGCCTTGTAGGCCCTCTCGAGCCCTTCCGGGTCCGACATATGCAAGTTCTTCCCGATAATCGTCTTAGCGCCCTCTTTGTCGGTCTTGAGATAATGGATTGCTTCGACCATGGCGCGCGTAAGCTTCATCAAAAGAGGCCTTTTCGCTTTGATGATGCCTTCCCGCGTCAGGATGCCGTTCCACCAGAACGGGATTTTCAGGGAGCCGATACTAACGAGGTTCCTAAAGCCCAGTTTTTCCGCCTCGCGCACAAACGGCTCCGGCATGATGGTAAAGTGGACGATCCCCTTGGAGAGCGCCGCAAACCTCTCAGGGTTGCCTCCCACGGGGATGATCCTGGCGTCTTTTTCCGGATCGATACCCAGCTTTCTGAGCGCAAGACGCAGGCCGAGATCAGAGGTGCTGCCCAGGCGATTGACGCCGCCGTTTTTCCCCTTTAGCTGTTCCACGCCGGTAATGCTCGACGTTGTTATGATATGGTCCACGAAGGTCGGGACTACGCCCAGGATCATTACTGTGTCCGCCCCTGCCAGCCGTGAGCTGGTCAGCGTAGTGACGGAAATGCTGGCGGCGTCGATTTCGCCGGCCAGGAGGGTCTGAAGGACCGTGGGGCTGGCGCTGATGGCGATGATTTCAGGCTCGACGCCCTGTTTCTGCAGTAATTTTTTTTCCTGAATCACCCAGATGGGACTGTTGGTGGGGCTTACTCCCGCCCACGCAAGCCGGAGTCTTTCTTGAGCGAAGCCCGAACCTTCAGAAGCCAGAAACGCCGCCAGAGCGAGAATCGTCATTAAAAGTTTTCTCAACATGGACCCTCCCTCCTTGATGGGCGAGCAAAACTACCATTTTGGATTTGATGAGGTCAAGGTCAAAATAGCTCCCCTGAATAGGGTTCGGGGCGAGTGTGGTAATTGTCATTCCGGTCTTGATATGTTAGCAAGCTAACTCAGTCCCAGCGCTCAGGAAAAAAAGGAGGCGGCTGATTCATGAGACTTCCCTATAGAGACCCGATCCAGTTGGGTCCCACACCCTACGAGGAGTTTTTGGAAAAAGAAGGCCTGCCGGTTATCCGGGGCTATTTCCTGGAGGATCTCAAGGCCGTGGAGTTAAAGCCTTGGGTACGGATGGGAGCTTCCGGCTGTTATCTCAACATGGGCGATCAGCAGGAGACCGACGCCTATATCTGCGAGATAGCGCCTGCGAGCCAGACGGCGCCCCAGCGCCACCTCTTCGAAACCCTCGTCTACATCGTGACCGGCCGGGGAGCGACGACGGTGTGGCACGAGGGAAATTCCAAGCGGACTTTTGAATGGAGCGCGGGCGCGATCTTCGCGATTCCGCTCAACGTCTCTTATCAGCACTTCAATGTATCCAAGGACGAGCCGGTGCGCTTTCTGGCGGGGACCAACGCCCCCCAGCTCATGAATTTTTTTCATAGCGAGGATTTCATCTTCCGCAACCCCTTCCAGTTCCACGACCGGTTCCGCAACGACGCGGACTATTTCAGCCATAACCAGAGACTGACGGTGCGCAGCTGGGAAACGAATCTGATCCCGGACGTCAATGCGTTTGCCCTCGATGAGTATCCCATGAAAGGGCCGGGAGTGCGCATCATGCGCTTCGGGATCGCCGGCACGACCTACGGCTGCCACATCCAGGAGTTTCCCGTCGGCAGCCGCAGCACGTTCCATCGCCACGGGCCGGGCGCGATCGTCTGCGTCACCCAGGGGACGGGCTTCGCCATGGTGTGGCGCGAAGGCGAAGAGCGCCAGCGCTTCGAGATCCGTCCCGGAACGATCTATTCGCCCGGCGATCTCATGTATCACGGCCATTTCAACACCGGCCACACGACCATGCGCCACTTCGCCATGCGCGGCAGAAGCCCGAAGCACAGCCAGGACCGTTTTCGTACGAAGCTTCACGACATGCTCCCCTTCGACGAGGAGCCGCCTCAGCTCCACCAGGAATATCTGCGGGAGCTGGCGAAAAACGGCGTCAAGGCCAAAATCTCGGTGGTCGAAGAATAACCGTCGAGACAGCGACGGAGAAAAACATGGAACTTCCCGTTTCCCGCAATT
>Ga0105164_10003129_pt1 | contig 10066 bp, 10 predicted proteins | sample VDWuncwatermetaG_FD_89674 | JGI IMG/M metagenome (GOLD analysis project Ga0105164, IMG submission 89674) | Wastewater microbial communities from Netherlands to study Microbial Dark Matter (Phase II) - VDW unchlorinated drinking water | ecosystem: Environmental > Aquatic > Freshwater > Drinking... | reverse complement strand
TGTTCCATGTTCCTTGTTCCTGGTGGGGAGGGGCGTAGTGGAGGACGTTAACCGGTTCGGGCCGGAGCTGATCCTGCTGGCTGCCGCTGGGATCATCATCCTGGTGGACGCGGCGTTTCCGGCCGTGGGCGAACGGGCAGATCGGACGAAGCGGGCGGCCCTCGTGGGTCTGGCGCTGGCCGGCGCGGCGGCGTCCATCTTGTGGTCGGCTCTGCTCATCGCGTTCGATGAACAGGGGCCGGCCTTCAAGGGCATGATGACGCTGGATAAGTTCGCGCTGTTCTTTAACTTCCTGTTCGCCAGCATCGCCGTCGTGGTGGTGCTGGCCTCGGTCGACTTCCTGAAGAGCAGCCGCTTCCAGGGCGAGTACTTCGCGCTGGTGTTGACGTCGACGGCGGGAATGATGCTGCTGGCCAGCACCATCGATCTCATCGCCATCTTCGTGGCGCTGGAGATGCAGGCGATTAGCCTGTATATCCTCGTGGGGTTCCTGAAGGACGGGCGGTCCAGCGAGGCGGCGCTGAAGTACCTGCTGCTGGGGGCGCTGAGCACGGCCGTGACATTGTACGGGATGGCCTATCTGTTCGGGCTGTCGGGGTCGACGAGCCTGAAGGACATCGCCGACTTCGTGGGCAAGGCCGACCACAACACGCGGCCGGCGCTGGTCCTAGCGGCGGTGTTCCTGGCCGCCGGCCTGGGGTTCAAGATGGCGGTGGTGCCCTTCCAGATGTGGGTGCCGGACGTGTACGAGGGCGCACCCACGCCGGTGACGGCGTACCTTTCTGTGGCGAGCAAGGCGGCGGGGTTCGCCGTCGTAATGCGTGTGTTCCTGGTGGCCCTGGGCAACGGGTTCATCTCCAGCGACTGGGCCTACATGTTCGCGGTCATCGCGGCCATCTCCATGAGCCTGGGCAACATCACGGCGCTGGTGCAGTCCAACATCAAGCGGATGCTGGCCTACAGCTCCATCGCGCAGGCGGGTACGTTCCTGATAGGACTGGCGGCTGTGGCCGCCGCCGACCCGCAGCTGAGGCTGGGGACGAGCTCGGTTGTGTTCTTCCTGGGCACATACGCATTCACCAACCTGGGGGCGTTCATCGCCGTCATCGCTATCTCCAGCAAGATACGCTCCGACGAGATCGCCGACTACGCGGGGGTGGCACGCCGGTCGCCGCTGCTGGCGCTGGGGCTGACGCTGTGCCTGCTGTCGCTGACGGGGATCCCGCCGACGGCGGGGTTCATCGCCAAAGTGTACGTGTTCAATGCGGCTGTCCGGGGCGACCTGGTCTGGCTGGCGATGGTGGGGGTGCTGAACAGCGTGGTCTCAGCTTACTACTACCTGCGGGTGGTGCTGAACATGTACACCGGCGAGCCGGCCAGCGAGGAGCGCATCCAGCCCGGCCCGTACCTGGGGCTGGCCATGACGATAGCGGTGGTGGGGCTGCTGGTGGTGGGGATTTTCCCCAACCCGCTGCTGCAGGCGTCGGAGGCCGCGGCGGGGGTGTTCGGTTAGGCGTCGGCGGGCGCGCGTATCGATATGACCAGCGGCCCGGCCCGGCACGTGGTCCTTGTCTCCGTCGACGAGCGGTTCGCCGCCTCGGTTTCCGAGAACTGGCTGGCAGGGATCGCCAGGCTCGTGCTGGAAGCGGAAGGCGTGCCCCCGGCTGAACTGGGGGTGCTGGTGACCGGCGACGAGACGGTGCGCGAGCTGAACCGCCAGTACGCCGGCGAGGACGAGACGACGGACGTGCTGTCGTTCTCGCTGCGGGAGGGGGAGGAGTTCGCCACGCCGCCGGACGGGGTGCTGCGGCTGGGGGAGGTGATCGTCTCCTACCCGACGGCGGAGCGGCAGGCGCAGGAGGCCGGCCGCTCGACGGAGGCAGAGTTGGTGCACCTGCTGGTGCACGGCATCCTGCACCTGCTGGGGTACGACCATGCAGAGCCGCAGGACGAGCGGCGGATGCGGGCGCGGGAGGAGGAGCTGTTGGGGGCGCTGGGGCACTAAGGCGGCCCGGGTTGGGGTCAGATGAAGGCCAGGCTTAAGCCTGGCCTTCGGTCACCGCACTCCCATAACCACCTATGACTGGGTGGAGCCGGTCGGTATAATGGCCCCGTAGTGAGCGAAGTCCCTTCGGCAGGCTCCCCGGCCGGGCAGGCAGGGCAAGTCCTCTATCGCAAGTGGCGGCCCCAAACGTTCGGAGAGGTGGTGGGGCAGGACCCGGTGACCCGTACCCTGCGCAATTCGGTCGCCTCCGACCGGCTGGCCCACGCGTACCTGCTGTGCGGGCCTCGCGGTACCGGAAAGACGAGCCTGGGCCGGCTTATCGCCAAGGCGGCCAACTGCGCCGCGTCCGTCGAAGGCGAGCCCTGCAACCAGTGCGACTCCTGCCGGGCGTTCATCGAGGGGCGGGCGATCGACTTCATCGAGCAGGACGCAGCCAGCCATAATAGCGTGGACGACATCCGCCAGTTGCGGGAAAACGTAGTGCTGAACCCCATGTCTGGCCGCTACAAGGTGTACCTGCTGGACGAGGTGCACATGCTGAGTAAGGGCGCCGAGAACGCGCTGCTGAAGACGCTGGAGGAGCCGCCGCCCCACATCATCTTCGTGCTGGCGACGACCGAGCCGCACAAGGTGGAGGCGACGATCATCTCGCGCTGCCAGCGGTTCGACCTGCGCCGCATCCCGCTGCCGGCAGCGGTGGCGCTGCTGGCCCGCATCTGTCAGGGGGAAGGCTATTCTCTGGACGAGGCTTCCCTGGGCGAGATCGCGCGCGGGGCCTCGGGGAGCCTGCGGGACGCGATTAACGGCCTGGAGCAGGTGGTGACCTACTACGGCCCTTCGCCGGGATTCGAGCAGGTGCAGGAGGCCCTGGGACTGAGTGTGGACGCCCGCAGCGGAGAGCTGGCCCGAAGTGTCCTGGCTGGGGACCTGCCGGGCGGGCTCAAGCTTATCGCCTCCGCGGCGGATGACGGAGTGGACATGCGGCAGTTCTCGCGACAGGTGGTGCGCTACCTGCGCGGGCTGCTGCTGGCCAAGGCGGGGGTGCTGGAAGCGCTGGATTTACCGTCGGAGGTGGCCGCGGAAGTCAAGGCTGCGGCGACGCAGATGCAGCAGGACGAGATCGTGCGGGCGCTGCGGACGTTCGGGCGGGTAGACTTCCGGGAGGATCCGCAGTCACCTCTGCCGTTGGAGATGGCGCTGGTGGAGTTGATCTCTGCGGGCTCGTCGGCGTCGGCTGAGAGGAAGGCTGAGCCGCGGTTCAGCATCCCCGTAGCGGAGGCGGAAGCGGTGGCGGCCACTGCAGCCAACGCCAGCCTGGAGCCGCCGGCAGAAGCGGAGCCGGTGCCGGCTTCAGTGAGGCCGGAGGTCACTGAGGCGAGCGGCGCGACTCCTGCAGGGCCAGATAGCGAACCGGCCGAACAGGGCGGTCTGCTGGAGCAGGTGAGGCAAACGTGCAAGGAGACGGATAAGCAGTTGGCGGCGTTGCTCAACGGGTCGTGCGAGGTGAAGTCGGTGGAAGGCGAGGTGGTGACGCTGGGCTTCTACCATACATTCCACCTGGAGCGGATCGAAAACGGCCACTTCGCACAGAGGCTGGAGGAGCTGTTCGGCGTGGCACTGGGCAGCCCGGTGAAAGTCGCGTATGTGCACGCGCCACGCGCGCCTACGCCGGGACGGATCAAGGGAGGACACCTGGTACAGGCGGCCCGCGAATTGGGTGCGCGGCCCATTGCTCGGAAAGGAGGCCAAGGTGGCGAACCGCGGGATGAACCCTGACATGATGAAGCAGATCCAGCAGATGCAGGCGCGCGTCATCAAGGCGCAGCAGGAGCTGGAAGAGACTATCGTGGAGGCGTCGGCGGGCGGCGGAGCCGTGAGCGTGGTGATGAACGCACGGCCTAAGCTCAGCTCCATCACGATCAAGCCCGAGGTGGTGGACGCCGACGACGTGGAGATGCTACAGGACCTTATCACAGCGGCGATCAACGAGGCGCTGGAGAAGATTCGCGCGACACAGATGCAGCAGCTTGCCGGACTGGCCGGCGGTCTGAACATCCCCGGCCTGACCACCTGACCGCACCGCCCCCGGAGCATTGCAGCATTGGAGCAATAGAGCAATAGAGCAAAGCACTTGGCCCCAAGGATGCTCCACTGTCCCATTGTTCCATTGCTCAATCCCCTCATCTATAATTGGCTTACCCGGTAGAGCGATTTCGAGGTGATCCTCCCTTGAACGAACCCAGCCTCTCCACGGCGGCCCCGGTAGTCCGCCTGATCGAGGAGTTCTACAAGCTGCCGGGCATCGGGCCGAAGAGCGCGCAGCGGCTGGCCTACTACCTGCTGCGCATGCCCGCTTCGGAGGCGCAGGCGCTGGCAGCGGCCATCCTCGAGGTGAAGGAGAAGATCACTTTCTGCTCCATTTGCCAGAACGTCACGGAGGTGGACCCCTGCCGCGTCTGCTCCAGCGGTCAGCGGGACCGCACCGTCATCTGCGTGGTGGAGGAGCCGCTGGATATCCTGGCCATCGAGAGGACGCACGCGTACCGCGGCCTGTACCACGTGCTGCACGGGGCGATCTCGCCCATGGACGGCATCGGGCCGGAGGACCTGAAGATCGAGGAGCTGCTGCAGCGGCTTCGCTCCAACGAGGTGCGAGAGGTGATAGTGGCCAGCAATCCTAACCTGGAGGGCGAGGCCACGGCGATGTACTTGGGCCGGCTGCTGCGGCCTCTGGGGCTTAAGGTGACCCGGCTGGCGCGGGGCCTGCCCATGGGGGGCGACCTGGAGTACGCCGACGACGTCACCTTGACGCGGGCGCTGGAGGGCCGGCAGGAGATGGAGGGGTAGATGGCGCCGCCTCGGCTGTACAAGACGGAAGCCATCGTGCTGCGGCAGCGACGGCTGGGGGAGGCCGACCGGATCGTGATCCTGTACACGCCGGCCTACGGCAAGCTGGAGGCGAAGGCCAAGGGGGTGCGCAAGACCACCAGCCGGATGTCCGGCCACCTGCAGCCGCTGACCCGCTCCATGGTGCAGCTTGCCCAGGGACGCGCGAGCGATGTGGTGGCCGGCTGCCAGACGGTGGAGAGCTTCCAGGCCCTGCGGGATGACCTGGACCGTCTGGCCCGCGGCCTGTACGCCGCCGAGCTGGTTGATCGCCTGACGCCCGAGCGGTCGCCGGGTCTGCCGACGTACCGGTTGCTGCTGGAGACACTGCGGCGGCTGGAGCGGGCCGACGATGTCGATCTCGCGCTGCGCTACTTCGAGATGAGGCTGCTGGAGCAGAGCGGCTTCCGGCCGGAGCTGGAGCGCTGCCTGTCTTGCCAGTCTCCTATGCAGCCACAGCAGAACTTCTTCTCGCCGCTGAGCGGGGGCGTGATCTGTCCGGGCTGCGCCTCAGGCGCGGCCGGATCGCGGCCGCTGTCGCTGAACGGGCTGAAGGTGTTGCGACTGCTGCAGCGGGGGCCGTATAACGAGGTCGCCCGGGTGAAGCTACCGTTCGACCTGGCACAGGAGGTAGAGCGGCACCTGCGCAGCTACATCGTGTGCGTGCTGGAGCGGGACGTAAACTCCGCCGCGTTCATCGAACGGCTGCGTCGGGAGGGCCCTTCGACAGGCTCGGGGCAGGGCTTGGTACAGCCGGTCGAGGTCTAGCATGCCGCTGTACGAGTACTACTGCCAGAAGTGCGATAAAGTGTTCGAGGCGCTGCGTTCGCTGCGGGAGTTGGACCGGCCGTCGCGCTGCCCGGCCTGCGGGCGGGACGCCGCCCGGATCATGCCCACCTCGTTCGCGTCCATGTCGTTGAAACAAGGCTGGGCGCAGCGGGTGCCGTTCCATCACCGGCCCGTACGGGCGACGGTGCCGAAGCGGGCGATAGCGCCGGTGAAACCGAGGGGCGGCGAGAAGCGTAGTCGGAAATCGGGAGTGGCGAAAGAGGAATAAGCATGCCCTTGTACGAGTACTACTGCGAGCCGTGCGACGGCATCTACGAGGCGATCCGTCCTATGCGCGAGGCCTCGCTGCCGGTGCCCTGCCCCCAGTGTAGCCGCGACGGCCGGAGGATCATGTCGAGCTTCAGCGCTTTCACGTTCCGGGAGGGCTACCCACGGCGGCTGCCGGACAAGGGGACGTACTGGCACTTGGGGCAGGAGGTGAAGCACAGGGCCAAGCGGATGGTGGGCTGGGAGCACCCGGAGCTGGCCAAGCCCAAGCCGGCGCCCAGGCCGGCGAAGGGAGAGATGGCGGCGCGGCGGGACAAGCGGGCGACGGAGGCGCGCGAGATGCGGCGCCGGGACCGGTGGGGAGTGGACCACATGGGGTTCCCGACCGTGAAGACGAAGAAGAAGGAGCGGGAGCGAAAGACGCTGGGGCCGGCGTAGCCTGGCCTTCGGAGGTTCTATCAGAAGGACAGGCTTTAGCCTGTCGTCGAAATGCTAGCCGCTAGCTGCGCCGCTCCAGCACGGAGTCGGTAAGGTACGAGAGGGTCTGGCGGTCGGGCGTGTCAGGCAGGACGGCCAGAGAGTCGGCGGCGCGGCGGCAGAAGCTACGCGCCATGTCGTAGGACTCTTGGGGGACATCGGAGTCGCGGATCAACGCCACGGCCTGGGCCAGGCGCTCTCTACTGGGCCGGGCGAAGTACTTCTGCACCGGGTTCGACGTGGGGTGACGCTCCATGAGCAGGAGCGAGGGAAGTGTAAGGGTCCCCTGCGTGAGGTCGCTTCCCACGGGCTTCCCCATCTGGGCCTCGTCGCCGGTGAAGTCCAGGATGTCGTCGACGATCTGGAAGGCCATGCCGAAGTTGTAGCCGTAATCGCGCAGGGCTTCGATCCACTCCTCGCGCTGGTTGCTGACGATACCGCCGCCCTCGCAGGCGGTGGCGAACAGAGACGCCGTCTTGCCGCCGATGCGCTGCAGGTAGTCGCGGACGGTCTGGCGACTGTCGTAAGCAGTAAGGTCCTGGCGGATCTCGCCCTTGGCCATGACCATGAGGGTCTGCGAGAAGAGACGGATGACGCGGATGTTGCCGGTGCGGGCGATCTGGTGGGCGGCGTGGGCGAACATGTAGTCGCCCAGCATCACGGTTGTCGAGTTGTGGAAGACGCTGTTGGCCGTAGGGCGGCCGCGGCGGGTAGAAGCGTTGTCGATGACATCGTCGTGGACGAGGGTGGCGGTGTGGAGGAGCTCCACGGAAGCCGCCAGCGGTACAAGCAGGTCCAGATCGTAGTCGCCGAAGCGTCCGGCGAGCAGGGCCAGGGCGGGACGCAGCAGCTTGCCACCGCCGGCGAGTACTAGCTCCAGCATCCCGGCCAGAGGCCCGTAGTCGACCTGCTTTAGGGAGTCGAATACGCGCTCCACAAGGGCCAGGTCCTGCTGGACGGGGCCGTAGAGAAGGCCGGTCTTCACCTTGGTTCTCCGACAGCGGGAGCGGCCGGCTCGCCTCCGGCGGATATGTCGCCCAGGGCGAACAGCCAGGCAGTGGCCAGGGCGGTCCGCGTGGCGACCTCCTCGAAGGTCTCGCCGCGCAGTTCGGCGATGCGGTGGACGGTCTCGATCAGGTAGGCCGGTTCGTTGCGGTGGCCGCGGTGGGACTGAGGCGGCAGGTAGGGGGCGTCGGTCTCCACGGCCATCCAGCGCAGGGGGATGCCGGCGGCGACGGCGCAGACGCGGTCGGCCTTGGGGTAGGTACAGGTGCCCGGGATGGAGATCATGAAGCCGATTTGAATGTAACGGAGGGCCAGCATGAGGTCACCGGCGAAGCAATGCATGACACCCAGGGGCCGGTCCTTGGGCCACTCCGGCAGGGCCTGCTCTTCGTAGGCTGCGATGATATCGAAAGTCTCTTCGTCGGCCTGGCGCGAGTGGACGACGACGGGGAGGCTGAGGGCGCGGGCCAGCTCGAGCTGCTGGAGAAAGGCGCGGCGCTGGGCGTCCGCGGGCGAGAGCTTGCGGTAGAAATCGAGGCCGATCTCGCCGACGGCGACGACCTTGGGGGAATCGGCGAGGCGCCAGAGGGCGTCAACATCGCGGCGGGCCATCTCGCTGGCGTTATGCGGATGGATGCCGACGGTGGCGTAGACGCTCTCGTGGGAATCGGCAAGGTCCACGGCGCGGCGGCTGCTCTCGAGGTCAGTTCCGATGACGACGAGGGCTGACACGCCAGCCTCGCGAGCGCGCTGGAGGACGGCCTGACGGTCGCCGTCGAACTGGGGGTCCTGGAGGTGGCAGTGAGAGTCGACCAGCATACTACACCCCTAGGCGCGCCTCTTCCTCTTCGGCAATGGACGGCTCCAGCTTGCGAAACAGGGGCCGAGCCTCGGCCAGGGGCTGGCCAGGGGCCGGCAGTTGCAGGCGCCAGCCGGCGGCCTCGACGGGCCCCTCATTGCCCAGGGACGCATGGAGGGTCTGGCAGGTGAAGGGAAGGTAGGGATAGAAGGCGACCTTGAGGGCGCTGATGGCGCCGACGGCGGCATAGACGACGGTGGCGCAGCGGGAGCGGTCCTGGCGAAGGAGCTTCCAGGGGGCGTTCTCCTCGACGTAGCGGTTGGCCTCGCGGGCGGCGGCCATGGCGGCTTCCAGGCCGGCCCGAAAGCGGCAGAGGGCGATGTTCTGCCCCGTCTCGGCGATGGCCTGCTCGGTGCGCTGGAGGAGGGCGCGGTCGGGCTGGGTGAGCTCGGCGGGCTGGGGCACGGCCCGGTCGAAGTTGCGGTAGGCAAAGGTGAGGACGCGGTTGACCAGGTTGCCCCAGGTGGCGACGAGCTCGTCGTTGTTGCGCCGCACGAAGTCCGTCCAGGTGAAGTCGGAGTCCGAGGTCTCGGGCATGGTGGCGGCCAGGTAGTAGCGCAGGGGATCGGGGTCGTAGCGGGAGAGGAAGTCCGGGACCCAGACGGCCAGGCGACGGCTGGTGGAGGCCTTGCTGCCACGAATCGTCTGGTATTGGTTGGCCGGGACGTCGTAGGGGAGGTTATAAGGCTCGCCGGTGGCCTCGCTGTAGCCCATGATTTCGGCGGGCCAGCTCAGCGTGTGGAAGAAGATGTTGTCCTTGCCAATGAAGTAGTAGCTCTTGCAGGTGGCATCCTGCCAGAAGTCGCGCCATCGCTGGGGCTGGCCCGTGGTCTGGGCCCACTCCTTGGCGGCGGAGAGATAGCCGATGACGTTCTCGAACCAGACATAGATGCGCTTGCTGTCGTAGCCGGCGACGGGGATGGGGATGCCCCACTCCAGGTCGCGGCTGATGGCGCGGTCCTGGAGGCCCTGCTGCAGGACGCCCAGGGAGAAGTTGAGGACGTTCTTGCGCCAGTGCTCCTTGTCGCTGCCGAGCCAGCGCTTGAGCTTGTCGTTATAGGCGCTCAGCCGCAGGAAGAAGTGCTCCGAGTCGCGCAGCTCCGGCGTGGCGCCGTCGAACTTGCAGCGGCGGTCCTTAAGATCGATGGGGTCGAGGACGTTGCCGCAGGCGTCGCACTGGTCGCCGCGGGCATTGGCGTCGCCGCAGATGGGGCAGGTCCCCTCCACGTAGCGGTCGAGGAGGAAGCGCTGCTCCACCGTGCAGTAGGGGAGGCTCATGTTGCCCTTGTAGATGTCGCCCTTCTCCAGGAGGCGCAGGAAGATGTCGTGGACGGTGCGGGCGTGGTTGTCGGTGCCGGTGGTGGTATAGAGGTCCCAACTGATGCCGAGCCGTGCCCAACTTTCGAGGAACTCCTGGTGGAAGTTCGCGGCCACCTCGGAAGGGGTGCGGCCCTCCTGCTCGGCGCGGACGGTGATGGGGGTGCCGTGCTGGTCGCTGCCGGAGACCATCAGAACCTGGTTGCCGGCGGCCCGGTGATAGCGGGCGAAGATGTCGGCCGGCAGATAAGCGCCGACGATCTGTCCCATGTGGAGGGAGCCGTTGGCATAGGGCCAAGCGACGCCGATGAATATCTTCTCTGCCATGCGGGTTCGAGAGAATTGTAGCAGAAGAGGCGGCCCAACTGCCCCCCGCCCGGCGCCGCCGAACCAGAGAACCGGGGAACCAGGGATCGAATGGCGCTGCTCTCTGGCTCTCTGGCTCTCTGGTTCTATGGTTC
>Ga0105164_10003128_pt1 | contig 10067 bp, 10 predicted proteins | sample VDWuncwatermetaG_FD_89674 | JGI IMG/M metagenome (GOLD analysis project Ga0105164, IMG submission 89674) | Wastewater microbial communities from Netherlands to study Microbial Dark Matter (Phase II) - VDW unchlorinated drinking water | ecosystem: Environmental > Aquatic > Freshwater > Drinking... | reverse complement strand
TTAAGAGCAGAAACCCAGATGCAATAATGATAGTTTTACCCGCGGACCATTTTATTAAGCCAGTAAGCCATTTCTTATCCTTGCTCAGGGAGACAGTAAAATTTATTCAGAAAAAAGATGCGATGGTAACGGTGGGGATTAGTCCAACCTATCCTGCGACAGGTTATGGATATATTAAGGCTGAGCACCAGGCACCAGGCACCAGGCACCAGCGAATTTATAAGGTAGATAAATTCATCGAGAAGCCAAGTTTAGATAAAGCGAGAAAATTCTTCAAAATGAAGAATTTCTTCTGGAATGGGGGGATTTTTGTATTTAAGGCCTCTAAAATCCTAGAAGAAACAAAAAGATATGCTCCGTTAATTTATAAAGAATTTGTTCCCTTGGACAAGTCTAATTCTTTTGCCACCTTAAATAAGATTTATGCCCGGCTCCCTTCTGTGTCTATAGACCAGGCGATATTAGAGAAGACAAGTGATATTTTTATGCTTAAGGCAAATTTTTTATGGTGTGATCTGGGTAGTTGGGAATGTTTGTCGCAGATATTTGCAAGAGATAGAAACAACAATCTAACCTTGGGAAAAAATTTCTTGTGCAAGACTAGCGATTCGATTGTAATTAACGAGCAAAATAATCACCTTGTGGCTACGGTCGGGCTCAAAGATATCACGATAGTCCATACTCCCGAGGCAACGCTAATCCAGAAAAAATCCGAGGCTCAGGAGTTGAAAAATTTAGTGAACAAATTAGAGAAATATAGAAGATATAAGAAATATATCTGACTTTAGCGCCGATTAAATATTGCAAGATTATCGTTGTAACTTTCTATTTTTCAGATAATTAAAACACGGTGCCTGGCACCGTTGGAGAGGCACCGTTGGAGAAATAATGAAACGGATCCTGGGTATTGACTTTGGAACCCAAAGAATCGGTTTGGCCCTGAGCGATGAATTGGGATTAACCGCCCAAGGCTTGACTGTACTTCAACGCGTAGGCCCTAAAAAGGATTTAGCGGCCATAAGAGAAATTATTCAGGAAAATGCAATAAGTAAAATCGTTATCGGACTTCCTTTAGATAGAGATGGAAATATTGATAAAGCCTCTGCGGTATTGACTTTTGTCGAGCAGCTGAAAAATAATTTCGGGTTGCCTGTTAAAACCTGGGATGAGCGCCTTAGCAGTGTCGAGGCGAACCGGGTTTTGCTTGATGCCGACATCAGCCGCAAGAAAAGAAAGCGAGTGGTAGATAAACTCGCGGCCCAGATAATTTTGCAGGGATACCTGGACTATGTGAATAATAAGAGAGAGAAACCAGCCTGCCCTGGCCGGAGCTACAACGGGCAGGCCAGGGAAACCAGCCGCCAGAGGCGAGCCTCGCCAAAGGCGGGAGCACAGAAACCAGAATAGAGCATATCTGGTATCTGGTTACTTAAGATGAGCTATAAGAAGATAGAATTAGATAACGGTTTGAAAATTGCGAGTCTGGCCATGCCGGATATGGCCTCGGTGGCTTTGGGAATCTGGATTAATGCCGGCGGAAGATATGAAACAGAGAAATCCTCCGGAGTATCTCATTTCCTGGAGCATCTTGTTTTCCGGGGAACCCAAAAAAGAACCGCCCGTCAGATTAAGGAATCTATCGAAGGATTAGGGGGGATGCTTAATGCCTTTACGGCGGAGGAGTTTACCTGTTATTTCGTAAAAATTCCCGCCAAGCATCTCGAGCTCTCTTTAGATGTTCTGTCGGATATGGTGCTCAATGCCAGATTAGACCCGCAAGACATTGAGAGAGAACGGACAGTGATTTTAGAAGAGATCAAGATGTATATGGATCTTCCCATGCACTATGTTCATGAACTGCTGAATCAGCTTCTCTGGCCGGCTCATCCCCTGGGAATGTTTTTAAGCGGTACCTTTGAAACGGTTTCGCAGATGAACCGCGTTGATATCGCCGGTTACCGCGACAGATTCTACCAGCCGCAAAATATCAATATCATTGCCTGTGGGGCATTAGACCCGGATAAATTAGTTGACCTGAGCCGGGATTATTTTTCCTCGACAAAAAAGGGAGAGAAAACTTCCTTTAAGAAGGCAGGCATACAACAGGATAAGGTCCAGACGAATTTTTATTATAAACAGACCGAACAGACCCATATCTCTCTGGGGTTGCACGCCCTTGCCAGGGAGCATAAAGATAAATATGCCTTAACGCTCTTGCATATCATCCTGGGTGCGAATATGTCCTCGCGGCTTTTTCAGCAGGTAAGGGAAAAACGGGGCCTTGCCTATGAGATTGGGACTTACGTAAGCAAGTTTCAGGATACCGGGGCATTTATGGTTAATGCGGGGGTGGAACATAAGAAAGCAGGCGAGGCAATTAAGGTAATTGTCGAAGAACTTGGTAAAATTAAAGAAAAGCCGGTAAACAGGTCCGAATTCCGCAGGGCAAAGGAATATTTTACCGGACAGTTTTTGTTGGCTTTAGAGGATACGATGGACCATATGCTCTGGCTGGGAGAAAACGTAGCCGCCCTTAATAAAACCCGAACCTCACAACAGGTGCTGAGGGAATTAGAGAAGACTACCATCGAAGATTTACAGAGACTAGCCGGGAGTCTTTTTAATGCGCGCGACCTTAGTCTGGCTTTGATTGGACCGCTGGGCGATAAAGAAAAGAAGGCGATAGAGAAAAGCCTGGTGTTATGATGTTAATTAGGAGAAACCAGAAACCAGCCGCCAGAGGCGAGCCTCGCCAAAGGCGGGAGTACAGAAACCAGAGTAAACCGAATAAGATTTTTCTGGTTACGGGTTACTGGCATCTGGTTTCTAACGAGTTGGGATACTATTGGTGGTGAAATGAAGGGTTCGATTAGATTATTCAGAATTCTGGGGATCAATATTAATATTCACATAACCTTTCTTCTCCTGCCGCTACTGTTTGGTTTCCAGTACGGCGTGCGCGGGGTTTTTATCATTCTTTTTGTCTTTTTATGCGTGACGCTGCATGAGTTGATGCACAGTATCCAGGCCAAGCGATTCGGTATAAGGGTAGACCAGATTATTCTTTTACCCATCGGCGGCATAGCCTCGATGCGCAAGATGCCGGAGAAACCGCGGGAAGAATTTATTATCTCTTTTGCCGGGCCGTTGTTTAATATAGGATTTGCGGTTGTTTTATTTTATCCTTTATACCGGCTGCTTGGTCCCCAGGATTTTTTTCATCCTTCGCTGGAAACCTGGCCGCAGACCTTTGCTTATGCCTTCTGGGTTAACCCGATGCTGGCATTTTTTAATTTATTGCCTGCTTTTCCCATGGACGGGGGACGCGTTTTACGGGCATTCCTGGCCCAGCGGATGGATTATCAGAGGGCAACGCGCATTGCGGTGATGTTTGGTCACGCCTTCGCAATTTTATTTGCTTACTGGGGAATCAGGCATAATCACTTACTTTTAATCGTGATTGCCATATTTATTTATTTTTCCGCCTCTCAGGAAGGAACACATGTGGATATTCGTATGACTTTAAAGAAGTTTTATGTCCAGGATATCTTAAATCCTAATTTTGTCAGCGTATCTTTGACCACGACGGTTAATGAAATCCTAGGTCTGATCTTGCACACGCATCAGGAAGATTTTCCCGTAGTGGCTAACGGGCATCTGGTCGGGTTCCTGCCTCGCAACCAGATAATCTATGCTATCCATGAACGCGGTACAGACAGAATTGCCGAGGAGATTATGCTGCGGAATTTTCCTGTTGCCAGTCCCCAGGATTTACTCTCCACTGTTCAGAGCAAGTTAGAATCGGCAAATATAAGAGCTATCCCCGTGGTTAAAGACGAGCAGCTTCTGGGATTAGTTACCATGGAAGATATTGGTCGAGTTTATGGTTTGATTTCGGGGAAGGCCTGATGCACAGATGAATACAGATTTTGGACACAAATTACCACGAATTTTTATCCGCCACAATACTTGGCGGACAGGTCGAATTACCACGAATTAAAACACAGATGGGCACAGATATTATCTGTGCTAATCTTGCGAGCTTCTCATCTGTGTAATCGTAGAGAAATTATACGGATTGTTTACTTATCGAAAGGGGGATGTGCACAGATGATTAAGTTCGGAACCGATGGATGGAGAGCGGTGATCTCCGAGGAGTTTACTTTCGATAATGTGCGCAAGGTTGCCCAGGCCGTCGCGGACTATTTCAATTCCATCCTCCATCCTCCAGCCTCCAGCCTCCAACCCAAGATGGTCGTGGGTTATGATACCCGTTTTCTCTCTGACAAGTACGCCCAGGCAATAGCCGAAGTGCTAACCGCTAACGGTATCAAGGTATTATTAAACAATAGGCCTTCTCCTACGCCGATGGTTTGTTTCACGATTAAAGAAAAGAAACTGTCCGGGGGATTGATAGTTACCGCCAGCCACAATCCGCCTCAATACAATGGAATCAAGATAAAGATGGATTACGCTGGCCCGGCTGAGTTAGAGGTGACCGGGGCAATTGAGTCTTTGATAGACAAGAACGAAGTAAAGAGGATGACCATCGAAGATGCGCAGAAAAATAATTTATTGGAGTTAATAGACCCAAGCCGCCAGTATATAAGATTCTTACGAACCTATCTAGACATCAAATTATTCAATAGAAAACAATTCAATCTCCTGGTTGACGTCATGTACGGTACGGGAAACAGTTTCATCCCTCAGATTCTTAAAAATACCAAATGCAAGGTCACCTTACTGCATAACGAACATAATCCGGGGTTCGCAGGGATAAATCCCGAGCCGATACCGCAGAATATGAAAGAGGCGGTTAGCGTTATGAAGACGGGTAAATTTGATCTGGGGATTGTCAACGACGGCGATGCCGATAGGGTAGCCTGCATACGCCCGGATGGCGAGATTATCAATGCCGGCCAGGTTCTTTCCCTGATTATCCTGCATTTTTTAGAAGATAAAAAATGGCAGGGAGCGATCATCAAAACGATTTCCAATACTACGCTACTAGAGAAAATTGCCTTGAAATATAATCTTAAACTATTTGAAACAGCCGTGGGCTTTAAATACATCTCTAAGCTTATACGCGAAGAGGATATTTTAGCCGGAGGCGAAGAATCGGGAGGAATCGGGGTTAAAAATTATCTTCCCGAGCGTGACGGCATGCTTGCCGGGCTTCTTATCTTAGAGATGATGGCGTATCGGAAAAAATCCGTTATCCAGATTATACAGGGAATCGATAAGGAGTTCGGAGAATTCCATTATGTCCGGCAGGACCTGCATTATCCCGAAGAGTCGAAGAAGAGCTTATTCATTACCCTTAAGGAAAAGCCGTTTGATTCCCTTTTCAATAAAAGGGTTGTTCAGGTTAAGGATTTTGACGGAATAAAATTTATCTGCGCCGACGATAGTTGGTTGCTGTTCAGGCTTTCGGGAACAGAGCCCATCCTTCGAGTCTATGCCGAGGCGCCTTCACGCAAAAGGGCAGAAGGGCTCCTGAAATTCGGTAAAGAATTCGCCCTTAACTTATAAATTACCAATAACCAAATAAATTCCAATGACCAATTTTCAAATAACCAAACATAAGTATTTCTCCTTGATGTTTGGTTTATTGGTTATTGATTATTATTTGGTGCTTGGAATTTGGTGATTGATTATTTCTAATAAATGGATACTTCTTTAATCCGTAATTTCTGTATCATCGCTCACATCGACCATGGCAAATCCACCTTGGCGGATAGATTGCTTCTTTTTACCGGAGCGATTAATGAAAGGGAATTCCATAACCAGATGCTCGATGATATGGATTTGGAGCAGGAGCGCGGCATTACTATCAAGGCCTCAGCGGTAAGAATTAATTATAAGGCTCAAGACGGAAATAGCTATTTTCTGAATTTGATTGATACCCCGGGACACGTTGATTTCTCTTTTGAGGTCTCCAAAAGCCTGGCGGCATGTGAAGGTGCGATTCTCGTAGTGGATGCGGCTCAAGGGGTGGAAGCCCAGACTGTGGCTAATTTATACCTTGCTTTGGAACATCATCTAGCGATTATTCCCGTGGTTAATAAAATCGACCTTACCAATGCCGAGCCTCAGAAAGTAGAAAAGCAGATCCGGGATATCCTGAATTTAAAAGAGCAGAAAGTAACCTTTGCCTCGGCAAAAGAAGGAATTGGGACCCAGCAGATACTTGAGCGCGTAGTCACAGAGATACCGTCTCCGAAGGGTGAGAAAACCGCACCTCTCCAGGCGCTGGTCTTTGACTCTGCGTTCGATAATTATAAAGGCGTCATGGTCTATGTGCGGTTGGTCAACGGAAGTATAAAAAAGGGCATGCAGGTTAAACTGATGATGACCGAAAAGACTTATGAGGTTCAGGAAGTGGGTGTATTTAGACCGCGGCTGGAAGCGGTTGAAGAGCTGTCCTGTGGCGAGGTAGGCTATCTTAGCGCCAATATAAGGGACCCCCGAGAGATATCCGCGGGAGATACAGTTACCTCGGCTGCCTTGTCCGCAAAAGAGCCTCTTCCAGGATATCGTGCGGTCCATCCCATGGTCTATTGCGGGATTTATCCGGTTAACCCCAAGGATTTTCCTTTGCTTCGTGAAGCGATTGAAAAACTGAAGCTCAGCGATGCCGCTTTTATTTTTGAGCCGGAAAGCTCGGTTTCCCTGGGCCCGGGTTTTCGCTGTGGATTTTTGGGACTTCTGCATATGGAGATAGCCCAGGAGCGGTTGGAACGCGAATACGATTTAAATCTGGTGGTGACCACTCCTTCGGTAAGGTATCAGGTAAAGCTACATAAAGGAGAAGTTGAAGAGGTAAATAATCCCTCGCGGCTTCCCGCGGTAATGCTCATCGACGAAATCCGCGAGCCATACGTTAAGGTATACATCATGATTCCTGCGGATGTGCTGGGACAGACTATGGAATTTGTCCTTGCCCGCCGGGGGATATATAAATCCACCGAATATCTTTCCACCGACCGCTGCCGTTTGATTTACGAAATTCCGCTTTCCGAAATTATCGTCGATTTCTACGATAAGATAAAATCGATGACCCGCGGCTACGGTTCATTGGATTACGAATTTATCGGTTATCGGGTAACCGAATTAGCAAAGCTGGATATCCTGATAAACGGGAAGATCTGTGATGCCCTCTCCAGTCTGATCCATAAAGACAGAGCCCAGACCAAAGGCCGGATTTTGGTTACTATGTTGCGAGGGGTTATCCCGCGCCAGATTTTTGAAGTAGTAATTCAGGCGGCTATCGGCACCCATATAATTGCCAAAGAAAGAATTGCTCCGATGCGCAAGGATGTCACTGCCAAGTGTTACGGCGGAGATATAACTCGCAAGCGCAAGCTCTGGGAAAGGCAGAAGGAAGGCAAGAAACGGATGAAGCAGTTTGGTAATGTCGAGATTCCCCAGGAGGCGTTTTTGGCGGTGCTGAAAATAACTTAGAAGCGGATTTACCCCGTTAGAAGTCCGCACCAAAGGTGCGGCAGTCGCCTTTGGCGACTTACTTCTAACGGGGTTAACGCTGATATCAACGCGGATTAACGCTGAAGTTAACACGGATGGACGCGGATAAGATAACGCGGATAAACGCTGGAGGCAACGCGGATTGACGCGGATAGACGCTGATTAAATACATAGTTCCGTTTGGGATTTACATAGATTCATTCGGTGGCAGGAAGCCAAAATGAAAAAGTCTGTAATTTTATTAATGTTGGTATTATTTTTAAGTAGTTGTGCTACTACACCTACATATATAACATCAGTACATTATCCTATATCTACTGCAATGTATTCAGAAGGTTTTGATACTGTTTGGGCAGCCTTGGTTGATATTTTAAGTAATCTAAATTATCCTATTGCCACCATCGATAAATCAAGTGGGTTAATTGTATGTGAATTTATTTCGATTGATGGACTAATGCTTGAAAGAATGGCTTTTATTCCACGTGGTATTTTAGGCTCAGCATATACGCAAGGAAGATATAAAATTAACGCAAGAGTTAAGGATGAAGTGACCCATGTTTCAGTTAAAATCAATACACATATAGAAGCATTCCAAGGAATATTTCGACCGTATGGCTGGGAAGTTGTCGAGTCAAGAGGAGTTATTGAACATGAGATAATCTCTAAAATGGATGAGAGACTTAAGGAAAACGTTCATGATTACAAAAAGATAATGGATGAGTTTGATGTGCAATATAGAACATATTATGAAAATAAATTGAATGAGTTGACCAGCGAATATAAAAGAGGGAATATTACAAAAGAGGAATATGAATTAAGAAAACAAGAATATTTACGGCGTTTAGAATAATTAAGAGGTTAGTGGTATAACGCAATTTATCGATATGTAAGGTACATAAGTGCATAAATCTTGTATAATGAGCAAGATTACTGAACAAATATTGGGAGAAGAAATTATTAATCGTGGTAGGCAGATTAATTGCGATATTGCTGAACAGCAGACTAGACTACTTATAAAATTTAAAAATGCAAATTATTTTTCTGTAGCTATGGCTAATGCTTTTACATGGACGGGACATGCTATTTCTAATAAGAAATTTTTTGGAGCAGCTTTAGGTTATTTTAATTCTGGCAATTTAATTTCCCTGGATAAAACAGCTGATTTTTCAGGCAGATTTGGCTCAGAAAAACTTGCTGATGGTTTACGAAGTTGGAAAACAATTGTAAGCCATATTCAGGTGGCTAACCTTCAGGAAATAACAGTGACGGGCTTAGCTAAATTACAAAGCCGTGCACTTGAAGTTGCAGATAGACTCCAGAAGCAGCATCTGATTTTTGGTATTGGACTCTGGTTATTATATGCTCCATTTAAAATTATAGCAGTCCATCGCAAAGATCTTTGGAAAGACGAGCGACTAAACGAAGTTCGAATGCCTTTAGGTTTAGAAGTAATTCGCGGTATTAAGAAACTCTTTCGAAAAAGGAGCGTTTGGACACAAGGATACGATGTGAATATGGTAGATGAAGAAGAAGGAGGGCTCAAGGAAGGGATGGGAACAGCTGAATTGGTACATGGTATTAGCAGAAACGTAGTCTATGATAAGAATATTATCTGTGAACCAAGCCTACGAAGAATAATCCATGTCAATTCTGGTCTTTTTCTTTTAGGTAAAGGTGAACTTTAGTTAAAAATATTATTGCTGTTTCAAACAGTCAAAGCCCACCGGCGCGGTGGGCTTTGACATTCCATTCAAGAAAAATTCCCCGCCGCATTCCCAAACGCAGGAATTTTTCTTGAGGCAATTTTCCTTGCTTTTTCACCTGTTTATAAGTATAATTACCTTAAAGAATTTTGATATAATTGGTGAAACAATTGGACAAATATGTCTGATATAAGGATTAGTTGGATCAAGGAGAAAGTTATACAGGGTGAATATGAATTTTCAGGGCATGCTGATGAAGAACGCCAGGCGGATAAGGTTTCAATTTCTGAAACGGAAAAGGCTTTGCTTAATGGGGAAATCCTGGAGAATTATCCCGGAGATTCCAGAGGGTCGAGTTGTTTGGTTTTAGGCTATGGCGAGGAAGGGTATCCTGTTCATATTGTCTGTGGGAAGACGCCGACAGGAAGGATGCGTATTATTACTGTGTATATCCCGACGTTACCAAAATGGTTGGATGCTAGGACAAGGAGGAAATAGGAATGTATAAATATGATGATTGTACTTTTTGTGGAGGAAGAGTTTCAGAAAGAAAGGTTCAGAAGGTATGTTGGTGGGGAGAGAAATTAATGGCAATTATGGATAATGTCCCTGCTGGAGTATGCCAACAATGTGGAGAGAAATATTATCAAGCTAAGGTATTAAAAGAGATTGAGTATTTCTTGAAGAAAAGAAAATTTGAGTCTCAGATTAAAATCCCCCTGGCTGATTTTGCCAAAGCTCAAGCAATGTCATAACTGTGCCGTTAGCGGTGCCAGGCACCGTGTTTTAATACTTTGAAAAATAAGAAGTTGTAAGTCAGGATGTCAAGAAATCAGTAATTCCCCTTTCCGCAGTAAATTCCTTTCCACTGCTCAGGTT
>Ga0105164_10003127_pt1 | contig 10069 bp, 6 predicted proteins | sample VDWuncwatermetaG_FD_89674 | JGI IMG/M metagenome (GOLD analysis project Ga0105164, IMG submission 89674) | Wastewater microbial communities from Netherlands to study Microbial Dark Matter (Phase II) - VDW unchlorinated drinking water | ecosystem: Environmental > Aquatic > Freshwater > Drinking... | reverse complement strand
CTCTCCTCCTCTATTTTCCGACGCTCTTCCTCCACCCTCTTTTTTTCCTCTTCGACCCTCCTCTCTTCCTCCAGCCTCTTTGCAAACTCCAACCCTGCTCTTACCAAAGCAACCATCACCGCCGCATCTGCCCCCGCCTGCTCAAGCCTCTCCCTAATCTCTCCCGTTACTCTAAAATTGATTCCACGCTCCTCAATAAGAGTTACCATCCGTCTGGGAGTCACTCCAGCCCTGAGTAACTGTTCTATATCCGCTACTGATAAAGCCTGATTGGCCGGTTGAGAAAAAGCTGGCGTTACAAGCAATACTGGAATGAGGGCAGTCAGGAAAATCAGACGTGTCTTCATCACAAGGAACGCCGTTATCTAGCTGTCTGGCACGCGCTGTTTAGAGTAAAATAGATGCAGGTCGCACGCTGATTCAAAAAGGCACCTTAGTTTGCCGTTCCCAAGTATTTCGCGTCGTCCCGGCGTATAAATCCTGGAGGGTTACCTTGCTTGGAGCGGACTTCTAGCCAATCCCCCATCGACCTCACGACCGTGATTTTTGTACCCTTGTCTACTCTAGCCAGTTTGTTTGACGACAGCGAGGGCCTCTCAAAAACGTACGCTGCTCGGACAGCTTCGTAACTCCACGTTCCCGCTGTCTCTGTTTGTTTCGCTTCTGGCAAGCTCTTTTCCCCTGCCACCCTATCTCCCAGAATATTTTTCTCCGCATCCTGAGCCTTTCGGGTTATTTCCAGTTCACGTAGAATCTCAGCATTGGACGGGTCCAAAGATTTAGCTTTCTCAAGCGCGGTCAACGCATCCTCATATCTCCCATTGTCACGATCCCACCTTGCAACTTTAATGTGATCTTCTATCTTCTCCGACGCCACCACCGCCGTTCTAGGTCCCTCTTTCGTCTTTAGGCTACCCTTAGGGGATGCAACTTTTTCAAGCGGCCTCTCATCAGTAACAAAGAGGCTTACGGGAGGGCTAACTAGTCCTCCATAGTGGGCAGTGATGTTCGTATGTCCTACTTTTTTACCCTCGACCTCACCTTCTTGGCTTACGGTAGCTACAGAGGCATCGCTACTCTGCCATTCCATCGCTTTTGTAATCTCTGCTTCGCTGCCATCTGAGTATTTCCCTATGAACCTTAGTTTTACACGTTCGTTAACCTTAAGTTCTTGTTTATCCGCATCCACTCTTGAAGAGGCGATTTTAACCGGTACAGGCGGAGATACTTTCTCACCCTTTCTTACAAACCATATTCCGATCACCAAAATTGCTATTAAGATTAAGGAGGCTCGTACCACCCTGCGTTTTTTTGCACGTTGACTTTCAACAAGTTTTGATACCTCCCGCTGATATTTGGGGTAATCCTGATTCTCCGGGTCTTTACCTAAAGCTTCTTCATAAAAGGCCTGTGCCTCTTGAAGGTTTCCTTTTCTTAACGCCTGGTCTCCTTTTGCTTGTTTAACTCTTCCTAGGAGAACGGCTACCTCTCCTGAAGAGTCAATCTCATAAGCTCGCCCCAGGTTCTCTTCTGCCGATTCAATGTTACCTTTTTCAAGATACTCTTTGGCTGCTAGAGTAAGTATCTCCTTTACCCAAGGCTTTTCGTCTTGCGTCAACTCGCCCCATTCTCTAACTTCGGCAATTTTCTTCTCGTAACCTTGGATACTCTTGTAGTGTTTAATGTTCGCTAAAAGCCAAAGGGTTTGAAACAGTCTATTTGACTTATCCTCCTGTAATAACTCCTTGAAGCATTTAATTGCCTTATCGTACTCACCTCCAGACAGAGAATCCTTACCCTGCTGAAAGAGTATAGACGGGATATGCGGGAATGGTTTTTTACAGGCACCACAGATCGGGTATTTTTTGGAATGACGAGCAGGGATTCGGTTTTTCTTGCCGCATGAGGTGCACTCGATAAGGAGATCTTCTTGCTTAGCTCCGCCCGTGGCTTCCTGTTGTTTAACACTCTCTCCCTCACCCCCTTTTACCGTTTGCGTGTCTACTGACTCTTTTTGGCTTAATCTCCATAGCACCAAGCCTCTGACGGCATCTTGAAAACAGGACTCAGGCTGAGACGAATGGACAACATAACCTTGTTTTTCCACAAGCTCAGGCAGGTTTCCACAGGCGGCCCAATTGCGTAAGATAAGGTGTTTCGGCGATTTCAAGTCAGAGGCGAAGGGACCTAGAGCGTTTTTAAGAGCTTTGAAGGAACTACTTAGATTAATTTTTCCATTAAAAGGAATCGGGCCTCTTCTTTTTTCCCGGATTCCCTGAAGAACATCTTGGAAATCCTTGAAGACGTCATCCTGCACCTGGGGATACCTTTTTTTTAGTCTCTCTATCGGCCTTTTTAGATGTTGGGTGTTCAAAACAAATCTATTCCAAACCCCCCTAAGGGAAACGTGAGGAATTTCACTCTCAATTTCTAGCGTACCGTCTCTAAGAAAGCCAAGGTGAGCCGAATTCAACTCAACAGATAGAACAAGGCACGGACGATCTTCTACTTGTTTCCTAAAACAGTAATAAATGGCTAAAAGGCGCGGAATTAGTTGGATATTGACCTTTGAGTTGATGCCTTCAATTTGCTCAACTAGGCCTATGCTTTCTCTGGTGGCATGAATTTCCAATTTGCTATTGGCCGCGTCTTGATGAAGTCTCTTGACAATCTCCTCCGGGCCATAACTTAAATCGAAGTTAACAGATCCGTCAGCATCAGACCACGCTGCATAGACCATGTTATCTTGCTGATCAAAGATCGCGAACTTGCTCATCATTGACTTAAATTTTTCTCCCTAAAAATCAGGCCAAAATAGATATAGGAAATGAGCGGTACGTGCTCTAGAAATTAAGGCATCCCGGTAGTAGGGAAGCCCTCAAAAAGCCTCCTCACCATATCATAGCGGTAATTCAGGGAACTCCCTTCAATTTCTCTTAGGCTCTAGCAGCAATCTGCCTTTAGAGGATAACTTCCATAATGCATCGTGTTCCCGGATAAATTTGGCAGGCTCTCCCACCGCTAGGACCTTAAACAAGCTCGAACCTTCCTTAAGACTGAACTCATACACCTGCTTTAACATTCTGAGTTCATCGACTATCCTAGTATCAATTTCAAAGTCAAAATCTGGAAACAAAAGATCCTCCTTAGTACTAGGACACTCTAGCAGGAAATATTTCCCATTCTCGTTGAGTTCGACATTGAAGCTTGAGCTAGCGAATGGGTTACCTTTTCGGACCTCCTCAATCGTCTGGATGGTAAAATATACTTTTCTTCCCGTTTTCCTAAGACCTGGTTGTTTCTCTTGTTCCTTGAGGGCATTATTGTATTGCGTGGTTAGATCGGGAAGCTGGTCTTCTAATACAAGGTTTTTGCCTCTGTCCAGAAGTGATTCTACTTTAGAATCGATTGCGTTAATCCTTCTTTCGAGCCTGTCAATCATATTTTTCACGATCGTCTCATTGGCAGGCGTTAGGCTGACTTTAAGATCACCAGGTAGGGAAACGTTGATGTTAAGACTATCTGATTTCTTAGGGACATCTGAACGGAAATTCCTCATTGCCACGTCTAAGAGCTCTCCAAGTCGGTCTATTTGCCTAAAAAGTAAAAAAAACGCCAGTACGCATATTGAGGCAAGGGCGAAAAATGCGGCAAGGAGAAACACCTTGCCCGGTAGCTCGCTCAAATTGTAGCTTATAATTTCGATATTCTTCCTAACAGCTTCGCCTGTCTCCTCAGGTTTAGGTGGCTCCACATCTTCTCCGGCGGCCTTTGATTTTATCTCGGTAGCGGGCTTGAGTGGAGAGGGCGACTGCGACAGCGTTGATGGGTACCTTTCACCAGTGGGCGCCTGTTCCCTGAATACAAAAAAGGTTACAGCAACGATGAAAGAAACAATGATAGCAAGAGTTATAGCGATCTTTATCATTTGAAAACTAACTCCGGGAAAGCTCGGTTAGCAAGACTCTGGCTTCCTCGATGAAGATAGGCTGCAGGCTGGTTCCTTTATGGGTTAATCTGAGATTATTCAAAACTTGCTGCCGAAGTCGCTGAATGTTAATCGGAATTTCAGATAACTTTAAACGACCGGACTCACCTCTGGCGGCATTTAGGAAGCTCTCCATCTCCGACGGGGCCGAGGATGAGAGGTCCCACTGATTTCCATACACTACTGACGTCAATGGCGTATCCCAGTTAACAATTTGATTTCCGTAGCGATATCCATTCTCGCCTGCCAACACCGTGAGAGCCTGACTAGCATCAATGTTTAACCGCGCCGCAAGGAGTCCCCGCACCACCTCTTCTTTCGGATTCTGAGGCGCATAAATTCGTATGGTTGATAGTTTTTTTCCTAGCCCTTCCTGAAATGCTTTCTCAAGCCCTTTAAAGTTGACGTCGTTAACAAGATCATAAAGTTTGGCACCATTTCCAGCAAGGAATATATCGCAACCACCTAATTCCTTCTGCGAAGCTAGATGTCTCTGAAGCATCCCTGCATAATAGAAAAGCGCCGCGAAGGCCAAGAAAATAAACGTGCGCGCTTTCGTGATCTGATTATTAGTGGACTGAGCTACCCAATTTATTTCTGCGTCTTTCGTCCACAAGATGTGGAACAGGTTATTCAAAGAGATCGACGGCCGACTCATGTATGACTCAATTACGTCATTACTAGCCTTGGAGCGAGGATCCAGCACTAGCATAAAAGTTTCCCAAAACTTACGGTTATTTCTGGCGAAGTCACTTAAAACTCCTCCAGCCAGTTTGACAGAGGTCTGAGCTTTCATTGCCCCATCAGACCATACTGCTATATCAGTTGTGCCGCCGCCGATATCCATAATAACTTGGGGCCATTGTCCCCCTGGAGCTGCAACATCCATGTCGGCTAAAAACTTGCATATAGCTACACTTTCTGTCAGCCGATTGAGAATACGAATGCTATGTAACCCCGTGTTCTCCTTCATCTGTACACTTACTTTATCCCAAGTTTTAGCCAGAGACTCAGTCATATACTCATCAAATGCTGAGGGATAAGCCCAAGACATTGTAATCTTTGTGGCACCACTGGACCTTGCCTCCGCCGAAATCATCAAAAGTAACTGTTTTAAAAAGGTCACGACATATCTGTTTCGGTCGGATTCTTCAGTGATCCATTTCAAATCCCCTTGAATTTGTAAAGTGAGATCTACATCCCCCATTTCTCTCCTTGCAAAAATTATTCCATCCATAATAGCCTGACTACTATTTTTAAAAGAGATAAAAGTGCTGGGAAATTGCTTCAGCGATTCTCTTGGTAGAAACTTGTAATCTAGGAATGCCGTCCGAACAAAATCACCTGGGTCATCAGGCGCGCGATCAACTATTCGCAAACACCTATTTGGCAACTCCAGGATACTAATATTGTTTGCGACAAGCTTCGAGACTATTGTATTTGACGTACCGAAATCAACTCCAATTTGCCACTCGTTACCTTCTTTTTTAACTTCCTCAAATTTGGGGAAAATAATTCCAGCAGGTTGACCAGCATAGGTACATTCCAGATACTCGGGAGCGTTCCCTAATTGCACTATTATCTCTCCGGCGTCCATATCATGGCGACTGTCCTTAATGTCTGTATCGGGAGGCCTTATTTGTAGTTTCGGCTCTAAATTCCTTACACCGAGGTAATAAATTCTCCACTCTTTCGCCACAAAGTTTGGCCAGAGTTCTACCAAAGGAGGTTTACCAATAGAAATTACGTCGTCGGTGTCATACGTTTTGGATATAACGGTATCCCCACCAGATAATGTAAGCCTCAGCCTTACCGTTCTCCCTTCAAATGAGACTCGATCCTTTATTTCAAATGGCTCCAAATAATCGAGGATCTCTTTCTTCAAAGGTGGGACATATCCCTCAGCAAAAGTGATAAGATTAGTGTCCTGGTTGAGCGGCGTTTTTAACATCTTAGATGTAAAAAAAGCCTTTGCCGGATTGATCCACGAAGACGGCAGACCATTTAGTTCAGTCCCTCTCTCTCCGTCAGGGAAACTGATATTATTAGTGTAAGCTCCGTTCATGATCTCAACATTATGCGTCCATTTATCCTTAATAACTGCAATTTCTTTCTTCCCGCCCTTTTTTGTGATAAAGAGATCTCCGGTAACTCTCTCAAACTTGACAGCCGTAATCACCCGCGCGTAAGATATATCCGCGAATGCGTCGATAGGCGTTGTCTCTATTGGTTTGTTAATCCCGTCCTTCTGCAGCAATTCCACAAGACCCGCCAAATATCTCTCTTGTATCAAGGGAGACTGAAGCTGCTTTGCAAGCTGATATCTCCATCTTTTAAAGGCCTCGACCATATCAGCATTCCGCGCCTCTTTCTCATAATAACTTTCTGGGTTTTCTAAACGCCCCTCCTTCTGCCATGGAATGTCGTGGCAGTCGTAGTCCAGCGGTGTAAATAAAAGACTATATGGTGAAGCGCCTCCAATTAGTTTCTCATTCACTGCAATCAGGGAGATAGTCTTCCATTGAGGTTTGAGAGCTTTGATGGAATTATGAAGGATCTTTTCATGCTCCCCGGGCACAACATCGAGGCTGTAGTTGTGCCGTGTTATCCGCAAATGAGTTAAGCGCCCTGCGAAACAGAGGATTCCTAGCAGACCAAAAAACTCTCGCTTGCAATCGTCATGAAGGGGATGATCCTTATTGATAAGAGCTTCTCCAAAGAGAAGAGGGCGGGCCCAAATAGTAGGAACTGCGGTCAGGGCATCCAAGGAGGGTCCCAGCTTTCCAGATACGATGTCTGATGCTAAATCATCTAGATTAACACCCGGATTGATCCATTTCCCTGCTTCCTGCGGTCCTGGTATCTTGCTTCCCTCGGTCCTAGATAGAATCCATCTCATGTCTTTTTCTCCTCGATATAATTCTTTTCAAAAAACTCACAACAGGCATGTTGAAGCATGCTAACGAATTTCCCAAAGCTTGGCTTCACATCTGGCGATGGCTTGATTTCCCCTTCACACATTATCCTCCAGAGGTCGTCATAAGGTGCAAAGAGTTTAGGCTCATAGTTGCATCCTCTTTTATCCTTTTCGTCCTAATATTTTATCTTGTTTAATTCCTGAGTCAGACTCAAAAGCTTTAAATGCCGATCCGGCTTGTAGCTTAGCTCAAACGTATTTATAAACCACTCCTTAAAAGAATTGTTTAAGTAATCATCCAGTCTAACTTTTTGGTCCCTTGCATCTGCCGTATTGAGTTCACCCTCCTTGAAATGGTCGACATACCAAGGTAGCCGTTCTCGATGCGCTTCTAGGCCAGCTCTCCTATCAATCAATGGAGAGTAAAACTCCTCATAAGATTTCATAAAAGTTGTGAAAACTACTAACTGTTTCTCCGCCAAATCTCCTCCCGGTAAGTCACTCCAGTAAAGAACATCCTCGTCCGCACCCAAGAAAGAAAAAGGATTGATTTTATCGTCCGTTTTAAAATCTGTCTTAAACCAGTCTATCGCTGCCATAGCCGCCAATGCCTCTATATAGTGGCCTGGGTTTTTCTGGCCTTCGCTTCCAGGTTTAAAATCCTCAAAGGTTACAGATGTTCTCTCACCTAAAAAATAAATTCTCTTGTACGTCTGTTCACCTAAACTCTGCATATCATGATAAAACCTCAAGGCAGCTTTGGTGTTCAGCAAGAAATTAGCAGGGTCAGCATAGAGGTCCTTCCCGGCCACCGCCTCTGGAGGGACAGGGTACGTAAAGTACGGAAGAAGCAGACATCCTCCTAGACCGAAGCTAGGCTGGCCAGAATATCTTTTGCCCAAAATTCCCCCTATAGTAGGGAATGCAGCTGCCCCAGTCCCCCCAAAAATAGAACCAAACACAAAAACTCTGGCTTGCTCTCCTCTTCGATTGCATTCGTTGATAAGTTGGTGAAATTGAAACCAAGGACTCTCACCGCCTCTCGCTTCAACTTGGGCCATTAAAGGTGCCCCTATCGAAGGATGCCCTCTGAACCCCCAATCTAAGGGTTGATCAATTTCTTCTTGGGTATAAAGCAGATCACACAGCATCTTCGCTTCGGTAGAGAGTAGAGAATATTTAAAATATGACCTTAAATTAGTGGTCGCCGCAGGGCTCCATAATAAATTATCGGGGTTATCATCTGCGCAGGTTATGGACGTCTTAAAAAATAAATCCTTTTGCCCCAAGCCTAAAACTTCACGGCAATCTACATATTTTCTAAATGCCTCTCTGGTCCTCTTAACATTTCCATTTGCCTTATCTGGGTCGACCAGTATAATAAATAGGCTGCCTGGTCCGATCCCCGCAGCACTGAGATGGGTAAGAGCTTCTACACATTTTGCCCCTGTACCACCTACGCCTATGACGAAATTATTAATCATCTGTGCACCCTCACGGCTAATTCAGAGAACTTTTCGATATCCCACTTAGGAGCTTCCTTCGGAACCAGGGCGCATACTTTACTTTTACAGGAGAGTAGACAATTGTTACTACCCAATAGACTAATACCCCGAATATCCAAGCTATCCCCGCAACAGAAAGTGCAGTGGACACCCTATCAAAGTTAAAGAAACCCCACAGAAAGAAAATGAAGAGTTGCGTAAAGACAACCACCAACAGACCCCAATACCACGGCCTGCGTAGCTTAAAAACGTCCAAAGGCCTCCTGAGTTTCAGTACAGAGGCGACAATGCAATAGGCAGCGATCCCTATTCCCGCACCTAGTGGTAGTGCCCACAACGAAAACCAAAGCAACGACAGCCCTTGCTCAATCGGAACACCAAACCAGTGTAAGACCTCCATAAAATTACCTTTCTTTAACTACTGCGTACCCTATAGTTCGCTTGTCAAAGGCTTTCTTTAAAAGCGCTGCCATGGTGTCACTAAAATATGGAACTTTATTAAATGATTTGATTGATTCATCGCTGTCTGTAGATAAATCCTCGACCCACTTAGGCGGCTTCGGAATATATCCACAAAGTGAGAGTGTATAAGCGACCATATCATGGCCCATTCTTTGAAACCTGAGAACATATTCAATACTCATCTGATAGAGTTCGGTTGGTTCTGATTGAACAACCTTCTTTTCGACTATCTTTTTATCAACCAAGAAAATCTTGGGGTTCCCAAGCGGAGCTGCATCGCCTTTTGGCTTCTTCACTTTCTCTTGTTCACCAGAGGCTTGATCTTTTTCCTCCGTATTATTTCCAGGGCCTTTTGCCTTCTCAGCCTCCACCGTCCTAGCCTCTCCACAAAATCTAAGGGCTTCGACACTATCCAGGCGAAAATTTTTGAGATTAAGAACTTCTCTAACGATTAGATAACCGTCCGCATTCTCGTTTCCATTCTTCATCCTAAGATTAACGACCGGAGGATGCACGCTATATTCCTGCAAACCGTTTTTGCTTTTATTAAACGTGTAAGGCGCAGAATAACTGACTTTAATAGGTTCAATCATTTCTCTAGAGAAATTCAAGAGGCTGAAATTGACATCCTTGAGATATGCCATAAATTCATCACCTGTACTTCCATCTTCTGAAAATACGTAGGCGAAAAAGGGACGGTCGCCATGTTGGCCAGAGTCGTACTTCCCAAGCGTGATGCCACGCTGGCTTTCCGAATAGACCTCACCATAGAAATCTGCCCTGGACGCAAACAGATTCAAACCTAAGCCTCCTTTGTTGGCATTTAGGATCGCATCCGTGAATAACGCATTTTCTCTTCGACCCGGAACTGATTGGATACCATCGGTGATCACAATGAACGCTCTAGGGACAGCATCATTATTTTGTGACCTTTGTATGAACGTCCGAAGGAGGCCCTCGAGATTTGTATCTTTTTCGTTATAAAAATTTGGTTGTTTAACCTGCGTCCAGTTAATATCTTGAATAGATGAAATTCCTCTACCAAACTTAAAAAAACGCCCAGGACCAACTGACGCCCCGGTGGCCACTCAAAACCGGCCAGTCATGGCCACCTGAAAACCGGCCACCTTGACAGCTCCCTTGTGGGCTGAGTCGAAAGGTATTCTTAAGCGCGGCAGGACGTTACCCTCCCTTCTT
>Ga0105164_10003126_pt1 | contig 10075 bp, 8 predicted proteins | sample VDWuncwatermetaG_FD_89674 | JGI IMG/M metagenome (GOLD analysis project Ga0105164, IMG submission 89674) | Wastewater microbial communities from Netherlands to study Microbial Dark Matter (Phase II) - VDW unchlorinated drinking water | ecosystem: Environmental > Aquatic > Freshwater > Drinking... | reverse complement strand
TTATAGAACAAATTCAGCAGTATTCTAATTCGCTACTTCATCCTTTTAATAACTTGCAAAAGCATTCTTTTGTCAAGTATCAAAGCTCATTAAATCGGTATCAAAACAAACCTTTATAATAAATTGACAAATGTACTTTTTTCCTGTAAAATTTTTTTTGTTAATTAATCTGGAAATATTTACGAAACTTAAGGAAGGATTTTAAAATGAATCGCCATCCTATCAAATATTTCACTTTAGGCACCATACTCGCGGTCAATATATCCGTGTTTTTTTGTGCATTTTTTATGCAAGAAAAATCTGTTCAAGGACAACATGCTGGAGGAGGTATTATAGATACTACCAAACAACCCAGTACAGGTGCACCAAGTTTTCACCAATCCTTCGCTCCTTATGAAGGAACTATACAAATACCTTGGATTGACGAGAAACCAAAACCGATTACTATCAAGGTTACAGAAGTAATTACTTACGAAATCCCCGTAGATGAGAAAAAATTTAATGAAAAAAAATTAACAATCGAAGACCTTGAGCTAAAAGAAGTAGCAAATAACTCAGAAATTAACTTCCATCAAGTTGATTGCCTTTTTTTCAAAATAATAAAGCAAACACAGGTTCGCACGGTAGAAAATCTTAGCTGTAAGCGTGAACGGGAAGGAACACAATATTGGTTATCCGATGGGAAAAAATATGTCGAATGGGGAAAATGGTCGAACTGGAATCCTGAAAAAGAAGATAAAAATATAGAAATGGCAGAAAAGAAACCTTAAGTCGTTTCACTGTATATAATTTTGGGTACACCAAAAGAGATACAATATCGTATCTCTTTTTTATTCATATTCAAAAGGAGGCATCATTGAAGTTTGTATATTCCCTTTTTATTACGTCCATGATATTGCCGCTATTCTCATGCAATACTCTCTTAGCGAAGGAGCCCAAAAAAGAAGCACAAAATCCACTTCAAAAAAAGGATTCTTCATCAAAGACTGCAGAAAATGTTACCAACAAGAATAAACTTTGTCCAGCGTGTAATAGAATATACCCAGGAGACATAAACTTCTGCAGTATCGATGGCAAACAACTTGTTGAAATTACCGAAGAAGGCCTCGTATGTCCGACCTGCAAAGAAAAGGCAGACCCCGGCGAAAAATTTTGCAAAAAAGACGGATCCCAACTTATTCCCAAATCTTCAGCTAACAAAAACACATCTGTACCTGACAAAAAAATAGAAATTAACCTTTCTCCAGATGCTACACAAGAAGAAAAGACAAAAGCAGCCATGTACTACTTTATGGAGGGAAATCGCCTGCGCGAAGAAATGAATGATTTTGAAGGAGCCTTAGAGGAATACAAAAAGGCAGAAGCATTAAATCCCGAACTTCCATCTCTTCATTTTCATATGGGAGGAATTTATTGGAAGCTTGGAAATCAAAGGGAATCCCTAACGCATCTCGACAAATGTAAAACGTTATTGGAAGCACAACCACCCGAAATGAAGCTAGATGAAAATTATCAAAAGACATTGCAGGACGTTAAAGTTTACATCAATAAATTAGAAAAAGGGCTAAAACCATACGAAAAGAACCAACGCAAAGAGTTGACTCTGGCTGAACGAGATGAAAAGATGAAAAAGGCTCTGGTTGAAAACCGTGGAAAATGGAGTGAAATGATATTAATTCCTGCAGGAAAATTTATTATGGGTACAACAGAGGACGAATTCATTCCTGAAGAAACTCCACAACATGAAGTATATTTAGATGCATACTATATTGATAAATACGAGCTCACCAATTCCCAATATTGGGAATTTTTGCAATACCTTAAAACTACCGGTGACCATAGCAAGTGCTTTCCTGGAGAACCAAAAGGAAAAGACCATACACCAGGCACACCACACACCGGTTGGGACTATCCATATTACGATTACCCCGACTATCCTGTAAGCCGTGTAGACTGGTACGATGCTTATGCTTTTGCAGCATGGGCAGGAAAACGTTTACCCACTGAGGCTGAATGGGAAAAGGCAGCAAGAGGAACGGATGGACGCAGATTCCCGTGGGGAAATGTGTGGGACGCTAAGCGATGCAACGTCGGCACTGATGCACCTTTGTCTGTAGGTAGTTTTGAATATGGGAAGAGCCTGTATGGGTGCATGGATTTAATCGGCAGTGTTTCAGAATGGTGCAACGATTGGTATCATCCGGAATACTATCAAAGCACGCCCAGTGTAAATCCTAAAGGACCAGAAACAAGCACTGGCGTACGAATCATTAAGGGGGCGTCATTATTTGCGCCTTACGCATATAAAATGCGATGTGCTGTAAGGATATTTGGAAAACCTGAGGACAGAAACAAAAGTATCGGTTTCCGATGTGTAAAAGATTATAAACCCAACTCTGATAAAAATATCAAAGAGGTCAACAACGAAGATAAAAACGTACACTAATATTCTATCTATTCAAAATATTAGACACATTCATTCAGAAAGATTTAAGCCTTCATAATATTGTGAGGTAGGTTCATCCCTGTAAATCCTCGCAAAAGCTGCCTTAGCATGATTATAGGAATTATAGTCGCCTTGGGCGTTTACCCGATCGCCTTTCATCTCATAGGCTTTACCTCGGTTTAGATAAGCATTGGCATAATCGTGATCTAATATAATCACCTTTGTAAACTCGCTAATAGCCTCGTTTGCACGTTTCTTCTTCAAATAAATAACACCTAAATTATAATGCGGTGCAATTAATCTAGAATTAGCTTTCATTGCATGCTTATACTCCACTATAGCATCATCCATTTTATCTAACTTATTATAAATATTCCCAAGGTAATAATGTGCATTAGCGGGGTTTGCCCCTAATGCTAATGCCTTTTTTAATGCCTTGAGAGCATCATGGTATGAACCTTTTACAAAAAGAGAAATCCCCAAATTAACATACGCATCCGCATGATTTGGATTCATTTCAATAACCCGCTTATACTCAGAAATGGCTTCTTCCACGCATCTTGTTTGATAATAAACGATCCCGAGGTTAAAATGCGCTTTCTCATAATCCGGTGATATCTCAATCGCTTTTTTGTACATTTCCGCAGCTTTATCATGGCTGTTAAGATCCTGGTACATAACTCCGAGATTGAAATATGCCTCTTTTTTTTTAGGATCGAGCCCAATCGTCGTTTCATATTCTCTCTTTGCTTCATCAAAGAGATTGCGCTTATAATAAGTCAAACCCAATTGAAAATGCGCATCTGCATTATTAGGATCTTTTTGTACTTCTTTCAGGCAAACCGTAAGCTCATCCCTCGGTACCCCTATCTGCATACTTACTTCGGACAACCTTTGATAAGCTTCTGAATAATCAGGCTTAAGTTGGGTAGCGATATTAAACGCTTCTAAAGCCTTTTCCAGATTCCCTTTTTTATAATAGGCATTTCCCAGCTTATAATAAACCCCAGGCTGCTTCTTATTTTTTGCAAGTAACTTCTTATATTCTTCGATAGCCTCATCCCATCGTCCTTCATCATAATATCTATCGCCAGACAGCGACGGTTCCTTGGCATACCCATAATATTGTGAAAACAAGATCAAACTAAATACTAAAATTGACAAGCGCTTAAACATTATTAATTCGTTTTCAATTCCAATTCTTGATCTTTCGTCTGACCCTTCAACGTTGGCACTGATTTCAAGAACAACTCCTTGATCTCGTCCTCTTTATAAACCACTGCAGGATCTTTTCCAGTCCTCCACTTGGTAATATACGAATATGAGATGTAATCGCTATATGCCTTACTGTGGTCGCCTTTCATAGAATAGATTTGAGCCCTGTTGTAATAGGCGTCTTCATAAAGAGGGTCAATCTTCTTGGTTATCTTATCATACCATTCCATTGCCTTGTCGAGGCGGTCTGTCCTGTGATAAATCACGCCAATATTATAGGCGGCATTGACATATTTGGGGTTCTTTTCCAGTATTGCCATATTTTCTGACAATGCCTCGTCATATCTCTTTTGTAATGCAAAGACAATCGCCCTTTGATAACGAGCATCAAGATTATCTAAATTTATTTCCATTGCCTTATTATAGTGTGCAATAGCCTCCGCAAACTTCTTTTCATTAAGACTAATCAAACCAAACACAACATAAGCGTCAGAATATTTAGGATTAACCTCCAGCGTTTTATTGAGTTCTTTTATAGCCTCATCTATCTTTCCCTGCTTGTGTAAACCAACGGCAAGATTATAATGCGCATTATCATAGGAAGGATTAATTTCAACAGCCTTTTTAAATATAGTTTCGGCATCCCCGTATAGTCCCATATCCAAATATCCCACGCCAAGATTGTACATGATATAAGGATTTTTTGGGTCTAGTTCTAATGCCTTTTTATATTGCGCAATGGCATCTATGTCCTTTTCAAGCTTGTGAAGGAAAACGCCAAGGTCCACATAATTTAACGGGTTATCGGGGTCATTTTCAATAGCCTTATAACGCTTTTGAAATTCATCATCCGGGGCGCCAATCTTTGCAAACGTTTCTGCCAATTTCTTATGTGCGTCAATATATTTCGGATTAATATCAATGGCTTTTCTGAAATCTGTTGCTGCCTCTTCAAGCTTTTCTTGTCTTAAATAAACGTTACCTCTACCATAATAGGCATCAGCAAGATTCGCATCGGCATCAATGGCCTTTGTGTATGCAATTAACGCCTCATCCAATTTTTCTTCCTTCAATAAACCATCGGCAACTTCAATATGTTTTTTCCCCTTCCCGCAGGCAACTGGTAAGCAACAAATGGCACACAATATAAAAAAACATGCATATTTATACATTTTCATAAACATCTCCACCCAAGTGTAACAAATAAATTCTTGCCTAAAAATTCAGCGTATTAAGTATATTTAAAAATTCTTCTATTTCAACTTTTTTGCAACTGTTTACAAAAAAAAGAAGCTGTGCAAACTTCGCACAGCTTCTTTTTGTCAATCAAAATCTTATAAAAAACCAATTTTACAAATTAATGTGGTTCTTCTCTCATTGACCTCGCGCCAGGATCAACGTGACCCTCGCCATGATGAGGTGTTCCACCCTTCATTCCTAATTCTTGCAACTTCCTGTTGATGTACTCAACTTCCTCAGCAGGTGCATGATGTGTATCTAACCAACCTGGATCTGGGCAAAGATCGAAGATGCTCTTTCCAGGATGATTCTTCACGATATAAGGACCAGTCAACTGATCAAGATATTCGCCAGTCTTCCAGAAACTCTCTGGAACCCATGTGATACCAACCTTTTTCTCAAGAGCAACAAGTCTCCTTGCCTGAGAAGCATCCTGCTTTACGTTAACCAACCAACGATCCATACCGAACGATCCATCAGAATATGTAGCATCGTTCCATGAACCATGCGCCATACCTTTGTAGATATACGTCTGGAAATAACCGACGCTCTCGAAGCAAAGCCTCTCAATATCTGAACAGTTCGACATCCTGAACTCGCCGGATTGACCGGGTTCCCCACCGTATGCTGGTCCATCATGATAAGCACCGATCTTCAAACTCCAGACATGCTGACCTGCCCAGTCAGGACTCAGATCTTTTGGCATAGGATCAGCAACACCGTCCTTAACAAGATCTTCAGCAACCTTGAAGGTTTCACGATACTTCAAACCAGCATCCTTAACTGCTTCATCCAATGCCTGCAAGTTCTCACGAGCAAACCTGGGTGAATGGCAGTCGTCACAAACCGACACCCAACGATCTCTCTTCTCTTTCCAGATAGGTGCGCCACGGTCTGCCATAGACATACCCATACTGGTATATACTGTGCCGAACCTCTGTACGTTATGATGACCACCCCTCATGTGGCAATACTGACAGGTTGGACCAACATAATCAGCATCGGCCAACTTCTTTGTCCAATCGAACTGCTTTGGATCCCATTTATTAACCTGATAAACTACACCATGAAGACCGATATCATAAGCTTCCCAGTCCCTATGGTCCTTACCCCAATGGCATGTCTTGCACTGCTCTGAATGCCTTGCAACCGCAGGGCTGAATTGATGCCTTTGGTGACAGGTACTACATCTTTCTTCTGAACTAGTGTGACAGAATGTGCAGCCAGCCGTGTCTCCTGGCGGCCTCTCAATAGACCAGGCGCATTCAACCTGAGCAAAGCTCGAACAGGAAGCGTGAGAACCGATACCACCCTGACCCTGCTCACTATACTGCGTCTCGTGGCAATCGCTTGTACCACAAGCCTTAGATGATGGCATGGTCAACTTCTGATGGTTATTACCGTGACAGGTATCGCAACCTGTTGGGCTTGGTTCCGCCTTTGCGTGGGCACTCTTCTTATAATCCCTTACGATACCAGGGGTCATAACAGAGTGACATCCAATACACTGCTCGTTTTGAAACGTACCCTTAATCGGGTTTGAAGGTCTTACCTCATCCCTGTTGTACATATAGTCAGGAATGTAGTAACGGTAGGCAGGTAAAGTTTTCCAAAACTTGCTATATTTTCCTGGATAAGGCGGCGCACCCGAGTCCTTAGGATAACCCATATATTTTGCGCCTAAACCAGAGAAGAACACCTTACCGTTGTTATCTGGCTCACCTATCTGCCCATAAACTTCATGAGGTACCCAGTGGGTTATAATTTCAACTGCCTTTGCTTCTTTCGTCATGAGGTTGGTAACTAAACCCATTGTTCCACAACCTATTAATGCTGACGCTAAAGTTAATTTTAAAAATTTATGCATGATACTTTAAATTCTCCTCCTTTCTCGTTATCCATATGCCACAACCGTCATTCGATTGCGTTACGTAACAAAAATCCCCCGACTGTTAATCTTTTCAAACCACCCCCTTTCAAGTATTTCAAAATAAATTATCAGTATATCAGTATAATAGACCATAATAATTTGTCCCATTTTTAAGAAAAAGTATTATACTTAATTTAATATCTAAGTCAATATAAAAAGTTAACTATTTTAAATTATTTAAATAAATTATATACTCTTATCAGAGTTAACACTTTTAACAAAAATTAGCCTTTTGCACCCACAACTAATTGCCCTAAAAATTCACCAACATACTTTACCAATTTTTCATAAGGCTCATTTGAGTACTTTTCAATTTCTCTTATAATAGCGCTACCCACAATAACCCCATCTGCAACTTTCCCAATTATTTTCGCCTGTTCTGGCGTTGAAACACCAAAACCAACTGCAATGGGTGTATTCGTTATCTGCTTGAGCTTATTGATATTTGGAACAATATCTTCCGGCAATTTATCTCTTACCCCTGTTATACCTACCACAGAAATATAATACAGAAAACCTTGAGACTTCTGTGTTATTAAAGCCATACGCTGCTCCGTCGTTGTCGGTGCGACGAAGCAGACGATCTTAAAATCATTTTCCCTTGCTGTCTCAAATATCTCATTGTTTTCTTCCACAGGCAGGTCAGGAATGGTTAAACCATCTAGTCCAGCCTTTACTGCATTTTCAATAAAAGCATGGCATCCTCTTTTATACACAGTACTATAAGATACCATTGAAACAATGGGTATTTCAGACTTTTTGCGCAAATCTGAAACCATATCTAATATATGGGAAACCTTTATACCTCGAATTAAGCTTCTGTAATAGGAAGCTTGAATAATAGGGCCGTCTGCAATAGGGTCTGAAAAGGGGATACCAAGTTCTATAATATCGGCTCCCCTTTTTTCGAACTCTAAAATTAAAGCCTTCGTGGTTTGCAGGTCTGGATCACCAGCAGTAATAAAAGGAATAAAGGCGGGTTTTTTCTTGTTTTTTAAGTCCCGGAACTTTTTATCAACCCTGTTCATCAGAATCCGTTATTCAGCACCAAAGAACACATCCGCATGAAAACACTTCCACACCACATGTTCTCTGCAAAACATCAAATTTTATATCCAAGTTTCTTTGCAACCTCGAAGGAATCTTTATCGCCACTACCTGACAGACATATAACAATTAACTTATCTTTGCTTAACTTTGGGGAAAACTTCATGGTATAAGCAATGGCATGCGCTGCCTCAAGGGCGGGAATAATCCCTTCCAACCGTGCGCATTCCTGAAAGGCGTTTACAGCCTCATCATCTGTAATCGAAACATATTCTGCCCTTCCAATATCTTTTAAATAGCTATGCTCTGGGCCAACACCTGGATAATCCAATCCTGCAGAAATTGAATGAACTGGTAATGTCTGGCCATCTTCATCCTGCAACACATAGCTTGCGCTCCCGTGTAAAATACCGATTTTGCCACTGGTAAGTGTCGACGCATGCTGTCCAATTTCAGGACCGAGACCTCCAGCTTCAACACCAATCATCCTTACCTCTTTATCCCCAATAAAAGGATGGAATAATCCCATCGAATTGCTGCCACCACCAACACACGCAATTAAATAATCTGGAAGTCTATGTTCCTTTTCTAATATTTGTTTCTTTACCTCTTTACCAATTACTATCTGAAAATCTCTAACCATCATAGGGTAAGGATGCGGACCTACAACTGATCCTAAAATATAGTGGGTATGCCTTACCGATGCCATCCAATCCCTGAATGCCTCATTTGTAGCATCTTTCAAGGTCTTTGAACCGCTTGTTACAGGTATAACTCTCGCCCCCAAAAGCTTCATTCTAAAGACATTCAACGCTTGGCGTCTCATGTCTTCTTCGCCCATATACACATCACATTCTATTCCAAACATGGCTGCAGCGGTTGCAGTAGCCACTCCGTGTTGTCCAGCCCCAGTTTCTGCAATAATCCGCTTTTTACCCATCCTAATAGCAAGTAATATCTGTCCTATTGTGTTATTTATCTTGTGAGCACCTGTATGATTCAGGTCTTCCCTCTTTAAATATATTTTTGCGCCTCCAAGCTTTTTTGTTAATCTTTCAGCATAATACAGCGTTGAGGGACGTCCCACATATTCTTTTAGATAATACTCCAACTCCGCATTAAAAGCTGGATCATCTTTTGCCTCTAAATATGCTTTTTCTAATTGGTCTAAAGCGGGCATTATGGTCTCTGGAACAAACTTCCCACCAAAGCGTCCAAAATGGCCCGTCTTGTCTGGAAAACTAGTCACTCCAGCCAAATCTTCGCGTTCCAACTTTCGAGATTTTAGTGTTGTCGTTGTCATAGTTAACACCACCTTTTGTTTTTTACTAAATTTCCATTTCCTTACTAAAACTATAAACAGAATGAGGGTAGCAACCAATTCTTTTCTGCTACCCTCATCGTTTAATTTACAACTAACCTGATTTCAAACCAAATTAGTGATGCGTTTGAACAGGAGCATCAGCATTTGCACGGTGAGGAATATCAGTCCTCTTGAACCATTCAACATCTATGTCGCCTGGTTTTCTCTTCCACCCTGGGAGCAGATCAGAATATTCTCCATGCTGCCAGAATGCCTCAGATTTATGCTCTAAACCAATCTTCTTCTCAATTGCTGCGAACCTTCTTAATTTAGCAGCCTCTGTCTTGATTTCGATCAACTTTCTATCCGTTTCGAAAGCACCACCATTTCCATACGTTGCGTTGTACATGCACATATGAGCTAATGCCTTGTACGTGTTACCTATCAGATAGCAAATCATTTCGAGACCAAGACGCTCAATGTTCGAAGTTGCATAGAATCTTGGATCACCACCTGGTAACAAGCTGAAGGTATAATGCCCATACCAGTCTGGAGGTGAACCCTCTGGCATTGGATCAACAACACCATCCAAGAAACATCCAACGATTACAGCGGCGGCTTCCCTCCACTTCGTGAAGCTCAAATTAACACCGGCATCCATCTCCTTCAGTTTGTCAGCAGCAAATCTAGGAGAGTGGCAATCCTGACACTTCCTTATCCAAGCATCTCTCTTTGCTTTGTGCTTTGGCGCTCCACGATCAACCTGGAACATACCCATATCGCTATAAATGGTCCCAAATTGTTGTGGGTTATGATTTCCATCCTGCATGTGGCAATATGCACATGTTGGAACCCTGTAATTCCCCTTCTTTGCAGGCTTGCTCCAATCCATTGT
>Ga0105164_10003125_pt1 | contig 10080 bp, 7 predicted proteins | sample VDWuncwatermetaG_FD_89674 | JGI IMG/M metagenome (GOLD analysis project Ga0105164, IMG submission 89674) | Wastewater microbial communities from Netherlands to study Microbial Dark Matter (Phase II) - VDW unchlorinated drinking water | ecosystem: Environmental > Aquatic > Freshwater > Drinking... | reverse complement strand
GCCGTAGTACGGCGGCGTGTCGATCGGCTGCGCCCAGTGGCTCTTCGGCGGATCGAATCCCTCGGTTCGACAGTCGTCCAGGCTGGTGGGGTCGAAGGTGCCCGGCCGTACCGTCCGGTTGAACTCATCCACAGCGGCCACCAGCGCCGCTGGTTCCAGACCCAGCGCCGCGGCCAGCTCTGGGATTGAGCCTGCCTCGACCGGCGGGAACACCGACGGCATGAAGTGCGCCATTGCCTTGGCGTCTATGATCGAGTAGGCGATCTGATCTGGCTGCCGCGCGATGAGCCCGCCCCAGATCGCGTAGCGCTTCGGCCAGAAGTCCTCGCCCTCGTCGTAGAAGCGCTTCACTTCTTTGTTGACGACGATCCCGAACGGCACACTGTCAAGGCGGGTAACGATACCCCCATCGAACTTCGGCGCCCGCGCGTCGACTGCCACCGCGTGGCAGCCGCGCGGATCGCCAACCGGCTTCGCGCCGTGCTTGAGCAGCTCCTTCAACATCTGTCCCTGGTTGTGCTTCGTGCCGCGGATGATGAAGTTGTCGGCCGCGTCCCCCCAGTACTCCTTTAGCCATGGGATGTTCGCTTCGAACCCGCCGCTGGCAATGACAACAGCCTTCGCTTTGACCTCGTGCAACGCGTCCTTGCGCAGCGCCAGAGCCGAGAGGAATTCACCGTCACGCACCTTGAGCTCGCGGACCTCCGATTCATAGTAGATTTGCACGCCGAGCCTGGAGGCGGCGTTGTAGTAGGCGTTGATCATCGCCTTGCCGCCGCCCAGCATGAAGAGGTTGGTTCTGGCCAGGTGCAGCGTGCCGCGCAGAGGCCGCTGCCAGCGGACTCCGTTCGTCGGCATCCAGTCTCCGAGTTCTTCCGAGGCCTGAATTGTCAGGCGAGCGAGAGGCTCGTTTGTCTCGCCCCCGGTCACCTGCAGGAGATCGTTCCAGAACTCCTGCTCGCTGTAGGGGCCGGTGACGTACTCGGTGGCCGCTTTGTGCATGTAGCGGATGTCGCGAGTGTGGCGGCTATTGCCGCCGCGAAAGTCCTTTATGGCGCTCTCGAGCAGGAGCGTCCGCGCGCCGCCTCGCTGCGAGGTCACTGCTGCACACAGGCCGGCATTGCCACCTCCGACGACCAGGACGTCGAAGATCTGGGTCATATCTGTCATCTGCAACTTAGCCTGCGGCGGAGAGTCGGGCATCAATGATCCGGAGTTCGACAGCGGAGGTTCCATTCCACTGGCTCTCGTTCAGGCGATAGACCAGATCGACCTTGGCTCCCGGAGACGCGGAAAAGTTTTCCCCCATTCTGAATGCGACGGCGCTCAAGGATTTACCGCCCTGGCGGAGTTTGAAGCGGGCGCCGCCGTTAAAATCCCTGCGTTCGGACACCTCGACCGCCTTGGTCGTAAAGAGCGGCTCAGGATTTCCGATTCCAAAGGGCTTAAGCGCATCGATCTGCCGAGCCAAGGAAAGGCTCATCGCGGAAAATTCCAGCGCGGCATCCACTTCCAGAATCGGGATCAGATCTTCAGGAGCTAAACTGTCCCTGGCTACCTCCTCAAAACGATTTAAAAAAACCGGGAACTTTTCCTGCCTGATGCTAAGTCCTCCCGCATACTCGTGGCCGCCGAATTTCTCCAGAAGGTCCGCGCAACGCCTGAGCCCCTCTACCATATGGAAGCCGCGGATGCTGCGGGCGGAACCCTTGCCCTCGCCTTGATGAAAGCCGATCACTACCGTCGGCCTATGAAACCTCTCCACGAGGCGGGAAGCCACGATGCCCAAGACTCCCGGGTGCCAGCCTTCCCGGCCCACGACAACCGAGTAACGATCCCCAAGGAGAGGATCCGCCTCCGCTTGCGACAGGGCCTCTTCCAGGACGCGCGCCTCCATAGCCTGCCGCTCGCGGTTGTTTTCATCCAGTTCTTGCGCGATGCGCAGCGCCGCCTCGTGGGACTCGGTGATCAGCATCTCTACCACCTTGAGACCGGCATCCATTCTTCCCGCCGCGTTGATTCTGGGCCCGAGTTGAAAACCCACCTGCCCGGCGCTCACTTCGCCCGGCGCAACGCGCGCGACCTGTTTCAAAGCGGCAATTCCGGGGCGCGCGGAGCGGGCAAGCTCCATAAGCCCGCGCCGGGCCAAAATCCGATTGACCCCGGTCAAAGGCACCATGTCCGCGATCGTGCCGAGCGTAACGACATCCAGGTAGCGCCGGATATCAGGCGCTTCGGCAGCGGAAAACCAGCCGGCTTCGCGGAGCTTCGCCCTAAGTCCGATGATCAGATAGAAGGCTAACCCCGCAGCCGAAAGCCCCTTGTCGGGGAAGGGGCAAACAGATTGGTGGGGGTTGATGATGGCCAGGGCGGGAGGGAGATCCGGCGGCGGCTGGTGGTGATCCACTATCACCATCTCGATCCCCAGGCTGCGGGCAAACTCTACTTCTTTATAGTTCGAAATCCCGCAGTCCACAGAAACCACCAGGCGCACACCTTGAGAGCTTAACCGCTTGAGCCCCTCGGGGTTCAAGCCGTATCCCTCATCGATCCTGTGCGGGACGTAATAAATAACCTCGCCGCCAACCTCCTTGAGAAACGAAACCAGAGCGGCGGTCCCGGTAGTGCCGTCAACGTCATAGTCTCCCCAAACACAGATGATCTCTTTGTTTTCGAGGGCGCGGGCCAGCCGCTCCGTGGCGCCCTCCATCCCGGCCATAAGAAAAGGCGACGGAAGATCGGAGCGTAAACTGGAGGAGAGATAACGTTTGGCGGCCTCGGGCTCCTTAAGGCCGCGATTAACCAGAATCCGGGCAATCAGAGCGGTAATTTTTAATCTTTCGGAGAGGAGAGAGACGACACTCTCGTCAACCTCTCTTAGGATCCAGCGTTTTTGCATCGTCACTTACTCCCGCTTCTTACCGCGGGCTGAGGGGAGCGAAGCTGGAAGCCGTGGGCACGTGAACGTAAAGGGTCCGGTTATTTTTTCCCCTTCTCCCATAACAGGATCACCGGGCTGGCGATAAAAATGGTCGAATAAACGCCCGAAGAGAACCCCACGAGAAGGGCAAAGGCGAAAGGACGGATGACGCCGCCGCCGAGAAGGAATAACGCAACCAGAACCAAGATGGCCGTCCCGGTAGTAATGATGGTGCGGCTTAGAGTCTCGTTGATACTGGTGTTGATAGTGTTCTCGAGGATTTCGCGCCGGTTCTTGCGCATGTTCTCGCGGATCCGGTCGCAAACGATAACCGTATCGTTCACGGAAAAGCCGACGATCGTGAGAAGGGCCGCCACGATGGTGAGATCGAACTCGTAATTAACCAGCAAGAGAGCGCCGATCGTGACCAAGACGTCGTGGATCAGGGATATCACCGCCCCCAGGCCGAAGTGAAAACCGAAGCGGGCCCCAAAACTGAAGCCGAAACGGACCCAGATATAGACGCCCATCATAATCGTGGCCGCGATCACGGACCAAATCCCCCGCTCGCGCAAGTCCTTTCCCACCTTGGGCCCAACCGACTCAATCCGGCGGATCTCAAAACGGTCCTGGCCGAAACGATCGGAGAAGCCGCCGCGGATCCCCTCTCCAAGGGCCCCGATCTGGACGGAAGTCTTTTCCAGACGAATCATGAACTCATTCGATCCGTCTTGCCCGAAATCCTGGACCACGGTCTCGCCGAAGCCCAGCTTGCCCAAGGCCTGGCGGATCTCGGGAATCGAGACCTTCTGCGCAAATTTGACATGCACCATGGTCCCGCCGGCAAAATCGACTCCCAAGTTGGGACCTTTGGTGAAAAGCAGAACAAGGACGGCGATATTCACCAGCGTCGATAGGGTGATCGCCATATGCCGGTATTTGGTAAAAGGGATGCGGGTTCCTGGTTTGATAAACTCCATATCTGATCCTTCAAATGCTGATGCGGGCTAATTTCCTGGCGGCCATGCGATAGTCGTAATAGATCCGGGTCATATAGACCCCCGTCAAGACCGTGGTGACGATGCCGATGCAAAGGGCGACGGCAAATCCTTTGATCGGGCCCGTGCCGAATTGAAACAGGATTAAACCGGAGAGGAAAGTAGTGATGTTGGAATCGAGAATCGCCGGGAGGGCCCGCTCATAGCCGGCCTCGACGGCGGCCCGCGGTGATTTTCCTCCTCTCAGCTCTTCGCGAATCCGTTCGTTGATGAGGACGTTGGCGTCGACCGCCATGCCCACCGTAAGCACGATCCCCGCAAGACCCGGCAGGGTCAGAACCGCCTTGAAGCCCGCCAGAACGGCCAAGAGAAAGAGGACGTTAAAAACCACCGCCACGTCTGCGACCAAGCCCGCGCCCCGGTAGTAAGCGATCATGAAGAGAATGACCAGGGAACCGCCGACGACAAAAGAGATGATGCCTTGCCGAATCGAGTCTCGTCCCAGCGAAGGACCCACCGTGCGCTCTTCGACAATCTCCACCGGCGCCGGCAAGGCCCCGGCGCGGAGGATAATGGCGAGATCGCGCGCCTCCTTCATATCAAAGTTTCCCGTGATCGAGGCCCTCCCCCCGCCGATCCGCTCCTGAATAACCGGGGCTGAATAGACGCGGTTATCCAGGACGATAGCCAGGCGCTTCTTCACGTTCTCCGCGGTGATTTTTTCAAAAAGCCTCGCCCCGCCGGAATCCAGAATTAACTCCACGTAGGGCCCTGCCAAATTCGAGCCGGGGCGCACCCGGGCATCTTTGATGTATTCTCCGGTCATGAGCGTGCGGGCTTCCAAGAGATAAGGGACCTTCTCCGTCGCTAATCCTCCCTCACCTTTGGCAGCGTAACCATACAGGATCTGCGTGCCGGGAGGAGCGCCGTTTTTGACCGCCTCCTCCACGCTATGGGTCTCATCCAGCAACTTGAACTCGAGCAAGGCGGTCTTGCCGATGATCTCTTTGGCCCTTTCCGGATCTTGAACTCCGGGCAGCTGAACCAATATATCCTGTTGACCCCGGCGCTGAATGATCGGTTCGCTCACGCCGAACTGGTCGATGCGGTTGCGGATGGTTTCGAGGGATTGATCCACGGCATAGTCTCTGAGGGCGCGCATCTCGCGCTCATGCAGCGCGAGCAAAAGTTCCACGCCTCCCTGGTCCGTTCGGGAGCTCACCAAAACAAGATTGGGGAATTCCCCCTTGAGCAGACCCCGCACCCTGTCGCCGTTCGCCGCCGGGACCTTAAGGCGGATTTGATTCGCCTGGTTCTTTTCCAGCTCACTGAACGGAACCGCTTTTTCCCCAAGGAGTTTACGCAGCTCCTCCTTCATCCGATCGATCGCATTTTCCACCGCCTTGTCCACCTTGACTTCCAGGATCAGATGGCTGCCTCCTTGAAGGTCCAGACCCAGATGGATCCGGTCGGTCGGGAGTAATCCGCTCCACCAGGAAGGGAGCTCGCCCATAAAAGTCGGGCCAATATAAAAAAGCGCGGCAAAAGTTAAAACGGAAAATATGACCAGTCGAACCACGACACCCCGTTGCATATTACGGCTCCTTGGTTTCTTTAGCTGAAACCTTTTCTCCTTTAAGGATCTCGGATATCTGAGGGCGATGCACTCGAATCCGCACGTTGGGGGCCACTTCCAGCGTGACCACCGTATCCGTCAACGTCATCACCTTACCGTAAATCCCGCCTGACGTCACTACCTCATCGTTTTTTTTGAGCCTCTCCAGCATCCCGCGGTGCTCCTTCGCCTTTTTCTGCTGCGGCCGAATCAGGAGAAAGTAAAAAATCACAAAGACAAAGATGAGGGGGACGAAACTAACCAGCGTGCTGGGAGCCGAAGCCCCCGGGCCGGTCTGAGCAAAAGCCATATCCCACATATTCCCTCCTAAAGAACGATATCCAACGCCTCTCCGGATCTGTTTTCCCGGATGAGCTGACGAATCTTATCCATCAGATGATGGTAAAAATGTACATTATGAATGGTATGGAGCTGCGCTGCAAGGATCTCTCCGGCATGATAGAGGTGGCGCAGGTAGGCGCGAGAGAAATGGCGACAGCAATAACAGTCGCAGCTCTCATCGACCGGGCGGGGATCGTTAGAGAACTCGGCCCGCTTGATGTTGATCTTCCCCCTGGAGGTGAAGAGCGTCCCCGTCCGGGCGTTGCGGGTCGGAAGGACGCAGTCGAACAGGTCAAAGCCGCTCAGCGCGGCGGCGATGAGGTCTTCCGGTCTCCCGACCCCCATGAGATAGCGCGGGCGCTCTTCGGGCAACAGGCCCGCAGTAAAGGTCCCTATGGAACGGAGCGTCGCCTCATCTTCGCCGACACCCAATCCCCCCACGGCAAAGCCGTCGAAGGGCAGCGGAATCATTTCCCTGACGCACTCCGCCCTTAAATCCTCGTACATTCCTCCCTGGATGATACCGAAGAGCGCCTGGTCACTTCGCTTTCGCGCCCTTAGGGAGCGCTCGGCCCACCGCACGGTGCGCTGAGTCGAGAGCTTGACGTATTCCCTTTCTGCAGGATGCGGGATGCACTCGTCCAAGACCATGGCGATGTCGCTCCCCAGATCCTCCTGGATCTGGACCACCCTCTCGGGGGTAAGAAAGTGGCTCGAACCATCCAGGTGCGACTGGAAATGGACACCCTCTTCAGTGATCTTCCTCAGCGCCCCCAAACTGAACACCTGATAGCCCCCGCTATCCGTAAGAATCGATCCCCTCCATCCCATAAAACGATGGAGCCCTCCCAGATCCCGAATCACTTCCACTCCCGGTCGCAGATAGAGATGATAGGTATTGGCCAGAATCATCCGGCAGCCGATCTCTTCGAGGTCTCGAGGTGACAATGCCTTGACGCTGCCCAGCGTCCCCACCGGCATAAAGGCCGGCGTCTCCACCTCTCCGTGAGCGGTAACGAGACGGCCCAGGCGTGATCCGGTGGTAGAATCTTTTTTGATCAGAGTGAAACTGAACATCGTTGCTCGTGCTCGTTGCTCGCGCTCGGTCATCGTGCTCTTCATCCTAACGAACACGAATCACGAACACGAGCACGATCATAGGATCAGCATCGCATCGCCGTAGCTGTAGAACCTATACCGCAGTCGGATCGCCTCCTCGTACGCTCGGCGGACCAAATCCAGACCGGCAAACGCGGCGACCAGGATCAAGGGCGTGGATCCGGGGAGATGAAAATTGGTTATGAGTCCGTCGATGACTCGAAACGAGTCTCCCGGATGAATAAAAAGGCGCGCAATCCCCTCGTCCGCCTCCACCCTTCCTTTCCGCCGGGCTATCCACTCCAGGGTCCGCGTGGTCGTGGAGCCGACAGCGATCGCCCTTTTCCCGCTCTTTTTTGCCCGCTCGATTTTCTCCGCCGCCCCCGCCTTGAGACTATATCGCTCTCCATCCATCCGGTGGCGCTCCACCACCTCTTCACGCACCGGCTGGAAGGTCCCGGCTCCCACGTGCAAGGTTAAAAAAGTCGCCTCGATACCCTCCGATTCCAACACCTCCAAAAGTTCCCGGGTAAAATGAAAGCCGGCGGTCGGGGCGGCTATCGCTCCCGGACTGGAAGCATAAACGGTTTGATAACGCTCCCAGTCGCACGCCGTCAAGTCGCGGGTCCGATGGATATAGGGAGGGAGAGGAGGCTCGCCCAACTTCGTAAGGAGATCCATAAAATCCCCTTCGTGATGAAACCACAATCCATACCGGCCCCTGCCCATCTCGCCGATGACATCCGCGTAGAACCCCTCGGAGAAAAATATCCGGCTGCCCACGTGCAGCCTCTTGGCCGCATCCACGAGAGCGATCCAGAGACCGGGCCACTTGGGAAACGGCTCCAAGAGAAGCACTTCCGCTTTTCCTCCGCTCTCTTTCCTCCCCCGAAGGCGCGCCGGCAAGACCTTGGTGTCGTTCAGGACCAGCAGATCGCCGGGTTGCAGGAAGTCGCCCAGAGAGGAAAAATCAGCGTGGAAAAATTCTCCTGTCTTCCTATGCACTACCATGAGGCGGGCTCCCGCCCGCTCCTTGCTCGGATAGGCCGCGATCAAGGACTGGGGAAGCTCATACATGAACTCTTTGAGTTCCATAAGAGAGATGGATAGGCTAAGGCGACGCCTCTAAAAAGAGGCAACGAAAGCGCAAGAGACGACGCCTTAACCTTATTCGATCTTAGGTCTCACTCTTCTTGATAAAGGGAGTCAGCAGGTCGATGGGCACTGGAAAGATAGTAGTGGAGTTTTTCTCCGATGCAATCTCTACAAGACTTTGAAGGAAACGGAGCTGCAAGGCCATCGGCTGTTTCGCCATGACCGCGGCGGCATCCGCCAGCTTCTGCGAGGCCTGGAATTCCCCGTCCGCATGAATGACCTTGGCGCGCCGCTCCCTCTCCGCCTCCGCCTGTTTGGCCATGGCCCGCTGCATCTCCTGGGGCAGATCGATCTGCTTGATCGCCACCTGGGTGACCTTCATGCCCCATGGATCTGTATGCTGGTCGATGATGGTCTGAAGGTGGGTGTTGATCTTTTCGCGCTCCGCAAGCAGCTCATCCAAAGCGCACTCGCCGCAGACGCTGCGCAGCGTCGTCTGGGCGAGCTGGGAGGTTGAATAGAGGTAGTTTTCCACTTCCCGGACAGCTCGATTGGGATCCAACACCCTGAAGTAGAGAACCGCATTGACTTTAATAGAGACATTATCCCGCGTGATAACGTCCTGGGGCGGGATGTCCAAAGTGACCACGCGGAGGTCCATCCGGCTCATTTTCTCGATGACAGGGATAACGTAGACGATTCCGGGACCCCTCGGCTCCACCATCCGCCCGAGCCTGAAAACCACCGCCCGTTCGTATTCCTTAATAATCTTGATCCCGCTGACAAGCAGAAAAACGACAATGATAAAAAACGTGGCAAACGGTCCAAATCCTAACATGGCTCCCTCCCTTTCTCAGCTCTTGGATGCGCCCTCGGCTAATCGCGCTACCTTGAGGCACATGCCGTCATAGCCAACTACTCGCACCTTCTGGCCAACTGCAATCTCTCCGTCCCCCTCCGCGTTCCAATATTCTCCGTGAACGAAAATCTTTCCGGTAGGACCGAGCTCCACCCTGACCTCGCCGATCTCCCCTATCAATCCTTCCAGACCTAAAGTCGGCTTTTTCTTCTGCGATTTAAAAACCAGGTATCCGATCAGCAGGATAAAGGCGCTTAGCGTAGCAACGGCGGTAAAAATAATCGAGCGATCCACGGCCAGATCCGAACCTTCCGTGTCAAACAGGAGGAGAGAACCGAGCCCAAGGGAAATCGCGCCGCCGATTCCCAGGACGCCAAAGCTGGGCAGAAAGGCCTCTCCAATCAGCAGGGCGATCCCGAGTAATATCAACAAGAGGCCCGCATAATTGATAGGCAGAACCTGGAAGGAGGTCAAGGCCAGAAGCAAAGCGATTGCCCCCGCTACCCCGGGGAAAATCACCCCGGGATGAGAGAATTCCATATAGAGCCCTAGTATCCCGGCCATCATGAGCAGATAAGCGATGTTGGGATCCGAAAGCGTGTTGAGGATCTTCTGTTTCAGACCCATCTCGAACCGCTCGACGCGAACTCCTTTAAAGGAAAGGCTCTGTTCATGCCCATCCACATCCACGGTTTTTCCCTCCGCCTGCCGCAACAGGTCATCGACATCTTTAGCAACAATGTCGATCACGTTCTTTTTTAAGGCCTCCTTCTCGGTGATGGAAACGCTCCGCCGCACGGCCTGAATCGCCCACTCCGTATTACGCCCTCGTTTCTGCGCTATGGTCTCGCTGAAAGAGGCGGTGAAATTCTCGATCTTTTCTCCCATCACCCCTTTCACTTCCTGGCCCCCGCCGGCCACCGGATGGGCGGCGCCGATATTGGTCCCGGGGGCCATCGCCGCGATATGGGCCGCGAGGGTAATAAATACTCCGGCCGAGCCGGCGCCGGCGCCGCTCGGCGCAACGTACACGATCACCGGGACCTGCGCCCCGAGAATGTCCTTGACAATGGAGCGGGTCGAGGTCAGAAGCCCGCCCGGCGTATCGAGCTGAACAATCAATGCCCGGGCCCCCTTCGAGCGCGCGCGCGCG
>Ga0105164_10003124_pt1 | contig 10081 bp, 4 predicted proteins | sample VDWuncwatermetaG_FD_89674 | JGI IMG/M metagenome (GOLD analysis project Ga0105164, IMG submission 89674) | Wastewater microbial communities from Netherlands to study Microbial Dark Matter (Phase II) - VDW unchlorinated drinking water | ecosystem: Environmental > Aquatic > Freshwater > Drinking... | reverse complement strand
GGATTTTTTAGGGAGATTGGTAATGATATGCTGGAAAGGGTAGACGCTAAAACAGGTAAAGTTATAGGTTTCTCTATTCTAAATTTCTCCAATCGATTTGATAAATTGAAAGAGACAAAAAGTTTTCAATTACCATTAAGTATAGAACTTAAAAATGTTTAATGGCAACGCCGGCATCGGAACAACTGCGCAACAGCAGCTGCTAAAATAAATAAAGATGCATTGATTGCAAAAGATAGTGAAATAATAAAATTTGAGTTATATAGTAAATGCAGTTTGGGAATAACTGCCTATTATATATAAGCATAAATGCACTGACTAAAACCTTGTTGTAAGGTTTGGACAATTAACTTCTTATTAGAAACCTTTTTATTGATTTCACCATTTCTTTTTTTTATGAGAAAATCATTATTTTTTTTGCTGATGTTCTTTTTGCTGAGCCTAATTTTTATTAATGCACAGCCTTTTGGCCCTCCATTGTACATTGCTGACCCTGCCAGCATGAAGTGCCGATATTATTTTGCCGGCGACCAAAGGCATTTCAATCCAAGGCCGGAAAACTATACAATCAACATTGCTTATGTGACTGACATGAAAAACGAGCAGCAGGCATGCGATTTTTTCAGGTGCGCTTATACCAATGGCTCTGTCAAAGTAGGCCCTGACAAAAAGCCGCTGGAAAAGGATTTGTGCGTCTGCCGGGAAAACGCGTACTGGAATTCCCAGTTTGGATGCGTGAAAATAAAGCAAGAGCAGCAAATAAGTTTTCTCCAGTCAATCTGGAATTGGGTTAAGGGGGTTTTCTCGATTAAATATAGCAAATGACACAAATTTTTATACATATAACATGTCATTTGCTTATTATGAGCAGACAACTATTGTATGATTATTTTTGTCTGCGAGTATAGATTATCTTTTTTTAACCTTAATTACAAATCCCCTTTTCATCCAAACGAGCCGAATTGGGCCAAAGTCCCTGTCAGGAATACTGAATTTTCAAAACTATACTTAAACCGTCAAAGAACATTAGTTTCAAGAGCCTGCCATAATTAATTCGCCAAGTATTTTTTGCATTCAATATCTCAATTTCCACAGGAGATTTATTTTTATCAAAATGCACAATAATCCCTTCTCCAATACTCCCACCATACTTGGTTTATTGTTTTTAAGTTTTGTTAACAATACGTCAACATCTTTATCGTATACAGCTTTCATTTTGATTACACAGCTATTACTTTATCTTTCATAACTGAAAAATCAATTTTGTCTAATGGTTTCTTGCCTATTCTTTTTTTTGCGTCCAATACCTCAACAGATACCAATTTTTTGTCTTTGGAATAGTCAAATATTATTCCATCTTCTTCTACACTTTCATCTATTTGGACTCCTTCTAAAAACTCTATATTAACTATGTCATGTTCCGGGGCATATTCTATCTTCATTTTAATCTCCAATATTTTTTAATCTGGCTTGTTAGATATGCTGTAACTACAATCGTGTCTTTGCCTTTTGTTTCACAAATAATTCTTAATAGCTTCTTCTTGTTATTAACATTATAAATCTTTTGCTTTACTATTCTGCTGCCATAACCCTCAACAATTTGGTCAGGTTGTTTTATCGTTTTATACATCATATCTCTAGATATTTTGCGTAATTTAATCTTTTTGGCTGCTAGAGGTATAATTTTGATTTCCACAATATAACTATGATTAATTAACTATTTAAGCATTTCTCATCCAAACGAGCCGAATTGGGCCAAAGTCCCTGTCAGGAACAATCCGCCTGTGCTGTTGGCATATGCGACAACTGCTCCTGTGCTGTTTTGGATTACAAGTGAGTTTAATGTCGGGCTTAATGGCGATGCTTGATTTTGATTTATCGAGTTTTTAATTAATAAATTTCCTTCCGGGTTTGTGATTACCATGTTCAAGCCGCCAGTTGAGTTTTGAATTGCAAAGTCATTAGTGTCGGCACTTGGCTCTGAATTTTGAGTTAAGCCGCCTTTGATATGCAAATTGCCTGCACTGTCAAAAACAGCCAATCTGTTGTTTGAAGCGTCTCTTATCTCGAACAAGCCGCCAGGGGCAATGTTTATTGTTTGCAAAACTGTTAATGTTGCGTTTTTCTCGTTTCCAAGCGTATTTTCAAATGTGGTGTTTACCTTCACAGTATGGTATCCTAAAGTTGCCGGAGCAGTCAGAGAGAAGTTATAGATTCCAAACGCATTTGTCAGAATACCTGTGAAATTAATCGTTACATTATTTAAAATTGGAGTGTATCGTGCATCTGTTGTGTTGAAGTCAGCCTTGTACTGCAAGTATCTTGAATAATAATTAACAACAGACAATGTCTTGTTAGAATGTTTCTGCCATGCTGTAAATGTTGTTGAATCATTTGACGCTCTTGTTGAAATGTCCAGTTTCAAAACTCCTCTTTCGTAATGCTTTCTTATGTCATCTGCTGATAAGGAAATGTTCCAGATTGCAACTTCGTCAATGGTGCCGTTCCAATATTCTGTATCTAGCCCAGATTGTCCGATAATCAAGCTTTGTTTTCCTCCTCCAATATTCTGAGCAAAAGGTGAGCAGGAAAATTCTACAACACCATTTACATAAAACTTACTTGCATCAGATTCTTGCACATAAACAATATGTTGCCACTCATCTTCTGGGAAACTATCAGCAGTATTCATAGAGCCGCAAGCAGTATCTGCCCTAGTACCAGCAGAATTAAAAACATACAATCGCCATTGATTAGAACCATGAAGGAAATCAATAATGTAACTATCTTTATTTTCCCCTTCATACTTGCTAAAGACTGCTCTGTTTCCCTGTGATTGAATTGCAGGCTTTACCCAAGCCTCAAGAACAAAATCATTAGTTCCAAACTGCCAATGAGTTCTGTTGCTTAAATTCACATAATCATTCACCCCGTCAAACACCAATGCCTTTGAAAACTTTCCGTCAGTAAAGTTCCTTCCAAAATCGCTAGTTGAATTAAAGTTTCTTGTTCCGTTGTTGCCGTATTGCGAATAGTCCAGAACTTTTGCTCCTGCGTGCTGTGCAATTAAATCAGAAGATAAGGTTTTGTTCCAGATGGCGACTTCGTCAATGGTGCCGTTGAACCAGCCACCTTCTGGATTTGGGAAATCACCTATCCTAAAAGGTTCATTTGAGGTACCAATAGCAGTAGTAAAACTAGTTGTTCCTTTGAGAATACCATCCACATATAATGATATAGTATTTGCTATATCATCAAACATACCAGCAACATGATGCCATGTATTTAATGTCTCAGTTTGACTGCTATTTACTGTAGTCCAAGCTACATTTTTTAAAGAGAATCCAAATTGATTTGTAGCACCATTTGCACCAGTTGTACCATAACCTATGCCATATGCATCACTCTTCCATATTACAACTTCATTAGTAATACTGGAGGTTTTTAGGTATATCCAGCCCTCAATAGTAATGGAGCTAGTAAAATCAAAAGGAGTATCACTAAACTCGATAAAGTCTTTGTCAAACTCCATAGCCTCTCCAAATTTCTTATTAGTAAAATTAACAACACTCCCATTCATCAAGCTTGCATTATTCCCGTAAATGCTCCTGTCAATTCCGTAACCTGAATGCTGCGCGATTATTCCAGATGACAATGAAATGTTCCAGACTGCGACTTCGTCAAGAGTGCCGTTCCAGAAAGCACCCACACCGCTAGGACTCATTCCGATAGTTGTTGCAGAAGCTGTATATACTGCTGTTGTTGCATCTGAACCTTGTAAAACACCATTCACATAAATTCTTTGTACACTGCCATCATAAGTTCCTGCAACATGATACCAAGTATTTGTATTTACTGTTGTAGTGCTAAGAGTTGCAACAGCATTTGCATCAGTAGACCAATGGAATTTAGTTCCAGTGCCATCAAGCGCTAATGATTGTTTTACTCCAACAGCAGGAATTCCTTGTCCCATGATTTGATTATTTGCAGTTAAACTGTTAGTATTAACCCAAGCTTCAAAGCTAAATGGACCTGATTTAAGCGGAAGAACACCAGTGCTGTTACTAACATTGACAAAATCATTTGAGCCGTCAAACTCCAAACCAGCAGCCCCTAATCTCGCATTTGACATATTAAAAACAGGGCATTTTGCATTTGCCAAATCACAAGTGCCATTCGGCAATCCTCCAACACTATTTGTTGCATTATTCAAAAACAATGAAGCATTTTCCCCACTTCCTGTGTCATTGTTGAAATGCATCAATAAAACTGTTGAGCCGTTTGGTTTTATTTCAGATGCTGATGCAGAATCAAACGGCATGTACAACACAAGATTAGTTTCAGCAGAAATATTATGTGTTGCATTTAATTGCTTTTCAGATTCCCTGCTTTCATTGTCAAACTTCATATACAAGACAGTAGAAGCATTGACCAATTCATACAAGTCATTGCCATAATTGTTTGGAGCGCCCCAGCTTATGTAAGTCCAGTTTACAACACCGCTTTGCTCAAACACCCTTGAAGTAAAGTTGCCTTTGTAGGGCTTGAAAGTATTTCCAGCAAGATAAGGAGTGGCTGTTGAATTTGAAGCATTGTATAAAATGCTTCTTTCTTTCGCTGTTAACAATCTTTTCCAGAATGCAACTTCATCTATTGCGCCGTTGAAGAAGTTTTCTGGAGGATCTACAACTGCGCCAATCCTTACAGTCGCAGCAGTATCAGTTAAAGTGATAGTGGTGCTTGCACTGGTTACAGCTCCGTTATTTAGTTGTATGTTGATTGTGTTTGCTGCTGCATCATGCCAAGCAACTACAAAACTCCATTGCCCTATTGGGATTACCGGTCCAGTAACTGCGTTGGATGTTCCATCGCTGCCAAAAATTAGGAACTGTGCACCAGCTTGTTGTCTATATAAATTCCATTCTCGATTTGGAGCAGCTCCATTATCCTTGCCTATTATGTCACAACCACAATCAGTTTCTGGATACACCCATGCAGCAACTGTAAAGTCAATATTTCCTGTGCTTAAATCTGCCTTATCAGGAGTTGCCAAGTACTCGGCATTGTTTGATGTAAAGTTGGCAGCATTTTCTCTAACCCCTATAGTTGAGGTTACAGTATTCGAGTCATTTAAATTATTACTTCCTCTATAATCACTTCTATTTCCAGATTTTTCATCAAACTTCCAGTATGCAGTCAAGTTAACGCTTAAGTTTCTATCAGGGTCATAATCCCAGTCTGCAAGGGTAACATTTGCTCCTCCACCTGTTCCTTGAACAACAGTTGCATTCTTGTCAACGCTTTTGTTGAAGTCAGCATCGGAATTGTCTGTTACATTCAACGCATTGTAATACTCAACATTGTTCAAGAATAATCTTACAAGATGCCCAATCAAATTGCTTCCGTTGCTTAAGTTGACTTTTCCTGAAACAGCAACTGCATTTCCTGTGAATACAGCAGTTGCATTCAAGTTTAATGTCAAGTTAATGCTTCCATTCGTCAAAGAGAAGTTTGAAAAAGAAGTGGCATTGAAAGTTACATTCGCCCCATTATAGCTTATCAATTTACATTCTGTTTCTGGGCATGTAACATTATTCTTCAAAATCCTCGGAGAAACCAGGCTCGGTATTCCATAAATTGTAATGTTGGCAGAAGTGTTCAATGTTCTGTGCACATTTTCGGCAAAAATGCCGACATTATTACGGCTTATGTTCACATACCTGTTTAAATCAGCCCCTGTGACATTGATTGGGTTGAGCCAAACAATTTTTCCGTAGGGCGATATTTCCAAGACAGCGTTATTGATATTGTCAAACGCATTTAGATTGTTGAAATCATTTGTCGAGCCGTTGAAATTTGAAACCCTTGCAGCAGAAACATTAAAGTCGTCTATTGTTCTCATTAAATTGTAGCCAAGAACAGTCCCGTCGCAAGTCACGTTAAACAATGCAATTGTCTTGTTGGTGAAGTTTGCAGTGTAATAATAAATTTTAGTGTCAGGAGCATAATTCATATTGACTGGAGCAATCCAATTTCCTGTTCCGTTGTGGCTTAATGTGCAGTTTATGTTTGTTCCATTGATTGGATTTACTCCATCAGTGAAATTTGCAGTGAAATTAAACAATTCATTTGCAATCACAACCCTTAATTCAGTATCATCAAATATTGACAAATTGCTTCTCAAGGAATAATTAATGCTTACATTGTTCAGTATTGGAGTGAACTTTGCATCTGTTGTGTTGAAGTCAGCCTTGTATTGGAAGAATCTTGCAATTGAATTTGATGTTATTGCTGACAAAGTATTATTTGAAGCACCAGTCCAATTTGTCCAAGTTGAATTGTCATTTGAAGTTCTGTAATTTAAATTTAGTTTCAAGACTCCTCTTTCGTAATGTTTTTTTATGTCGTCTGCTGACAATGAAACATTCCAGATTGAGAGTTCGTCAAATGAGCCATTAAAATAATAATCTCCACCTCCATAGAAATTTCCAATTATCACATATCTTCCAGTGAATGAGCATAAATTGGTATTTCCGCTTTCAGTAGCAAGCTGACCATCCACATAAGTGAAACGGCCGACATTATTGCAGACAAATGCAAGATGGTGCCAATCGCCTATCGAAATTCTTGGCTTTACTGTTGTTCCACTGTTAAACTCTATGGCATCAACAGGGCTATTTTGCCTAAAGAAAATTTGCATTGGCTCTGCTTCGATTAGATGTGTTTCCTTGCCTCCGCTTGGCCTGTTTGTTTTAATCCATGTTTCTATTGTAAGAGAAGTGTCATAAGTGCTTATATCTAGGGTTGTAACATTAATATAATCATTTATTGCATCGAAAACCAAACCCTTTGAAAACTTTCCGTCAGTAAAGTTCCTTCCAAAATCGCTTGTTGAATTAAAGTTTCTAGTTCCATTGTTGCCGTATTGGCTGTAATCAACAATCTTTGCGCCTGCGTGCTCGGAGATTTTGTCTGCTGATAATGAGATGTTCCAGATGGCGACTTCGTCAATTGTGCCGTTGAGAGGAGTACCTACTCCATTGCTTGAGCCTATGGTAAGTTCTTTAACACCAGTATAGGATATATCACCGCCTGTACCTGACGTTGAAGCAGCTAGAACACCATCAGCATAAACTCTGCTTGTTGTGCCGTCATATGTTCCGGCAAAGTGATGCCAATTTCCGTCATTGTAGCTTGCGCTTGCGCTTGCGCTTACTTCGCCTCCAGTTGAAAATACTTGGAAGGTAAGTCCGCCAAGTTGGAGTTGATAGCCATTACTTCCGCTTCTCTTGTCAACTAAATATGCACCAGCCTTTTCAAATTTAGCCCATCCCTCTACAGAGATATTCCTGACTGGCTTTAATGATGCAGTGTCACTTATATTGATATGGTTAGTGTCGGCAGCCGTACCACCAAAAAACATGCATTCCCCAAACTTGCAGTTGGTAAAGTTAACATTAGAGCCTTTCATCAGCGTTGCATTATTCCCATAAATTGACTTGTCAATTCCATAGCCTGAATGCTTTGCAATGTCCGAAGATGAAAGGGAAATGTTCCAGATGGCGACTTCGTCCATATAACCGTCAAATGCTTGACCTGGAGGATCACCTGTATTAAAAGCTCCAATATACCAAGAGGCATTGTTCGGGCAGATTGCTGATGGAACGCTTGTGAAAGTTTCAGCATCTAAAATTCCATTTATGTACATAGCCCCTCTAGTTCCCGCTTCATACACAGCAGCAACATGATACCAGTCTCCAGATGTTAATACGGTATTTCCAGAAACAGTTATTCCAGTTGTACAAACTGTAGGGCCATCAATATCATAATCGACTTTGCCAGTGTTTCTAATCTCAACATTAAATGGTACAGAACTTACATTTCTTCTTGAAACTAATGATTTTATAGTCCCTATGCTGTCTTTCTTAATCCACATTTCGATAGTATTTGAGCCTGTAAAGTTTAAAGGACCTTGTAATTTAGCCTCGACATAATCGTCTGTACCGTCAAACTTTAGTGCAGATTTTCCTAATTTTGCATTTGAATCGTTGTAAATAGGACAAAATGCAGAAGCAAGATTGCATGTTCCATTTGGCACGCCTCCAAAGCTGCTGGCATTATTCAAAAACAAAGAAGCATTCTCTCCAGTTCCAGTGTCATTGTTGAAATGCATCAATAAAACTGTTGAGCCGTTTGGTTTTATTTCAGATGCTGATGCAGAATCAAACGGCATGTACAAAACTAAATTCGGTTCATTGGAAATATTTGTGGAAACATTTAATTGCCTTTCTGACTCCAAAGTGTCGTTATTAAACTTCATGTACAAGATAGTTGATGAATTAATCAAGTCAGAAATGTCAGCTTGATAAAGATTGCTTACTCCTTTGTCGTTTGCCTCCTGCGACCATGATATATAGCTCCAGTTTACAACAGCTTGAGCGTCAAAGACTTGGGAGGTGAAATTTCCGCTTAAATTGAATCCAACTCCTCTTGTGTAATGGTCAAGTATTGTTGCATTGTCTAATGTAATGTTCCAGAAGGCAACTTCATCCATTGTACCGTTAAAAAATACAGTTGTAGGGGTTCCACCTATCATCCCAATTGTAAAAGTAGGCTGAGTTGTTGTAGCTTTTGTTCCTGAAAATGATGTAGATTCTCCAATTTGAACTCCATCAGCATACAATCTCAAGCTTCTGTCAACATCCCAAACAATAGTTGTATGATGCCAATTGCTGTCATTCACAAGGGGACCCACACCCTCAACGCTAAGCTCTGTAGCGATATAAGCATACCTATTGCCGAGAGTGTCAAAAAACTCTACGCTTAATTTGCCACCTACTATAGTTGAAAACCACATATAACAACAACTTCCAGCATCAAAGTATCTGCTCATAAGTGCCATTCTCCTGCCAACATTAGTCTTGAACCATGCTTCTACTGTGAAATTATTCTGAATAGTTGGCAAAGCAGTGCTGTCAGTTATGTTAATATATTGATATGCTGATGTTGATACTCCGCTAAACGTTAAAGCATAAGCGCCAAATTTGCTTGTGCTGTTCCATGCTGGCTCTTGGTTGTCACCGGCAGCAGCGCTTCCCAAAGTTCCAGTCTTCCCGTATTGAGAGCTGTCAGCAGTAGTCGAGCCAGTCCCTTCATTAAACTGCCAGAATCCAACCAAAGAAACATTCCCCTTAAACTGCGAGCTGTTTGGAATGTTGGTCATCTGCGAATTATTCTTGAACAAAGTTACGTTTGCAGCCCCCCCTGCGCCTGAAACATTAGTTCCATTCAAAGTGCCTTTCAGGAAATCTGTATCATTGTCATCAACAAATCTTAAAACGCTTCCATTAGTTGATTGATTTGCCAAAGAAGCAAAGTTATGGGCATCTGCAATCTGGTTGGAAAAGTTAAATCGCTGGTTGTGGACTCCGGCAGTCAAGACATGAACAGTCCAGTAACCTGTCAAATTGTCGCAATTATAATCTTGATAATAAACTCCAATTATTTTATATGAATGCCATTGCAATTGCTCTTTTGTAAGCAAGGCATAAGTCTTTCCATTGAAATCAAAAGTTAAATAAGAAGAATTTCCAGTTTGAGCATAAGCTGATGGGATTATGGAAAAGAAATTTGATATGTCATCTAAAACCGAAACATTTTTATATTCGCTTTTCTTTTTAAGTTCTACAGTGTGGGATTCGGCAGTTTCCGAGTCTAATAAGAATTCGTGTGAAACTCTCCTTAGCCAAACAGGTGTTTTATCCAGGCTATGTGCCTGATTTATTATTTCTTTTTCTTTGAATTCTGGAATATTGTTGCATGAGTGTGGGCACGACGGGATTTCCGAACCATTCTCGAACCCGCATCCTCTCCTTAGCCAAAGAAGTGCTTTATCCGTTAAGCTACGCACCCTTTCCACTGCACTAAAGTTAGAGTCATCAGGAATATTTAAATACATATCTAATTTATATTTTATTTCTGGTTGGGCAATCTCTACATGCTTGAAGGACTTTTTATTTTCTTTATTTTTTGAATTTTCTTCTAAAGAAAGATATTTAAATAGGCTTTGATTTATATCCTT
>Ga0105164_10003123_pt1 | contig 10081 bp, 19 predicted proteins | sample VDWuncwatermetaG_FD_89674 | JGI IMG/M metagenome (GOLD analysis project Ga0105164, IMG submission 89674) | Wastewater microbial communities from Netherlands to study Microbial Dark Matter (Phase II) - VDW unchlorinated drinking water | ecosystem: Environmental > Aquatic > Freshwater > Drinking... | reverse complement strand
GTTTAAATCTACGAGGTTTACAAGCTGGTATTTCTTTTTTAACTTATTGATAAAACCGCGCTTAGGTATTCTGCGGATAAGTGGGGTTTGCCCTCCTTCAAATCCTGCGTAAAAATGTCTACCTGCTCGCGAGGTTTGTCCTTTGCTACCCCGGGTAGAAGTTTTACCATGTCCGGAACTAGAACCCCTGCCAAGTAGTTTTTTCTTCTTATGGCTGCCCGCAGGGGCAATTAAATTAAAAAGCCCTACCTTGACTTCCGGTTCTTTAACCACAGTTATAATTCTTTTCTTTTTAGGGGCACTTTTTGTTTTTAGGATTATACGTTTCTTCATCATTATACCTTTAGATTCTTTAAGCCTTGGGCCGTAGCTTTTATTACGTTTACCGGGTTGTTGGAGTTAAGACATTTTGTCAAGATATCTTTTATACCTGCTGCTTCACATACTGCCCTTACAGGACCGGCTGCGATAACTCCTGTTCCTTCTGAGGCTGGCTTAAGCATTACCCTGGCTGCGCCGAATTCTCCGATTATCTCATGAGGTATCGTTGAGCCTTCGAGGGGCACGGTGAAAAGCTCCCTTTTTGCTTTTGTCAGTGACTTCCTTATTGCATCAGCTACCTCATTAGCTTTGCACAGTGCATAACCTACATGCCCCTTAGTATCTCCGACAACAACCAGGGCATTAAAGTGCAATTTCTTGCCACCCTTTGTAACTTTAGTAACGCGATTTATAGCAATAACCCTTTCAATCAATTCGGATTGTTCAATATTTAACTCGCGCATATTAAAACTCCATTCCAGTTTTTCTCAAGGTATCGGCAAATGCCTTTACTCTGCCGTGATATAAATTGCCCTCACGGTCAAATTTAATTTTAGTAAATCCCTTTTCTTTAGCTTTTTTTGCAAACAGCTCTGCGAATATTACCGCTGATTTTACATTTCCGGCGGTAGCAGTTACACCTTTATAATCTTTATTTTTCGTAGTTAACGAAAAAATGGTTTTGCCTTGGGTATCGTCAATTAATTGCGCAGCGATATTCTTTAAGGTTCTCTTGACCAATAAGCGGGGCCTTTCAAGGGTCCCCCTTATTTTCATGAGTATTCTTCGATGCCGCTTCTGTTTTGGGAGTTGTTTATTCTTTTTCATTATTTAGTTGTAGCCTGTGCCTTTCCCACCTTTTTCTTTACAAATTCACCTAAATATCGGATGCCTTTCCCCTTGTATGGCTCAGGTGGATAGATAGCCCTGATTTCTGATGCGACTTCACCCACCAGCCGCTTGTCGGTCCCGCTTATAATTATCTGCGTAGGCTTAGGCGTCTCAACTTTTAACTCCTTGGGTATTGAAAAATTAACCGGATGCGAAAACCCCAGTTGCATATTTAAGTTGTCTCCTTGCACCTGGGCGCGGAATCCTACACCGATAATTTCCAGCTGCTTAGTGTAGCCTTCAGTTACACCCTTCACCATATTATAGATTAATGCCCGATGAAGTCCGTGAAGTGATTTATCAAGCTTAGTGCTGCCAGCGACACTAACTGCAAGCTGGCTATCCTTTATTTCTATTTTTATACGCGGGGGTAGTTTTAGTTTTAGAGTTCCCTTAGGTCCATTAACAAGAATCTCACCGTCTTTGATTTCTATTTTTACTTCTTTTGGCACAATTATTAATTTTTTTCCTATTCTAGACATAATTAAATCCTTGAGATTACCAGATGTAGGCGATTATCTCTCCGCCTATCTTAGATTCGCGGGCCTGGACGTCGGTCATAATCCCCTTAGAAGTAGAAACTATTGCCAATCCCCTACCCCGAAGCACTGAAGGTATTTTTTTGCTTTTTGAGTAGATGCGTAAACCCGGCTTTGACACGCGTTTTATATTTCTAATCGCGGATTTACCTGCTGTATATTTAAGGTAAATCCTTAATATTCCCTGTTTTTTATCTTCAATCGATTTAAAATTATCAATATATCCTTCTTTCTTCAAAATCTCCAGTATAGATATCATGGTTTTTGAAGAAGGGGCATCCAGGTTTTCCTTTTTAGCCATTATGGCATTGCGAATCATAGTAAATGTATCTGCAATTAAGTCTGTTCTAGACATCTTTACCTCGTTTGGTTTTAAAGTTTTACCAGCTTGCTTTTTTTACTCCAGGAATCATTCCCTGCCAAGCTAACTCTCGGAAACAGATACGGCAGAGCTGAAACCTATTTAAGTATCCGCCGGATCTGCCGCAGATATGGCAACGGTTATACTTGCGCGTAGAAAATTTAGGAGTCCTTTTCCATCTTGCTAATTGTGAATTCTTCGCCATCTTTTCTTTATCCTTACTGTTTAAAAGGCATCCCGAAAAGCTTGAGCAACTGCTTGGAACGTTCTACCGGGATGGCATTTTTGATTACAAATGTTATGTCCATTCCCTGTGACCGGACTATTTTGTCATATTCGATTTCCGGGAAAATGTTTTGTTCCGTAAGTCCCAACGAATAATTTCCCGACTCGTCGAAGGAATCAGCGGAGACGCCTCTAAAATCCCTTATACGCGGCAGGGCTATACTCAGTAATCTATCCATGAACTCATACATCATCGCTCTTCTCAATGTCACCTTGCAACCGACGGCTTGACCCTGTCTGATTTTGAAATTAGCGATTGCCTTCTTAGTCCTTCTGAGGAGCGGTTTTTGGCCGGAAATAACCCCCAACTCTTCCATAGATTTCTCAAGGATCTTTATATCCTGAATCCCCTCACCGATACCCATATTTACGACTATCTTTTCAAGTTTGGGAACTGCGTAGCTACTCTTTATCTGGAATTTCTGCATCAACTCCGAGACTATTTCTTTGCGGTATTTTTCTAATAAACGCGGTGTCATCAGATTACCTCTTTGCAAGCCTTACAAATACGTGTTTTATCCTTGTCTTTTAAGATCTTAAAACCTATCCTCGTAGGACGGTTGCAATGTTTACAAACATAGGCGAGATTAGAGAGATTTATCGGCGCTTCGATCTGGACTATCCCTCCCTTTTGATCGTCGCGTGTGCGTCTTTTATGTTTCTTGACCATGTTCAAACCTTCGATAAGCGCTTTATTGTTCTGAAGGAATATCTTTAGTATCTTTCCTTTCTTGCCACTATCCTTACCTTTAAGTATTTCTACGCTATCGCCTTTTTTGAGTTTATTCATTAAATTACCTCTGGTGCTAAAGATAAGATTTTAGTAAAGTTCTTTTCTCTTAATTCCCTAGCAACTGGACCAAATACCCTTGTACCGCGCGGGTTCATCTGCGCATCAATAAATACGATGGCGTTACGGTCGAATCTAAGCACTGAACCGTCCTGCCTTTTTATAGCATGCTTTGTCCTGACAACGACAGCTTTTGCTACCTCACCCTTTTTTACGGTAGCATCCGGAGCGGATTCTTTAACGTTTACGTTTATAACATCTCCTATATCGGCATGAAAACAGTTTTTCTTTCCCGATACAGCTATCATTGCCGCTTTTTTTGCTCCGGTATTATCTGCAACGTCTAATATACTGCGTAACTGGATCATATGGTTTCCTCTTTTAATTCTAGTGTACGGTTACATACTTTTTCAATATTTCAATCAGCCTGAATCGCTTGTCTTTAGACAAAGGCCTGGTTTCTTCAATGCGTACCAGATCACCTTTTTTCGCCGAATTCCCTTCGTCGTGAACCTTATAGCTGGTGTACTTTCTAACTATTCGCCCGTATTTCTTATGTTTAACCAGGTTTACAACTTTTACGATAATTGTTTTTTGCATCTTATCGCTTGTAACCGTGCCGTTGAACCCTTTTCTTTTACCCATTTGGCGTCTCTTTCTTCTGCTTGGAGCTATCCGATTCTTTTTTGGAATTTAAAATTGTATGTATGCGTGCAATATCACGTTTAAGTAATGAAAACATATGCGGTTTTTCTACTCGGCCGCTGTAGCGCTGGGTATTGAGCTTAGACATCTCATACTTCAAGCCCTTTTCTTTTTGTGCCAATTCTTCTTTTGAAAGATTGCGCAGTTCTTGAATTTTCACCTCGACCCCTTTTTTAAAAGTAACTATTTATGAATACGGCTGATAAATTTCGTCCTTAAAGGTATCTTATATGCTGCCAGCCTAAAACAACGCTTAGCCAGTTCTTCCTGCAATCCGCCTAATTCGAATAATACCTTACCTCTTTTTATTACGCATACCCAGTGATCCAGATCTCCCTTGCCCTTACCCATACGTACTTCAGCAGGTTTTTTGGTTATCGACTTATCCGGAAAAACCCTGATCCAAAGTTTGCCTCCCTTATGAAGCTGGCGGGCAAGGATAACGCGTACAGCCTCTATTTGAGTGTTCTTAAGCCAGCCGTTTTCCAATGATTTTAAGCCAAACTCTCCGAAGGCCACCTCAGCCCCGCTTGTAGCCACGCCCCGCCTGTTTCCACGTTGAGTTTTACGAAATTTTACCCTCTTGGGCATCATTACCATAGTTATCTCTTACTCTCTGATAAGATAATCTTTTCTTTTTTACTTATTGTTGACACCGGCTTATCTAAAATGTCCCCTCTATAAAGCCAAACCTTTACACCGATAAGACCAAAAGTAGTCAAGCTTTCCGCAAAACCATAATCAATATCTGCGCGAAACGTTGAAAGAGGAACTTTTCCTTGTTTATATGTTTCGGTACGGGACATCTCTGCTCCGTTAAGTCTGCCTGAACAGGTTATTTTTATGCCTTTTGCCCCTGCGCTCATTGATTGCTCAATAGCTCGTTTTACTGCCCGACGAAAAGCAATCCTTCTCTCCTGTTGTAAGGCTACGTTCTCAGCTACTAGCTGTGCGTCTAAAGCAGGCTCTTTAACCTCTTCTATATCAATGGAAGTCTCTGTTTTGGTCATACTGTTAAGGTCAGAACGCAGCTGTTCAATATCCGAGCCGTGCCTGCCGATAATAATCCCGGGCCTGGCTGATAAAATCCTAATCCTGATTTTTTCCGTCAGCCTCTCAATAATTATCTTTGATATAGCCGCCTGTTTGAACCTTTTTTTGATCAGCTTCCTGATCTTATAGTCCTGGGCGATAAATAGCGGGTAATCTTTGGGTTTAGCAAACCACCTGCTATGCCAAGTCCTGATAAAGCCGACTCTGAGTATAAATGGATGTACTTTTTGCCCCATACTTTCTATTCTCCTGATTTTAGGTCTAACTCAATGCGAATATGCGAAGTCCGTTTTTTTATGGGAGATGCTCTCCCGAAAGCAGCTGCCTTAAACCTCTTCCAGCTTGGCCCAATATTGCAAATTATTTTTGATATGTATAACTGTTCTGGCTTAAACCCCTTTACCCTGGCATTTGCTATCGCCTGGTCCAGGATCTTAAGTAGGAACTCCTTAGGCCGTTTATTTAAGGCAAGTAGTATTGCCTTAGCTTCAAGAACGCCTTTGCCCCTAATCAAAGCCATTACCTGCCTTACCTTGGGGGCTGCAATCCTTACAAATTTAGATTCAGCTTTTACAATCATCTTTTAGTTAACCGTTTTTATGTTTTTTCTAAAGCCTTCTTGGCTTTTACGCCGCCGTGTTTGCGGAAAATTCGCGAAGGGGCAAACTCCCCCAGTTTATGACCGACCATATTCTCTGTTACGAATACAGGGATATGTTTTTTACCGTCATGCACGGCAAATGTTAAACCGACAAAATCAGGTATAACGGTAGACCTTCTTGACCAGGTTTTTATTGCCTGTCGGTCACCCAAACGACGGTACTTTTCAACCTTCTCCAGCAATCTCTCATCAACATACGGACCTTTTTTTAATGAACGCGGCATATTTATTTCCTTCTTTTAACGATAAACTTCCTGGAATATCTTTTTCTGTTTCTGGTTTTATATCCCTTTGTAGGTATGCCCCAAGGAGTAACCGGGTGAGGATTCCCCTGCCCTGATTTACCTTCACCGCCTCCGTGAGGATGGTCAACAGGGTTCATTGCCAGACCTCTAACAGTAGGCCTTATGCCTAACCAGCGCTTTTTACCTGCCTTGCCCAATATCAGCGTTTCATGCTCAACATTACCCAGTTGTCCGATAGTAGCATGACAATCCATGTTTATTAATCTGATTTCACCGGAAGGCAGTTTTACATGTGCAAACTCGCCTTCTTTAGCCATAATCTGGGCAGAACCGCCGGCACTTCTTACTATTTGTGCCCCCTGGCCTTTATTCAATTCTATATTGTGTATCATAGTACCCGAAGGTATAAATCTCATAAGCAGGCAGTTGCCATTTTTAATCTCAGTATCCTTTTGGTCAGAAGCAATGACTGTGTCATTTGGTTTTAATCCTAAAGGTGCCAGGATATACCTTTTTTCCTTATTAGGATATTCCAGAAGTGCAATTCTTGCAGAGCGATTTGGATCATATTCAATGGCAATTACTTTAGCGTAATTATCCTTAATGTCCCTTTTAAAATCTATAATCCGCAACATCCTTTTATGACCACCGCCTCTATGCCTGACGGTTATGCGTCCATAGGCATTCCTGCCTCCGGATTTCTTAAGCGGCATTAGCAATGATTTTTCCGGCCTATCCTTTGTGATCTCAGAGAAATCTGCGCCGCTCATATGGCGCCTTGAAGGTGTGGTTGGTTTATATTTTATTATTCCCATCTGTTTTAAAAAATAAGTCTGTTTTACTGCTTAGCCTATTGATCAAATTAAGCTACTGCCTCGCTTATTTTTTGTCCCTCTTTTAAAGTTACCACTGCTTTTTTAAGGTCTACTGTTTTTCCCAGCTGATGCCTAACCCTCTTCATTTTTCCTAAAGATATAAATGTATTGACGGATTTAACCTTTACGTTATAGATCTGTTCGACGGCTTTTTTAATCTGCACCTTATTCGATGATTTTGCCACCAAAAACAGATATTTAGCATCAGGCTCGTATAATGTAGATTTTTCCGTTTTGATCAGCGACTTAACTATGTCCGAAGAGTAAAGCATCTTTTTATCCCTGTTTCTCTCTGCTCAAACTATGCTTATTGCTTTTATTGGTATTAATCCTGGAAATCAGATCTTTAAGCGCATCCTTGATAATAATCAACTTTTTATGCGACAAAATTTCATAGGCATTTGTATCGGTCGCCAAGTTAATAGTCAAGGAATCTATGTTGCGCGAAGCAAGTATCAGATTTTTATCTATTTTTTCCAAAAGTAATAAGACGGAATCACTCTTTTTCTTTCCAGGGAAGTCAATCTTAAGGTTATGAAAAATCTTGGCTACTTCTTTGGTTTTTGGTTCAGGTAAACCGAAGCTTTCAAGAATCATTAAGTTATTTTCATTGAGTTTCGCATTAAGGCTTGATTTTAAAGCCAGGATTTTAATTTTTTGCGGGATTGAATAGGAAAAATCCCTAGGGTGCGGCCCAAAAACCACACCACCGTGCCGCCAAAGAGGTGAACGCGTAGAACCGACTCTGGCCCTGCCTGTCCCTTTTTGTCTCCAAGGCTTACGGCCACCGCCAGATACCTCACCTCTTGTTTTTGTTGCAGCAAGACCTGTTCTCTGGTTAGCTAGATATGCGTTTACAGTCTGATAGATAGAGGCGCGATTTACTTTTCCGTCGAATACGCCGTCATCCAGCTTTACTGATTCGATCTCCTTGCCTGTGTTATTATATAGTGGTAGATTTGACATATTATTTATGACTTCTTCTTGGCAATATCCTTAGCTACTCTCTTCTTGGCCCGCTTTACTATGCAATAGCTGTTTTTATATCCTGGGACACTGCCTCGTACCAGAATCAAATTGTTTTCTGTATCAACATTAATTACTTTTAGACTCTGTATAGTTACGCGTTGATTTCCCATGTGGCCAGGGAGATGATGACCTTTCCATACTCTGCCTGGAGTTGTAGATGATCCTAATGAACCTATGCGTCTATGAGATGTCGAGCCGTGAGTCTGTGGACCTCCTTGCCAATTCCATCGCTTCATACCGCCCTGAAAACCCTTACCTAAAGAAAAACCGGTTATATCGACGTAATCTCCCGGCTTAAACATATCAATCTTTACTAATTCTCCGACCTTATACTCCTTTGATGGGTCTTTTGATACCTCCTGGATATATTTCTGCGGAGCGACATTGATCTTCCTGAAATACCCTGCCAAAGGTTTTGTTAAAGATTTTTCCCTGGCATTATCAAAACCCAATTGTAAGCTTTTCTGATTAATTGCCAGTATTGGACATGGCCCTGCTTCGATAACAGTAACAGTGACCCGTCTCCTGTCATCGCTGTATATTTGTGTCATTCCAATTTTCTTTCCTAAGATGCCCACGGCCATTTTCTTTTATAAATTATTTGATCTCTACGTCAACACCTGCCGGTAAATTTAATTTCCTGAGCGAATCTATGGTCTTTGAAGTCGGCTCAAAGATATCGATAAGTCTCTTATGGGTAGAGAGCGAAAACTGCTCTCGGGATTTCTTATCGATAACCGGAGAACGCAGGACAGTGTAGATTTCTTTCTTTGTCGGCAATGGTACCGGGCCGGATATAGTAGCCCCTGTTCGTTTTACCGTATCAACGATTTCTATCACTGCCTGGTCCAACAAGCGATGATCATATGCTTTTAATTTTATTCGTATCTTCTGCATTTTTTTGTTTATTCTGTTTTGCCCGCTTGGAAACCTTTATTTGTGTAAATAAACTGTGCCAAGCGGGCTAAAAACTAGAATAACCTTTAAGCGATCACTTCAGTAACAACACCTGCACCTACTGTATGGCCGCCTTCGCGGATTGCAAAGCGCGATTCTTTTTCCATAGCAATCGGTGTAATCAATTCAACTTCTGCGTTGACATTATCACCGGGCATAACCATCTCTACCCCCTGCGGGAGTGTGACTGAACCGGTAACATCGGTCGTACGGAAATAGAACTGTGGCCTATACCCTTTGAAGAACGGGGTATGCCTTCCGCCTTCCTCTTTTGTCAAAACATAAACCTGTGCTTTAAACTTAGTATGCGGGGTGATTGATTTTGGAGCCGCGATAACCATACCTCTTTCGATAGTATCTTTATCAACGCCTCTTAAAAGCAACCCTACGTTATCACCTGCATGGCCTTCATCAAGGATCTTGCGGAACATCTCAATTCCGGTTACGACCGTTTTCTTGACTTCTGGCCTTAAACCCACCAGTTCGACTTCATCATTAAGTTTAACCTTACCTCTTTCAATCCTTCCTGTGCCTACAGTACCTCTACCTTCAATACTGAAAACGTCTTCCACTGCCATAAGCAACGGCTTATCCAAATCTCTTACTGGCAAAGGAATAAAATCATCGCAAGCCTTCACTAAGTCCAGTATCGATTTGCAATCAGGGTTATTCGGGTCTCCTCCTGCTTGCAATGCTTTTAAGGCACTACCTTTAATTATAGGAACCTTGTCTCCCGGGTAACCATACTTGGTTAAAAGATCCCTTACTTCCATCTCTACCAGGTCGATTAACTCTTTGTCAGAGACAGTGTCAACCTTGTTCAAGAATACAACCATTGAAGGAACATTAACCTGCCTTGCCAGAAGGATATGTTCTCTGGTCTGGGGCATTGGGCCGTCTGCGGCAGAAACTACCAATATTGCACCGTCCATCTGGGCTGCGCCGGTAATCATATTCTTGATGTAATCGGCATGTCCGGGGCAGTCAATATGTGCGTAATGCCTTGCGTCTGATTCATACTCAACGTGGGCAACAGAAATTGTAACAACTTTTGTTTCGTCTCTTACTGTACCACCCTTGGCAATATCGGCATACTCTCTCGCCTGAGCCTTACCTAACTTTGACAATACGTAGGTAATAGCTGCCGTGAGAGTTGTTTTTCCGTGATCAATATGACCGATGGTACCAATATTGACATGTGGCTTTGACCTTACAAACTTTTCTTTCGCCATTTTAGTACCTCCTTAAAATGTTAGAAACTTTTCCGCCTACCTGCGGTGGAGTAACCTGCAATTATTTTTTCCGCTATATGTGAAGGCACCTCGGTATAAAACGAAGGCTCCATTGTATAGGATGCACGGCCTTGTGT
>Ga0105164_10003122_pt1 | contig 10082 bp, 14 predicted proteins | sample VDWuncwatermetaG_FD_89674 | JGI IMG/M metagenome (GOLD analysis project Ga0105164, IMG submission 89674) | Wastewater microbial communities from Netherlands to study Microbial Dark Matter (Phase II) - VDW unchlorinated drinking water | ecosystem: Environmental > Aquatic > Freshwater > Drinking... | reverse complement strand
TAAAGAGTTTTGACAGAGGCGGAGTTGGCAAGCCTTCGCTACGCTCAGGTTGCCATCAGTTCGTATGCTATTTCCTTTCATTAAAGCAAAAATTCCCATTGCAATTTCCTTTTTGCTGAATATGTCTTATAATATACTCACAATTTGAGATGGCAACTTCGCTTGCCAACTCCGCCGAGATGCTAAACACATACCGCACGACTACCTGTTAATGTCGTGCTTAATATAAATCCTTCCACTCAACAAACATAATAGGCTCGTTGCCTAATAATGCCTGCTTGTATTGGTCTATAATCTCTTTAGTATCTCTTAATTCAACAATTTTAAATGTAAATAACTTCTTGAATATTTCTGTAAAATCCTGTGTGTGAACTGGGCCAGGGTTTATAGGTTTTGTTCCTCCTATTACCGTCCTTATTATAACAGGAGCTTGAAATTCACCTTCAGATAAAATTTCCAGCTTGTCTAAATGATTTGCTAATGCGTCTAAAGCTATCAGCATAAAATCGTGCCTTTCAAAGAAGAGTATTGGCTTATAACCTTCTAATGCCATTCCAATTGCTATTCCAGTCATTAGGTTTTCTGCAACTGGAGTTTCGATTAACTTTTCCTTTTCAATATCCGTAAATGAGTCGTAACCCTTTGAACCGTAAGCTACATTATATCCGATAAAAACAGTCCTCTCATCTTTAGCCAAAAGTTTCATTGCTTCTTTTATTGCATTTTTATATTCAGTCATTTTTGAGGTGCATCTCCAAAATTTACCCATTTCCCGATTCCATAATGCGGGTATACTCTTTTGTAATAGTACCTTATCACATGCTTTCCCCACTTGATTTCTGAGTTTATTCCATATCTCGCTTCTTTTGGTGTATCTACAGAATATTCATTATCCTCGATTATGAAGGTGCAAGGTAAATCATGACCTTCAACGTATCTTGCAGCTTCATAAAAATGACCTTCATCTTCTGCACCATCACCAACAAAACACCATACATGAGATGTGCTTTTCTTTCTTTTTAATGCAAGTGCGACTCCTGCTGCAATTGCTGGAATACCTCCCATTATTACAGAAGTATAAAAATTTAATTTCCTATCAAAAATATACATACTTTTTCCCCGCATTATTTTGTCTTTAAGCGCTTCTTGAGAGCCTCCTGACAATAAATAATGATAATGTGACCTATGATTTGAGAATTTGTAATCTTCTTTTTTTATGTTCTTGAATATCTCGATAAGCTGTTTTTCATTCCCCCCGCAAAGATGAACCGGATATGGTATTTTTGCCTGTTCAAACAAAACCTTTATTTCATTTTCAAATCTAATTAGCGATTCAACTATTTCTTCTTCCTTTGCATATTTTTCTAATTTTGATATGTCCCTCATTGCTACCCCAATAATTAGAATTCTATAATCGCTCTACATGATTCACCTTTTTCCAAACATTTTATGGCATCGTTAATCCTTTCAAATGAGAATCTATGAGTTATCAATTCATTTAATTTAAGCTTGCCTGCCATGTAAAGATTGATATACCGAGCAAAGTCTATCTCTGGGCGTGAGCTACCCCCATGACTTCCTATTATACGTTTTCCATAATGAGTTTGTAAAACATCAATACTGATCCTTTGGCCATTCATTGGGTTTCCTACTAGATTTACTAATCCTGTATTACATAAGCATTGATATGATTTTTCCATTGTATCTTTACGACCAGCAGACTCAAATGCGTATTCTACCCCCTTTCCATCAGTGAGTTCTTTTATTTTTTCTACGGGATCTTCATTTTTGGCGTTAATAACGTCTGTAGCCCCAAATTTACGTGCAAAATCTAATTTATGATCTGAAATATCTACTGCAATAATTTTTAAAGGATTTACAAGTGCTGCACCCTGGATAATATTTAACCCAATTCCACCCACCCCAAACACCGCAACTGAAGTGCCAGGTTCAACTTTAGATTCATTAATTGCAGCACCTACACCAGTAGGCACAGCGCAACCAATAAGGGATGCAATATCAAATGGTATATCTTTACGAATCTTCGTCACACGGTTTTCAGATGCTAAGGTATATTCATTAAATGTAGTAACAAAACCAGCATTAATTATCTGGCCATCTTTATAATACTTTGGGGGTTTAGCATTAAATCCTTGTCCTTTAATCCAGGAAAGAATAACGTGATCTCCAGGGGTAACATGGGTAACTCCCGGCCCTATAGCTTCTACGATTCCAGCTCCTTCGTGACCCAGTAGGTGTGGTAAATAAGGATCCTCACCGTAATTACCTCCAATATTATCCAACTGGGTATGACATATTCCACTAGCATGTACTTTTACAAATACCTGCCCGAGATCTGGTTCTGGTACAGTCACTGTATCTATAACTAAGGGCTTATTAATTTCATATAAAATTGCCGCCTTCATATTCATATTGTTTGTCTCCAATTAAAATAAGTCTAAATACATTGCTTTATCAATAAAGTAAGGGTTATAACTATTTATTTATATAGTTTACTTAAATCAACTGTGTGGCATGATTATTTCTTTTTTCTGATTACCAAATAGGATTTTCTTCCAATATACTTCTTTGAAGCAATTACCATTGCACCGTTTCCAAGAGGTTTTACTTCCCCATCTATTACTGCCTCAATATATTCCTCTAACTTGAAATTATTTCTTAAAATGTTTATTTTTGTCATATTCTCACCTTGTAAAATAGAAAAGTTTATACATATATAAACTTTTTGTTTATCATGGCAAACAAAAAACTCAAAACAATATCTGTAGGAACAATTCAAATGCTGGCTTACGCCAACAGCGTAGAAGAAATCCTCTTTCAATACGCCAAGCAATGCTTTCGTGACAAGAGGGCTTCAAAGAAAAAGTGCAAGAAGAAATATGAGGATAAGCGCAACTGGAAAGCATACAATGCCCAGTTGATAAAACGAGGAGAATTTTACATTAATCCAATATTTCTGAATACTTGGCTCCAAGAAATCAAAGAGATGAATCTCAATAAAGTTGGTCAGCCATATCTATATCCTCCCTCATTGATAAGTTTTGGGGCTGTCCAAAAAGTTTTAAATTTTCCTTAAGAAAAAGCCGCAATTGCTGAATTAATTTTATTATTTTTCTTAAAATAATATTAAGAATGCAGGTCTTTTTGGACAGCCCCAATATTGAAACTTGTGGGTTGTCTTAATCACCGAGCTAGCGTTAGCTATGTTCGGAAGGTAGAAATCGTGGGTGAAAAGGTGGAAAATGTTTTATTTTATTTTCAAAATTGAATTGTTTTTATTAATGTTCAAAAGTTAATGAGTTTTGTCAATATTTATTGAGGTTGATTCGGAGATACTGTTTCTAAGTAAAAAAAAGAATAGATATATAAATCCTGTAAAGAAAGAAATTAAGAACATTATGTAATATATTCTCCCTCAATTCTCGTTATAAATGTAAAGATTAATGCTAATATTCCAAGAAATATTAAGGCGTAGTTTAGTTTAATATCCGCTAATAATCCTACAACCGGGTACAGAATAGTAATCATAAGCCTTTCTAATAATGAAACTGAAGATAGAACTGTAGCACGGTTTCTACTTTCAATGTGTTTATTCATAAAATCTGATAGAATTGGCGCTCGGAGGAGTTTTAATCCCGGAATTAAGAGAATTGCGATTAAGACAAAGTAAACATTTTTTATTGTTGCGAGCCCAAGTAATAATAATGCTGGGATTAGTGCAGAATGAAATAGAATAGTTTTCATTCCAAATTTATTTTCTAATTTTTTTATATTGAGCAATAATAAGATTGCAAATAAGTTAAATCCTGCTCCAATAAATCCATAATAAGACACGCTTATCCCAACACTACCTGCTAGTGGCTGATAAAACCAAAACATAAAGAAAGTAATAGCAGATATCAATACAGAGTTTACTGCAAATACTCTCAAGATTTTGTGTTTATGTAAATAATTTAAACCATCGATGCCTAATTTTACAAAATTTTCTGTGGGTTTATTCCTTTTTGGTTCTTTCATCGATAGGTATAGGAATAATGATAATATTGAAAATAATCCAGACAAAATGAATGTGAATGCTAAAGAATTTGGATATGGAATAAAATTAGCTCCTGCAATCAAAGAGCCTAATGGAAATGAAATAAGAATTCCTAATGTGCCAGCGGTTTCATATCTTGATAAATAATACTTGCCGTCTTCTTTTTTCTTCATTTCGATTAATGAGTCATAAATTAATGCTTTATCTGCACCAGAAATAAATGTAAATCCGAGCGCACCAACAAATTCAGCTAAATAAAGAACATAATAATTTTTTGTAAGTCCAAATATTAGCAAATCGACTCCAAAAAGTAAAACACCGAGTGCTAATGATATTTTTCTTCCATATTTATCAGCAACTACCCCTGTTGGAATTTCCAGTAAGACTATCCATAGTACAAACCATGCTTCTAAAATAAAAATTTTAGTATAATCTGCGTGAAGCCAATCCAGAAAATAAGGAACTGAGACAGCACCAAAAAAATTTAAATCTCTTAAAAACCGTGCTACATAACTTTTGTGGACATTATTGAACTCCATTTATTGAATTACCTATAATGTTATATTTAAATATTCGGGTTAATAATTCCCAAGCCACTCTTCTATCTATAAAGTCAATTTCAACAACATTTTTAAATTAATCAGTTTACCTGTAATCTCATTAAAGATGACTACAAAAAAAAAGGAAGAAGGAATTCTCACTCCTGTAAAGGAAGAGCTTCTTCCAAAGAAAGAAATAAGAGAAGAAAAGCCAAAGGAACACAAAGAGCCTGTAAAATCAAGCATCTCAAAGGAGAGGGTGCTCACAGAAAGCTCTGATAATGCTAGGGAGCTGTATAACCAAAGCAGATATGGTAACTTGCTTGATGATGGAAGAGTTCAACTTTCCTTGATAGAAGCACTTTATCTTTTAGAAAAGAAAAAGGTTATTGTTCAAGATTCTAGAAATAAGCATATTGACTTTGAAAGTTTTCTGAAAAAAGCACAAAAACTAGAGCCAAACTTTTGGATAAGATATTGTGTTTATAGGGATATAAGAAATAGAGGCTACATAATAAAAACTGCATTAAAGTTTGGAGCTGATTTTAGGATTTATGATAGGGGTGTTAAGCCAGGTGAAGACCACGCAAGATGGGTGGTTTTTCCGGTTCATGAAGGTTCAAGCCTTACATGGTACGAGTTCTCAGCAAAAAATAGGGTGGCTCATAGCACTAAAAAACGCCTTTTAATTGGTTGCGTTGATGACGAAGGAGACGCAACATATTGGGAGGTCAGATGGTTAAGGCCATAAAGATAGATATTTTTATTCCGTAATAAATTACAAGAATGCCGAAAAAATATGTTTTAAAAACTGTAAGTGGAAGTTTATATGAAGTTCATGATAAAACTCATGTATTTGGTTCTGACCATTGGGTATTAAATATAAAAGGGATTGATCATCCTGTTTTATTTTTTGGTAAACTGAGTCACTTTGAAAAAGATCCAGCTTTCAGAAGTGCAATGCCAAATAGGGTTTTTTTAAAAGCGCTGGAAGGGGAAATTGGCCAATCTCTTAAATCTAGATCATGCGTTGATCACATTATAGTATATGTGCCTGAGAATCACTTTAAAGCAGCGCTCAAACATTTGGAAGAATTACGCAGGTTAAGCCAAATTGGAGATAGATCAAAAATTGCTGACTTGTGGGATAGGATTTCAAGAGAAGTAGAATACAGCAGCGAGGTAACAGAAGTTTTTGAAGAATAGGCAATATACTTTAATATCACCAAAACATATATAAAATCAGATTATTTTGTTGCCATTTATGGATAACAGAGAAAAAATTCTTGAATTTATAAAGTTGAAAGGGCCTGTATTGCCTGTTCAAATCTCAAAAGAGATTGGAAGCAATATTCTAATGGCAGGCGCGCACCTTGCAGAATTGACGGCAACCAACAAGCTAAAAATATCAACCATTAAAATTGGAAGTTCACCACTTTACTATCTGCATGGACAAGAAGCAATGCTGCAGAAATTTGCGGAAAATATGAATGACAAAGAGAAAAAGGCATTTGATTTGTTAAATCAAAATAAAATTTTGAGGGATTCTGAGCAAGAGCCGGTGATAAGGGTTGCATTGCGCGAGATTAAAGATTTTGCAATTCCATTAAACGTAAACTACAACAATTACAAGGAAATTTTCTGGAAGTGGTATTTAACAGATAATGAGGAAGCAGAGCAATTAATAAAATCAAAGCTTGATATTCAAAAACCTATCGAGAAAAAAATAGAGCAAGAAACAATACAAAAACAAGAACAACAAAGAATAGAAGAAAAACAACTGCCTATTCAAAAACAATTAAAAGAAAAATCAAAAGAGACAAAAAAATACAAACAAAGAGAAAAAGAAGATAATCTCCTTAATAACATAATGAAATTTCTTGAAAAAAATAAAATAAATGTAATAAGCACTGAAGTTATAAAGAGAAACTTAGAGATAGATTTCATTGTTGAAATTCCAAGTGTTTTTGGAAACTTGCAATACTACTGCAAAGCAAAAAATAAGAAAAGTATTAGTGATTCTGATTTAAGCAACGCCTATGTCAAAGGCCAACTCAAAAGACTTCCTGTTCTTGTTTTATCATCAGGAGATTTGACAGCAAAGGCACAAGAAATGATTAGCAAAGAGTTAAATAATTTAACATTCAAGAAGATATAAAATGGGAGTTGCTTTAACCGAACTGTTATTAATCAAGGAAATTGATTTAGATTTCCTACGCAGCAAGATTTTAGTTGTTGACGCGCCAATGTGGCTATATCAATTTCTAAGTTCGATAAGACAAAGAGACGGTTCTCTGTTGAAAGATTCAAAAGGAGAGGTTACATCGCATCTAATTGGTTTAATGACGAGAATATCAAATTTAACACAGCAAAACATCAAGCTTGCTTTTGTTTTTGACGGAGAAACTCCGGCTTTGAAATACCTAACGCTTGAAAATAGAAAAAAAATAAAAGTTGAATCTCAAAAAAAATTTGAAAAAGCAAAAGAGAAAGAAGACTTTGAACTAATGAAAAATACGCTGCAAGAACATCAAGACTGACAGATGAAATGATAGATGATGCGAAAAATCTTATTAAATCATTAGGGTTGCCTGCCATAGATGCCGCATCTGAAGCGGAAGCGCAAGCTTCATTTATTGTTAAGAATAATGAGGCATTTGCTGTTGCAACAAATGATGCGGATGCTTTGTTGTTTGGAGCGCCAAAAATAGTGAGAAATTTAAGCATTGCAGGCAAAAAAAAGAAAACAAACAAGTTAAGTTATGAGGCAATAAACCCAGATACGATAAACTTGCAAGACAATCTAAGTTTTCTTGGAATAAGCCAAGACCAACTTATAGCTTTAGCAATGCTTATTGGGACAGATTATAACGCCGGAGGGATAAAAGGCATTGGACCAAAAACAGCATTAAAATTAGTTAAAAATCACGGAACTAACTTTGATGAATTATTTAAAGAAGCAAAATGGCCAGACTTTTTTGATTTTTCTTGGCTTGAGGTCTTTGATTTAATAAAAAACATTCCAGTTACAAAAAATTATGAATTAAAATGGTCAGACGCTGATGAAAATAAAATAATGAAACTTTTAGTTGATAAACATGATTTTTCAGAAGAAAGGGTCAAATCACAAATGCAGGATTTAATTAAAAATAAGCAACAAAAAAATCAAAAAGGGTTAAATGAATTTTTTGGTTGATATGGCTTCATCCAAAAAATCCTTTCGGGGCTGCCATAGCTCACATTTAAACGTATTTTGATTTTTTGGATGAAGCCGGTTGACATGAAAAAAAACCTAAAATTTTATCTAAAAGACAAATTAACAGAAAAAGAATTGTTGTTTGTTCCAACTTCATTTGATGTAGTTGGAGATATAATGATTTTCTCTGAGTTTCCAAAAGAATTGACGAAAAGAGAAAAATTAATTGGGAAGACTATTCTTGAGGCTTATCATCATATAAAAACTATTCTAAAAAAAACTAAAAAATATTCAGGAAAATTCAGAACGCCAAAATTAAAGGTAATTGCAGGAGAAAAAAGAAAAGAAACTGTGTGCAAGGAAAACGGCATATTATTGAAATTAAATGTTGAAAAGGCTTATTATTCTCCAAGGATGTCAAGCGAAAGAAAAAGAATAGCAGAACTTATTAATAAAAATGAGTCTGTTTTGGTTATGTTTTCTGGTTCTGGAGTTTATCCATTAGTCATAGCCAAGAATACAGAATGCAAAGAAGTTTATGGAATTGAGATCAACCCAGATGCTCACAAATTCGGATTGGAAAACATAAAAAAAAATAAACTTGGGAATAAAATAAACCTTTTTTTAGGAGATGTAAACAAAATATTGCCAAAATTAAATAAAAAATTTGATAGGATTGTTATGCCTCTTCCTAAAGGAGGAGAAAACTTCTTGAATTTAGCATTAGAATTTATAAAACGCAATGGAACTATCCATTTTTATGATTTTTTGCATGAGAATGAATTTCACAAAGCTAAGGGAAAAACAGAAGATGCATGCAAAAAATCAGGGAAAAAATGCAAAATATTGAAAATTGTAAAATGCGGACAATATTCTCCTGGATTTTTTAGGATATGTGCTGATTTTGAAGTTTATTAGAAGCGTGTACGCTCAGCAGTTACTTTCGTTCTTCATTGCTTTCGCTCAGAGGGTGTTTCACTTAATCATCGCGTACACGTAAATAGTAATTTATGTTCTTTTTTAAGATTTTCTATGGATAATCTTATGGATTCCTGTTAAACTCTTTCCCAGTTACGAAGTTCTGGGAAATTTCGTTCTGAAAAGTCAAATTTTCACTTTATTAATCGAGCAAAGCGAGTGTAAATGTCCGAAGGACTGAAAAGTTGGGGGCTGAAATTTTTGGTTATACAGAAAAATCTTTAGTTTTCATTAAATACAGCAAATCTTTTATTAAAATAAATAGAGCTATGGGAATCACTAAATAGACAAGAGGATTAAATTCCCAAGCCTCTTTTATATCACCATGTAATAATCGTGAAACTGCTCTTGTAATTCCAGATGAATATGGTTTGAAATTGAAAAACGATTCATATATTGAACGAACAGGCAAATAATGAAGTTTGTTAGTTGGCAAAAAGAATAAGAGAATCAGACTAAAAGAAAAAACTATTACTCTACTTAACGGTTTAGATAAGCTTAGAATTAAAAAGAATTTATTAAAAAATAGCTTAATCTTTTTGTAAAAGTTTGCCATTTGCATCTTTTAACTTATTTGTTGCGATTAATATAATATCTATGATTGACCAGACTCCGCAACCACCAAGTGTTAATAATTTAAGGATTCCAAGACCAACATACCCCAAATAAAATCTATCAACACCCAAACCACCTAACAATATAGACAAAATTAAGGCAGTTGTCCAATTCTTATTTCCAATTTGTCCTTGAGGTAATGAAGAACTTCTTTGCCTGACTCCACATTTAGGACATATCTCAGCTTCTTTTTTATAATAGAACCACAACTTGAACAAAACATTTCATCATGATCTTTTTTCTCTTTACTTTCAGGCATTTTATAAGTCCTTGAATTTTTATTCATAGTTTCCATCTTTAGGTTTTAGGTTTCCTGTGATAATTCTGATAAGGTCTATCAGTGCCCACACTCCTAATCCGCCAAGTGTTAATAATTTTAACATCCCCAATTCTGTATAACCTAAATAAAATCTATCAACACCCAAACCACCTAAAAATAATGAAAGTATAATTGCAACTGTTTTATTTTTTCCCATTTTTTAACCTCCTATATATTTTATATCTCTAATTTTAAGATGTATTTAAATATATCGTTAATGAGTTAATGGTTAATGTACGTTTAGTCCCCAACTTTTCATTTTGGAAAAAATTTGGATGAAGCGAAGCGTAATTGTTTATCCTATATTAGATGAAGTACAAAGTTATTTCCTTTAATATGAGGTGACACTCTTGTAATTAGGAGTTGGTAGTTAAGAGT
>Ga0105164_10003121_pt1 | contig 10085 bp, 7 predicted proteins | sample VDWuncwatermetaG_FD_89674 | JGI IMG/M metagenome (GOLD analysis project Ga0105164, IMG submission 89674) | Wastewater microbial communities from Netherlands to study Microbial Dark Matter (Phase II) - VDW unchlorinated drinking water | ecosystem: Environmental > Aquatic > Freshwater > Drinking... | reverse complement strand
GCTTTCGCCCATTGCGGAAAATTCCCCACTGCTGCCTCCCGTAGGAGTCGGGGCCGTGTCTCAGTCCCCGTGTGGCTGGTCGTCCTCTCAGACCAGCTACCCGTCATCGCCTTGGTGAGCCGTGACCTCACCAACTAGCTGATAGGCCGCGAGCCCCTCCCAGAGCGGCAGCTTGCGCCACCTTTCCTCCCCAGGTCTCGCGACCCGAGGAGCGTATCCAGTATTAGCCCCCCTTTCGAGGGGGTATCCCGGTCTCGAGGGCAGGTTGCCCACGTGTTACTCACCCGTACGCCACTCGAACCGCCTCATGATTGCTCACAAGGCGATCCTCGTTCGACTTGCATGTGTTAAGTACGCCGCCAGCGTTCGCTCTGAGCCAGGATCAAACTCGCCATGAAAAGCGCTGAACCTGGTCCTCAAGCTCGAACGTGTTACTGCGTATTGCGTGCAGTCACTCGGCCGAGCGCAAGGCTCATTAGGAACGGATGGTGCTCACACCTTTTCGGTGAGCCAGTAGCATATGCGACTGTCAAAGAACGCTACGGTCAGCTTGGAAGGTGACCGGACTTTGCTTCTAAACCGTTGGCCCAGCTTGATGCGGGCAAAAACTGACTATACTCACCCTCCCTGCCGCTGTCAAGCTCCTTCGGCGGTCGATTCCCGGAAGGTTGTGCCAGCCGGCACATGCTCGGGCCAGCGCGAGCCCTCGATGACGACTCATGCCTTTCTTGACGATGATCCTGTCTCAGGTCGCCAGGGTCGGGTTTCGTAGTCCGGCCCGAAGAAAAGCTTCCAAAAACGGCGCTTTCCGATCTGGAGAAGATGGGGCCCAAAAGTCAGCTTGAAGTCGACGTCGGACACACGTTGCCGATCCACGGCGACGCCACCCTGCATGATCAGTCGGCGAGCTTCCGAGGCCGATACAATGCCCGCGCCTCTGATCACCGACCACAGGAAACGCGGCTCCGAGGCGTTAACGAAAACCACCGGCAAAGCTCCGTCTTCAAGAGGCCCCGCCTCTATTTCATCGACCGTCTGCGGTTGGAACAGCTCAGCGGTCGCGCGTTCTGCCTTGCGCAGTGCGTCCTCACCGTGCACCAGTTTCGTGACCTCCGTGGCCAGCACCCGTTGGGCCTCGCGCCTCTCTGGCGCCCCGGCGGTGCGCCGGGCCTGCGCCGCGATCTCCTCCGCTGACAGGAACGTGAAGTGCCGGAGGAAGCGGACGACGTCGCTGTCGGCCGTGTTGAGCCAGAACTGGTACATCTCGTACGCCGGAGTGCGCGCCGGGTCGAGCCAGATCGTGCCGCTTTCGGTCTTGCCGAACTTGCTGCCGTCGGTCTTCGTGACGAGGGGCAGCGTGAGGCCAAAGGCGGCACGCCCCTCGACGCGGCGGATCAGGTCGATGCCCGCCGTGATGTTCCCCCACTGGTCGCTTCCCCCCATTTGTACGGTGCAGTCGTGGCGGCGCCGCAGACAGAGGAAGTCGTAGGCCTGCAGCACCTGGTAGCTGAACTCGGTGTACGAGATGCCACTGTCGGCGCGGCCCAGCCGAGCCCGCACCGATTCCTTGGCCAGCATAGCGCCCAGCGAGAAGTGCTTGCCGACATCACGGAGGAACGACACGACGTCCAGCTCGGAGATCCACTCGTCGTTGTCCGCGAGCACAGCGGAGAGCCTTCCACACTCGAAGTCGAGGAAGAGGCTCACCTGTCGCTTGAGGCGCTCCGCCCACTCCTGGACGACTTCCTTGGGATTCAGCGCGCGCTCGCCCGTCTTCCCGCTCGGATCTCCGATGAGGCCCGTCCCACCGCCCACGAGGACGATGGGGCGGTGCCCGGCGAGCTGGGCGCGACGGAGCGCCAGGAGCGGCAGCAGGCTGCCGACGTGCAGGCTGTCGGCGGTCGGGTCGAAGCCGACGTAGATCGTGCGGGAGCCCCCGGCGAGGTGTGGCCCTAGCTCGTCGGTTGCGTCCGCAACCAGCCCGCGGGCGGCGAGATCCTCGAGGAACGGTGAGGGCATACGTTCAGCACTCTCATATCACGTCCCCTGGATTCAAGCGATGGCGTTTCGACCGTTTCGACCAGCGGCCACAGGCCGGGCCATCGGTATAATGAGGGTCGCATGGCGGCTCGGAACACGAAGCCCGGTCGGGGGGGCGAGCGCCGCTCCGACGGATGGTTGCGGCGCTGGGTGCGACGGTCGCTGATCGGCCTCGGCGTCGTCACCCTCCTGGTCGGCTCCGGGATCGGCGTCGCCGCGCTGTGGGCGTTCGCGATCCTGCCGCGCTCCCTGCCCCCCGTGACCGCGCTCGAAACCTTCCAGCCCATCCAGGGATCGAAGATCTACGACGACAACGACGAGCTGCTGACGGAGCTACACGTCGAGCGGCGGATCTTCGTCCCCCTCGCCCAGATCCCGAAGTCCCTCAAGGACGCGATCATCGCCACCGAAGATCGCCGCTTCTACTCGCACTGGGGGATCGACCCCATCGGCATCGCGCGCGCGGTCTACCAAAACTACCGGCGGGGCCGCATCGTCGAGGGCGGCAGCACCATCACCCAGCAGCTCACGAAGGTCCTCTTCCTTACGCCCGACAAGAGCCTCGAGCGGAAGCTCAAGGAGGCCATCCTCGCCATCGAGCTGGAGCGCCGATACTCGAAGGACCGCATCCTCGAGATGTACCTGAACCAGGTCTACTTCGGCCACGGAGCCTACGGCGTCGAGGCAGGCGCGCGGACGTACTTCGGGAAGTCCGTCTCGGAGTTGACCGTCCTCGAGTCGGCGCTGCTGGCCGGATTGCCGCGCGCGCCTTCCAGCTACTCCCCCTTCGAACACGCCGACGTCGCAAAGCGGCGGCGCGAGGTGGTGCTACGCCGGATGGTCGAGTACGGCGTGCTGAAGGAAGCAGAGGGGCCGCGGCTGGCGAAAGCCGATCTCGGCCTCATCCCGCCCGAGCGCCGCCGCACCACCGGGCAGTACTTCCTGGAGTACGTCGAGCAGACCCTCGAGGCGAAGTACGGCGCAGACATGGTCTTCAAGGGCGGCCTGCGTGTCTACACGACCCTCAACCCCACGATGCAGCTCAGCGCGGAGCAGGCGCTTCGCGACGGCCTCAAGACGCTGGAAGCTCGGACGGCCAAGTCCCGGCCGGGCGAGCATCCCGAGGGCGCCGTCGTCACCATCGAGCCGCAAACGGGGTACATCAAGGCGATCGTCGGGGGCTACGACTTCTTCCGGAGCGAGTTCAACCGGGCTGTGCAGGCCAAACGGCAGCCCGGCTCGGCCTTCAAGCCTTTCGTCTACATCGCCGCCCTCGAGGCGGGCTACACGCCCGCCAACAGGATCGACGACTCGCCGGTGACATACCCGGTAGGAGCGAACGGCGCCTGGAAGCCAGAAAACTACGATCGCAAGTTCCGCGGACCAACGACGCTCCAGCAGGCTCTGGAGGAGTCGGTGAACGTGGTGACGGTCAAGCTTCAGGAGCGGGTCGGCGTCAACGGGACGATCCAGGTCGCGCGCCGCCTCGGCATCACGAGCCCGCTCGACCTCAACCTCAGCCTCGCCCTTGGCACCTCGGACCTCACGCTGCTGGAGCTGACCTCGGCGTACGGCGTCCTCGCCAATCAAGGAGTCTGGCTGCCACCAACCGCCATTCGCTACGTGATCGACGCGCAGGGGAAGCTCCTTGAGGAGCACGTCCCCGAGGGGCGCGAGGCACTGAGCCCCGAGATGGCCTACGTCGTCACCCACATGCTGCGCGGGGTGGTTGAGCGGGGCACGGGGCAGGGCGCGAAGGTCCTGGGCCGGCCGATCGCGGCCAAGACGGGAACGACGAACGACTACTCCAACGCCTGGTTCATCGGCTTCACGCCACACATTGCGACGGGCGTCTGGGTCGGGTACGACCGCCCGCGCAGCCTGGGCCGCGACGAGACCGGCTCGCGGGTGGCCGTTCCCATCTGGACGGCGTACATGGCCAAGGTGTTGGGCGACAGCACACATGAGGACTTCCCCGTCCCTGAGCGCGTCTCGCTGGTCCCCGTCGACCTCGACCCGTCGAACGAGTGCGTGCGGGTAGTGACGATGGCCTTCGTGCGCGGCACCGAACCCGGCGTCTCGTGCGGAGCGCGCCGTCAGGCCATCGCGCCGGCTACGCCGCCGCCCGCCGGCGGACCCGCGCCGCCGCTACCCACGGCACCCCTCCCCGCACCGGCCATTCCCTCCGCCGGCGGGGTCGTCGCTCCGGCAATGCCACGAGCCTTCCCGCCGTCGGTCTTGCCATTACCACCGTCGCCGCCGCGTCGCGCGTCAGAGAAGCCGCAGGCTCCCTGAGGGCCAGCGCCTACCGGTCTCAGACCTTCGCGCGGGGATAACGCCCGGCCACCTCCGACCACGTCCCGTCTCCCAGCAGTTCGTGGAGGAGGGCGGGCAGCTCGGGAATGGGCACCCTGACCTGCTCCATCGAGTCCCGCTCGCGGATCGTCACGCGCCCATCGCCCGGCTCCCCCTTCTCGGGGTCACCAACGGTCTGCACGTCGACGGTCACGCAGTACGGCGTCCCCACTTCGTCCTGCCGCCGGTAGAGGCGCCCGATGCCGGCCGTGTCGTCGTAGACCGTCGTCCAGTCCCGCGCGAGGGTCGACCGGAGGGCGTGCGCAGTCGCTACGATCTCCGACCGTTTCTTGAGGAGGGGCAGGACGGCGATCTTCACGGGCGCCAACTCGCGATGGAGGCGGAGCACGAGCCGCTTCTCCCCGCGCACTTCCTCCTCTTGGTAGGCGTCCAGCACAAACGCGAGGAAGGAACGCTCCACTCCCGCCGAGGGCTCGATGACATATGGGACAACGTGAATCTTCCGCTCGTCATCGAAGTAGGTCAGGGACTTGCCGCTGAACTGAGAGTGCTGCTTGAGATCGAAGTCCGTCCGATTGGCGATCCCCATGAGCTCGCTCCAGCCCATGGGAAATTTGTAGTCGATGTCAGTGGTTCGCTTGGAATAATGGGACAGTTCGTCCTTGTCGTGCTCGCGCAGTCGCAGGTTTTCCGCTCGGACACCGTAGCGCTGATACCACGCCAAGCTGTCGGCAATCCAGCGATCGTGCCAATACTCGTCGGCGGGTCTCCCCTGCACAGTGTCATTCGGGTTGACAAAGTACTCGATTTCCATTTGTTCAAGCTCGCGTACGCGGAAGATGAAGTTCCCGGGCGTAACCTCGTTACGAAACGCCTTGCCGATCTGAGCGACGCCGAAGGGCAGCTTGAGCCGCATCGACTGGAGCACGTTGTCGAAGTTGACGAAGATGCCCTGGGCCGTCTCCGGCCGCAGGTACGTGGTGGCCGCCTCCTCCTCGACCGGGCCCATGAACGTCTTGAACATCAGATTGAACTGGCGTGGCGGCGTCAGCTCACCCCTCCCGCACTCCGGGCAGAGCGTCCGGCGGGCGCCGCAGCGGCCACACGGCTCGCCGGCCGGCACCTCGAACTTGTTGTCCTTGGTCGCGGGGCAGTAGTGCGTCCAGGGCAGCTCATCGAGCTGGTCTGACCGGAACCGACGCTGGCAGGCCTTGCAGTCGACCATGGGATCAGTGAAGTGGTCAACGTGGCCGCTCGCCTTCCAGACTTTGGCGTGCATGAGGATCGAGGCGTCGAGCCCGACCATGTCGGCGCGGAGGCGGACGTTGTCCCTCCACCACACGCGCTTGATGTTGTCCTTCAGCTCGACGCCGAGCGGCCCGTAGTCCCAGCATGACCCCGTCCCGCCGTAGATCTCGCTCGACTGGAAGATGAACCCGCGCCGCTTGCAGAGCGAGACGATGACGTCCATGTTCATAGGCGCGGCTCACCTCCGGTTGTGGCTCGCACCGCCATGTTCATACGCACTCTCCCGATCCTCCCGTGGTCCCCGCGAGCCGCCACTCCCCGGGTGCGGGCCAGAGGCGCTCGATCTCGCGCAGGAAGCGTGAGGATCGCACCGGCTGGCCGGCGAGACGGGCGACGTGCAGGTCCACGATCTCCCGGACCTGGTCCTCCGCCCGTCCAAGGGGCACCGCCATCGCCTCGCTCCACGACATCGCCCGGAGCCGCTTGAGGGCGCCAAGGCAGGGGGCGTCGACACGAATCGCGCCACGCGTCCGGGGCGCGCAGGCGGCGCAGGTCACACCGCCGCCCTCGACGTCGATCGCAACCGACGCGCCCGCAGGGACACCGCGTCGCCCGCAGCCGACACAGGCGTCGATCCGGAGCCGATGCCCGAGCGCATCCACGCATCGGAGGCCGAAGGTCGTCGCCGCCCGCCCCGGCGGGTCGCCGGCCTCGATGCTCCGGAGCGCACGGACGAGCAGGCCGTACACGGTCGCGTTCGGATCGCGGTCGGCGGTCAGACGCGCCACGCACTCCGCCATCCAGGCCGCTTGCCCCAGCCGCTCGAGGTCGCCGCGGACGCCCTCGAAGGGATGGACGATGTCGAAGTGATCGACCTGCACCAGCTCGCTCCTCCCGGTGTCGAAGAAGATCAGCTCGCCGAGCGTGAGCAGCTCGAGGGCGCTGCCGAACCTCGATCGCATCCGGCGGGCCGCGCGCGCGACACCCCGGACCTTGCCGAAGTCCCTCGAGAAGAAGGTGGCGATCCGATCGCTCTCCCCCAGGGGAAAGCTGCCGATCACGACGGCCGTCGACTTGCCGAGGGCCATGCTACGACGTCATGAGGAAGCCGAACTCGCGCAGCGCCCGGGCGTCTTTCCGCCACTGCCGCCGCACGTGCACGGTCAGGGCCAGGTAGACCTTGATCCCGAAGAAGGCCTCGAGGTCCCGCCGCGCGGCCGTCCCGATGCGTTTCAGCAGTCCCCCTCCCCGGCCGATGACGATACCCTTCTGCGAGTCGCGCTCCACGAAGATGGTCGCCCGGATGTACAGCGCCTCCGGCGCCGCCCGCTCGGTCAGCTCCTCCACGCGGACGGCCACCGCGTAGGGGACCTCCTCGTGGGTCAGCAGGAAAATCTTCTCGCGGATCACCTCGCCGACGTAGAACGTCTCGGGCTGATCGCTGGTGGCGTCAGGGGGAAAGAAGGACGGGTGCTCTGGAAGCGCCGCCACGATGAGCGCGAGTAGGCGGTCGGTGTTGGTGCCGTCGAGCGCCGAGACGGGGACGATCTCCCGGAACCTCCCGGAAGTCTGCCAGGCACCAATGAGGGGCAGGAGTCGGGCCTTAGCGCGGAGGCGGTCTACCTTGTTGAGGACGCAGTAGGTGGGGCCCCGATGGCCGCCGAGCATCGCGAGCATCTCGGCGTCGGGATGCCCGTCCTCGGTGACGTCGGCGACGACACACACGAGGTCGACGTCCTCGAGCGCCCGCTCGACCGTCCGCCGCATGAAGACCCCGAGCTTTCCCGAGGGGGTGTGGAGCCCGGGCGTATCGACGAACACAACCTGTGCTCCGGGAAGGTTCCTGATGCCGGTGATGCGATTGCGCGTCGTTTGGGGCCGAGGGGACACGATGGCCAGCTTCTCGCCGACGAGGCGGTTCAGCAGCGTCGACTTGCCGGAGTTCGGGCGGCCGACGAGGGAAACGAACCCTGCGCGGTGCACTCGGAGGGGGGCTTCGCCGGCTCGGAGGGGGGCTTCGCCCCCCTTCCGACGGTCGTCGCGCCCCTGGGGGGGCGCTCCTCCCTGCCTCCCCCCAGGATCGGTGGCGCCGGCAAAGCCGGCGCTCGAACCAGCGACCTCAATCATGGAGCAGTCCTTTCCACAACCTCGCCGGCAGATTTACGCGCGCGGTGGAGAGGATCTCGCGCTCGCGGCGATGCATCAGCTCCGCCTCCATTGGATCCCGGTCATCGTACCCGACGAGGTGGAGGACGCCGTGCGTGACGATCAGGCAGAGTTCCAGCCCGAGGGGAACGCCGAGGCGTCGGGCCTGCCGCCGGGCCGTGTCTGCCGAGACCACGATCTGCCCCACGAGTCCGCCCGCCGCCTCCGCCACTTCCAGGGGGAAGGCCAGCACGTCCGTCCGCTGCCCGACGCCACGGAAGGCGCGGTTGATACGGCGGATCTCAGCGTCGTCGACGACCGCGATCTCGACGATTCCCCCCACCCGCCCCAGCGCTCGCAGCGCGCGGTCGGCGGCGCGGGCGAGCCTCCGGCGCGGCACGGGAACGCGGCGTTGGTGGTTCTCGAGAGCCGAGCCCACTAGGGGCTGTCGGCCGAGGCGGCGGGAGTTGACCGGGAGGCTCCGCCGCCGGCGCGCGTGTCGTGGGCGTCGTACGCGCGGACGATCGCGGAGACGAGCTGGTGCCGGACCACGTCCTGATCGTCGAAGTAGACGAACCGGATCCCCGGCACGTCGGCGAGCACGGCCTGGACCTCGATCAGCCCCGAGTGGCGCGAGGCCGGCAGGTCCACCTGGGTCACGTCGCCGGTGATCACCATCTTGGAGTTGAACCCCAGGCGGGTGAGGAACATTTTCATCTGCTCGGCCGTGCTGTTCTGCGCCTCGTCGAGAATGATGAACGCGTCATTCAGCGTCCGGCCCCGCATGTACGCGAGCGGCGCGACCTCAATGGCGCCCTTCTCCATGAGGCTCGCGACCTTCTCGCTCTCCAGCATGTCGTAGAGCGCGTCGTAGAGCGGCCGCAGGTAGGGATGCACCTTCTCGTAGAGGTCGCCCGGCAGGAAGCCCAGGCGCTCGCCCGCCTCCACCGCCGGCCGCGTGAGGACGATCCGCGCCACCTCGCGCTTCATCAGGGCCGACACCGCCATGGCGACGGCGAGGAAGGATTTCCCCGTCCCCGCGGGCCCGATGGCGAACACCATGTCGTGCGTGCGGATGGCGTCCACGTAGCGCTTCTGTCCGAGCGTCTTGGGCGCGATCCATTTCCGCCGGGACGGTACCAGGACGGCGTCGGCAAAGACCGACTTGAGGTCCGCGCCTTCGTCGTCGGAGAGCATGCGCAGGGCCGCACGCACCTCGACGGTCCGGAGCGGCGCGCCTGACCGGACCAGCTCCGCGAGCTGGACGAGGGCCTTCTCGCCCTTGCGGACCTGACTTTCAGCACCCTTGAGAACGACGTCGTGGCCGCGGGCGATGATCCGGATGTCGAGCTGGGATTCCAACGTGCGGAGGTGGTCGTCGTTCCGCCCCAGGAGGTGGCTCAGGTCAACATCCGGGGCGAGCGAGATGCGACGCGTGATCGTAGAGGCTTCGCTCAACTCCTAACGTTTCCTTTCCCAGTCTACCACGGCGATTCCGGGACTCACGCGCCCGCGGCCCCTCGCGGCGGTCGCCCGCGCGACACTTCGCCCGTCAGCGGCAAGTCCAGCTTGATGTGCAATTCCTTCAACCGCTCGGGGGACACGGGCGCCGGCGCCTGCATCATGAGGTCCTGGGCCTGCTGGTTCATCGGGAAGGCGATGACTTCGCGGATGTTGCTCTCGCCCGCCAGCAGCATGACGATGCGGTCGATACCCGGCGCCGAGCCGCCGTGGGGCGGTGCGCCGTACTTGAAGGCGTTCAGCATGCCGCCGAAGCGGGCCTCCACGTCCTCGGGCCCGTAGCCGGCGATGGCGAACGCCTTGTACATGACATCGGGCCGATGGTTGCGGATGGCTCCGCTGGACAGCTCCACGCCGTTGCAGACGATATCGTACTGGAAGGCCTTGATGGTCAGCGGATTCTGGGTCTCCAGCGCTGGAAGCCCGCCCTGGGGCATCGAGAAGGGATTATGGCTGAACCCGATCTTCCCCGTCTCCCCGTCGCGCTCGTACATCGGGAAATCGGTCACCCAGCAGAACCGGAAGGCGTCCTTCTCGATGAGCCCCAGCTCCTCCCCGAGCCGGGCCCGGACCTTGCCGGCCAGTCCGTCGGCTGCCCCGCGCTGGTCACAGACGAAGAACAGAGCGTCGCCGGCGGCCGCGCCGGTCTGCGCGCGCAGCCGGGCCAACTGGTCCTCGTTCAGGAACTTCGCGATGGGCCCCTTGGCCGGGCCATCGGCCAAGACCACGTAGCCGAGCCCCGGCGCCCCCTGCGCGCGGGCCCACTCGTTGAGCCGGTCGAAGAAGCTGCGCGGCTGCCCGCCGGCCTGCGGCGC
>Ga0105164_10003120_pt1 | contig 10086 bp, 8 predicted proteins | sample VDWuncwatermetaG_FD_89674 | JGI IMG/M metagenome (GOLD analysis project Ga0105164, IMG submission 89674) | Wastewater microbial communities from Netherlands to study Microbial Dark Matter (Phase II) - VDW unchlorinated drinking water | ecosystem: Environmental > Aquatic > Freshwater > Drinking... | reverse complement strand
TACGTCCTGAATCCGGCCAATCGTTCGAAAACGATCGAGGTATTGAACTCCCGCCTCAAATTCAAGACCGCGCAGGAAGCAGGCGGCGTGTACGATGACCTGATCAAATACTATATGCTTAAGAAGCCTTACCCTAATCGAGAAGGAATCTTGACCATTATTTCGGAGGTAGCCAAGGTGCTGCCTAAAGCCTCTAGTTTAAAATTCGAGGATGTGGCTGACATCAGCGTCATGGAAAAGCTTGACAAGAGCGGCTACATCGACAGCCTATACAAGTAGCCGAGAAATTCCGAAGCCTCATTCCCTTCGTCATGACCGTAACGGGGCGCGCCCCCGGCGCTAGCGCGCGACCGTGACACCTGCCGCTTTAAGGACCGAACGCATCAACGTGATCTGTTCATCGAAGAACGGGCCAAGGTCGCGGCCCGTGAGAAAGACATCCTCCACCTGGTTTTCCTCCAGGTACTTCTTCCAGCTCGGGGTCCCGGCCAGGCGCGCAAAGAAATCCTCCCAGTAGGCAACGACTTCCTTGGAGATGGCCGGAGGGGCGAGGAAGCCGCGCGCATTGGCGATGATCGGAATGTTGATTCCCTGCTCCTTGATCGTGGAAACATCAGGCAAAACGGTCAGGCGCTTTTCGGTGAGAGCGGCGATAGGCCGCAATCTTCCGGCGGCGATATGCTCGTTCACATCTTGCGGCTGCGGGATGATGATGTCCACCTTCCCGGCTACAATGTTGGCGATTCTATCTTTGACTGCCGGCGTGGAGATAAAAGTCCATTTGACTCCGGCGGCGCTCTGGATCAACAGGCCGGTCAGGCTCTCGATCGCGGTCACCGAGCCGCCCGCCTGCTTCAGGCCGCCCGGATTTTTCTTCGCCGCCTCGACAAAATCCTTCATGCTTTTATAAGGGGAGTCTGCCTTGACCACGGCAATGGTGGGTTCCAGGACCAGACGGACGATAGGCGTCAGATCCTTGACCGTATATCTGGCATCTTTGCTTGTCAGGGGAGTGGCGACCCAGGTGTTGGTGAAGATGCCGATCGTGTGGTCGTCGCCTTTTTTCTCCGCCAGATAGGCCATCGCTTCCAGACCGGCGCCCACGGTTTTGTTCACGATCCGCATGCCTTGAGGAAGGAGATGTTCTTTTTCCACCATCTCGGCGATCGCCCGGGCAAAAACATCGGAGCCCCCGCCAAGCGCGCTATGGACCACGACCTCGATCGGCCTGGTCGGCTTATAGCTCTGAGCCCAAGCGGGAGCGGAGAAGAGGCTTCCCGTAAGGACAGCTATCAGCGGCAGGAGCAACGCCCTTCGTTTCATCGTAGTTACCTCCTTAGAATATCGATTTCTACCGGCGCATGGACGACGAGCTGTTGATCGTCGCGTGCAGATTCCTGGCGAAATCGTTCGCCGCCCGGGTATCCATGCCGATAGCGGACCGGGCGTACTCCTTGACCGCCATAAGCGCCGTCAGCGGGCGCTTTTTCAGCCCATCGACAAGATCCTTCACGGTAGATTCCAGTTTATCCGCAGGAACCACGTTGCTGACCAGGCCGAAGGAAAGCGCCTTGTGCGCGTCGATCTCATCCGTCGAATAGACGATATACATCAGCGCCTTCAGCGGCACGCGATCGACGAGAGCGGACATGGCGATGGTCGGCATGATATTATGTCCCATCTCCGGCAGTTGAAACCTCGCCCTGTCGCTCGCGATGGTGATGTCGCAGAGCGCCGCCAGCGCGCAGCCGAAACCGGCGGCCCTTCCCTGGACGACGCCGATGACCGGAACTTTTGACCGGCGGAAGGCGTCATAGCAGTCGAAGATGACCTCGGTTTGTCCCCGCACCACATAGGCTTCAAGGTTAGGCTCCCGCTTGCCCATCGCCTCGCGGCCCAGGCAGAACTCCTCGCCGGCGCCTTTGAACAGGATGAGCCGGGAGTCTTTCGCGGCCGCGTCGATCATCCCCGCCAACTGGCCCGCCATCGGGTCGCTGACGCGGTTGCCGATCTCCGGCCGGTTCAGCGTGATCGTCGTGACGTCGCCGTCCTTCTCGCGTAGTATGAGATCCGCCATTTTACCTCCCCTGGTTCCGGTTTGTCGGTGCCAGGAATACGCTGGCACAAAGAGGTTGTCAACCGGCGCATTTGTGCTATTTATGCTGGATTAAAAAGGCGCCGGGTTTTTTGGCAGGCGGAAAAGAGGCGATAAAATGATCAAGACGATCAGCTCTCTAACCATTCTTCTTGCGCTCCTGTTATCGAGCAGCCCCGGGCTTGCTCAAGGGCTGACGCGCGTGGTCGCCGGCTACAGCGCTATCTCCGGCCACTTTGCGATTTTATGGCTCGCCAATGAGGCGGGGCTGTTCGAGAAGAACGGGCTCAAGGTTGAGATGGTGCTCATTCGCAGCGGCTCGACGCATGCCCAGGCGCTGGTGGCGGGGGGGACGCAAATCTCCCAGCTCGCGGGGACGAGCGGACTGGCTGCAGCGGTGGCCGGCGCCGATCTCACGTTCGTCGCCATGGTTCTGAACACTGCCCCGTTCATCATTTACGGCAGCGTCGCCAGGCCGGAAGAGCTGAAAGGGAAGGCGATCGGAATAACACGCTACGGCTCGACCACGGATATCTCAGCCAGGTTTGTCCTGAGGAAATTCGGCCTCCAGCCGGAAAAGGATGTCGCCATCATTCAATTGGAGGACTACCCCGGAATGCTGGGAAGCCTTAAGGCAGGAAGAATCGCCGCCGGCGTCTTTGCTCCGCCTTTCACGGATTTCGCGCAGAGGCAGGGCTACAAAGAGATCGCCAACGTCGCCTCAATGGGCCTGGAGTTTCCCTTTTCCGGGCTGGTAGCCAAGAAGTCCTATGTGCGCGATCACGCCGACATAGTCCAAAGCTTCTTGCGCGCCTATGTCGAAGCCATCGCTCTCTTCAAAAACAACCGCGAGTTGACCATGAAGGTCATCCGAAAATATGCCGGCATCAGCGACCCGGCGATCCTCGCCTCCACGGTCGATTTCTACGCGCCGAAGTTTCCCCGCGCCCCCTATCCGACGGCCGACGGAATCCGGCTGGCGCTGGAGCAGATCGCGGCAACCGATCCGAGGGCCAAGAATGCGAAGCCGGAGGATTTCATGGACGTGCGCTTCATCAAACAGCTCGATGAGAGCGGCTTCATAAAAAACCTCTATCCCCAGCGCTAGGTGGTTTCTTTTCTCACAGCGATTTTAGTGCTAGATTACAATCGCGCCGCAGATCCGCGGGCGCGCTCTGAAAGGGGGCAGGTACGATGACGAAAAGAGATCGGCGGTTTTGGCTGGTCAGGGCCGCGGGCTTGGCGTTGGCGGCATTGATGGCCGGCCCGACCGCTTTTTCGGCGTCGGCTCCGGCCGCTCCCAATATTACGGTCTATAAGAGCCCGACCTGAGGCTGCTGCTCCAAGTGGGTGGGTCACCTGCAGGCTAACGGCTTTAAGGTCAAAACGAACGAGGTTACTGATTCCCAGCTCGATGCGATAAAGGTTAAGTATGGAGTGCCGGCGCCGCTTCAATCGTGCCACACAGCCGTCGTCGGGGGATACGTCATCGAGGGGCACGTGCCGGCGGATCTTATTCTCCGCCTGCTGAAGGAGAAGCCGGCCGTCGTCGGGCTCGCCGTGCCCGGCATGCCGAGCGGATCGCCCGGGATGGACGGGCCGCCCGAACCCTACGATGTTTTCGCCTTTGGCCGGCAAGGGCAGGCGCGGTTATACGCCAGAAGATAATCAGCTCCCGCATCCGGCTCCGGCCGGCGCAAGTCTCCAAATAGTCTATGTTGCTTACCGAAATCCTCCCCAGGGCCGCGGCCGCCTACCCGGACAAGCTGGCGGTGATCTGCGGCCCGGTCGAGCTGACTTATAGCGACATCGCCGGCCGGGTCTCCCGGCTTTCTTCGGCGCTCGCCGCTTTGGGCCTTTGTCCCGGCGAGCGGGTCGGGCTGCTTCACAGGAATTGCCATCGCGTTCTCGAAAGCTATTTTGCCGCCATCCATGCGGGCGCCGTCCTCGTGCCGCTAAATTACCGGCTCACTGCGCGCGATCTGGCTTACATCATCGACGACACGGAAATGCGGGTTTTGATCGTGGACACGGCATGGGGCGGGCTCGCTGCCGAAGCCGTGGCGCAGGCGCAGACCAAGTGCGCGCTCGTCCGGAGCATCTGCGACCAGAGCGATGAGCGCGCTGCTCCGGGGGCCGGCTATGAATCTCTGCTTCAAGGCTCGGCGGCCCGGCCGCTTGGCGCGCCGGCGGCCGGCGAGAACGATGCCGCAAATATCTACTACACCAGCGGCACCACCGGCCATCAGAAAGGGGTGGTCCTCACGCACCGCAATATTTACAGCCACGCGCTCGGCACCATCGCCGAGCTTCATCTGGCGGACTGGGATGTCTGGGCCCACATCGCGCCGATGTTTCATCTGGCCGATGCCTGGGCGGTCTGGGCCATCACCTGGGCCGGCGGCCGTCACGTCATGGTAGGACGGTTCGATCCCGCCCTGGTGCTCAAGACTCTGGTCGACCAAAACGTGACCGTGACCAATCTTATTCCGACGATGTTGAACGACCTGGCGCATCATCCCGGGGCGGCGGCTCGCGAATACGGCTCGCTCCGCCTCTTGATGAGCGGCGGCGCGCCGATCGCGCCCGGGCTGGTCCGCCGCTTGATTGAGATTTTTCGCTGCGAGTATGTCCAGACTTACGGTCTCACGGAGACGAGCCCCTATCTTACCTTCTCGCTCCTCAAGGAAAAGCTCCGGCGGCTGCCCGCCGAGGAGCAGTTTCGCTACCGCGCGATGACGGGCCGGGCCGCCCTCGGGGTAGCGCTGAGAGTCGTCGATGACGCGGGCAGAGACGTTCCCGCCGACGGCAAATCCGTAGGTGAAATTCTGGCCAGGGGAGACCGGATCACTCCGGGATACTGGCGGCTGCCGGAAGCCACCGCCGGGGCCTTCCAGGATGGATGGTTTCACACGGGCGATCTGGCGACGATCGATGGAGAAGGATACATCAACATTGTGGATCGAAAGAAGGACGTCATCCTGACCGGAGGCGAGATGGTCTATTCGACGGAAGTCGAGAACACCCTCTACGAGCATCCGTCGGTCCTCGAGGCCGCGGTCGTCGGCGTCCCGGACGAGCGCTGGGGCGAAGCCGTAAGGGCCGTGGTGGTCCTCAAGTCCGGACGTGCCGCGACGGCGGAGGAAATTATCGCCCATTGCCGGCGGAAGATCGCCCGCTATAAGTGTCCGCGCTCCGTGGAATTTATCGATGCCTTGCCGAGAACCGGCTCGGGGAAAATATCGAAGAAGGAGCTACGCGAGCGAGTGAACTGACCCGCCTTCAGGATGCTTGAGATGGATAGAGCAGCTCATGGATCCTTTCGCCCGTCATGGGCAGGCGAGTGATGCGGATGCCGATGGCGGCGCTTACCGCGTTGGCGATCGCCGCCGCCGCAGGATCTAAAGAGCCTTCAGCAAAGCCCTTGGCGCCAAAGGGTCCCGTCGGTTCGGGATCTTCGATAAGCTCGACCGGCACCTCTGCGGGCATATCGAGAACGGTGGGAATCAGGTAGGTGGCAAACGAGTCGGTCGTCACGCCATTCTCGACCCTTACATCTTCCATCAGCGCGTAGCCGATGCCCATCGCCACGCCTCCATGTACTTGGCCTTCTGCAGCCATGGGATTGATCGTGCGGCCAGGATCACTGAAGGTTACATAGCGGAGCACCCGAACCTGTCCCGTTCCTTGGTCCACCTCGACAAGAGCGAGGTGGACACTGAAGCTGTAGGTCCCCGCCGGGCTTCCCTGGCCCGTCTCTGGATCCATCGGGACGGTCTCAGGTATGAACTCCGCTACCGAGGTGATGATGTGAAAGGTGTGCTTGCTGAAGAGATCTGCCAGACTGATGCCCTGCTCACGGTACAACACGACTCCATCCATCAACTTTAAATCCTGCGCTGCGCAACCGAGATCCCCGGCCGCAAGCTCCAATACCCGGGCCCGGCTCTTCGCGGCAGCCAGGCGCACGGCGTTTCCCGATACGTAGGTTACGCGGCTGGCCGAGGTGGACTCGCAGTCCGGCGCTATGGCGGTGTCATTGCTTATCACCTCCACCCGCTCCACATTCACGCCTAATTCCTCTGCTGCGACCTGGGCCATCATGATGTCGGATCCCTGGCCCAGGTCCACGCTGCCGCAGGCGACTGTCACGCTGCCATCGCGATGGAGGCTTACGACCGCAGTGCTGCGCGAGGGCGTTCGTATGCTGCCGATACTACGGGTACTGCAGCCCACGCCGAGCCCGCGCAGTTTTTCTTTGGGCGCCTGCTGCAAAAGGGGGCGGAGCGACTGTGCCGCAAGTCTTGCCTTGCCGAGCATCTCCTTGAAGGGGACGCTCGCGGGCAAAACCTGCCCCGTGCTGGTCGGGCGCGTAGTATCCAGGCCGTTGCGCATCCTGAACTCAATCGGATCCAGACCGAGCCGGCCGGCCATCTCATCCATCAACGACTCCAAGGCGAAAGCGGCTTGCGGCACGCCGTAGCCCCGAAAGGCGCCGCAGGGCACGGTATTGGTGTAAACCGCATACCCGTCGGCCTTGATGTTCGGAATGAAATAAGGGCCGGCTGCATGGGTAACGGACTTGGTGATTACGGCGCGCCCTTCCAGAAGGTATGCCCCGGTGTCTCCCACAAAGGTTGCATCAATAGCCAGAAGGTTGCCCTCTCTATCGGCCGCGAGCTTCATATCCGTAACGTAGGGGTGGCGCTTGTAGCTCGCGATCAGGGACTCGTCTCTGCGGTAACGGAGTTTGGTCGGCCGGCCGCTCTTCCAGGCGATAAGGGCCGCGTAGCACTGCGCATGCGGAGTGAGTTTTCCACCGAAGCCGCCTCCGGTGGTCATCTGGTGGACGCGCACGCGGCTCTGCGGCAACGCCAACATGCGGGAGACCTCATCCCGGTCGCGGTGAGCGTATTGAGTGGAAGACCAGACGGTTATGCCTCCTGCCGGATCGCGCGCGGCTACGGCGGCCTCGGGCTCCATGTAGGCGTGCTCGACGCGTTGGGTAAAAAACCTTTTTTCGACTACAACTGCGGCTTCGGCAAATGCCTTCTCCACATCGCCCCGGCGAACCTTGAAGTGGGACCCGATGTTCCCGTTGGGCTGCACCCGGGGGGCGCCCGGCTCCAGAGCCTTGAGCGGATCAAAGACCGGACTTAACGGCTCGTACTTCACCTCGACCTGGGCCAGCGCCGCTTCTGCGGCCGCCTCCGTTTCTGCGGCCACCAGCGCTACGGCGTCGCCCGCGTATCGCACCACGTCCGTGCACAGGATGGGTTGGTCCTTGATGATGGGGCCGATGGAGTTTAGCCCGGGTATGTCTTGGGCGGTCAGAACGGCGACCACTCCCGGACAGGCACGGGCCCTGGAGGTATTGATGGAACGAATACGGGCATGGGGATGTGGACTGCGAAGCACTTTTCCGTAAATCATCCCCGGGAGAGAGAGATCCTCAGTGTACCTTGCCTCGCCCAGCACCTTGGCTCGGGCATCTTTGCGGGGAATTGACTGACCAATGACCTTGTAGGGGCCGCTCATCGCTTATTTCCCCCGCGCAGGGTTTCTGCCGCAGCGGCGATGGCCCTTATGATGCTTAGGTAGCCGGTGCAACGGCAGAGATTTCCCGCGATAGCGGAGCGGATATCTTCCTCGGAGGGTCGGGACTCTTCATCGAGCAGCGACTTTGCCGCCATGATCATTCCTGGAACGCAAAAACCACATTGAACCACCCCGTTATCGATGAAGGCCTGCTGCAATGGGTGCAGCTCTCCGGCGCGGCTTATTCCTTCGATAGTGGTGATGCCGGCCCCGTTCAGCTCCACGGCCAGGACCAGGCAGGAATTAACCGCCTTGCCATCCACGAGCACCGTACAGGCGCCGCAGTCGCCGGTGTCACAGCCGTTCTTGGTCCCTACCAGTCCCAGGCGGTAGCGCAAAAAATCCAAAAGCGTCTCGTTAGGAGGAGTTGAGATCTCGTAGGCTTGACCGTTGATGGTCAGACGCATGTTGTGCGGTTCGTTCATCGCTTAAGCTCTCCTGTTATCTCTCCGGCCAGATGGTCAAGGGCGCGCGCTACCAATAGCCGGACCATGGCACGCCGGTAACTTGAAGAGCCCCGTATGTCGCTGATGGGCCGGGAATCCTTCTCCGCCGCCAGGCGGGCCGCATCTGCGGTCGCCTTCCCTCCAATGAGTTGGCCGCGTAAGGCCTGCTCCGCGTGGCGGGCCCGAATGGGCGTGGGTGCGACCGCCCCGAGAGCGATGCGCACCTCCTTCCAACTCGTCCGCGCTGCATCCGGGACAGCGAAGAGCGCCACACTGACGATGCAGATATCCTCTGGAGCGCCACGCGGCCCGAGTTTGTAGAAAAAACCCCGGCCTTGCGCCGGAGCGGATGGAACATAAACTCCGGTCAGCAGTTCTCGATTTATCACCGTCTCTCCCGGTCCCACAAAAAAATTCTCCAAAGGCACCAGCCGCTCTCCTTTAGGGCCCGCGAGCTTCACTGACGCCTCCAGGGCGAGAAGGGACGGTGCGCTGTCGGCCGAGGGGGAGGCGTTGGCGAGGTTTCCGCCAAGCGTAGCCCGATTTCCAATCTGCATAGAGCCCAGCATCTTTAACGATCGGGAGAAAAGGGGAAAGCGCTCTTGCACCAGAGGCGACCGAGCGATAGCGCGCGTTGTAACAGCGGCGCCGAAACAGAGCCCTCCATCTTCCTGCCGGATAGCCCTGAGCTCAGGGATCTGTTTGATATCCAAAAGGGCCCGATGGCTCTCCTTATACTCCTTCATCGCCACCAGAAGATCTGTTCCCCCGGCAAGGAAACAGGCATTCCCATCGAACCGCTCTTTAAGGGCGAGCGCCTCTTTCAATGTGGACGGCTGGCAGTAGTCGAAGGGCGGCAGCTTTCCCAGCATGTCTGTTTGAGAATCGCAAAACACGTACCAAGAGGGAGGTATGAATCATAACTAGAGGCGGCACATAATAGAGCGGGATATATTATAAGGTAGATGTTGCTTGCCAGCTGTCATTTTCCAGGAATTAGGAAATTTTCATTCTTTTTTCCTGAAAGCGGAAATAAATATGCTATCCTTTGCGGAGCAGGACTATCCCATCGTTGTTTGTCAAATTTGAACAGAGGTGTTAGAAACTCAACACCCTCAAAAAGAAAGCAGAGCTGTGCAATGTCTATCTTGAAAGTCGAAGGGCTCGTCAAGGCATTCAACAAGGAGCTCAGAGCCCTGGACAACGTGAGCTTCGAGTTCACCAAGGGGATCCTCTCGCTCCTGGGGCCTTCCGGCTGCGGCAAGACCACGTTGCTGAGATGCATCGCCGGTCTCGAGGTGCCGGATGACGGCGCCATTTACATCGACGGCAAGGTTCAGACTTCGATCCGCGAGGCGATACTGGTTCCGCCATACTCCAGGGAGATCGGCTTTGTCTTCCAGAGCTATGCCCTCTGGCCGCACATGACCGTTTATAAGAACGTCGCCTTCGGACTCAAGCTCAGAAAGTTCCCCGAGGGCGAGATCAGAAAAAAAGTGGCAGCCGCGCTGGAGCTGGTTGGCCTGCATGGACTCGATCAAAGGTATCCATCCCAGCTCAGCGGCGGCCAGCAGCAAAGGGTCGCCCTGGCCAGGAGCGTCGCCATGGAGCCGCGGCTGATCCTCCTCGACGAGCCGCTCAGCAACCTGGACGCAAAATTGAGAGAAGAGATGCGGGTGGAACTGAAGAAGCTGATCAAGAAGATCGGCATCAGCGCCCTCTATGTGACCCACGACCAGGAAGAGGCCTTTGTCATATCGGACACCGTGATCGTTATGAACCGGGGACAAATCCTGCAGTACGCAACGCCGGACGAAATCTATAACCGGCCCGCCGACCAGTTTGTGGCGTCTTTCATCGGACGGTCTGTACTGGTAGACGGAAAGATGGTCAAAGTAGATAACGAAAACTGCCTGGTGGCGGTCCCGGAGTTCAATAATGCCGTGC
>Ga0105164_10003118_pt1 | contig 10089 bp, 6 predicted proteins | sample VDWuncwatermetaG_FD_89674 | JGI IMG/M metagenome (GOLD analysis project Ga0105164, IMG submission 89674) | Wastewater microbial communities from Netherlands to study Microbial Dark Matter (Phase II) - VDW unchlorinated drinking water | ecosystem: Environmental > Aquatic > Freshwater > Drinking... | reverse complement strand
GACAGGATGCAGTGGGGGGACATCGGCACGGGACGTCTCGTGATGGGCGGCGCGGGCGCCGCGGAGTCGGTGCCTGTGTCCATCCGCGACGCCGCCATGTCGGGCGTGCGGGTGGGGTTCGTGGTGTCGGGGTCGAAGCTGTGGCTGGAGCACGAGCTGGGGCGGGAGTTCTTCGCGGCGCAGGCGGTCGTGAGCGGCGCGCGCATGCGGGGCCGCATCCTCGACACGTGGCCCGAGATCCGCTTCGAGCTGACGCGCGAGCCGTAGCGCACGGCCGCCGCCCCCGTCACGCCACGCCGTCATGACCGAACAGAGGAGGCTCACGTGAAAGGCATCGAGCGCCGCGAGGAGATCCGGGTTACCGGCATGTCGGAGCCGATCAGCCACTTCACCCACGTCGTGCGCGCGGGCCGGCTCGTGTTCGTCTCCGGCTGCGTGGCGACCGACGATCAGGGCCGCGTCGTGGGCGGCCGCGACGTCGTCGCCCAGGCCCGCCAGGTCCACGAGAACATCAAGCGGTGCCTGGCCGCGGCCGGCGCGACCTTCGCCGACGTCTGCAAGGTCACCGTGTTCGTCAAAGACATCGCCGACCGCGAGAAGATCAACACCATCCGCAAGGAGTACTTCGGCTCGAGCCGCCCCGCGAGCACGCTCGTCGAGATCTCGGAGTTCGCGCGCGACGGCGTGCTCGTCGAGATCGAGGCGACCGCCGTCCTGCCGGGTTAGTGACATGGGGGGCCATGTCGGGGCCCCACATGTTCCTAGGGTTGCTCTGGCGCCGCACCTCTCCTACCATCGTACGCATCATAACGACACCAAAGGAGGAGAGAGGGTGGCGACCAACATCACCATCTACACCAACATCGGCTGAGGGCCCTGCCATCGAGCGGTAGAGTATCTATCGCAAAAGGGCGTGCCGTTTACCGAGAAGAACGTCGGACGGGATCCGGAAGCGCGCCAGGAGTTGATGTCGTTCGGCCTCCTGTCGCTGCCCGTGCTGCTCATCGGCGACAAGAAGCTCACGGGGTTCAACCCCAAGGCGATCGACGCCGCGCTCGCGGAACCCTGAGGAGAGTGACCCATGGCCGAGCCCTCGAAGGCGAACGTCGACAAGATGTGGGCCTACGCCCGCAAGTACGCCGAGAAGTCGGGGACCTTGCTGCATCCCGACGTGAGCGTGACCGAGACCGTCGTGATGGGGCTCGCCAAGCACATCGAGGAAGTCGGCCGCCCGCTCTGTCCGTGCAACTTCTATCCCGACCCCAAGGAAGAGGCCAAGCTCCGCCGCTGGATCTGCGCCTGCGACGAGATGCAGAAATACAAGTACTGCCACTGCCTGCTCTTCGTGAACGAGGAGGGGTTCCCGATCACCGAGCACCTGCCCGAGGGCCACGAGGGCCGGGAGGCCTACGGCATCATCCGTGACCCGAACCCCGAGAAGGGCCGCGCGATGGCGAAGGTCCAGGAGCGCCGGAAGGAAGGCGACGCTTAGAACGGATCGCGCGCCTCGCTGGTCGGCTCGATTCAGCCGACCGCGGTGGTTTCATTGACAATCTCCGGGCCTTCCTATACGCTCCCCGCGTCCCACACCCCATGGCCATGCCTTCGCGAGTGCTGCGATGACGCACCCGGCGGCGCCAGAGCCCTTGTGTCCTTGATCGCTGTCCCGCATCGGACCGCTACCACTTGAGCGCGCCTTCATGCGGATGAAGGAGGCTGCATGATCACCAACCGACGCAGATTCCTCGTGAAGGCGGGCGGAGCGATCGCGGGCGTCAGTCTCGCCGTCGTCGACGCGCCCCACGTCGTCGCGCAGCCGAAGGTTCAGTGGCGAATGTCCACGACTTGGACCCCGGCGCTCGACCATCCGCAGGGCGTGGCCCAGCGGCTGGCGAAGGTCGTCGACGAGATGAGCGGCGGGCGGTTCCGGATCGAGGTCTTCCCGGGCGGCCAGATCATGCCGCCGCTCGCCTGCTTCGACGCGGCCTCGCAGGGCACCATCGAGGCGTTCATGGCCGCCGCGTATTACTGGACGGCGAAGGAGCCCGCGGTCGAGTGGTTCGCGACCGTCCCGTTCGGCATGAACCCCGAGGGCATGGCCGCCTGGTACTACCAGGGCGACGGGCTCAAGCTCTGGGAGGAGGCGTACGCCGCCTTCAACCTCATGCCGCGCCCTGCCACGGCGGTGGCCCCGCAGATGGCCGGATGGTTCAGGAAGAAGATCAACACGGTCGGCGACTACAAGGGGCTCAAGATGCGCATGGGCACGGGCCTCGGCGCCAAGGTCATCGCCCGGGCGGGCGGCACGGCGGTTCTCACCCCGGCCGCCGAGATCTACGCCGCTCTCGAGCGGGGCGTGATCGACGCCGCCGAATGGAGCAGCCCGCATAGCGACATGAAGCTGGGCCTTCACAATGCCGCGCGTTACTACTACTACCCGGGCTGGCACGAGCCCGGCACCACGCTCGAGTTTGGCTTCAACAAGAAGGCGTACGAGGCGCTCCCGGTCGACTTGAAGCGGACCCTCGATCATGCCGCTGCGGCAGTGCAGGTCTATGGCCTCACGGACTACCACGTGAAGAACGCGATCGCACTCGAGCGGCTCAAGGCGGACTTCAAGGGCAAGGTCGAGGTGCTCCAGCTCCCGGTTCCGGTGCTGCGCGATCTCAAGAAGCTGGCGGCCGAGGTCGTCAGGGAGGAATCCGAGAAGACCCCCATGGCCAGGAAGGTGCACGCGTCCTTCACGAAGTTCCAGGCGCTGGTGGGTCCCTGGGACCACGTCGCCGAAGGCGCCTACCATCAGTTCGTCGCGGTGTGAGGTGGTGTGATGACCGAACGACGCAGGTTCCTCACGACAGCGGGCGGTGCGGTGGCGGCAGTCGCGGCTGCCACCATCATCGACGCCCCGAACGTCATCGCTCAGCCGAAGGTTCAGTGGAGAATGTCCACGACCTGGACCCCGGCGCTCGACATCCTCCAGGGTGCGGCTCAGCGACTGGCGAAGGTCGTCGACGAGATGAGCGGAGGGCGGTTCCGGATCGAGGTCTTCCCGGGCGGCCAGATCATGCCGCCGTTCGGCTGCTTCGACGCTGCCGCCCAGGGCACCATCGAAGCGTTCATGGCTGCCTCGTTCTACTGGACCGCGAAGGAGCCCGCGGTCGAGTGGTTCACGACCGTTCCGTTCGGCATGAACCCCGAGGGGATGCTGCCCTGGTACCACCAGGGCGACGGGCTCAAGCTCTGGGAGGCGACGTACGCCGCCTTCAACCTCGTGCCGCGCCCCGGCCCGGCAGCGGCCCCGCAGATGGCCGGATGGTTCAGGAAGAAGATCAACACGATTGGCGACTACAAGGGGCTCAAGATGCGCATTCCGGGCCTCGGGGGCAAGGTCGTCGCCAAGGCGGGCGGCACGGCGGTCCTCATCCCGGGCGCCGACATCTACGCCAGCCTCGAGCGAGGCGTGATCGACGCCGCCGAATGGGTCGGGCCGCATGACGACATGAAGCTGGGCCTTCACAATACCGCGCGCTACTACTACTACCCGGGCTGGCACGAGCCCGGGGATGTGGCCGAGTTCGGCTTCAACAAGAAGGCGTACGAGGCGCTCCCGGTCGATCTGCGGCGGACGCTCGACCATGCCGCTGCCGCAGTGCAGGTCTACGGCCTCACGGACTTCAACACGAAGAACGCCATCGCGCTCGAGAAACTCAAGGTGGAGTTCAAGGGCAAAGTCGAGGTGCTCCAGCTCCCGGTTCCGGTGCTGCGCGATCTCAAGAAGCTGGCGGCCGAGGTCGTCAAGGAAGAATCCGAGAAGACCCCCATGGCCAGGAAGGTGCACGCGTCCTTCACGAAGTTCCAGGCGCTGGTCGGCCCCTGGGACCGCGTCGCGGAAGGCGCGTACCATCAGTTCGTGGCCCTGTGACGGGACGCCTGATGAAGGGCACCGGGCGAGCGCCGTGAAGTTGCGTCGGACACCGAGCGGGTCGCGCCGGCTCGAGCGGCGGTTCTTCTGGCTCGCCGTGGCGATGCTTGTCTGCGTCCCCCCATCTCCCATGGAGGCGCAGCAGGCTCGACGCCCGTCCCGGATCGGCGTCCTCAACGCGGCGTGGGCCGCGAGCCATCCGACCGTCGAAGGGCTCAAGGCTGGGCTCAAGGAGCTCGGCCTCGAAGACGGCCGCGACGTGACGTTCGACATCCGCTTCACCGAAGGAAAGCTGGCGGCGATGCCGGCCGCCGCCGAGGCGCTCGTCAAGGCCGGTGTCGACCTGATCCTCACGAGCCAGGAGGCGGCCACGCAGGCCGCGAAGGGCGCGACGAAGAGCGTGCCCATCGTGTTCACGCTGGTGGGCGACCCGGTGGGCGCCGGCATCGTCGGCAAGCTGACGCAGCCCGGCGGCAACGTGACGGGCGTGTCGAGTCTCCAGACCGAGCTCGTGGCCAAGCGTTTGGAAGTTCTCAAGACACTTACTCCGGCTGTCCGCCGGGTCTGGCTCATTTATTACGGCGTCGACCTGAGCAACACGCCGATGATCGGCAAGGCGCTCGACGCGGCGCAGCGCATGAAGCTGGAGCTGTTGCCGAAAGGTGTGCTCGACGCAAACGAGCTCAAGGCGATGTTCCGCGAGGTCCGGCGCGACGACGCGGTGCTCGCGCCGGAAGGCTCGAACCCGGAGCTCGCCATCGCGATCATCGAGCAGTCGCTCGCATTACGAGTTCCGGCCATTTTCGGGACGGCGCTCTGGGTCGGCTATGGGGGTCTGATGTCCTACGGGCCCGACTACTACGCGCAGGGCGTCCAGGCTGCCGCGCTGGTCGCCAAGATTCTGCGAGGGGCCCGGCCTCAGGACCTGCCCGTCGAAGGTGCCGAGAAAATCGATCTCGCGGTGAACCTCAAGACCGCGGCGCTTCTGGGCCTGACCGTGCCGCGAAAGATCCTGCTCCGCGCCGACGCCTTCCGGCGATGAAGATCCCGAGTTCGCGCGGGCGGCTCTTCCGCAAGTACGTCGTCGTCCTCCTCGTTCTGGTCGGCGGCGTGCTGATGGCGTCGAGCCTGGTCGAGCTCTACTTCTCCTACCGAGAGACTCAGCGCGGGATCGTCCGGGTCGAACGCGCCAAGGCGGTGGCCGCGGCGGCCCGCATCGAGCAGTTCCTGAAAGAAGTCGAGCTACAGGTGCGCGAGACGACCCGGACCGCGTCCGACGATCCCGACGCGAGCCAGGTGGGAACGGCGAAGCTGGGATTTCGACAAGGATTGGGAGCGGCGCTGGCGGAGCAGCGCGAGCTCGATTTCCTCAGGGTCCTTCGCAACGTCCCCGCCGTCAGCGCGCTGAGCCATCTCGACCTCGCCGGCAAGGAGCAGCTTCGTGTCTCTCGCCTGGAGCCGGACGTCGTCGGCAGCCAGGAGGACTTCTCCCAGGCGCCCAAATTCGTCGAGGCGAGAGCCGGCAAGACGTACTGGAGTCCCGTCTACCTCAAGAACGAGTCGGAGCCCTACGCCACGCTGGCCGTGCCGGTGGGCAAGTACGCGGTCGAGGTGACCACGGCGGAGGTCAGCCTGGCGGCCGTCCTGAAGATCGCCTCCCAGATCGAGGTCGGCCCGGCCGGATATGCCTACGTGGTGGATTCCCGCAACCATCTGGTCGCCCATCCGGACAGTCGGGTGCTGCGAGCGCAGCGCGATCTCTCCACTCTCGTCCAGGTGAAGTCTGCACGGGCCGGCCGCTCGGGATCCTCGGCCGACGCCTCGGTCGCCATGGTTGCCGACGGCCTCGGGGGCGGGCGGGTCCTCGCGGCGCACGCGGCGATCGCTCCCCTCGGGTGGCTCGTGTTCGTCGAACGGCCCGCCGCGGACGCCTACGCTCCCCTCCGCGCCCCGATCACGCGAAGCGCCGTCATCTTCGTGCTGGGCCTTGGGTTGTCGATCCTGGCGAGCATTCTCCTCGCCCGGCGCATGGTCGCGCCGATCCGGACGCTCCAGGAAGGCGCGGCGCGCATCGGCGCCGGCGACCTCACCCATCGCATCGAGGTGCGGACCGGCGACGAGCTCGAGGCCCTCAGTGATGAGCTCAACCGAACGGCCGGGCAGCTCGAGGAGTCGTACGCGAACCTTGAGCAGAAGGTCGACGCGCGCACGCGGGAGCTGGCGGAAGCGAACGCGGGACTCACCGAGGCGCTCGAGCAGCAGACGGCGACGAGCGAGATCCTGCGCGTCATCAGCAGCTCGCCGACTGACATCCAGCCGGTGCTCGACACCGTGGCGGAGAGCGCCGCCCGCCTGTGCGAGGCGTTCGACTCCGCTATCTTCCGCCTGGACGGCGACCGGCTCCTCCTCGTCGCCCATCACGGCCCGATCCCCGTTGGGCCCGTCGGCGAGTTCACCCTCCCGCTCGTCCGCGGGACAGCCGCCGGCCGATCGGCGCTGGACGGGCGAACCGTCCACCTTGCTGACATGGGGACCGAGACGGAAGAGTTTCCCGAGAGCAGCGAGAACGCGCGGCGCATGGGCTTCCGCACGATACTCATCGTCCCCTTGATGCGAGAAGGTCTCGCGATCGGCGTAATCTCCCTCCGCCGCACCGAAGTTCAGCTCTTCACCGAGCGGCAGGTCGCCCTGCTCCAGACCTTCGCCGACCAAGCGGTCATCGCCATCGAGAATGTGCGCCTCTTCAAGGAGCTCGAGGCGCGCAATCGCGACCTCACCGAGGCGCTGGAGCAGCAGACGGCGACGAGCGAGATCCTTCGCGTCATCTCCGGCTCGCAGACGGACGTTCAGCCGGTCTTCGACACGATCGTGATCAACGCGGTGCGCCTGTGCGGCGCCCGCATGGGCGCGGTGTACCGCTTCGATGGCGAGTTGGTACACCTTGTCGCCCATCACAACTACCCACCGGAGGTGCTCGAGGTGCTGCAGCTGATGCATCCGAGACCTCCGCAACCCGACCAGGCCTCCGGTCGCGCGATCCTCGCTCGAGCCGTAGCGCAGATCGAGGACATGCTCGCTGACCCGCAGTATCGGCACGAGGTCGCGCTTGCCGGCAACTGGCGCAGCATCCTAGCGGTGCCGATGCTCCGTGACGGCACGCCCAACGGCGCGATCGTGATCACGAGAAGTGAAGCCGGTCCCTTCTCCGACGGTCACATCGAGCTGCTAAAGATCTTCGCGGATCAGGCGGTGATCGCCATCGAGAACGTGCGCCTGTTCAATGAGCTCAAGGCTCGCAACGCCGACCTCACGGAGGCGCTGGAACAGCAGACGGCAACGGCCGAGATCCTCCGAGTGATCTCGAGCTCGCCGACCGATGTCCAGCCGGTGTTCGACATCATCGGAAAGCGCTCGGAGAAGCTGTGCGACGCCGAGATCAGCATTGTCTCGACGTTCGACGGTGAGCAGATCCAGCTGGTCGCCCTCCATGGTGTGCTCCGGGAAGGCGCGGAGGCCGTGCGGCGCAGGTTTCCGATGCAGCAAAGCGCGGAGACCGTGTCGGCGCGAACGGTTCGGACTCGTGCGGTTGTTCACGTCGAGGACGTCCTTGGTGATCCGGACTACGAGGCGAGGGACGCTGCACTGGCGGGCGGCTACCGCGGCTGTCTCGGTGTACCGATGCTCCGCGAGGGGCGGGTCATCGGCGTGATCTTCGTCGCACGGACGAGACCGGGGCGCTTCAGCGAAGCGCAGGTCGCGCTGCTGAAGACGTTCGCCGACCAGGCCGTCATCGCGATCGAGAACGTCCGCCTGTTCCAGGAACTGGGCACCCGCAATCGGGACCTCACGGAGGCCCTGGAGCAGCAGACGGCGACGAGCGAGATCCTTCGCGTCATCAGCAGTTCACCGACGGACATTCAGCCCGTGCTCGACACCGTGGCGGAGAACGCCGCCCGTCTGTGCGAGTCGATCGACGCGGTCATCTACCGCCGGGACGGCGACCGGCTTCTCCTCGTCGCCCACCACGGTGAGATCCCCGCGGGGTCCATCGGCGACTTCTCCCTCCCGCTCATCCGCGGGCTGGCCGCTGGCCGAACGGTGTTGGACGGTCGAACCGTTCACGTCGCTGACATGCAGACCGAGGCGGACGAGTTTCCCGAGCACAGCGCGCGCGCGCAGCGCATGGGTTACCGCACGATACTCGTCGTCCCATTGATGCGAGAAGGCGTCGCCGTCGGCTCGATCAACCTCCGCCGTATCGAGGCGCAGCTCTTCACGGACCGACAGGTCGCCCTCCTCGAGACCTTCGCCGACCAGGCCGTGATCGCGATCGAGAACGTGCGCCTGTTCACGGAGCTGGAGACGCGCAACGGCGAGCTGAGGGTCGCGCTCGAGCAGCAGACGGCGACCAGCGAGTTGCTCAAGGTGATCGGGCGGTCCACGTTCGATCTCCAACCGGTCTTCGAGACGCTAGCCGAGAATGCGGTCAGGCTGTGCGAGGCCGAGCGATCGTTCATCTTCCGCTTCGACGGTCAGCTCCTGCGCGTCGTGGCCACCCACAACGCCTCCGCCGAGCTCAGAGCCTTCGTCGAGCGGAATCCCATTGCGCCCGGAAGGCACAGCGCCACGGCGCGCACCGCCCTCGAGCGGCGCACCGTCCACATCCACGATGCCCAGACCGACCCCGAGTACACCTACGGGGCGCGGCAGGTGGACCCCATTCGAACCGTGCTCACGATCCCCATGCTCAGGGCGGGCGAGCTGCTCGGCGTGATCCTCACCTACCGGCACGAGGTCCGTGCATTCAACGACAGCCAGATCGCTCTGCTGGAGACCTTCGCCGACCAGGCGGCCATTGCCATCGAGAACGCGCGGCTGCTCAGCGAGCTGCAAGCCCGGACCGCTCAGCTGACGCGCTCCGTCGATGAGCTCAAGGCGCTGGGAGAGGTTGGCCAGGCCCTCAGCTCGACGCTCGACCTCGAGACCGTGCTCAGCACGATCGTCTCCCGCGCGAACCAGCTCGCCGGCACCGACTCGTGCACCGTCTACGAGTACGACGAGCAGGCCGAGGAGCTCCTGTTGCGCGCCACCCACAATCTCGACGAGGAGGTGGTCGCCGTGGCGCGGCGCGCGCCGATCCGACGCGGCGAAGGCGTCGCCGGACGCATGGCCGTATCCCACGAGCCAGTCCAGATTCCCGACATCGCCGAGGCGGGCGCGTATGATGGCCCCCTCCGGGACGTCCTGTTGCGGACGGGAACCCGGGCGCTCCTGGGCATTCCGTTGTTGCGCGAGGGCCACCTCATCGGTGGGCTCACCGTCAACAAGAAGACCCCCGGGGAGTTCTCCCCGGAGGTCATCGATCTCCTCAAGACCTTTGCCAGCCAGTCGGCCCTGGCCATCCAGAACGCCCGCCTCTTCCGGGATCTCGTCGCTGCGCGGCGCGATGCCGAGACCGCCAACGACGCGAAGAGCGCGTTCCTCGCCACGATGAGTCACGAGATCCGGACCCCGATGAACGCGGTGATCGGAATGAGCGGCTTACTGCTGAACACGGAGCTGACTGAGGAGCAGCGCGAGTTCGCTGAGATCGTCCGCTCGAGTGGAGACGCCCTGCTGACCGTCATCAACGACGTGCTGGACTTCAGCAAGATCGAGGCGGGGCGGATGGACCTCGAGGCCCAGCCGTTCGACCTCCGCGAGGGCGTGGAGGCGACGCTAGATCTGGTATCGTCGCGGGCGGCCGAGAAGGGGCTCGATCTCGCCTACCTGATCTCAGACGACACCCCGGCGGCGATCGTGGGCGACGTCACCCGACTGCGGCAGATTCTCTTGAACCTCCTCAGCAATGCCGTGAAGTTCACCGAGACGGGCGAGGTGGTGCTGTCGGTGACGGCGCGGCGGCTGGACGCCCCGGGGTCCGTGTACGAGCTGACCTTCTCCGTCCGGGACACCGGCATCGGCATCCCGCCGGACCGGATCGATCGCCTGTTCGAGTCGTTCAGCCAAGTCGACGCCTCCACGGCACGGAAATACGGAGGGACCGGTCTGGGGCTCGCGATCAGCAAGCGCCTGACCGAAATGATGGGCGGAGCGATGAGCGTGGAGAGCCGGGTGGGTCACGGCGCGGAGTTTCGGTTCCCCGTTCGCGCGCCCTCGGCGGAGGG
>Ga0105164_10003117_pt1 | contig 10090 bp, 10 predicted proteins | sample VDWuncwatermetaG_FD_89674 | JGI IMG/M metagenome (GOLD analysis project Ga0105164, IMG submission 89674) | Wastewater microbial communities from Netherlands to study Microbial Dark Matter (Phase II) - VDW unchlorinated drinking water | ecosystem: Environmental > Aquatic > Freshwater > Drinking... | reverse complement strand
GAGTAACTCATTCCGTGTGTCGAGATGTGATCATTTCACATCTCGTAGGGGAAGATGGGATGATTGGTCATCCCATTCTTCGGGTGGATAGAGTGCTTATCTTTTGTCTAACTAAATACGTACGACAAAAGGAAAGAATTAAAAAAAGAGTCAGAGTACAATGAAGAAGATGAATATTGCAATTGTCTGCGTTTCAGTGAATTTACAAAATGCTGGATCATTAGTTTCCACGTGGAGGTTTGCCACAAATCTAGCAAAACGTGGACATAATGTCATCTTAATTACTACTGGTAAAGAGAATTCTGTTAAAAGTATGGAAGGTGTTAAAGTCATCCGTTTTAAAGCGTGGCCGACTCTGGGAACAGAAGGAACTTTTCGCATGCTCCTCTATATTTCTTCCAAGAAACTCAAGAATATTTTTGTGGAGGAAAATATTGAAATTGTCCATTTCATGCTTCCAACGCCACTCTGCTTCTTTGCAGCAAAAGCAGCAAAAGAGTTAAATCTTCCACTGATTGGACATTCACACACGCAGCCGGAGAATCTATTAATCCCCGTTAAATTAAATATTCATTTCTTGAATAGTCTATTTTATCGATATCTGATCTTGTTCTATTCACGAGCAAAAGTTATTGTCTGTCCGACAAAGTTTGCAGAGCAGAAGATGATCGAGCATGGATTGAAGACAAAGACCACCGTCATTAGCAACGGTGTGGAATTGGATAAATTTAAGAGGGCAGTAGTCCCAGAGACATTTTATAGGGCTTTTGAATTAGAGAGAAAAGAGAAACATATTCTTTTTGTTGGAAGAATTTGGCCTGAGAAAAATATTCCAACTTTGATTAGGGCTCTCCCGTTAATTTTAGAGTCAAGTCCAGAAGCACATTTAGATATCGTTGGTAAGAAAGAGAATCACTACTCCTCATTAAAAAGACTGGTGAAGAAATTAGGTTTAGAGAAAAAAGTTACGTTTTTAGGAAAAGTGAGCCATGAAGACTTAAATAATGCTTATAATGCCTGTACTGTTTTTTGTTTGCCCTCATATGTTGAATTGGAAGGGATGGTTGTTCTTGAAGCGATGGCCTGTGGCAAACCGATAATTGTCTCTAATTCTCCACAATCAGCATCGCAGTATTATGTAAATGGTAACGGCTTTGTCTTTAATGCTAATGATTCTAATGATCTCGCGGAGAAGATAATACGTGTTCTTTCTAACAAAACACTTCAGAAGAAAATGGTGGCTAAAAGTTTAAGCATCGTGAAAGGGTTAACAATGGAAAAATCCATTAGTAAATTGGAAGAGTTGTATGCACGATGGATTTGAGTACTCTTATTGAGAGGAAATATTCAGAGAGAGATTATTATCGGAAAAATGAGTTTAAAAAAAGAAGAGAAACAATTGTCTTTCTGCATGGTTTAACTGGCCACAGCGGCGTGTGGAAAAACTATCTGCTCCACTTCGAGAAAAAATTTAATGTCATCGCACCCGACTTTGTTGGTCATGGTCGATCGCACCGCCCTTATGACTTCAGTCGATACAGCCCAAAAGTACTTGCTGTAGAGTTATCAAATATATTAAGAGAAGAAAAAATCGAGTCAGCTCATTTTGTAGTTCACTCCTATGCCCTGTTAGTTTTCTCGGAACTGTTAAAGATTAACAAGAAAGTGGTTAAATCAGCAGTAGTTATTAGTCCTTACTTTCCAAATAGAAAAACGTGGAAATGGAAGATCTCTCGTTTTCTTTCTATTTTGATCGCACCACTAGTCTACGTTCTTCCAACAAAAAAGAAATATGGGCTAGTGAATTACGAAGAGGAAGGGATTACCTCTGACATTAATCTGAAAAGGGTTATTTCCGACACATTGAAAACAGGTTTTAAGAGCTATATCGCATTAAACTATCACTCTCTAAAATATAAAAATGATCATTTTCTGAGCCAAATTACTTTTCCGACACTACTAATTAGCGGAGGATTAGATAAGATTATCCCCGTTGGTGATGTTAAAGAGATAGCTAGCAAAATTGCAAATTCTAAGTTAATCATCCTGGAAAATAATGCCCACGTCTTAGTATACCCCTACTATTACACAATCATTCCTTTGATTGAGCAATTTATCAAAGCCCCGGAAACTATTTATACAGAGCAAGAGCGTCATTAAAATATGGATCCAACCGTAATAATCTCTTTTCTGAAAATGTATGGATACCCCCTGATGTTCATCTTGATGTACTTTGAGGGACCAATAGTTACTTTTATTGCCGCTTTTCTAACCTCTTTTGGCTTCTTCAATCTGGCGATTGTCTGGTCTCTTTCGTTCTTGGGTGATTTTCTCAGTGATTTAGTTCACTTCTCAATTGGACATCGAGGATACAACTTTGTCGTTACAAAGTTAGAGAGAGATGGTTTAACACATCGTGTTATTAACAAACTACAAAATCATCTACAGCATAATCTTTTCACTTCCCTGTTTTTAATTAAACTGTCGCCACCACCGCTGTCGAGCGGCGGTTTGTTTCTAACAGGAACTCTCAAAAATAAAAGAATGAGAGCGATACTCTACTCCGCGATAATTAGTCTCATTCTTGAATCGTTGATGATTACTCTTGGTTTTTTTTCAGGATCATACTTTCATTCTATCCTAGCCAGAATAAAAGAGACCTCAATCATATTGATGTTCTTTACCGGATTGATTATTCTCTTTTTTGTTGTGAAACAAATTATTAGTAAGATTTCTGAAAAAATGGTGGAGAATAATAATCATAATAAGAAGAAGAATTCTTAACCAGAAACATTCCTAAATTTCAGCGGGGAAACTCTTCCTTCGCGAACTTCATCAAGATCAAACAGCGTACAGTATTCAGGATTAGCAGCAAGACAACTGCCGTCGTTAAGAGGAATTCCTCCATTGGTTGCCCACACCGCGTCAGTATATAATTTCAAAACAGTGTTAACGACATCACCGATCCGACCACTATAATCGAACGTCTTCGTCATACGATGAAGAGGAAGATGCCAACCCTTTACCAGCTGTGGACCGAGGAATGTTCCTGGTGCGAGAACAGCACCCACTTTCTCCATTATAATTTCTTCCATCAGTCGGGCTGCTTTGATGGGATGGTCATAACTACCATGCATCTTAACTTTAAATTCACGAGCCAAGTCTCGTGCACTCTCCACTTCAACAACACGAATGGCATACTGCTCAGCAAACTGTTGTACTAACTCATAGACGGTTTGTGCCGTTTTACCTTGGAAAAACATATTTCCGCGACTAGGGACAGGAAAAGCCATAAGAACCCCATTCTCACGAGTATGATCTGCCCCAAGATAGACGAGATTAGTATAGGTCGTATCAACAGCCAGGCCATTACGCGCGGCATAGGCAACATCGTTTATTGCAAACTGTTTTGCGTCATCAGATTCCAGTACATTGAGATAACGTAAAACGCGATCTAAATAACGACCAGACCCTTTCAACTGGGCATAGGCTGTTTCAGGAATAATGTCAGGAGAAGTGGTTAATACTTTTGTCGGCGGTAAATTTAATTTGTAGGACGTCTTGTCGGTGAATTGCCAGGTCGATATTTCAACAGAGGCATTAATTATGGGATCTTTATTTGCGCCATTTATCGTGGCATCTCCACCGGCGCTTAATCTAGTGTAAATGCTTTCTTTAAATCCGGAGAGGACCATTGTCCTGACTTCTGCTTCCAGAATGTTTTCATTCTTACCGGCAAGGGGATGACCGCCCATTCTGGCACTGAGAAATGATTCTGCAGTGAGACGTGCGCGACGACCGCCTTGAGGGAAAACTAATCTTTCTTTTTCAACACCATCAAGATTTAATTTGCGAATTTCCGCCAGATCACCAGTAATGAAACGGAGACCATAATCACGACCACCCGAGAAAGAAGTATTATCTATTTGATGACGGACAACTTCAGCGACAACTTCTAATTCTTCGTAGGAGAGCATCTTGCCGTCTAAGCCGGTGAGAGGTCGGCTAACGATGAGTTCCTGACGGAGTTGTTCTCCAAGATTACTGGGGATATAAAGTCCATTGGAGAAGCGTTGGGGGTGAAAGTACGTTGCTTTTCCCCATTGATGTTGACGTTGATGAGCTTTAGCTATAGTTTTAAGTTGAGAATGTAATGCTTGCTGTTCTAGAGGGGGGAGTCCAATCATTCTAGCTTCTGAGAGGAAGTTCTATATAAATATTGTTCTGATTTGTACGTATTTAGTTTGTTGCGGGATAAGCACTCTTATCACCACGGACATACGGAATGAGTAACTCATTCCGTGTGTCGAGATGTGATCATTTCACATCTCGAACGGGAAGATGGGATGATCGGTCATCCCATTCTTCGGGTGGATAGAGTGCTTATCTTTTGTCTAACTAAATACATACTCTGATTTTGCACTAACTACGAACTATTACTTTTCCACCAGAACGTATTTGTTTAGCATCATAAAGTCAAAATCCCCCCGATATTAAGAAGGAAAGTCGCAGAGGGATGGCTCATGAAATTAAGAAACTACTTAATTTCAGAGCTGAAAATAAATCGTTGTTTATTTTCATGCTCCTACGGAGATGCAACTCTTGCGATAACTACAACGGGGATTTTGAAGATGCTAAACAAATACACCAGAACTATTAAAAATAACCACACAAATTAACCACTAAACGATGATTTCAACAACATTTTTACCAACGTCGCTAGACGAAGGAAGAAATTATTATAGAGACTTCTCTCAATTCGATGTCATTTTTGTTACTGGTGATCCTTATTATGACCATCCGCTGAGTGGAGTAGCAATTCTCAGTCGGTTACTGGATCAAAAAGGTTTCAAAGTGGGCATAATTCCACAGCCAGAAACAGAAGCTGAATTTCACGCCTGTGGAAGACCAAAATATTTTTTTTGTATCACATCTGGATTGTTAGATTCAATGCTGGCAAATTATACACCGATGCTCAGACAGAGAGAAAACGTTCTTGTGCCGGAGAGAGCGTTAATGGTTTATACTCAACGAATCAAACATCTCTTTCAAAATGTGATGACTGTTCTCGGCGGGGTGGAAGCAACAATCAGACGATTTACTCATTTTGATTACAAAGATAATTGTCTTCGAAGAGGAATACTCAATGATACAAAAGCAGATCTGCTGCTGTTTGGCAATGCCGAGCGGAGTATTTTGACTTTACTCGAGAGAATGAAAGAATTACACGAGCCAGTCTTTTCTGCAATTGAAACAAAACTAAATTTACAAACGATTAATGGAGCCGTATTCCGTATCAAGAAAAAAAATATTTCAGAAAATATCCGAAAACTGCCCGGCTACGAAGAGTGTGTTTCTGAAAAAGAAAAATTTAATTTATTGACACGGATCACCTATCTCTTGCCTGAAGGAGCATTTATCGAACCATGCGGAGAAGGTTTTATTCAACACAACAGACCAGTCCATACGCTCGTAGAGAAAGAAGTGAACTTATTGTATGAATTACCATTTGCGAGAAAATTGCATCCGCTCGGAAAGAATCGAGATGAAAACGAACGAATGGTGGAAAAGCTTCAAACCTCGGTTATTCTCGGACGGGGCTGCTGGGGAAGCTGTTCGTTCTGTGTTATTCCACTTGTCCAGGGAAAAGAAGTCGCTAAACGTAGTCCAGCAAGTATTCTCAAAGAAATCGAACTATTATATCAGAATGGTCTGAATAAAATTAATGATTTAACCTTGCCAACGCTCAATATGTATGGTTCACACTGCGCGTTGTATGATGAGGCGCAAGAGATTTTTTCACTAATCATTGCTGAGAAGATAACGGTCTACAACAAGAAAAAATATTGTAATCAACAGTGTGTTGGCTGTCCACAGAGAGTATTAAGCGACGATTTATTGCCGCTGCTTGTTGAAGTAGAGAAACTGCAGCAGAAGTATCATGGCACATCGTTAGAATTGCGCAGCGCGATTCGTCACGATATTATTCTCCATCAAAAAGAATTATTCCGCAAAATCATGCAGTTTGTCACTCGCCTAAAAATTGCCCCAGAACATATTGTCGATCATGTCTTAAAGAACATGAATAAAGCGACGAAGAGAGAGTTTGAAGAATTTCTAGAGGAGTACAAGAAAGTAAATGAAGAACAGGGGACAGACAAAAATTTAGTTCCTTATTTTGTGGCGGCACATCCGGGCAGCACTGTTGAGGATATGAAAGTTCTCAGAAAATTTTGCGAGGAGAAAGATCTTTATGTCAATCTGACGCAAGTGTTTACACCAACACCGGGAACAGTATCAACGGCAATGTATTACACGGGAGAAAATCCATTAACGCGTGAGAGAGTGCATGTTGCGCGAGCGTTCCGTGAGAAGAAAGATCAAAAGAACATTTTATTAGGGATGGGTAAAGAGGAGGAGACGAATATTGCGGCAGGAGATGAGGGGGGATAGGAATCTCTTTATTATGAGTTTATCTTTTTTTGCCAAATAGAATTATACGCTGGAAGAAGTTGTGCTTTCCAAAGTGGACAATCTTGAATTTTATCACCGATGCTACTCTTCTGGTGATCATCTCTAAACTCTGCCCCGACAGGATTAGCGAGATAGAATTTTTTTTGATTAACATAACAATACTCTCCTTCTGCGGCTACATTGATTACAAGAGCGAGGTGATCACTCCAGAGAAGGAAACGAGAATCAATACCTCTTGCAGTTAACATTGAAGCAGCGACAATTGACATATCAACACAATCTCCGCCATTCTCGCAGAGGGTTTCAAGTGGGTATTTGGCAAATCCCCCAGAATCATCGCCATCGGGGTATTTATCCTGATAAGGGAAATGCTGGGTGAATTCGACAATTATTTCAGCAATATTTATCGGGGTTTGTTCTGATTTCGGAAGGGCATCAACAAGACCATCAAGAATCATTACAAGATTAGGTTCAGCAGGAGTAACAAAGCGACGATAATTATAACCATTACATACTGGCTTTCTTTTCTGTTTACATTCAAGATAATCTTCTACTGGAATATTCCAACGCCAATCAAAGCCTCTAAAGTCTGAGAGATAGAGGGTGAAGTGGGCAGGATCATAACTGGAATTTCTTGGCGACATAAGAGTCTCTCGAACTAGTTTATTTAAAATTGTTTCGCTGGAAAGTACGTATTAGGTTCAATACCTAAGTAAGCACTCTTATCACCACGGACGCACAGAATGAGCAAATTATTCTGTGTGTCGAGATATGAGTTTCTCATATCTCTACTCGGAAAACGGGGATGGCACAAGCCATCCCTTGTTTTAGGTTGATAGAGTGCTTACTTAACAAACAAACTTAATACGTACGCTGGAAGGATAGAGAATATGATTGAAGTAGGTTTAACGTAATAGTTCCTCAATAATATCATCCAGAATTCTATTGGCGTAATCTATATCTTTCTTTGTTGTATCTCTCTGCTGAAAGTCTGTTTCTCTATTTCGCTGGTGAAATTGATGAAACGTATTCATGTAGGCCAATGGTAAATAACTTTTTCTAACTCCATACACTAAAACAGAACTGACACAGCGAAACCACGCTTTTCGCCATTTGGATTTAGATGCGGGTTGTTGCTTGAGAGGAGGTGAGATTTTCTCTGGAATTTCTTCACTAAAATCATCTTTTACATGTTTGACAAGCCGAAGATAATTAGGATAAAGCATAGTTCATCACTGCTGATATTCTCCACTAGTATAATCGTATTCTAAATCAAGAGGAGGTCCTTCCATTCTCGGCGGATAACTTATCTGTCCTTCGGGAAGATGATGTTGTAATAAGTCGGCGAGATACCAATGGGCAAGATAAACCTGTCGCGGAGCCCAGTTCATATGATGTGCGACATCTTCTGCTGCCTGTTCAAAAAAGAGAAAAAGATCAGTTGCGTTATGGAGTGAACCGATATTCTGTAGTCGATTATAGGTATCGGGGAAAAGCAATAATTCGTTACCACAGACTTTTGCTTCCAGACGGCCAGGCAATCCGCCAAACACAGCTTCAGAAGGAGAAACACGTAAATCGAGATGTTGACTGACCATTTATAGGGGAATTAGTGGTGAGAATAAAAAGATTATGGAAAGGGAGTATACTGGTGTAAACAAATCTCTTAAAGATGCAAAATCTTAAGCTCTTATGCTTCCGATAACTCCATTCATGGAGCGGGAGGGGTGTTGTGGACCAGCTTGTTTAAAGATGGTTCTCGATTATTATGGAATTTCCAAAACGGAAGAGGAATTAATTCAACTCACAGGATGTGTCAAAGAACAAGGTCTTCCGGGACAAGCACTCCTCGACGCGGCCTATCAGTGCGGACTAGAAGGAAAAATTCAAGATTATTCTACGTTAGATGATCTTCAACAGATGGTTAATGAAGAAAAAATACCAGTTATCGTCAATTGGTTTCCTGATTTTGATGGACATTACTCTGTAGCAACGGGAATAGATGATGAAAACGTCTACCTCGTTGATCCGGATATGGGATACCTCAGAGCGTTGCGCAGAGATATCTTTCAAACACTCTGGTTTGACTTTCCTGGGAAGTATATCGAAAAGCCAGAGGATATAATTCTCCGACGAATGATTATTCTTCACTTACCTTATGATGATTCACGGGTCAATGAGCGAGATACTTCACGTCTTCGCGGCGGAAAAGGTCGACGCTCATCACGATCACGCTGATAGCGTCCCCCGTTACCGTCACCATAATGACCATTACGACGGGGGATGTCTTCAAACCTGGTCACAAACGGGAGGACGGGAAAATTCTCTTTAGGCAATTCGTGGACAGTGAGATGGTATCTTCCTAAAATCTGACGAAATGCATCATGATCTTGATAACTCAGGAGGGTAATTGCTTTTCCTGATTCACCGGCACGAGCAGTACGACCAACGCGATGCACATATTCCTGTGGATCCTGAGCTAAATCGTAATTAAAGACGTGAGAAACATCTTTAATATCCAAACCACGAGCTGCAACTGAAGACGCAACGAGAATATTGGCTTTTCCTTTGTGGAACTGATCAATAACATGAAGACGTCTCGTCTGGGTTATTTTTCCGTGGATCATTTCTGCTTTAATACCTTGCAGACGAAGATTCTTGGTTAACATTTCAACTGTTGAACGTTTAGAACAAAAGATGATGGTCAGTTCTTTTTGTTCTTTTTTCAGAAGATGAACGAGCAACGAGAATTTCTCGCGCTGATCAACGTTATAGAAATACTGTTCTAAGAGATCATCTTTGACTTGTAATTCCGTTTCTACGGTTACAGCCTCATGCATGTATTGATTTTTAATTCCATCTATCTCTTTAGAGAGAGTTGCGCCAAAGAGAATGATTTGTCTTTCATCTGGTGTCGCAGAGAGAATGCGATCAACATCTTCAATGAAACCCATCTCAACCATCTTATCGGCTTCATCGAGGACGAAGAAACGGACACTGGAGAAACTAACTGTTCTGCGCTGAAGGTGATCTAACATTCTTCCCGGCGTTCCAACAATAATATCGGCTTGACCCATTTCCTGAATCTGTGGACCCATCGAGACGCCGCCATAAACAGCAGCAATGTTGCAGGTCAAATACTTAGAGAATTTTTTAAATTCTAGAGCAATTTGATGGACAAGCTCCCGTGTTGGAGCGAGAACGATGGCTTGCACGCCACGTCCCGGCGTAATCATTTCAATTAACGGAATACCAAACGCGGCAGTTTTACCAGAGCCAGTTTTAGACATACCAATAACGTCTTTTCCTTCTTTAATTAAGGGAATCGCTTTTGCTTGGATTTCCATTGCTTCTTTAAATCCTAATTCCTGTAATGCCTTTACAATAGGCGGCATAACACCCAATTCTTCAAATAACATAGTTTTTCCTCCTTGGAAAATCCCAAAGAGTATTCGCTTGAATGTCTTTGGTAAAACCGTACGATGTACGGTGAAACAGAATGAGAATGATTCCATTTATGGGGTCTTTCTACCCTGTTTCTGCCTTCCAAAATATGCTTTTTACTCTAAAAAGAGGGTTGTTATTTAAATGTTTTGTGTAAAAGTACGTATTTAGT
>Ga0105164_10003115_pt1 | contig 10091 bp, 14 predicted proteins | sample VDWuncwatermetaG_FD_89674 | JGI IMG/M metagenome (GOLD analysis project Ga0105164, IMG submission 89674) | Wastewater microbial communities from Netherlands to study Microbial Dark Matter (Phase II) - VDW unchlorinated drinking water | ecosystem: Environmental > Aquatic > Freshwater > Drinking... | reverse complement strand
GAATTACTAGACTATTTCAAAGGAGTAAAGCTACAAACTTACAAAGTCGAAGTAAAAAAAGACGGAATTTATCTTGACGTCTGATAAGTTTAATTAATTCCTACCAAAGATCCTAAATAATTCTGTTAAATTCACTCAAAGATAATTTTGGAATATTAACAATTACAAACTAGTCAAAAAATGAAGTATAATTTTTGTTCCCTTAAGGGAAATTTGTCAAATGGTTTAGTTCCCTAACCTTTTAGAAGCAGTGAAATTTGTGGCTATATCTAGACTAAGTACGGTTCTGTGTAATTTATGAGACTCGATCATGAAAATTATCCCTGTTTACCTTCGAGACATAAGATAGAACAATGTCAAAATTCTTCGTGTTATATATCGGGTTATGAAGGTTCTATATGATCTATGGTTGAATCTTCTTTTTGTCTATTTTCGGTTGATGAATCATAGTTGTCCTATTTGTCTCAAACTAAATTTATCACCGTTAAACTCTACCTGAGAGATTAGTATATCATCACCTACACATCTAATCTCATAATCGCCTTCTCTTGCCAAGTATAGATCCGATCTCCTTACTATGTTATTCTTAGAAAATCCCATCCTGTCAAGTTTTTTTAAAATATACTTGCTAGTTACTTGATCTTGAAAAAAAGGTTCATTAATGAATACTTTTCTTGATGAATCCAATAATTCAATTACGTGTTGCAAACATAAATTGTTTTTAACTATTGCCTAATGTGGAGATAGCCTTTGATTTTTTCAAATCCTAAGTTAATCGAGAATTTCTTTTTACAAATCCTGCACATGCAAACCTGCAAACTGTAGGTTTTGTTCTTTCTCAGTCCTTTCTTGATTATATCTTTAGAATTGCAAAATTTACAGTAATTTCTATCTACTTGATTAATAACCAGATTCAACATGCTTTCATTGCTCCTGCAGGAATATCTTTTTGACTTGCAACCTTTACAAATCGCCACTCAGTTTGAAATTGCCCTCAATTGCACAGATTCATTGCTAAGGAGTGTTGGATCGACTATCTTTTTCCTTGAACGAATAAGCTGTTTAATTGAATCAACATCTTCTTTTTTGTTTACTATCATTACTACATTTACTACGCCATCATCCAGATAGAATTTGGTAAAGTTTCCCTTCTCTGAAGGATTACCTCGTAGAACTACTTTATTGTATTTACTCATGTCTCCATAGACTTCAATTCTTAGATCAAAGACAAAGGAGAAGAAATATGGTAGATCATCGAAGACCTGAGACTCACCAGCCATGTTTGCTTTTTGGACAACATAGAAAATCAAATATTCAAAACATTCCAGTACAGGATATCTTATTTTCTTTTTGATTTTAAAATTAGTGTCATTAATGGCATTCCGTATATCATTGCATTAAAACCATAGAATATCATCCAATGAGAACTAGTTTGTTGCGTGCAATTATTCTGTTTGTCTTTTAGATCTATTCTAACATGACTTTGATCAAAGCCAGTTTCTTTGCAATCAAAATTAGATAATGCATCATACCAGAGGTATGAAATTGGTAGAAACGATACCGACAGAGCTATTAGGATCATGATTCTGATTTTAATTGATTTTTTATTTGGTTCCCACAACTTGTGTTTTCAGCCTTTGGATTCTATCCAGTCACTAGTTCTGATTCATAAATGTTCTTCTATCCTAGTTACCAGAGGGACGTTCCATTGGCAATTGTAGATAGCTGTATATTCGTGAATCACGTATTATACACCATGTCTACATACACAGGTTCGTATGAGGAAGTAAGAAAACATCATGATGAATATCTGCCCATAGGAGTGGCACTGATGTTGATATCCTGCCTAGTGACTATATTTGTAATCGTTCCACAAAGTGGGGGATACGGGGGAGGCACGAATCCTCTGGCATTTTGGGAAGGTGCCGGTGTGATATGGGCCGGAGTACTAATAGGATTCATAGCACTAATCTTCAGATCTGTCTAGAACAACAATCAGAAACAGAAGGTAATGTACCAGTGTTCTTTATGCAATTTTTTAATCAGCATCCAAGTTTGAGTGATTGTTTTTTAAAAATCAAATAATTCATGATATCAGTAGTCTTCCACATTTTGAGCATTTGACATGGAACATTTCCATGTACACCTGCTCTTTTGTATCCACTTCAATGCACTGCTTGCCTCCTTCTTTGCAAAAGTGGCAAAATTCTTTCTTCATACAGTATCATGATATTTTAAAGATATAAAACTAGATCAAAAAAGATTAGTACAAATGCATATCATAATGCCATAAAATTTAGAATCAATGTGTTATGAATCTATGAGACATATTTAAGACTCGACGAGTTTGAACCCACTGAAGGTTTGAGTCCTGTAAGACTCGCGACTTCAATGATAAAATTTCAAATGTGGACGTATTATACTATCAATTCGGTTCTCCTTCTTAGAAACATAAAAAATCTAAAGGGGTTTGAACTAAAGAGTAGTTTTAATGATGACTTAATGCTAAAACACAATCATGAAAAGGTAAGAAGCCAAAGAAGGTCTAAGATGAAGAAAATTTTAATTTTTTCGAGGCAAGAATTAATGCAACATCCCACGGACTAATAACCCTATTCTCAGTCATCACATATGGAAAATGCATGTTATGCATTATTTTAGATATCTCAGGTATTGTTATCTCCCCTGAAATCATTTTTACATTATCTAATTTGAATTCACTTATTTGCATGTCCAAAAAATTGTCAGTCTGATGTAGAAAAGTTAAATCGGTAGCAATTTTTTCTATTATGTGCCGATCACTTATGAAAAGAGACGTACCTTCAAGAATTAGTCTTCTGGTTTTATTTTTATACATTTTATAAATTATTTCTCTCATGGGTTGATCTTTTTGAAAAGTTACAATGCTCTTTTTGGGAAGATCTTTTACACTCATGTCCGTATCACATAAGGATCCTACTTCAAGTAATTTTCTAGCAGAAATAGCAGAATACCCATGATATTGGTTGGATATGATGGCAAAAGCTTTTCCAGTTTCTTTCCATAGATTTAGTAAATCAGATAATTTGGTGTGCTTTGTAACTATGACAAGTTGTACATTTTTAATTTTCCCTATCTCTGTATTAATAAAAAAATCAAATGTCGGATTTTTCAGGATTTCCCTCATGATTTCCATACCGTCAAGAGAACCAACAGGACGCTCACCATCTGTTACAACTAGTGAATCAACAAAAGATTCAAGATGAGGCGACAACAACCCAGCAGCTGCCTCAACCTTATCCAGCATACTAATGCTTACGGCTGGTATATCTGTCAATGTATTTGGGAGCAGATCTGCAAGGGAAAAATTACATATTGGTTGTGCAATATTTTGCTTTGATAAACCATTTATCTCGGTTTTAACACTCATACTCATAGATCACATCCCGCTCAGATTCAAATGTGTATCTGAGAATATCCTTATCTTCAGTCACAAGTTGCAATCAAAACCACAATCACTGCAAATCATCTTTACCATTAACAATAATATGCTCTGATCATTCTTATCATTATCGAGTGAATAACCTAATTTCAACAGGATAATCTTTCCTAGGTTTTGCTCGATACCTACACTTTACACATGATCTAGTTGTGAACATTGGAGGTATAATTGAAATTGTATGTGATGATGTTACATAAACAAGTGCTACTGAAAAAGCTGTCATGATACTCCATGGTAAGAAAAAGATGTTACCGTTGTCTTTTTTATAGTGGAATAGTAGTCTAGCATAAAGATGTTATTGGCATCCACTATGTTGGTTGCTGTAATCGTTTTGTTAGCATGTGACGTTCCTGGTTCAATGTTGCTAGGAGAGATTTTTAGTCCCCATCCACGCTCAACTAGTTTCTGTACTGTTTGTGATTTCACACAGGCGGGGGAACCATTTTCAGATTTTATTATTAGTACAAATCCATCATGGCATAAGACATCTTTAGATTCTGTTCCCAATCTGAGCTGTTGTGGTGGAGTTTGGATTGGCCTTATATCACCACATTGTACTCCGACTGCACAAGGGGCATAGACTGGATTTGTTGTAACCAGTAATGCAACGACTGATAATGACATCATTATTGAAAGATACAAAATCTTCATATCTTTAACTCAATTCTGAATGGATTTAGAGATTTCTGATAAGTTGCATAGGTTGGGTCCTGTAGGGCCAAATTACTATCATGGTTTTACTTTAGACCCTCACATCATATGTATAAGTTTGTATTATACAAATATGTATATATACAATGATTTCCTATCTATAGATAGGAAATGAGCAAAGTCATCTTGCAGAAGAAATCAGGAAAACAGCGTTCCAGAACCATATCGCATATGCCACGTCTTGATACTATTGAGATGGTCGAAGAGAGGATTTCTAGCAAAAAGGAGTTTAGCTCTAAAAATAGATTATGGAGATCCCTTCCAAAGCAGGTCCAGTACAAGACATTTACTACAATCTTAGATTACCTGGAAAAGTCAAACAAGATAATGTATGACAAGAAAGGTACTATTCTTTGGATATTTGTAGACAATCCAAAACTAAAGAAGCTTCACAGAGAATCCACAGTATTAAGATAATCTAGTAGCCAAATCTCTTTTCGTATTCTTTGTGGTCAAACGCTTCCAAAATAGTACAGACTTTTTCCTGTTTTGTACCATATACAGTATACACAAGCCTCCATCCAGATCTTAGCTTGAAACGAAACAATGTGTGAATTTGATACTCTTTGGAATATTTTTTAGGCCACAAGTTTCTTGGAATTTTGTCACCTTTGGTATAATCTTTCTTGAGGAGATCCAGTGCTTCGTTGATCTCTTTGTATCTGTCACTTGTTTTATCTAACGAATTGAAAAATTCCATAAAATCTGAAGCACCATGGATAGATATTTTTTCTTTCAAGGCTAGTTGAGCATGAATTGCTAAGTTTACTATTTAACTATGTCAGATATGAAACTTGAGATATTATTTTGAGATCTGGAAACTTGTAACATCTACATCGGGGGGGGATTCGGGTACTAACATGGGCTAATTTTGGGCCCACTTTGTGCGTAAATTAGAGGAGTTTTCATTTTATCATCTCAACTTATCGATATTCCTTTGTTATGTATGTCACATCTATTCCAGTAGTTCCAATTATTTCTGAATGAACTCCGCTAAATGTACACGGAACTGTAACCCACAACCATGGAAAGTCATTATCAAATGAATGTGTAGAGTTGTAACCAACTGCAAATGGTAAACCCATGCAATCATAGAACATTGGAGATATTTCAAAAAATCCTTTGGGGTATCTTTTGAGGTTGTGATTGTATAAACAATAGTCGTGTTTGTTACACTATTGACAGAGATGTTTTCTGGGAATGCGGTTATTACAACATAGGATATTGCGGAGTTATACATTGAACTTGTTCCTGGAATAGCCTTTCCAGAGTAATCATATGATTTGTCATAAGACCAATTATTGATACAAACTTTTCCAGTTGAGTTTGGTTTCATAAGAAATACGGGAACATAATTAATGGTAAGTGATGTGCCGTTTGGCAATACCTTAATCTCAAATGGTTTTGGTTTGAATTCAGTTTCACATGCTGAATTTCTAGAAAATTGTTCAGTGGAATTTCGTGGTTTGACTGTAATACCAACATCTGTTCCTAAAGTATCATTCATGTTAGTTGCAAAGACTCTTGCTCGATATTTGTTTGGCGTAGCATCCTTTCTAATAGATATGTGAAGTAAGACTGTGCTAGGTGTCGTTACATGAGTGGATGATAATTTCAAGTCCATTCCGTTTGTGGTTGTAAATCCAATATGAGGTTCAGTATAGAGTGTCATTGGAAGATTTTCTGGAGTTGAAGTTACATTTACTACTAATGTTATATTTTGTCCCTGTCTTGCTTCAAACTGAATAGGGGAGAGAGATCCTGATGACCCATTGAAAAAAAGCGAGAAATAAGGTAAATTAGGTAATCCACGTGATCGTACATTATCAAAGTTCTGACCGGTAATGAATAGAATTCCGGACATGATCATAATTCCTGTAATAACAGAAATCGTAATTCCGGAACCGACAATTATTGAAAGATGGAGAGTTTTCATTTTCTAATCTTTGATTCTATTTTATCAGTCCATTCTGATAATCTCGAGTAAATTCATTTCCTTGTTATTCCACAATCATCCAGAATTTGTTTAGTTAAACCAGTTCCTAATTCGTCATTTTTAGATGGTACTGATGTAAATCTACTCATACCATCATTACGCAATGAAACATGACTTCCCTTTTGATGTGATTTCCTGAATCCTTTCTTGTTGACAAGATATTTTATCATCATATTACCAGAAACTCGAGGAAGTTTACTCACTATATTTGCGAATAAATTTAAGACTATAACCTTTGTCTTTGCCTAGATCCTCTACCATCAATTCTATTGCTTCTTTGATGCTGTCTTTTGCTTCTGCTTCTGTCTTTCCCTCCGCATTAGCATGAAGTTCGCTGCATCTTGCAAATATCATGCCATCTTCATCTTTATCTAAAATTACTTGATATGTCTTTTTAGATACTGTAGAGGTTGAATGTTGCATACGTGATACAATGTTAGTACGATCTATAAAAAGAACAAGACAGCAAAATACGATAAACTACGCATCGTATAGGTAAAAAATTAGGTGGTGGTTTTAATTCCCTTATGTTTTTTCACTTCGTTTGGTTCCATAGTACCAATTCTATTTTTCAACAACCTCTTTTTTCTCTGTACCTTCTTCTGTAATGTTTCTTGTATCGTTTCTTTTCTTCTGATGACGCCTCAATTTCTTTGCCAATTCTTACAATAGCTAGAAATCTAGATCTTATTTCGGTTTCAATTCAAATCTACATCCAAAGAAGTGGTAATCAAAAGAATATTCTTATCTGAGTATGGAATTCTTATTTTGTGACTGAATACAAGGGACTAAGAACTGCTGACATTATTGTCGAAGGTTTGCTGCGGTGGGGAGTTGAGGTAATTTTCGGATTACCTGGAGATGGTATTAATGGAGTAATTGAGGCATTACGACGTCGTAAGGACAAAATCAGGTTCATTTTAGTGAGACATGAAGAGTCAGCAGCTTTCATGGCATGTGCATACGCCAAATATACGGGCAAGCTTGGTGCATGTGTCGTAACCTCCGGACCTGGTGCCACACACCTTCTAACTGGACTGTATGATGCCAAAGCAGATGGGGCGCCTGTAATAGCAATCACTGGAAGTACCTACTCCGACATGATGGGTTCCAAATATGCACAGGATGTCAATCTTTTGCAGTTATTTTCAGATGTTACAGTTTATAATAATATGATAAACAGTCCTGAACATGCTGAATCTGTAATAGACATAGCATGCAGGAATGCTCTTGCATTAAGAGGAGTAAGTCACATTACAATTCCAATTGATACACAAGAAAGAAAACTAAAAGGAGAATACACAAGGCATAACGTTGGTGGTCATACTGCTCATCTTCTTTCTCCAAATATTGCTGCCAGGGTTCCAGATGTAAGCTTGCTTGAGAAGGCAGCAACGATTCTTAATTCGGGAAACAAGATAGTTTTGCTGGTAGGACAGGGAGCTCTTAATGCAGGCGATGAGGTAATTGCTACTGCCAAAAAGCTTTCTGCTCCTGTAGTAAAAGCACTTCTTGGGAAGGCCGTCATAGCTGATGATGATCCTTACAATATCGGAGGTCTTGGTCTGCTTGGAACTGAACCAGCAAGCGATGCAATGGCTGAAGCAGATACTCTGTTGATGGCAGGCACATCTTTTCCATATATCGAATATCTGCCAAAACCTGGAAAGGCAAGAGGGATACAGATCGACATATTTCCAGATAGAATTGGTATGCGATATCCTGTAGAGGTTGGGCTTGTAGGAGACGTAAAATTAACCCTTACAAAGTTGCTACCACTTTTACGTCAAAAAGATGACAAGTTTCTCAAATCAAAACAAGAAGCAATGAAAAAGTGGAACAAGTTGATGCATTCTACCGATGCTTCTGCCAAACCAATCAAGCCACAACTAATTGCAGCTGCAGTCTCAGGTGAATTAGACGACAATGCAATAATTTCAGTTGATAGTGGAACCAATACTATCTGGGCTGCACGTTACCTCAATCTCAGAAAAGGTATGAAGTTTTCACTGTCTGGCACTCTTGGTTCCATGGCATGCGGATTACCATATGCGATAGCAGCACAGATTGCATTTCCAGATAGGCAGTCAGTGGCTTTTGTGGGAGATGGCGGATTCACCATGCTCATGGGCGAATTTGCAACAGCCGTGAAATATGACCTGCCAATAAAAGTAATTGTCATAAAAAATGATATTTTGGGCATGATAAGATGGGAGCAGATGGCCTTTCTTGGAAATCCAGAATACGGTGTAGAAATCTCCCCCATTGATTTTGCAAAGTTTGCTGAAGCTTGTGGTGGCAAAGGCTATTCCATAAGAGAGCCGAGTGAAATTAAAAAAGTAATTCATGAGGCCATGTTACAAACTAAACCCACCATAGTAGAAGCATATGTAGATCCGTTTGAACCTCCAATGCCTCCAAAGGTTGACATCAAATTTGTGACAAAAATGGCAGAATCATTTGCAAAGGGTGAACCACATGCAAAAAGGATAGGATTGACAATTTTCAGGGATCAAATACATGAAAAGATTGGGAAGATTCACAGTGACTCGGGAAAGAAACCAAAAGAAGATTGAATAACATTATTTAATTTTTGTTTGAAATTCGTTTTATTATAATTTAATTGTATTTGAATGCAGTTATAATTTCTGAAAATTTATAATTTCGAATTTGAATTCAATTGTTGTAAAAACAGTGAACTAAACAATTAACGAATAATATCAATCACATGAAGAACTCAAAATATCAAGGCATCATGTAGTAAGTTTGATGACCTGTTTTTTGTTTAATAATTCTAGATTTTACAATTCCTTGTTGTATTAGTTTTTCTAATGCTAAACTGACTAAAAAACTGCTAAACATAGCATGTGCAATTTTCCATGCACCAGTCAATTGAGGTCGAGGTAAATGTTCAGTAATCTCAATTAAAGTGAAAGCCTCTCCTTTATTATCACGAAGGAATTGTTCTATTTGAGATTCCAGAGTTGATGCATCTCTCCCTTTATTCCATTTGTCTATACTTATTGGCATCAGTGATAGAAATCTGGTTTATCGTATAAATACATTTTTAGGAATTTGTGTGCAGGTTATTTGTGTTGATAGAAGCAGATGACGAACTTATGTTAATTCATCAACTTTTACTACCATGGACAATAGAATCGCAAAATCCTAGATAAAACCACAACCATATTATCAAATTTGATATTTTTTTCCTTGAGGTGTTTTGTTCACTTAGTTTAGTTGTGCAAATTATGCTAAATTAGGTCTGAGGCCTGAGCACTCTTAAGAAGATCTTTCTTGGAAGCGTCCCAAGTTATGTGATGCACAAGTCCAAGGTTGCGGTAATGCTGATAAAATAATTTGAATCATTAAAAATTATCGCAAAAGCAATTTGGATAATGCATTAGATATGTTCTTCTGCATATTCTTGTTATACATATCTGGGATTATGTTGTCGTAATGTATTTCCCTTTCCGAAACAGTCTTGGCAATTGCTCGTGCTGTTGCAATCAACAAATCAGTTGTTATCTTGTTTATTCTTTTATCTAATATCACTCTCATGATGTGAGGAAATACTAGGGCGTTATTGACTTTGTTGGGATAAAGATAGCTTCCAGTTGCAACAATTTTAGCGCCAGATGCCTTTGCAATCTCTGGTTTTACCTCAGGATCAGGGTTTGTTAATGCAAAAATTATTGAATCTTTATTCATTCTTTTTATAATTCTACCATTTAGCAGATTCTTTTTTCCCGAAACGCCAATAAAAACATCAGCATTTTTCATCACATCAAAAAGATCTCCTTTTTCTCTTTTTGAGTTTGTGATTTTTGCTAGCTCATGTTTGTACTTGTTCATGTTTTTCATTCTTCCTTTGTAAATTGCACCATCAGAATCTGTAACGAT